>Ga0306899_1000158_pt1 | contig 39450 bp, 35 predicted proteins | sample AntRauMFilla3764_FD_190407 | JGI IMG/M metagenome (GOLD analysis project Ga0306899, IMG submission 190407) | Saline lake microbial communities from Rauer Islands, Antarctica - Metagenome Filla 3 #764 (v2) (version 2) | ecosystem: Environmental > Aquatic > Non-marine Saline and Alkaline > Saline ... | reverse complement strand
GCGCCGGCTGCAGCGCCGCATGCAGCTCTTGTCGATCCCTACGACGACGGCTTACCTCGCCTATATCCAAGAGAATGCAGATGAATGCCAGGCTTTATACAAAGATCTACTAATTGGAGTGACCCATTTTTTTAGGGATCAACCTGCGTTTGATGTGCTGTCACGACAAGCTTTGGAGCCCGCCTTAAAAAATTGTAAGGGTCAGGATTTTCGTATTTGGGTAGCGGGCTGCGCGAGCGGGGAAGAGGCTTATTCGCTCTGCATACTCGCCCTTGAAGTGGCGGCTCAAGTCGGTTACTCTGGGCGCGTCTCTGTGTTTGCCTCGGATGTATTCCAGCCCGCCATCGATTTTGCTAGTGCCGGTATCTATGATGCGAAGCGGCTGGCACCGCTGGGTGATACCTTGCGAGACCGCTACTTCAATCAAACGGGGCCTTCTCTCTACCGAGTTAAACCCAAGTTGAGAGAGCGGGTTGTATTTGCGCAGCACAATTTATTGGTCGATCCCCCCTTTGCCAAAATCGATCTCGTCAGTTGCCGAAATGTATTAATCTATCTTCTCCCCGAGTCGCAGGAAAGGGCATTGAAATCTTTTTCCTACGCGCTGGCTGGGGAGGGCATACTTTTTCTCGGGATGAGTGAAAGCCTCGCTACATATACCAGTGACTACGAGGTCCTTGCTTCGCGCGAGAAAATCTTCAAGAAGCATAACAACCTTGCGGTGGACACGGAGCGGTGGGTGAAACCGTTCCTCTCCGACGGGAAGACAAAGGATACTCCGGAACATACGCATAAGCTGGATCCATCGGTCAGCATTACGAAGGATTTGTTGAGTGCCTATGACTCGATCTTGGATCGCTTTGCACCGGACGGGTTTCTGGTTAACAAAGACCAAGAGGTTTTACACTACCTCGGTTCGGCTTCGGAGTTCTCCATTCATGCGAAAGGTCGTGCCAGTTTGGATGTGTTGTCGCAAGTGGACGATGATTTAAGCTTGGCGATCAATTCGCTCTTTCACCAGGTAAGGCACTACAAGAAGCGCTGCACGCTGAAGCACGTGCGTTGTAAGAAGGGCGATGAAGCAATCGTTGTAAATGTAAGTCTCGAGCCACTTCAGGAGTCCAAAAGAGACGCCCAAGTGTATCTGATCGAATTGTCCGATGCGAGGGCGATGCCAGTGATTGAGCTGCCGAAAGATGCTGCCAGCGATGAGGCTGAAGTCATGGATTGTTCGCTTCGTGAGCAGCTCAAAATACTTGAGGACGAACTGCGCAGCACAAAAGACAACTTCAAGACGGCCAGCCATGCCCTGCAGGTGGCGAATGAGGAATTGAATGCGTTCAATGAGGAGGCCAACGTTTCGAACGAGGAATTGCAAAGCACAAACGAGGAGCTGAACTCGATGAACGAGGAGCTTATTACTCTGAATGCGCAGTATGAGAAGAAGAACGAGGAGCTGGTTGAACTGAATACAAGTCATAGCAACTTGCTGTGCAGTATCGAGGATGGGGTTCTCTTTGTGGATAAAGATAATTGCATCCGTCGCTTTAACGATTCAATTGCGCGTGCCTTTAATCTACAGCCCTCGGACGTGGGACGCTCACTTTCAGACATTGCCTTCAACCTTGGCGACCGTGAAGAAATGCTTCAGGATATCAGTGATGTTTTAGACGGCAAAGATCGGGTCGAACGCGAAACCGTATTTTTTGATGATCGCCGTTACCTCAGGCGCGTGGCGCCTTTTCTCAATACGAAGAACGAGATTCAGGGCGCCTTGTTGATTTTCACAGATGTCACGGTGCTGCGCGAGTTGGAGCGTCATTTCAAAAATGCGGTTAAGGCTGCCCTGTTGTCCTGGTGGAATTGGGATTTAAAATCAGGTCAGTTGGAAGTCCACTCGGCAGGCGAGTGCCTGCTGGGTGAAGGATGCTTGGATCGGCAGCGGGATCGCGATGGGTGGATGGAGGCCGTGCATCCGGATGATCGGAAAATGGTCCAGGAGAGTCTGGACGCGCATTTACGAGGAGAGACGGACGAATGGAATTGCCAGCACCGTTTTCGTAAAAACTCGGGCGACTGGTTGTGGGTCAGCAACCATGGAGTCGCCACCCGCAGGAACCCAGATGGGAACCCGGTCGAAATGATTGGCACGACACAAGACGTCGACGCTTACCAAAAAGCGCTGATCGCGGTGACGGCGCAACGCAACATTCTGGAGGTGGCTGGCCAGATCGCAAAGCTAGGCGCTTGGGAATATGAGATTGAATCGGAGAAACTGACTTGGTCTGAGGAGGTCTACCGCATCTTGGGCGTGGAATTCGGTCGCGAGATGAGTCCAGAAGACTCGTTTCAGTATTTTCCTGCGGAGTGCCGCGAAAAACTCGAACACGCATTCAGTAAAGCGGTGAACGAGGGAGTCGATTATGATTTGGAACTGGAATGCGTGAATTCCGAAGGGAAGCGGCTGATTACACGCACATTGGGTCAGGCTCAGAGAGATGCGAATGGTCAGGTTGTGAGAGTGGTGGGTGTTTTTCAGGACATTACCGAAGCCGTGAAAACGGAGGAGGGGATCCGGGCCTTCTTTGCGCTCAGCCCTGACTTTCAAGCCACTCTGAATTTTGAAGGAATTTTCCAATCATTCAGCCCGACTTGGTTAAGCCAGTTTGGAATGACGACTGAGGCTCTCAAGGCTACATCAGTGGTGAGCTTATTACACCCAGAAGACCGATCCGAATTTACAGAAGTATTCGCCTCCTCCGTCGAAGGTGTGCAAACCAAAAGCTATGAAGCTCGGATCTTGAGCGGTAAAGAGCCGGAGTCCGCGTCGCCTGATGAAGACATTTGGTTGTCGTGGAGCCTGTCGAGTGATCCGCGCCTGGGCTTGGTCTTTATCTCTGCTCGCATTGTGACCGAGCAAAAATATGCGACTAGCCGCCTGAATGAAGAGCGCTTGCGAGCGGAAGAAGCGAATCAATCAAAGTCGGATTTTCTCTCTGTCATGAGCCACGAATTACGCACGCCCTTGAACCCAATCCTCGGTTTTGCCGAATTACTGGCCGACGAAATCGAAAATCCAGAACAGCGGGATATCTTAAATACGATTGTGGCGTCGGGGACGCATATGATCGAGCTCATCGACGAAATTCTGGAATACTCTAAAGCGGAGGCCGGACGCACCGAAGTCGTTCCGGTCGAGTTTTCATTGGTGGATCTAGTGGAAGAGAAAGTCAGTCTGATGTCGGGAAGCTTGAAACGGGATGCGGTCGAGTTTAACTATGAGCTCGACAGAGGCGCGTTTGAAAAGACAGAGCTACCTATTTTCAACGGCGACGCAGACATGTTAAAGCACATCCTCCGCAACCTTCTGGGGAATGCGATGAAGTTTACAGCAGCAGGACATATCATTTTGCGGGTCAAAATTCTTTCGGTCGATCATTTGGATGCGGTCGTTTCGTTTGAGGTCGAAGACACCGGGATCGGCATTAATCCGGAGGCTCACGAGCGGATATTTGACGCATTTGTGCAGGCAGATTCTTCGCGAACCCGCGCCTATGGAGGCACCGGGCTGGGGCTCGCGATTTGTAAGCGACTCACTGAACTCATGGGGGGCACGATTTCGGTGGAGAGCGAAGTGGAAAAAGGCTCGATTTTTCGCGTAGTCGTCCCGTTTCAATTCATTCCGGCGAGTGCTGAGAGCGCTGCGCTTACAGATCAAAGCGCAGATTCGACCGTCAAGCCTACGGCGTCCCAACCAAAATACTCAGGGCTTGAAGTGCTGGTGGTCGAGGATGATGCCACCAACAGCACCTTTCTTATGTCGTTGCTCAAGCGCTATAAGTTTATCCCGACGCTTGTGAGCAGCGGGGAAGAGGCCTTGGAGATACTCGGCCAGCATACCGAACCATTTACTGCGATTTTCCTAGACCTGCACATGCCCGGCATGGGTGGCTTGTCCGCCCTGAAGGAAATTCGGCGCAGGGAATCGGTCAGTGAGCAGGCACCTGTTCCCATACTAGTCATCAGTGCGGACGTAGAGGAAAGCACCCAACAAGAATGCATGGAGGCCGATGCCACTGCGTTTCTGACCAAACCGCTCAATATCGGGGAACTGTCGAAGCATTTGCCGAAATTGCCTTTGAGTGCTTGAATCTAGAAATTCTTATAGTGCTCGCACTCAGTAAAAACTAGTCTATAGTCGCACTTGTGAATTTGCCCGCATCAGCACCCACTCTACCAATCTCAGCACACGACGAAGCGCCCAACTGGCGGCAACTCGTTAAAAAGTATCAGGCTCCCTGTCTGAAAAAGAGCATCTGGCAAATCGTCAACTCGATGGGTTCCTACGTCGCACTCTGGGTGGCCATGTATTTCACGGTTTCGTTTTCGTGGCCGCTTACACTGGGGCTGGCTACACTGGCAGCGATGTTTCTGGTGCGGATCTTTATTATTTTCCACGACTGCGGGCACGGCTCCTACTTTAAATCAAAAAAAGCTAATAACGTCGTCGGCTTCATCGCCGGCCTGATGACGCTCACCCCCTACCGGCACTGGCGCTGGCAACACGCCGTGCACCACGGCACCTCGGGCAATCTCGACCAGCGCGGCATCGGTGACGTCTGGACGATGACGGTCAAAGAATACAAGGCCGCCCCGTTTTTGTTAAAATTTCAATACCGGCTCACGCGTAATCCGTTCATACTCTTCGTGCTCGGCCCCTTGGGATTATTCCTCGTGTATCAGCGTTTCGCCTACAAGTTGGCCAGTCGCCGCGACCGGATGGATGTTTATAAGATGAATGTCTGCATCGCCGCCTATGTGGTCGCGATGAGTGCGCTGTTTGGGCTATGGAATTTCGTATGGATTCAACTCCTCATCACCACGATCTCGGGAAGCGGAGGGATCTGGCTCTTCTATGTGCAGCATCAGTTTGAAGACACCTACTGGCGAGCGGGCGATGAGTGGGACTACACCGACTCGGCCATGCAAGGCAGTTCCTTCTATCGACTACCCGCCATCTTGAACTGGTTCTCCGGCAGTATCGGCTACCACCACATTCACCATCTCAGTTCGCGTATCCCGAACTACCACTTAAAACCCTGCCACGAAGCCGAGCCGTTTTTCCAACAGGTGCCTGAGTTGACCCTGCGCAGCAGTCTAAAATCAATGAAATTGCGACTCTGGGACGAGGATGCAGGGAGGCTCGTCGGCTATAGCGTGCTACGAAAGTCGTAGCTGCGCTGCGGGTGAAATCGTTTCTTACGAATGGTTGGACTCCGCGCTACGCTCGGGATGTTTTTAGTGCGCTCTTTTTATCTCCCACAGACCACCGACCACCGATCAAAAAGTGGACGTTCAAAAAGCAAATGGCTATCACTGATTTTCGTTGTTAAAGGTAGGATGAAACCATTTCATAGAAACTTCCCCCTTAATATTTTCCCGCTACGATTCGGATAAATAGCTACCGAGATGCCAGACTACTCAATAGACGATATCGACTCGAACGACGATCAGATCGTTACTGGACTCGTTGAGAACCTCCACCAAGAGATCTTTCGCGAGGAGGACCGCTCATTTGTCCGGAAGCATATTCACTACCTCGCGAGAATGTTTCGCGGGCAGCATCCCAGCTTCCAAAAAATGGATACCCGGTATCACGACTTGGAGCATACCTTGCAGGCAACCCTTTGCTGGGTCCATTTGATAGTGAACCGGCATAAAGCCGGCGTTGAACCGAGGATGACGCCAAATGACTTTCAGGTCGGTTTCGTCGCCATTCTTTTTCACGACGTCGGCTACCTCAAAGAAATAGGCGACCATGAAGGCACAGGCGCGAAGTTCACTTTTGTGCATGAGGTTAGGAGCTGCGAACTTGTCGAAGAGTATTTGGAGTCAATCAGATGGCCTAAAAACGATATTTTGAAGGTCCGCCACCTAATCAGTTGCACCGGCCCCCGAAGTATTATCGAGACAATCCCCTTCCGCAGCCCGCTTGAAAAAATGATGGGCGAAGCCGTATGCACGGCGGACTACGTCGGCCAGATGAGTGATCCCGGCTACATTGACAAGCTACCCGTCCTCTTTGAGGAGTTTAAAGAATCCGACGATTATCGGGGCGTTCCTAAAGAGAAGCGTCTCTTTGAGGACTACAATGCCCTGCTTCGGGACACGCCTGGATTTTGGCAGTCAGTAATACTTAAAAAACTCGAAGAAGACTGTCATGGGCTCTGCCACTTTTTGGCAGAGCCTTACCCAGGTGGACGAAACCCCTACTTGGACAATATCGAGCGGCATATCGAGCGGATAAAATTAAAGATCGAGACCGAATTGCCCGCGTCCGAATAGACCCAAAAGCAGGGGTCATTTCGCATATCGCCATATACCGGACGCTCAAAAGCGGCATCCCATTCATCGACAGCACTCTTTTAAAAAATAACAAATTATTATGTGGATCAATGCAAGCTGCGCTCTCGAATTCAACATTGCGGTAGAAAGCCCCTTTCTATTCATGCTGCGACCACGTAGTGGATGGCAGCAATGGATCGGGAGCGAAGAATACATCTTAAACCCAAGTGTTCCCGTGGTCGAGTTCACCGACTCTTTTGGCAACCTTTGCCAAAGGCTCGTAGCGCCTCCGGGAAGATTCTCGGTGCGCACCTCCGTCAAGGTCGAATGCGCCGACGCATCCGACACAGCACACGGGGCTCCCTTTGTCGAGGTGCAGCATCTACCCGACCAAACAATTCCCTTCCTGCTGCCAAGTCGATACTGCGAATCGGACCGCTTCAGCCAGATGGCGGCTGAGATCGTGGCAGGAAAGACGCCCGGGTATGACCAATGCACGGCGATCATCGATTACATTCGGCAGACCACGCGGTATTCACCTGGCTCCGGAGTGGACATCGTGAGTGCAATCGAGGTCAATCAAAGATCGGATGCCGTCTGTCGAGATTTAGCACACCTAGGCATTGCATGTTGTCGCGCACTTTGCATTCCGGCACGGATGGTCGTCGGCTATTTGGAAAATTTGGAACCGATGGATCTGCATGCTTGGTTCGAAGCGTATGTTGGAGGCCGGTGGTACACCTTTGATCCAACCCGAGACGACTTGCATGGGGGGCGCGTTGCCATTGCCTACGGGCGGGACGCAGCGGATGTTGCAATTTACACTCAATTCGGCGATCCAGCCGAATTACTCTCCATGCATGTCACGGTAAATCAACTATCACCGCCTCAGTGAAGCAGGGGCGCTGCTCTGACCCTCGATTTAGGTCTAGACTTTCACGCCAAAACCGATTGTTCGTATTATAATACCAATCAACTGCCATAATGAAAAAAAGACTTACGTTAGCAAACGCACTTTCCTTGATTCCTCTCGTATTCCTCACTTTCTGCGCCTTCTTATTAGGTTGCGGTGGTAGTGGCGGAAGCTCCAGTAGTAGCTCAGATACTGATGATACAACAACGACGGTAAAGATCACCCGCAACGTCCGCGTAGTCATTGACAACCAATCTGGTGAGGCGATTAAGGCTCTACTTGTTTTTACTGATGAAAGCTTCGCCAATCTCGATTTCCTCTCTGAGGATCTGAGCGCGGGCGTGCAGGAGATTCAGCTGCTACAAATCACTTCAAAGGAGCTCTATTTGCGGCAACAAGATATAACGATTACCCCTCAGGTTCCACCTACGGACGAGCCGAACAAAGAACTCGACTCAATCGTCTTCGTCAATGAAGCCCCCTTGGACGGATCGGATATCGAGTATCGAGTATTAATTCCATGAAGTTTCTAAAACCCGCCAGTGAAGGAATTGAACAGGCGCTACCTCTCTGCCAATATTAAACGCGCCGACCAGCCCTCATCTTTAGCGCGGTGGATCAAAGCTTACCTTCAGTCGGGTCCTAAAGAAGTGCGCTCAATCTGGCAGTATCTGCGCGACAAGGACCCTTATTTATTCGCCCACCATCCAGCGGCCCCCTGCTTCCGCGCTCACGTCTGGCAGGTGGGCGGGTTCTACTGGTGCAAGGGTTGCCTCATGTCGACAGCCGGCGGCCTCCTCGGACTGGCGCTCCAACTGGGCCTTGGATGGCAGGACAATCTATCGGATTTTCAAATGGGGATTTGCCTTATTCTCATGCTCTGCCCGACCTTCGCTTCGGCCGCATTCCCTCTGCCTTTCTGGCTGAAGCACAGCGGCCGTTTCCTGCTCGGCATCGCGACTGCCTCAGCCTTCCTGCAGCTCTTCATTACTGATAGCTGGCTGATCCGAGTTATCATTCTTCTAAGCTTCATCGCCATCCGACAGCCTCTTTCGCGCTACCGCGAGCGGTTGAACCAAACACTCAGCGAGTCAGCGCATTAACCCGGTTCTCTATTTTAAGGATCCGTGTTTTGCTTTGCATTCCTTTTTCGTTAAGCCAGAACCAACTCTTCAGAGATGCAATACCCTCCCCATTCCGGCATCATAAAGATACGTTCTTTTCCGAGATGGTGCTGCCTGCTTTCCTTGTTGACCCTGAGTGGTTGCCAGAGCCCGGACAAGAAACTGGTTAGCCACTATGGCGACGTCAGTGAAGTGTATCAAGCCTATGCGATCCAGCCGATCGAGACGGAGTCGCTTACTTGGGAGGATGCCGAGGTGCGTTTACTCCGCGGCAACCTTGGTTTGATTGGGGCTTCCAATGGAATTTTACTGGCACGGGAGAATACGCAGCGTGTGTTTCTCAATCTCATGCCGTCTCTGAACATCACAGCAAATCTGGCAAAGCGCCTGACCAACATTGGACAGCTCGATGAGAGAGACCTAGATATTGGAATTTTTTCCTCCGTGTCCGTGCCGGGTATTATTCAGCTTCGGCTCAACCATTACACCGCTCTCTTACAGGAGGTTCGGGCGGCATGGGTCTGGGAACTGGAAAAACGCCAACGCACGGTCCAACTGCACCAGCTCTTTATTCGCCAGAAAAACCTGGACCGGCGGAGTCGCACCCTGCGTCTGAGCGCTCTGGCAGATTCGCAAACCGGGTTGGCCGGAGAAATCGTAGGTGAACGCCCAGCCGAACTGGAGCGCAAAAATCGCCTCTGGGCCCTGGACCGCGACTATGATCGACTACAGCTCGACATCAGTCGTTTGCTCGGTGATTTCTCGGCCCGCTGGACGCTAAATACGAATAGCCTGCCCATACTCTATCCGCCACACACCCTTCCGAATCTGACAGAGAAAGATAGGATTGCCGTTCTCTGGCGCCAACTGCAGGCAACCGAATTGGAAGCGGCCCGCCTGCGCGAGCGGGGAGCAGTGCTTGATTACTGGCCCGACCTGAGCCTGAATCTTACCGCTCCGCCTCTTTACCAAAGAATCAATGGCGCGACCCGCGATTTTGAAGGTAAGGAAATTACCTCAACTTTCCGGAGCACCCTTAGAGTCGATACCAGTTTACGCAACACCTATCGTCTTCGTCAGCTGCGCCGGAACAATGCGATCCTCCTTGCCCGAATTAAGGAAGATGTGGCCAGCCTGATTCAACAATTGAAGGACGGACAAGTCGCCTACCGAATCAACGCCGAAGAGGCTGTTCTCGTGCAGACTCAATATGATCTTTTACTGCAAAACCTTTCCCGCGGCGGCATGAGTAATGCCAACAACAAGCTCGAGTCCCTCTTGCGCCTGGAAGAACAACTCGCACGCATCGAATCGGAACAAGCAGAAATTCAGGCACTCTTCTGGCTTCTTGATGAGTCCAAATGGACGCGATTGGATTTTGACGATTTGCTCCGCTCTGCTAAAGAAAGGGAAGTCCGCCATGCCTTCGATTAATTTAAATCATTTTTTATCCACTGCGCTCGCAACCCTGCTGCTCACAGCGAGTGCTTCGCTAGAGGCGGAGTCATTTCAACTCCGGGACTATCCAATGTCCGACCATCTTGTAATGGGAAGCGTCCCAGCAAGTTTGCAGGCCAGGCAAATGCACACCTTTTACGCCCCGACCAACGGTCCAATTGAACTGTTGGTGCCCTCAATGAGCGGTCAGGCTGCGAAAGGTGAGCTCCTTGCTTTTCAGAATCGCAAGCGAATTGAGCTGGAGGGAAGGCTCCTTACTCTGGAACGCCAACTGACTGAAAAACAGGAAATCCCCGAGCAGCAGATCGCTCTCTTTCAAACTCTGCGTCAAATCCGGAATCGAGAGGCGGAGATCAGTCAGCAATTGGAATTCATCGAAAAGATCGGGACAAGCCCCGAGCTGATCCAACTCTTTGGGCCAACCGATGGGAAAGATAGGCTCAAAGAGGAAAACATGACCAACCAACTGAAATCGGAGCGACTCGCGACCCAACAGTTGCTCAACCATCTTAATGACCCCGCGATACGCGTTCTCGCGCAAGAACTGACCAACTTAAAACTGCGAATGCGTGAGTTGGAGCATGAAAAACAATTAGCAGAGGCACGTATCGAGATGCCCTTTGACGGTTACTATCAAGTGCTCCTACCGGTCGAAACCGGCCGGACTGAAGTTAAAGTCCTGCAGGGCGCGGCCCTACTCCGGGTCGAGGACCTGAAAGAGATTCATGCCACAGTCGAAATCTACGGCGTCCGCTGGCGCCAATTTCCACGCGAGCGCCTTACCCTGCGCATTCCCGGCATGCATGGTCTGGATGAATCGGACCAGGCGCCGTTTAATAAAATTGTCGCTGTCGGAATTGATCCACTGAGCGGAGCATTACGCTATTCCTTCGCATTTAGAGGCGAGGCCGCGGAGCGGGCTGCAATCCTCCGAGGAGGCACGGTGACAGCTGAGATTTTGCTCAAATTGGGCGACCAGCCGGCCCGAATCGTGCCCAAACTTGACCTACTGGAAGCTTATCCTGAAGCCTTCCGCGACTCCTGGGAGGCTGGCGCGAGCCAAGTGTTCGAAAACCTGGAAGCGATCTACGTCGGACGAGAGGCTCTGGCGCTCCTCTTCACCCCAGAATGATGAAGGTTTCCTGCCAGCAAGTTTTTTACGCTTACCGGAGAGGTCATACGGTGCTCGATAGTTTTTCTGCGGAAATGGATGGAGGCATCACTTTACTGGTGGGCTTCTCCGGTTGCGGAAAATCAACTTTGCTCAAGCTGATTGCCGGGTTTCTTCGTCCCACTGCGGGCCGAATACGACTTGATGGAGAGAATCCACTCAGGAAGCATCTTTGCCGGCTCTCCATCGGCTTTGTTTTCCAGCAATTGAACTTGCTGCCTCTGGCCTCGATCCAACAAAACCTTGAAATGTCCGCCAGTCTGGCTGGGCTTAGCCCTGGCGAGGTGAGAGACACCACCGAAAAGTATCTTGTGGAACTGGGGCTGGAGTCATTCGCCGACCAGCGTCCCATCGAGCTTTCCGGTGGCCAGCAACAGCGGGCAGCCATAGCGCGGGCCCTGGTCAAACAACCCCGCATACTTCTACTTGATGAACCCACCTCCGGTCTCGACGACCTTAATACACGGGTCATCATACGACAACTGGCCCGCTACGCTGATAGCGGAGGCACAGTTATCATTGCCACCCACGACACACGCCTACTAGCCCTGCATCATGAAAGGATCGACTTTAATCGCTTCTTACCTGTGGAAAGACATCTGGAGACAGTGGCGGACTAATCCGATCTCGGTGCTGGCACGGCTCGCCGTGGCCTGTTTTCTCTTCACGCTCGGACTCTCCCTTGATCTTTATTTTGCGGGTTCGCAAAAGGCAGTCGCCCGGCAGCTGGAGGCAGCCGGGCTCGGACGGGTCGTTGTCACTAACTTCACCTACGGCAATCGGATGCAGGGTAAAGCTCCTGCACTCTCCCCGCTGCTCGATAAATTGGCCGATGATGGAAACTATGCTTATTTACGACGTCTGTCTCAACAAGCACAGGTCGAACTGCTCGGAGACGCCCATATTCTAACCTATCGCGATCAGGATCTTATCGATCTCAGGAATTTTTTCCCAGGGATCAACCATGCTGGGGCCTTTCTGCTCACCGCGCGCGGCGAGTTACCGGAGGGCACACGACTGAGCGCCAGAGTGGGTGGTCTGGAATGGGATGCCCGGGTAGTTCAAACCAGTCAGACCGCACTTGAATCACTCGGACGAAAACAGGTGTTGCTCCTCCCATCGGAGTGGGCTTTACCGCAGGAGGATGGCAGCTATGCCGAAGTAATTCTCTTTGAAAGCTCGGCGATACACTCCGCCGGCATCCGCTCCGAAATCGGTAAGATTCGTCAACTGCTCACACTTGATGAAATCTCGACAGCCAACTTGCAAAGCAGCCTGGCACTGTTGAATCGCCTCGAGGCCATGCAGCAACAGCAAGCCCTTTGGTCCACCACGGTCCGGTCCATTGTCGCCATACTCATCATTCTTGTTTTTGCCTCCAGCGCCTTTCTCGAATATCGGGAAAACGCCTATCTCTCGGCACTCCTGCAAAGCATGGGTGTTCCCCGAATCTTTCTCTTGCTGCGCTACCTCGTCGAACACGCGTTGCTCCTCCTCTTTGCATTTGGCGTCTGTTGTAGCGCTCTCACATATTTGTTGGCTGACCCCGCAGCTCTGCCATCGATTATGACTGACGACCTTACCGGCCTCTTCTCCCCGGTGCAGGCTTTTAATGCCTGGCTCTGGGTGCTCACGGTTTCGCTGGTCCTTAGTTTACTCCCTGTTCTAGCGGGTTTGCGCAAAGAAATCGGACGTGTTTTGCAATGAGGTGGCAACAAATGGAGCAGTCCAATCGCAGCTCCCACAATGACGCCCAAATTCAGCGTCTCGCCCGGGATAAAGAGGACGGACTCCAAGACGCCCATCAATGGAATGAGAAACCGGAAGGTCGACAGGACGTTGACGCTGTAAAGCTCACACTCGCACATCGACTACTTGGACTCACTCCAAAGTAATGAAATAATTTCCATCGTCCTTTGACAAGATAAGCGCAACCCTCGATATTTAACATTGTTAACCATTAAAATCATAAAACCCATGAAAACTCCAGTATTGCTATTCACCTCCATCCTCATCCTGAGCAGCCTCCTCTCGGCGGCACCCGCCAAGCAAGCAGCCAATGGCAAGCTCAAGGTCTTCATTCTGGCCGGGCAGTCCAACATGGTCGGCTTTGGGCAAGTTGAAGGCGACAAGCCCGGCACCATGGAAACCTGCGTCAAAGAAAAACCCAATGACTACGGTCAATTGGTGAACGATCAGGGTGAACCGGTGACGCGGGACGACGTCTGGCTGGTCAACATCTCCCATGCGGACAAAGCCAAGCAAGGCTGGCTGACTACCGGGTTCGGTGCCTCGGACGGACACATCGGTCCGGAATACGGCTTCGGTTTTGCGGTCGGTGATTACTACGAAGACCCGGTGCTGCTGATCAAATGCGCCTGGGGCGGCCGCTCGCTCTATCACAACTTCCTGCCTCCCAGTGCCGGGGATTATCCCGAACCGCAAAAGGACGGCGACAAAGGCTTCCAATACGCCGAAACCATTCGCATGACCAAAGAGGTCACGAAAAACCTCAAAACCTACTTCCCAGATTATCAGGGCCGTGGCTATGAAATCGTCGGCTTCGGCTGGCACCAGGGTTGGAATGACCGCATCGACCAAAACGCAGTCGATGCCTATGAAGAAAATCTTATGCACCTGATCAATGACCTGCGTCAAGACATCGGCGTGAAAGACCTGCCCTTCGTCATCGCCAATTCCGGGTTTGACGGATGGGAGATCAACAAACGCTACCGCGCGAAAGTATTAAAACACCTCAACGCTCAACTCGCCGTCGCCGATGCCAGCAAATACCCGGACTTCAAAGGCAATGTCGCCGCAGTAGAAACCCGGGATTTCTTCCGCCCGAGCGAAGAATCGCCCTCTAAGCAAGGCTTCCACTGGTCGCGCAACTGGGAAACCCTCTACCTGATCGGCAAGCACATGGGCGAGTCCATGGTCGAACTCATCAGCAAATGACCGGGCCAAAAAGATGACATTTCGTTATGCTGTCAATTCACCCAAACCCAATTGACAACAATCTACTCACACATGTCTCATACTTCGCATCGAAGCCTCTAACGTTAAGAGATTCAATCGCTTCCGCGCCTCGGAATTACCACCTCGACCGGCCAGGCAGCCGAACTTAAGTCCAGCAGGTAGGCGACAGAGTGGGCGATGTCGGACGCCGAAATGTATTCCGGCCCGGAGCACCCAGTCATGGGGGTGGACACCATGGCAGGACAAATGGCTGCCACCCGGATAAAGTGTTCGGCTCCTTCATCGGCCATCGCACGGGTCAGCCCCATCATACCGTGCTTTGAAGCGCTATAGATCGCCGTTCCGGACCATGCATCTACGCCGCAGACCGAGGCAGTGTTCAAGATGCTTCCGCGCACGGCAAAATTATCCGCCTGCTCCTGGTCCTTCATGAAGCGGAAGGCCTCGCGCGAAAGCCAGTAGGTGGAATAGAGATTCGTGCGCATCACACGGTCGAATTCCTCCGACTTGCTTTCCAGAATTGAGCCCATACCGCCCATTCCCGCGTTGTTCACCAACAGGTCGAGACGCCCCTGCTGCCCGGTCGTTTCAAGGATCAGCTTCAAGCAGTCCTCCTCTTTGGAGACATCCGCGGAAAATGGGATAACTGTCCCCTTCCCCAAGTCCTTTGATTCGTCCGCAACGCGCTCGTTCGCCTCCTGCCGCCGACCAGCCACAACCACCGTATAATCTCGGCGAGCCAGCATCTTGACGATCGCCTCGCCGATCCCACTGTTGCCTCCAGTCACAATCGCGACTGGTGCATTTACTTTTTGATTCGAATGACTCATGCGCACAACCTAAGCAGACCGTCCCGAATGTCAAAGGCGTGGAGGCGGACGAAGGGGCAATCGTTTACCTTAGCGTAGCGCCTCCATAGTCTTCACTTTGCTGATGAGCCAGCCCTCTGAGGTCTTCTCCAAGGTAAAAACAAAATCCTGCACGACCGAACTGCGTTCGCCGCTCAGCTTGGCGCGTCCGGTCGCTTCGACGGTGGCCGACGTTATATCTTCAGCGACTTGAACGGTGATATCGTGGAGCGAGGCCTGAAGGCTGCTGGCCTGCGACCGTGCCGCCATGGCCGCTTGCTGCACTTGCGTGCGGCCTTTCACGCTCTTGGCACCCGCGAAGCCGGTGAGTTTGATCTCAACGTCCTCAGTAAAGAGGCCACCCAGGCGCTTAACTTTGCCCAGCGAAGCTAGGTCGCCTTCGTCCGCCTCATAGGAAACCAGCTCTTCCAGCTCCGAGAGCTGTTTACGGATTTGCCCCTCAGGGCCCATGAAACAAGCACGAAGAAAAAACCCGGCGACGATGAGTCCCAGGAATACGATTATTATATTTTTGATGCTCAAAAGATAACCTTTCCAACAATGCGCGACAATGTGGCGCGCCCGAATGTATGCAGCTCGATTAACATGGAACGATTGTCACCCACAACAAAATACTCATTGGCTTCGCATTGGACCGGGGCGCGATTCCAATCCGACTCGTAGCTGAGATAGCCTTCATCGAAGCGAACACCGTCAACGGTAACCTTACCCTCCTCAAATCCGATCGACTCTCCCGGAAGTCCTACAATTCGCTTCAGCAGAAAAATACTGCGTCCACTACTTCGCATCCGCACGGCTACCACATCACCCCGCTCCGGGCCGTGGTTGATGTAGGCCAGTCGGTTGGCGAGAGACACCTGGCCATGCGAAAAAGTAGGTTCCATGCTCGTTCCGTCCAACCGTAAGGGTGCGAGCACAAAGCGAAAGACAAAGATCGTAAGCACCACCAAAATACCTGCGCGGAGCAAAGTCCGGCGTAGATTTCCGCCCACAATCAGTCGTTTAAAAATGCCAGCCATTCGATTTTTGAAGAATTGCCTATCCGGGCCGGTAACACAACCCTAAGAAGGCAGGGTCATTCTGCTAAGCGTAATTCGGTGGACCGATTTATGCCGTAGCGAAGTTGACCTATTTAACGCGCGCGCCATCCTAATCGGCAAACAGAGTAACGGAACGTCCCCGTTCACAAAGAAAATTACCATAAAAAAAATAAGATAAACATATGTCGATAAAACATTTTGATTACATCGTTATTGGAGGCGGCAGCGGAGGCTATGCAGCCGCCAGAACCGCAAGGGAAACTCGCGAAAATGTCGCCATCATTGATGACGCCGAAGAACTCGGTGGCCTCTGCATTCTGCGCGGCTGCATGCCCTCGAAGACGCTTATTTATTCCGGAGAAGTCCTTCACCTCGCACAAAACGCGAAAGAGTTTGGCCTCAATATTCCCGAAGCCCGTGTAGATATGAAAGCGCTCCACGAGCGAAAGCTTAAAACCATCGCCGAGTTCGCCGAATATCGACAAGAGCAGTTACAGAGTGATCGCTTCTCGCTTTACCGAAGCCGTGCCCACTTCATCGACCCAAACACGATTGAACTCTCCGACGGCACTCAGCTCACCGCAGATCATTTCATAATCGCTACCGGCTCGGTCGTTTCCGTGCCACCAGTGCTTGGCCTAAAAGACGTCCCTTTTTGGACCAGCGATGATGTGCTCGAACTCGATTTCCTTCCCGAAAAGATAATCGTGCTCGGCGGCGGAATCGTCGCTTGCGAACTCGCACAATTCCTGAGCCGAATCGGCTCAGAAGTCATCCAAATTCAACGCAGCTCACACATACTCAGTGATTTTTCAAGCGAAGCCGCGACCGTCATCGAAAACAAATTTAGAGCCGAAGGCATTGAGCTCTATACTGGAACGCATATCACAAAAGTTGAACACCAAGATGACACTTTTTCGGTAAGCTTCGAGCACGGGACTGACTCCGTCGAAGTCAGCGCTCCCTACTTACTCAACGGACTCGGCCGGCACCCTGCCACCGATTCACTCGGGCTGAAGGCTGCAGGAGTCGAAAAACTCCCAAGTGGTCATATTGACTGCGACGCCATGCAGCGAACCAGTAATCCAAAAGTCTATGCCTGCGGCGATGTAGCTGGCCCGCACGAGATCGTTCATGTCGCGATTATGCAAGGTGAAGTCGCTGCGAAGCACGCTACGGGTCGCCCTGCCGATCCAGTCGACTACGACACCTTACTTGGCGTTGTTTTCACAGATCCACAAATCGGCACCGTCGGCCTCAGCGAGAAGCAGCTCAAAGCCCGCGGCATCGACACCCTCTCTGCCGACTACCCTTTTGACGATCATGGCAAATCCATTCTCATGGAAGCTAAAGCTGGTTACGTCAAAGTCTTTGCCGAAAAAGCCACAGGTGTCGTGCTCGGCGGCGAATGCATCAGTAAAGATGGCGGTGAACTCATCCACACTTTAGCGGTTGGAGTCAGCCTCAAAGCCACCGTCAACGACCTCCTGAAAGTGCATTGGTATCACCCGACTCTATCAGAGATATGGTCCTACCCACTTGAAGACATCGCCGACGAGCTATACAGACAAGATGTTTATTGAACCCGAAAAGCCCGGCCACCCCTACGGGTAGGCTTCGGCTTCAGGGCATCGTAGATCCTAAAACTTACGGCTCAAACAATTCGATTGCGCGTCACCAAAACGCCAATTCAGCTCGATGGCTTTAGAGATGCCGATGCGGGGGCCGGACACGATGGCGGGAGCTTTTCCTTTTTTTAGCGACCCCACCCCATTTTGCAGGAAACTACTGCCGTGGTCCTCACCACAGATGCCCAGGGCCTGGGTCAATCGACCAGGACCGGCCATGAGAAGCTTATCGGAGAAATCGCCGCGTCTTTGCCGCATTTCGGCGAGTCCCTCTTCCGGCTCCAGGGCACGGATGAGCACGAATCCATCGACCTGAGGGCCTTTGATGAGGATATTGAAGAGCCAATGCACGCCATAGTTGAGATAGACGTAAGCATCTCCAGCCTGATGTTCTTCAACGAACTTGCGGGCCGACGGTCGTAGCCAGGTGTGGCAGGCTTCGTCGCCGATCGCCCGGTAGGCTTCGGTTTCCACGATTCGCCCGGCGCATCCCCCCCACTGGAATCGATAGCCAATTAATTCACGGGCGCAATCCACCGGATCCTTGCGGAAAAATTCGGATTTTAAGGAGGTCATCTTCGGTAAGTCTATTATTGCCCGCCAGGGTTCGCCAAGTAGCGCATCTAATTAAAGGCGCCTCATCCGCAAAAAACCTCAACTCAATTTTATGTGCGGTGGTTATTTCAGGCGTTCTAAACCAACACCGCCACCCAGCCTGCTGCTTGCGAGCGCCTGCGGCATGGTTGGCTTTGCGCTGACCGACGGGGCGTCCCGACCGATTCGACAAGCTCCCGGACTCAGTCAAGCGGACACGCCACGAAAACTTTGTCTGGCCCGAAGATGAAAAATCCATAAATCTCGCCTCAATGAAAAGCCAACTCCTAGCTCTCCTTTCGATTTACTTACTAATCCTCAGTGGTTGCGCCACCAACGATGCCGACTACGAACGCCCTAAGGTCGACGTCGTCGGCATCACTAAGAGCGACACTGATACGGGGGCATTTCAGTTTACCATTCAACTGCGCATTGTGAATCCCAACGCAGAGACCATCAATCTGAAAGGGCTCTACTACGAACTGAGCCTAGACGGCATTGATGTGCTCAATGGCACCGCTAACAACATTCCACCGATTGAAGGCTACAGCAATGCCTTGGTCTCCGTCAGTTCGGCGGCCAATTTGGTGAACAGCATCCGCTTCGCCGCCCGCCTGATGGAGACCACTAGTGATAAACTCCCCTACGAACTACGCGCGAAGCTAGGCACCAGTTCCAGATGGATGCCTGCGACGACAGTGACTGAAAGGGGAATGATTTCACTCCGATAAAGATACCGGAATGAAAAAAATAAAGGATACCAAAAATTAAAGGCCCCCCACTTCCGGCTCCAAAGCGCGAATGAGCGCGAATGAGCACGAATCCATTTCCCTGCGGGCCTTTGATGAGAATATTTAAAAGCCAATATTCCAGTTAAATCAATGCTTGCCTTCAGTCTACAATATCAAAATATCACATAATGAGAGTCATAACTTAAATTACTGACTCAAAAATTCCATCCTGTCGGCAAATTACGTGATGATAAAAACCATAAAAAATATTTTTTTAGGTCTATTGTGTTCAGCAGTATCTGTGAGCGCTTCTACTCTTCTAACTGACACTTTCGAGGGCTCACTGGGTAATTGGTCTGTAGCAGGCGGAGCTTTTCATTACACCCACAGTGATTCAGGAATAAACTACGCCACACGAGGCGATGGCGCAGCCGCAGTAACAGCTTCGTGGGATGAAGGCCTCTTGACCCTGACTAAGAGTCTTAAGTTGAGCAGCAATCAGGCAACTAGTGTGACCATCAATTTTGATTTTGAGTGGGACTCTACAACCGCCACTCGCTACATGTATATTGATTATTCCACTGATGACGGGAGAACTTGGACCGATGACTTAGGAGACATTTCAGGTTGGGGATCATTCGCTGGCCTTTCCACATTAGGCTCGTTCACCAAAACACTCGACGAAAGAACTGTTGGATCATTCACCGACGACTTCAAATTCAGGATACGCGGCAAGGACGGAGATAATCCCGTTACAGCGTATATCGATAATATTGAGATCGTAGGGGCGAACGTCGTCCAGGGTGCCTACACGAAAGACGACATCCCAGAGCCTTCGACTCTGGCTATTATTTTCTTTGGTTTGTCGATTGCTGTATTACAACGACCTCGGCGCTGATGCGGATCGCTCCGGTATAGCGAGACCATTGGGTCCCTTCTTGCAGTTGCTGAGTATTTGGAAAACTCTGCGCTAAACTTTCATTCAATGCCTCAATCAATCATTCGTCCTTTTCTTTCTCGATTCACGCTGCTTGCCGTCGGGCTGCTTGCCGTCGGGCTACTTGCCAGTGCTATTTCGCTGTCCGCCGCCCGCCGCGTTGCGATAGAGAATCCTGATTTCACCCGGGGCGACTCGATCCCCGAGGGCGCGGTGCATGATTGGAACCTTGGAGCCACCGGCGCCCGCGGGTGGATTTATTTCGAGCAGCTCACGACCCTGAAGGCGCGCCAGATCCGCATCACTCAGGTCGACCTAGGCTCGCCGGCTGATGGTAAACTGAAGGTCGGTGATGTGCTGCTTGGGGTTGGCGGCCAGCCGTTTTCCTACGATCCGCGAACCGAGTTGGGCCGGGCAATTACCTCGGCCGAATCAGAGGGCGGCGGCGGCAAGCTCAGGCTGACGCGCTGGCGCGATGGTCATACTGACGAAATAACCATCGATCTGCTGGTGCTCGGCACTTATAGCCCGACCGCCCCTTACAATTGCGAAAAGTCCCGGAAAATCCTGGAAAAAGGATGCCAGGCACTGGCCGAACGGATGTCGCAACCAAGCTATCGGGGCAACCCGATCACCCGCTCGCTCAATGCCCTCGCGCTACTGGCCAGCGACAATCCGGACTATCATCCGATCGTGAAGCGCGAGGCCGAATGGGCCTCGGATTACTCGGTCGAGTCGATGGCCACTTGGTGGTATGGCTATGTCTCGATCATGCTGGCCGAATATGTGATGGCCACCGGTGACGACTCAGTCCTGCCGGGCCTGAGGCGGATCGCGATGGAGGCAGCCCGGGGCCAGAGCATCGTCGGCTCATGGGGACACAAGTTTGCCGGACCAGATGGACGGCTTGTCGGCTACGGTATGATGAACTCCCCGGGGGCCGTGCTTACTTTAGGTTTGGTGCTCGCCCGTGAGGCCGGAGTCGATGACCCCGAGGTGGCCGTAGCAATCGAGCGCAGTGCGAAGCTGCTGCGATTTTACATCAACAAGGGTGCCGTGCCCTACGGGGACCACGCGCCATGGATGCAAACCCACGAGGACAACGGCAAATGTGGCATGGCAGCCGTGCTCTTCGACCAGCTCAACGAGAAGGAAGGTGCCGAATTTTTCTCACGGATGAGCGTCGCTTCCCACGGGAACGAGCGGGATACGGGGCATACCGGTAATTTCTTCAACCTTACCTGGGCCATGCCTGCGGTGGCTCGTTCGGGGCCAGCTGCAAGCGGCGCCTGGATGCAGGAATTCGGCAGCTGGTATTATGATCTAGCCCGCATCTGGGACTGGCAGTTTTCGCACCAGGGTCCCCCACAGGCCCGCAACGATAGTTACGCCAATTGGGACGCCAGCGGCCTCTATCTCATCGCGTATGCGATGCCGCTGAAAGCGATCCGGCTCACCGGTAGTCAACCATCCATCGTCCCGCAGCTCGATCCCGAGACCGCTGAGAGCTTAATGCGCGACGGACGGGGCTGGGACAGGCTGAACCGCGACAAAGCCTATGATTCCTTGGGCATGGAGCAACTCCTCGGGAGACTGGGAAGCTGGTCACCCATCGTCCGCGAGCGGGCGGCCATGGCCCTCACCCGGCGCGATGAGGACCTGGTTCCGACCCTGGTAAAAATGCTGTCGGCGGATTCCATCGACACCCGGCTCGGCGCCTGCCGCGCTCTGGCCCAACAGAAGGGCAAAGCCGCCGACGCAGTGCCGGCCCTGCGCCAGCTACTTCGGGAGGATCACCTCTGGTTGCGCGTCCAGGCTGCCGAGGCCCTCGCTGCCACCGGAGATGCTGGTCGAGTCGCCCTACCCGAGTTACTCAAACGCCTCACGGTGGGCGCGACCAAAGAGGATCCACGCGCCATGGAGCAGCGCTACCTGTGCTTCATTGTCTTTGGCAAAATGCTCAAAAAGTCGGCCGATGATGTCGACCCCAAGCTGCTTTGGGAGGCGGTGACCGCCGCTCTTCAGAATCAGGACGGACGAGCTCGCAACGACGTCAGCAAAATCTACAGCCAACTCACTTATGAGGAAATCCGTCCGCTTTTGCCCGCAATCCACGCATCTATCGTCAATCCTGCCCCGAGCGGGATCATGTTCGCCGACGGCATTCGCCTTGAAGGCCTCAAGCTTTTTGCCAAGCACCGGATCGCCGAAGGCATCCCTCTCTGCTTCTCCTTTCTCGATCTTGAGCGCTGGAACAAGCGATCCCGTATCGCGCAGTGCCTCGACGCACTTGAGATGTATGGCGCGGCCGCCAAGCCGATGATTCCAAAACTCGAGCAACTGAAGATCGACCTCACGAACCACCGTGAAGCTCGTGGCCTGCAGTCGCTTATCGAACGCACCGAGGAGCTCATCGCAAAGATCGGCAGTGCCACGGAAAAGGTCGAACTGCGGCATTTGAATTGAAACTTCAGGTTCCAGGATCAATTCGTGCGTCTTCGTGACGGTTAAACTTGTCCCATGGAACGTCACTGGCTAGTTTCGAAATTGAGAGTCGTTGTTAGAATGGCATTCCGGCTGAGATCTTTCGCTTACTGCCCGCTCATTGTATGATGTTGAAGAAGAAATCCATATTTTCGAGGCTCAGTTATGGCCTTCGTCCCCGACTGAAAGGATCGAGGCAGATGGAGGTGTTTGCGCTCGTGGGTAAGGCGGGCACGGGAAAGAGCTTTCGGGCCAGGCTGGTGGCCGATACGCACGGGATCCCGGCCATCATCGACGACGGCCTACTCATCCATCAGGGGAAGATCATCGCGGGGAGGTCGGCAAAGGAAAAAGTGCGCTATATTGCTGCGGTGAAAACCGCGATGTTCAACGACCCCGAGCACCGAGAAGAGATGGTCCGCGCCCTCGCCGAGGCCCAGTTCCCGAAAGTTCTTCTGCTCGGGACGAGTGATCGCATGATCCTGCGAAACTGCCTGACCCTCGGCCTGCCCGAGCCGGCAAGAATAATCCGTATCGAAGAGGTCGCCTCAAAAGAGAAAATCGCGGAGGCGATCCGCCAGCGAAAAACTAAGGGGCAGCATGTGATCCCGCTTCCTGTCGTCGAAGTAAAGCAGGCCTATCCCAAATTGGTGGCCCATGCCATCAAGGTCTGGTTCGGCCATATGGTCAACCGCAGCCACTACGATAAAACCGTGGTGCGGCCGGGCTATCACAGGAACGGAGAGGTCACCATCTCGGAGACTGCGCTGGCGCAAATGATCCTCCACTGCGTGCGGGAAAAGGTGCCTTCGCTCGAGCTTCGGCGCGTGCGGATCAAGCACCTGCGTGAAGGCTATGACATTAAAATAGTGCTCTCACTGGCCTACGGGACAGAAGCCGCACATAGCTGCCAAGAACTTCATGATTACACGATTCGCAAAATCGAGGAGTTTTCCGGAATCTCGATCTCTCGGCTCTCCCTGCATATCGAGTCCGTTCGTGCAGGAGAGACTGAGAGCAAGCAGAACTCTGAAGTCAGCTCCGAATAAGGGGACAAAATTAAACCCGGCACGTTCTTTATCTCATTGAACCCAAGGGGTCAAAGGGTTCGAGAATCGTGAAATAATGGCCGGCTGGGCAGTGCTCAGTCACAACCTATGGAAGCTCGCCCGACTTGGACAGGCCGAGGAAAAACCAAACGAAGAACCCGAGGACATACCAAAGGCTCCCCTTCTTCGTAGCCGAAGCCCTTAGGCTTTGGAGTGCACCTGAAGTAGTCGGACCGTTCGCACCAAACGCGAAAGCGTTCGGCTACAGACCTCCAGATCAAACGGATTAGTTTTTCCCACGTAGCCGAAGCCCTTTAATAGCCAGCCCTTTAATAGCCTGCGTATTTTAAGCGCCTCAACCAGCTTTGGCCCTTTTCTCGGGCCCGGGCCAGGATCAACTCTCCTTTAAATTATTGACTATTTTTAACCTGAAAAATACACCCAAAATGAAACAAGCGTGCCTTATTCAGGTTTTCTATAAGCGTTAATAAGCGCCTATAAGCGGTCTCCAGCTCCGCTGGATTCTCTTGCACTGCTAGTGTGGCACTCCGGCGTAGCCGGAAACCGCTTATATTCCCTAATGGACGCTTATGTTTATTTCTCTGTAGGCACAAGGAGGCGATACGGACAGCTATCGCTTGTATCCCGCTGCAAGGTAATTAAATAAGCCTGTCCCTCTAAAATGCACCGCGCACAACTGGAGCACCCCCATTCCCTTGCCCCCATTCCTTTGCCACAAAAAAACGACTGGCAGAGGAATGAGGGCAGAGGAATCCAGCTTCTCAAACGTCCAACGTGTCAGCTCAGCACCTCTGAACGTTTGCTGAAGCTGCACGCTACGAAAAAAGACCAGCGACTTGAATAGCCTGTGTATTTTAAGCACCCCAAGAATTACGGAATAGCCCGAATGGCCCGAACTTAAGTGCCACGCCCCAACGGGGCAAACTATGATAGCCTGGGGCAACGCCCTAGGTATCAATGGTTTAAAGATATCAAGCCCTGAAGGGGCGACCTAATGAAACTACTCATCATATTCACCTTTATAGCGCAGCTTTCGTTCCTGAAATTCGTAAAAACGGGGCCATCTACGCCTGCGCCATTTCCTGGTCGATGGTGGTCAGGCGGCGCTGCTTGGAACCGAGCTTCGGGATGCAGGCGATCAGCGCCTTGGTGTAGGGGTGTTGCGGGGCATTGAGCACCTCAGCGACGGGACCGCGCTCGACGATATCGCCGCGATACATGACGATGACCTCGTCGGCAAAGCCCTTCACAATCCCGAAGTTGTGCGTGATGAGCACGATACTCATGCCGAGCTTGGTCCGCAGGTCGCGCAGCAGATCCATGATCTGGGCCTGAATCGTGACATCGAGGGCGGTGGTCGGCTCGTCAGCGACCAGCAGCTTGGGCTCGCAGGCCAGGGCCATGGCGATCATGACGCGTTGCTGCATGCCCCCACTCATCTCGTGCGGGTAGGCACTGTAGCGTTGAACCGCATCGCGAATGCCCACCAGATCGAGCAACTCAATGACGCGGGCTTTGACATCGCTGATATCGGGGCGGTGTAATTTCACCGCCTCGGCGATCTGATGCCCCACCGTAAAGACCGGATTCAGCGAGGCCGAAGGCTCCTGGAAAATGTAGGCGATCCCCTCCCCCCGCAGTCGGCGCACCTGATCGGGTGACATGGTCAACACATCTTTTCCTTCAAAAAGAACTTGCCCCTGCACGGAGCAGCTTGGCTCCTTCGGAAGCAGCTTGGTGAGTGCCAGACAGGTCACGCTCTTGCCGCTGCCGCTCTCACCCAAAATGGCCACGGTCTGGCCCCCGGACTCGACACGAAAGTTGATCCCATGCACGACCTCGTTGGCCTCGCCACGGGAATGGAAAGCGATCCGTAGATCTTTAACTTCAAGTAAATTAGACATATTAAATGATCCGTTCGACGTCTTCGATCAGGTTATCGAGATCACGCTCTATAATTCCCCAGACGAGGGAATCCTCCACGTGGTCGTAGGCGTGAGCCAAAATATTCCTGAATGACCGAATGGCACGATAATCGCGAATCACGAATCTCCATGGTTGTATAGAAGCTAATAGCATGATCGCACAGTTCAATGCTATTCTCCATGTGCAAAAGCGTAGGTGGTATTCAGTTTTTCTCTGTAGGAAAGGGGCACCATAATTCAGCGCGTTTGCATTTTTGGGTCAACGATATCGCGGAGCACGTCGCCGAGCACGTTATAGGCGATCACGGTGATAAAGATGGCGAAGCCGGGGGTGAGCATCCACCAGAAGTTCATAAAGAAGACGATCATGTTGCCCTGCGACTGCTTGAGCATGAGCCCCCAACTTGTGGACGGCTCGCTGATGCCGAGGCCTAGGAAGCTAAGCGCCGCTTCAGCCAAGATATAGCCGGGGATGGCGAGCGTGGCCGCCACCAGCAAGTAGCTGGCGAGATTGGGCAGGATGTGCTTAATCAGGATAAACGGGACGGATTGGCCCATGCTCTCGGCCGCCAGCACGAAGGGCCGATTGCGGATCGAGAGGGTCATGCCACGAATAATCCGCGCCGTGCCCGCCCAACCGATGACCGACAGGATCACGATGATGACGACATAAGTTTGCGTGGGCGAAAGCCCCGGCCCCATCAAGGCCGAGCGCAGGGCGAGCAGGAGGTAAAGCGCCGGGATCGACATGAGCAGCTCCACCAGTCGCATGGCGGCAAAGTCCACGGTGCCGCCGTAGTAGCCGGCAAGGCCACCGACGACGAAGCCCAGCAACAAGGTGATCGAAATACCGATAAAGCCAATCGAGAGTGAGACCCGCGACCCGTGCAACAATCGGCTGAAGATATCGCGCCCGGTATCGTCCGAACCAAGCAAGTAGAAGCGGGCACCGGGATCGTCCGAGTCCAGTTGAAAGAGCTTCCGCTCCAACGGAATGAAGCCGAAAAGCTTATAGGGCTCGGCTTTGGCGAAGAACCGAATCGGGGCAGTCTCGCCCCCGGCATTAATGTATTGGGCCGTGCCCAGCATCTCCTGCTGGTAGAGCTTGACGTGCAAGCCTCCCTCTTTCCAAACGACACCGCTGGGCGGATGGTAGGGCTTGTCCAGATTCTGCTTTGTAATCTCGTAGGGTGCGATAAAGGGCGCAAACAGGGCGCCGAAATAAAGCACCCCGAGGACACCGAGTGCCATGACGCCCAATGGCCGCCGGAGGACTTGGCCCAGCAACTGCCGTATGAGAATTGTAACGACGTAGCCCATCAGTCCGACGCAGCCCAGAGCAAGCAGTCCAACCAGAAAGAACCCGACATACTTCAGCCCGGTGGCAATGATGCTGAGGATGCCCGGCGCGAAAGCTTCCAGCAGAATCTCGGCAAAAAGGATGCCCAACAAACCGACCCAGAGCCAGGTGCTGCCCCGGGAGGTTCCCTTTGCATGTCCCGCCCCCTCCTGACGAATGCGCGGATCCGACCATCCGAGCAGGAGATCGGCCACCAGATTACCCAGCACCAGCATGATCACGCCGACAAGCACACCGGCCATGACGACGTATTGATCCTCCCGGATCAACGCTTCGTAAATGAGCTGACCGAGACCGGGATAATTCATCACATTCTCCACCAGCAGGGCCCCCGAGAGCAGACTGCCGAAGGAGTAACCGAAGGAGGTAATGAGCGGGTTGATGGCATTGCGCAGCACATGCTTGAACATGATGACCCGCTCACGCAGGCCCTTGGCACGTGCCGTGGTGGCAAACTCAGCCTGCATGTAGTCGATAAAGTTCGCCCGCATCACCCGCATCATTCCCGCCACGCTCCCGATCCCCAGCACGATACTCGGCAGAATCAGGTGATAGGCATGATCCAGCATACGGAGCCCGGCGGGGTAAAACTCGCTCTCGACCGAAGAGCGCCCCCCCTCAGGGAAGATGCCAGTGACGGCGGCGAAATAGACCGCCAGAATGGCGAGAAAGAACTCCGGAATCGAGAGGGCGGCGTAAGCCAGCAAGCTGCTGAGCCGATCAAAGATCGAGTCCTTATAAATCGCCGCCAGAACCCCGAGGGGAATCGCCAAGCACCAGGCAAATAAGAGCGAACTGAACGAGAGCAGGAAGGTGGCCGGCACACGTTGCTTTAATAAAGTAAAGACCTCGACCTTGTAAGTCCATGACTCGCCGAAATAGGGCCAGCCGAAATGGATGCCTCTTTCTTCGTCCCCCACTAAAGGGCCATATTTGACCGGCGAGACATTGGCCAACCAATGCCCGTAGCGCACATACCAACGGGTGGCCTCGCCTTCAGCATCGACGAGGCCTAGCTGACGCTCCTGCTGCTCGATGATGGCCGGATCAATGTCTCTCGCGGCACGAGCCTGGGTTAGAAAATCGCCCGGGGAGAGATACATGAGCAGATTCACCAGAAGACTCACCCCAAAAAGCAAGGGGATAAGTGAGAGCAAACGCCTGAGAATAAAAGCGGTCATAGCCTAGTCTTTCGCCTCCCAAATCACTTCGATATTCCACAGGCTGGTCCCAGCGGCTGGAACGTAAATGTTCTGCCACTTGTTTTTGATACCAGTGAATCCATAAGGAACGTAGCCATAGAGCAAGGGCAACTGCTCCGCGAGAATGGCCTGCACCTCGTGCATATAGGCGATCCGCTGCTCCATATCGAGTGTCTGCTCCTGCAAGCCGATCAGTTCGTCGATTCGGGCTTCCCACTCGGTCGCCGGCTCAGGCTGCTCCGGATACCACTGATGGTATTGCCCGCTGCTGAGGTAGAGCGCCTTGCTCCCGGATGGATCGTAAGCCGCACTGCTTGAGCCCCAACCGAGCATCGTGATGTCGTAGTTGAAGGTGTCGTCCGTGCGGCGCAGTAAAGTCGCGAAATCAGTCCGCTCCATATTGACCTTCATCCCGAGCGCTTTCATGTTCTCAACAAAAGTGATCCCGATTTTATCGTAAGTGGCGCTCTCGACCAGAAGAAGTGTAAACGCGACGGGGATGCCTTCGAGATCCACCAGTTGACCGTCCTCGCGCCAACTGAACCCAGCTTCCTGAAGCAGTGCCCTCGCCTTTTCCGGATTGTAATCGTATCGGGGCAGGTCCGGGTTGTGCCACTTCCCCTGGGCGGGTGGAATAATCGAGGTGAGCGTCTCGCCCTTCCCGAAAAGGATCGCATTAATGATGCCCTGCCGGTTGGTGCCGTATTGCACGGCCTGACGAAAACGCTTGTCGGTGAACCATCGGTATTTGTGAGGTGGCAGGTAGGGCACACCCGCTTCGTTACTTCCCGGATGTTGGTTGAACCAAAAGAAACTCACACTCGTGGAGGGCCCACGATCATAGATGGTAAAGTCATAGGTTTCGGCGGCCATCCTGACCCAGGCATAGTCAGCCGCACCGATGGCGGAGGCATCACTCTTTCCCGTGGCAAAGTGCGCGACTGCAGTATTCGATTCAGCGACGAATTTTAGCACGAGGTAATCAACATAAGGCAGTCGTTGGCCCTCGCTATCTGCTTTCCAATAGTGAGGGTTCGGCTTGAGCACAAGACGCTCACCCGGCCGATAGGAATGAATGACAAAAGGCCCGAGCCCCACGATCTCCTCCGGATGCTCGATCGCAGTTTGGGTGGACCATTGCTTCAAAAAGCTGCCGTCATTAAAAGAGTCCTGAAGCTTATGCTTCGGCAGAATGGCCAAGCTAATATCGTAAATAAAAGGCGCATAAACCGCAGGCAAGTCGAAGCGCACGGTATGATCGTCAATTTTTGAATAGCGGAGTTTCTCTCCACCAATGTGGTATTGCTTGTAGTAGCGGGAGGGATACTTCGGCAATATCTCGCCGGTTTCAGGGTCTTTCTTCTCCGCCAAAATGCAGTCAAAGGTGAAAATCACATCATCGGCGGTAAAAGGCGTGCCGTCGCTCCAGCGCACACCCTTGCGCAGCTGAAAGGTATAAGAGCGGTTGCCTTCGCCCACCTCCCAGGACTTCGCCAAACTGGGCACAAACTCGGAGATGCGTGGATCGTAGTCGACCAGTGAGCCCAATAAATGCGAAAGGATTAAACTCGTGGTTTGATTGTTCGGGACCTGTGGATTGAAGGTGGTCGGCTGGGTTGTTTCGCTGAGCACAAAGATACCGCCGTATTCCCCCGGCTCCCAATCGACCACCTTCACCTCTTCCGGCAGCGCGTGCTGGCCACGCTCCACCTCCGGCGGCTCCGAGCAGGCCGACAGCCATGCCACCAGACAAAGCGCCCCAAAAGGGAGTAACAAGGGGCGTTGAATGGCTGTCGTTCTTTGCATACGGTCACATCTAGAAAGCAAGCTTCACCGCAGGTTCAATCAAAATGCAAAAAAGCTAATCCACTCTTGACAATGGACGGGCGTTCACCTAAACAATTGCGCACAATGAAAGAATTAACCACTCGACAACACGAAATCCTCAGTTTCATCGAAAATTACGAATGGCGCAAACGCTACTGGCCCAGCATTCGGGAGATCCAGGAGAAGTTTGGCTTCAAAAGCACCAACGCGGTCATGGGGCACCTCCGAGCGCTGGAAAAAAAAGGCAGGATCGAACGGATACCGGGTCAGGCCCGCACCTTTCGCATTCATCGTCCGAACGCCCCGGATTTTGACAGTATCCCGGAGGACGCCAGCGAGGTGGTGGATATTCCGGTGATGGGAGACATCGCGGCCGGCTACCCCGACCGGGTGGAGCCAGCGGGCGAGATCGGTCGTTTGCAGGTGGATATTCGGCACGCTGGTTTCAGCAACAACCGCCGCTCTTTTGCACTTCAAGTTCGGGGTGACAGTATGGTCGATGCCGAAATTTATGAAGGCGATATGGTCGTGGTCGAGCCCCGCGAACCGCGGGATGGCAATATCGTGGCCGCCCTCATCGATGGTGAGACGACCTTGAAGCGCTACATTCAAAAGAAAAGCGAACCGCCCTACCTGAAAGCGGAAAATAAATTTTATCCCGAACTTTATCCCGTCACCGAACTGACTGTGCAAGGTGTGGCCAAGGCAGTGGTGAGGAGTTTGTAGTTGTGGGCCGTGGGCTGTTCGCTGAGGGCTGAGGGCTGAGGGCTGATTTTTATTTCAGCCAAGGCGGAACCACATCAACAAGCAACTCCCGAAAACCAAACCCTAGCAAGTCGGAGTGAAACAACGACATTACAGCTCCGCTTACATGTCGCGCTCACCCTCTTCGTTGGCCAAGAGAATGAATATCTTGACACCACCTGATTTGGTATATTTTCTATACCTCAATGGAGTTCGAATTTGATCCAGCGAAAAGTGAAATAAACAAAGCGAAACATGGCCTTGATTTTGATGAAGCACAGGCGCTATGGGATGACCCTGACCGCGTCGGTTTCCCTGCTCAATCAGACGATGAAGATCGTTTTGCGATCATCGCGAAGATGAAAAATAAGCTGTGGGTCGCCTTCTACACTCCAAGAGAAAATAGAACACGAATCATTTCCGTGCGCAGAGCACGGACCAACGAAAGAATACTTCATGAAAGCTAAAGATCTCGATAAAATTTTTGATGATGGAGAAGTCGACATTAACGACTACTTGGACTTGTCGAAGGCATTTCGACCCGGGCAGGAACAGAAGCGCGTGAATGTCGATTTTCCAATTTGGATGATTGATCGTTTGGATCGCGAAGCAAACCGCCTTGGGGTGCCTAGGCAGTCTCTGATCAAAGTTTGGATTGGGGAGCACCTCGAAGCGCCTAAATCCAAAAGACTACAGAAGGCCAACAAGGCAGGATAGGACAATTCCGTTACGGCTTCGCCTCCACTCCATGCCATTCGAGCGTGACCTTCGGAGAGTGCGTGATCAAAACTTGCTGAATCGGGTCAAGGCAGTCCTATTCGAGTTGGAGGGTTCAAAGACTTTGGATCCCATTCCAATGTAAAAGTAATGAAAGGCCACCCCGAGTATTTCAGAGTCCGCATCGGTGACTACCGACTTGGCTTAAAGCGCATCAATGGCGGAGCGAGAATCATGCGTTTCCTCAGCCGTGGTGACATTTATCCAAAGTTCCCATGAGTGAAGGTAAACAACACGAAGCCCTAAGACGGAAGCGCCTGACTTTATGCGAATTCTCTTTTCTCAACTACCGATTTCAGGTTAAAATGCCCTGACGCGTATTTTCGGCTCGTCTGATCGAGTATGCTTTCTAATAAAGCTGTCGTGAAAATATCCAAAGCAGTCATCACAGCGGCAGGCCCCGGACAAGAGCAGTTGCCGCTACAGACCTTGATGAACCGAAAGGGCGTGCCTTGCTCAACCCTATCGGTTCAACTGGCAGAACTCGCCGATAGCGGCATCAAGGAGGTCGCCGTGGTGATCGACGACCCAGAACGGGAGAGTTTGCTGCGCCATGCCGCAGGTGCCTCGGAATTGTCGATTATCTTCGTCAAACAACCGCCGGAAGCGAAGGGGTTCGGCCATGCCATACTCAGTGCGACGGATTTTACCGCGAACCAGCCTTTTCTCCTCATGGTTGGCGATCACATTTATGTCACCGACGACAGCGAGCGCACCTGCGCCTCTCAATTAATCGAGGTGGCGCATCGAGAGCAGTGCCTGGTCTCGGCCGTGCAATCCACACACGAAAGTCAGCTCCGGCAATTCGGGACGATAGGCGGCGCTCTGGTATCCGGACAAACCAGACTCTACGATGTGAATCAGGTTGAGGAAAAGCCGACCCCGACTTATGCCGAGCAGCATTTACTGGTGCCGGGGCAGCGACTGGCGCACTACCTTTGCTTTTTCGGCATGCACGTGATCACGCCGGAAGTGATGGAGCTGTTGCGAAGGGAAGCGGAGCAGTTCGGCCCGCAGAAATCGCTCGGGCTATCGCCCGCTTTGAACCACTCTGCCGGGCAGGGGAAATATCTGGCGGCTCAACTGCAGGGCAGACGTTTCGACCTCGAACAGCCTTATGGCTTACTCAAGGCACAGATCGCGATCGGGCTACAGGGCACCGACCGCGAACGTTTGTTAACAGAGATACTTGAATTATTCGCGCCAGTTCGGGCCGACGCTTAAAGCTATGGCTTCCATTCTTGTTGAAACCATCGTCTCTGCGGACCGGGACCTGCAGGATCGCTCCTTGTCGGAACTCTGCGGCTCGCTCGACCAAAACGCCTTGCTGGAGGAATGCCGAGCATTGGATGCTTTTCGCCGTGAGACGGAAAATCTCTACCACCGGGTCCGGGCACTTTTCTTCCTCTTCGCCATCTACCGCTTCCATCTGCCGGGACGGCTTGAAACGAGGGAGGCGGGCCACATTCCACCTGCGGGCTATGGACATTTCCTGAACCGGCGTTTCTATGAAGCACTGGAGTCTTTTCTCGATGATGCGGCCACGCGCGGTCTGACCGATACGATCTGCAGTTCATTGGCAGCGGCCTACTACCAATTGGGTTTGCAGTATTTAGCGAATCAGGTGCGCCGTTCCGTTCGTTCGGTCAAAGGCAATCAGTGGATGTTTCGGGTAGGGCGCGCGACTGACCACCCATTGCAATTCTCGCGGAATTTGCGGGATAAAACAGAGGGCCTCTATCCTGTCCTCAAAGAAGTGACCGCCGTGCGCATGGACCTCACGCACAGCGCATGGAGTGATATTTTCTTTCTGGGGATGGATTATCCGGAAGGTGCCCGGGTGATCAATGTGTCGGTAGATCTGGGAGTTTATGGGCGTGATCCACATCCGAAGCCGCCGATTGAAGTCTATTTGCGGGTGATTGAGGAGCCGGTCATTCAACTGGTCAGTGTTGACCTGAGTGCGGTCAGTCGGATCGAGCGACTGGATGAGATTTTTGATTTCGCGAAAGACTATAACGGCCTGCTGAAGGCGGCCTTGATTGCCTCCGGGGTGGTTCCGATCGGCCTCGAGGGCTCCCCCTCCACCTTGGAAGAACTGCTAGGGAATTTAGTCGGACCGGGATTGGGCATTGAGATGGTCAGTTCGGTGAATGACATTCCGAAAGGGTCACGCCTGGCCGTCTCGACGAATTTGCTCGGGGGCATGATCAGCCTGCTGATGCGTGCGACGGGGCAGACCCGGCAAATCGACGGCCCTTTGAGCGAGGAAGAGCGGCGGATCGTCGCAGCGCGCGCCATTCTCGGCGAGTGGCTCGGTGGTTCCGGTGGCGGTTGGCAGGATTCCGGCGGTGTCTGGCCAGGGATTAAAGCGATCACCGGAGCGGAAGCTGCAACCGACGATCCAGAATACGGGATCAGCCGGGGACGGTTGATGCCAGTGCATCGCTTGATCGACGATGGAGAAGTCAGTGCTGCGACCCGCACGAAGCTGCAGGACAGTCTCGTGCTTGTTCATGGTGGGATGGCTCAAAACGTAGGCCCCATTCTGGAAATGGTGACGGAGAAATACCTACTGCGTCTCTCGAATGAATGGGCCGGGCGGCAGGAATCGCTGGCGATGTTTGAACAGATCCTCACGGCCTTGCATGAGGGCGATATTAAGGGGCTGGGCGCGCTCACGACCAAACACTTCTTCGGCCCTCTCCAAAGTATCATCCCCTGGTGCACGACTTACTACACTGAGCGCTTGATCGACAGAGTAAGCGCGGCTTTCGGCGAGCAGTTTTGGGGCTTCTGGATGCTTGGCGGGATGTCCGGGGGCGGGATGGGCTTTATCTTCGACCCTTCCGTGAAAAAAGAGGCACGGGTCGAACTGCAAAAGATTCTCTCGGAGACGAAGGCACAGCTGGTCAACGCCCTGCCCTTTGCCATGGATCCAGTCGTCTATGACTTTGCCATTAATGACCGGGGCACCTTCGCCAGCTTACATGCCGGCCGCGAGGCTCTCTTGACGCCACGTTACTACCCTCTAGTCTGGCCGGACCTGCTTCGGCGTGAGATCCGCGATTTAAACCCGGTGAAGCGGGCGGAGTTGACGCATTTTCGCGCGCAGTCGGGCAGCGTTCCTGAACTGGGCGAGGCGGCCAATAAGCTCTTCGGAAACCTCTTCCCGCAGGCGGACGAGGAGAAGGGCTCGTCCGGGACGAACCTCGATACTTTGCTGGCCGAAAATGGCTTCGACCCCAAGCAGCACGAAAGCATCCGTGAGAATCTTCGTAAAGGCCGCCTGAGTATTTCTAATAGCCGCTTGCCTGCGAGTTCGTTGATCGAAGACGTGCATGATGGGGATGTGGTGGATACGCCGCAGGCGGTCACTGATGCGGACCGCGCCGCCGGTGAGGCTGCGATCCGCAAAGGCGAGGTCGCGGTGGTGACTTTGGCGGCCGGAGCCGGCAGCCGTTGGACGCTAGGCGCAGGCGTCGTCAAGGCGATCAACCCGTTCTGTAAATTCAGTGGGCGGCACCGTTCCTTTCTTGAAGTGCACTTGGCCAAGAGCCGCCACAGCGCAAGCGCAGCGGGTCTGGCACCGGGGCATGTCTTCACCACCAGCTACCTGACGCACCAGCCGATCGCGAGCTTCCTGCAGTTTGAGCAGAACTACGGGTTTAACGGCCCGCTGCTGCTTTCCCGCGGGAAAAGCATCGGCCTGCGCATGGTGCCCATGGAACGCGATTTGCGTTACGCCTGGGAGGAACTGACGCACCAGGTGCTCGATGAACGAGCTGAAAAGATGCGGGGGAGTGTGAATGCGGCCCTCATTAATTGGGCCAGGATAACCGGCGAAGGGACTGATTACCGCGACAACCTACCCCTGCAATGCCTCCATCCGGTCGGGCACTGGTATGAAATTCCGAATCTCCTGCTGAATGGGACGCTGCTGCGACTGATCGAGGAACGCCCGAATCTGAGAACGCTCCTCATGCATAACATCGATACACTCGGTGCGAACCTCGACCCCGGCCTACTCGGCTTGCACCGCCGTTTGCAGGGCATGCTGACCTTCGAGGTCATCCCCCGCCGGATCGACGATACGGGGGGCGGGCTGGCACGGGTCGACGGGCGCTTGCGACTGGTCGAGGGGCTGGCACTGCCGCGTGAGGAAGATGAGCTCAAGCTGAGCTACTACAATACACTGACCAACTGGATCGAGATCGATGCCCTGCTCGGTCAGTTTGGTCTGGAGCGGGATGATCTGGCCGACCGGGAAAAAGTGAGCCGGGCGGTCCGCAGTTTTGCCGAGCGTTTACCCACCTATATTACGATAAAAGATGTGAAAAAGCGCTGGGGCCACGGCCAGGAAGATATTTTTCCCGTTTCCCAATTCGAGCGGCTCTGGGGCGATATGTCGGCAGTGGGTGGACTGAAGACCACCTTTTTCGCCGTGCCACGACAGCGCGGGCAGCAGCTAAAGGACCCGGCCCAGTTGGACGGTTGGCTCCGTGAGGGAACGCGAGATTATATCGATGCGCTCTGCGACTGGACTTGATCTGGTTTTCGTTCGTCGGTTTTCGGTTCTGCCGGCAACGCTTCCCCGATCATTGACCTTACGGTCCGATGCTACCGAATACAGAGCCGGAAAAACCGGAAAGCTAAATCATCACCAGAGGTAAACCCAGACGTAGGTCGTGTAGGTCGTCCTCGGCGGATTCAAATAGCCCTCAGTGCTTTCAGTATCGCCGTGCTCGGTTTCGCCGCAACGGCAGGTGAGCCTTAGGCCCTCTTGAAAGAATATCGGGTCCTCATCGTGGAAGCGATAGGCGGAGAAGCTCTTGGCTTTTCGGTCGAAGTGAGTCAGGCCTGCCGTATCCGCATAAAACTTTCCGGTATCGAAGTAATAGGTCCCGAGAAAATAATCCTCTAGCCCCGACGACAACATCAGCGGCTCACTGCTACTGCCCAAGTAGGCGCGCATACAGGCTTCCAGATAGCTCAGGCTCGTGCTCTTAGCTGCAATCGTCACTTGGTAGAGAGCACCCCTGCCCTCTACATCACAGAGGTCGAACTCTTCCAGCGACTCGGCTTCGTAATCTTCCAGCCGAATCAACTTTAGCCGCGCCTCTCTGGGCAATTGCACCCCACCCAAACTGACCCGACCATTGGCCACGCCACGGACAATCCACCAGATTTGAGGATCATCCTCTGCATTCTCAGCACGCTGGGCCGTCACGCGGACACTCTTCCCAAATGGAATTTTATAATTGTTAAAGACGCCGTTGCGCTTACCGATCTTGCCGACGTGTTTGGTGGCCCACGGTGCTTGATTGTCGTTGAAGCCGATGCCGTGGCCCATGTAAAGGTCCATATCGATCGAAGGAACCTCTTCACCATCCACGTAGTAGCGGATTCGGGTGTCCTCGACTCCCTTAAAGTTCCCTCCAAACCAAAAGTGGGAAAGGCAACCCTGCCCCTCATATTCAAACAGCGTCGCTTCAACGCCGCCTTTGAGCACACGTTCTCCTTTACCCATGCCGCCGATGGGACGCAGGTCAGCAGTGGCTTCATGCTCAACTTGTAAAGTTCCGGCGGTGGCAATACTGGCTACCAGCAAGAGATAGATAATTGTTATGTAAGGTGATACGTGTTTCATAGCGCAGCTTATAAAATAGTGTGCTTTAGTCTCATACATTAAAGGGTGTCGATGCACAAACCCAAGGTTTTGCCAAAATAAGACCTCAATAACCCTGGGCTACTGATGCGGTCATCGTGTTTTTCTACATGACCACCCCAGTAGCGGCGCAAACGCTGGCCGAATCCGCCTATCGCCGCGGCGTCAAGCTATGGGATCGCTCCGAGACGGATCGACTCAAAGAGAGCGGCGAGATCCCGCCAGAAGAGGACTGAGCGAGCGGCGGGTATTAATTTAATCCACTCGCTTTCCTAGAATTCACGCAAAGCACAGCGAAAACTGTTCAACCTCCGACTGATTTTTCATACAACCGCTTCGCTAGAGAGGGGAGTTTGGGAGGGGAGACCCAGTTTTTTGTAAGGATGATTGTCAGGTAATTAGGGTTTTGTGTGGTTTCTGTGCCGTTGCTAGCATAATTGGAGGCCTTTTTCTTCGAGGGTATGGGTGATGCGGGCGCTCTCGTCGGGGCTGAAGGCCGTCCCTCTTTGCAGCTTTGAGCGGAGGGTGCTTTTGCTGATCCCTGACTCCCGGGCAAGTTCGGAAAGGTTGAGCAAGCCGGATATTTCGCGCAGGCGTTTGAGAATGGGATCCTCAGGTTGGCTCATGCCGTGAGCGGCGCGGGCGGACAGGTGCCCTTCGAGGGCATTTTGTAGCTCGCTGACTGCCTCCGCGGGGCTTGCGCCATCTGCCGTGCAACCAGGTAGGGCGGGCACGCGGGCGATGTAGGCTTCGTCTTCGGGACTGTAGGTGATGTGGATCCGGTATTGCATAGTCTTTTTTTGGGGCGGGGGGCGCAACGGCTTCGGATTTCGCGTTTTTCCCTAATCCAGTGGTGCGATCTTAGCTGGAGCCTCTAGCGCGACTGCTTTATGAAATGCAGCCCGCAATTCATCTTGATGGAGCGTCGCCCACTCAATAACAAGACCTCGAGCCCTTGGAGGTAACTGACCTTCAATGAATGCCAAAGATTCTATGTCGACGACTGCCTTGCTGCCTGAGTAGATCGCATGGAAGTGCGGCGGCGGATGATCGCCGAAATACATCTGGATAACGATGCCGTAAAAGCGACAAAGTTCAGGCATGAGTGGGTAAATGGTTGAGCGTTGGGAAAACTTCTTCGGGCCGTTTCCCCGTTAATTCCATATAGAGTGCATCGGGGCATAGGTCGATTTCTCCAGGCCATTCTGGATGTCCACTTGTTGTCAATTGGACTCGTTCAAACATTCCGGGTTTCAGCCACGCCGAAAACACTCCTCGTCCTGCGTAGGCAGACAGATCGACTTCACCGGCGATGCCATCGTCGTAGCGAAGAAACAAGCGGTAGCCTCCTTTCGGCGAGATCTCGATTAAGTTCATCAAATCAAATTAGTCGGAAAGTCTGATTTTGTCCAGCTTCGTCTTTGCAATTGTGCGTCGCAAAGGCGTGTGGGCAGCAGGGGTCATTTCGTAAATCTTTCAATAAACTTCTCATGATCTCCAGAGTGTTTATTTTTCCCACATTCGAAGGCTCTCACATGGACGGTCACCGCATGCGGCACTCCCATGTGGAGCCGCCGGGCGATTCAGGCATTCGGCGCATTGGTCCGACGTTTCATTTCGGCGGCAACCCAGATTTTCCACTGCTCCGATTTCTTTTGATCGCGAGCCGTCGCCTCGGTTTGTCCGACTGCCCGAAAGCCACGCTCAAGCAGTTCCTCCCAAAGAATTTAAAGGACACCCACATATTTAAGTCACCACAACGGACCAATCTAAACTGCTGCTAATTTCGAAGCATCGCCCCAAAACTTGCCTTCCCTCGGCAAATAAAGCTCCGGTTCGAGGACTTACCTCAGCAACGGATAGTGTTCGGTGCCAATCACTACCGATTGGGTCCTACTTTGGTGCTCCCGCTGAGCAAAACCGCCCTATGCGGCTTGTTTTGAGCCGTGGTAGAGCTGCCTACTACCACTTTGCCCTTTCAACCAGCTTTGGCCGTTTTCCCGGGCTCGAGCCAGGATCAACTCCAGCGGACCGGCGACCCGGTAAAAAAGACCGCCATAGCTCTCGACATTGCGGACCCAGTTTTCCGTATCCAGGTTAAATCGCTCTAATACCGGTTTCAGCCCCAAAGGCACGTAGCCGGGCTTATCTTCACGGATATTCTGCCCTGTCCACTCCACTAGGGACAAGTAAAACCCCAAATCCACGCCCTCAAAAGGGCTTTCCGAGCCATTGAAGTCCAAGAGCCAGCCCGCGCGTCTCGCGGCGTCCTCTTCCTTGCCAATTATAGCACGCTGCGCCTGGGTCGGGCTTGCCAGCTTCCGCGACTCCTCAACCCGCCTACTGGCTCTCTCTGCTATCACGCGATCGTAGACACTTGTGAACTCATAGTCTTCCAGCGTATCGGCGATTCTCGCCCGAACCGGATTTAGATCCACATAGGCCATACAGGCCAGCATCGCTCCTTCGTCCATCAAACGCTGGCATTTAAAACGGCCTTCCCAGAATCTTCCCGTGCACTTGTCCTCCCGATTCGCCCGACGGGCGATCGGCTCGTTCAGGCACCGCATGAACCAGCTGATGTCGCCCAGTCGCTCGCGGCAG
>Ga0306899_1000157_pt1 | contig 39747 bp, 31 predicted proteins | sample AntRauMFilla3764_FD_190407 | JGI IMG/M metagenome (GOLD analysis project Ga0306899, IMG submission 190407) | Saline lake microbial communities from Rauer Islands, Antarctica - Metagenome Filla 3 #764 (v2) (version 2) | ecosystem: Environmental > Aquatic > Non-marine Saline and Alkaline > Saline ... | reverse complement strand
GACAGACATTCAACCAGCATACGCCAGCCCTGGCCGGCCATTTCCTGACCGCCGATGATGTAATCCAGCGGGATAAACACGTCCTTGCCCTTGATCGGACCGTTCATGAACGGGCTGCCAATGGGGCAATGGCGACGACCGATTTCCATACCCTTGGTGTCCCGGGGGATCAGAGCACAGGTGATGCCGTAGTCTTTGGTATCGCCCAGCAGTCCATCCGGATCAAACATCCGAAACGCCAGGCCAACCACAGTGGCAATGGGCGCCAGGGTGATCCAGCGCTTCTCGAAATTGAGCTTGATACCAACGGTTTCTTTGCCGTTGAACTTTTGCTTGCAGACAATACCGGTATCCGGCAGCGACGTGGCGTCTGAACCAGCACGAGGACCAGTCAGACCGAAACAGGGAATGTCGCGGCCGTCCGCGAGGCGCGGCAGGTAATGATTTTTCTGCTCTTCGGTGCCGTATTTAACCAGCAGTTCACCGGGGCCGAGGGAGTTCGGCACACCCACAGTGACCATCAGGGTTTCGTTGCTGGCGAGACGCTGCAGAACCGCGCTTTGCGCTTTCGCAGAGAAATGCAGACCGCCATACTCTTCGGGGATGATCATGCCAAAGAATTTTTCTTTCTTCAGAAACTCCCAGAGCTCGGCCGGTAAGTCTGCGCGCTCAGCCGCAATATCCCAGGCATTGCACATTGCTGCCGCTTTCACACACTGATTATCGACAAAAGCCTGTTCTTTCTCGTTCAGACCGGTATTACGGTTGATCAACAAATTGTGCCAATCGGGACGGCCGGTGAAGAGTTCACCGTCCCATCCGACGGTGCCCGCTTCCAGAGCAACTTTTTCGGTGTCTGACACTTTCGGAGCAACTCGCTTGAACATCGCAAAAACACGTGGGGTCAGCCAGGTCTGGCGTAAACCGGGAAGGCCTGAAACGGCCGTTACCGCGGCGCCAACAAGTAATATGACACCCAGGATGCCGGATGCAAAGATCAATGAAAGCAAACCGATCACACCCAGCAGGCCGATAACCGGTTTGGCACCGGCTTCACTGCGCATCAGGGCCAACAGCCCGATCACAGCAACTAAAAGCAGAATAATCGTCATTATTAACACTCTCTGTTTTCAACAACTTGAATAGAAATGACAGTCAAGACTACGACTAAAGTACATCAACAGATGATGATTGAATAGCAGCCGTCTCACTTTCAGCCAGTGACAATCACCCGAATACCCTCCAGCGACAGACTTGCCTGGCCAATCGATGATTCGGCGGCCGCGAGCTGCTCCCGGAAAAAGGTGATCTCCTCCTCCCGGATCGCCGGGTTCACCTGCTTCATGGATTCCAGCCGGCTGATTTCAGGTTCGAGATGCTGATGCAACCCTGCCAGCGCGGCATTCCGCAATGGCTCTAGATGCGGTGCCGACAGGCGCTCGGCGTGGTCGACCATGGTTTCCACCTGGGGCCGGATCTGCGGCACAATTGACTGAGCCGTGCGGCGACGGATGTTGGAACACATGTCGTTCAGACGGTCGTGGGGCAGCGTCGCGGACAGGTCTCGCCCGTTTACATCCACCAACAGGCGCACCGGCGATACCGGCAGAAAACGCGAGAGCTGAAGCGATTCCGGCGCCGGACAGTGAACGGTGTAAAGCGCCTCAAGCAGCAAGGTGCCGGCCGGCAGTGCCTTGACGGTCATGGTTGCCAGCGCAGCCTTGCCAAGCCCTGAACTGGTGACCGATTCCATAATGCTGCTCACCAGCGGGTGTTCCCAGCTCATGAACGCCATATCCTCCCGCTCCAGCGCCTGCTGTCGGTTCCAGGTGACCGTCAATCCGTCTTCCGGCAATTCAGTCACATGGCCCGCCTGATACTGTTCTCCGGGCCGGAGAATGTCTGCGTAATCGGAATGGTCCTCAATGTCGACGCCAAGAATGTCGCAGGCATCCAGCATGTACTCACGGACCGGATCGCCGCTCTCCTCCGACTCAATGGCCTCAATCAGTTCATTAGCAACATCCGGGCGGCAGGAGTTCAGTTCGATTAGCGCGTCCCGGCCCTTGCGCAACAGCTCACGCAACCGATCGGCCTCAGCCCGTGAAGCATCAATCAGCGACTGCAACTGACCCGGATCGCCGCCATCAATGACGCCCTGCCACTTTGTCGAGACAGTGTCCTGAACGGCGACCCCAACCGAGCAACTTGCCGCAAAGGCGTTCAACCCTTCATCAAACCACCGGAACTGGGCTTGCTGGACCGTATGCTCGAGGTATGGAATATGGATTTCGATGGTGTCGGTCTGGCCAATCCGGTCGAGTCGCCCGATGCGCTGTTCGAGCAGGTCCGGGTTGGCGGGCAGATCAAACAAAACCAGGTGATGGGCAAACTGAAAGTTGCGGCCCTCACTGCCGATTTCCGAGCAGATCAGGGCATGGGCCCCCTGCTCATGGTCAGAGAAATAGGCCGCTGCGCGGTCTCTTTCCACCAGACTCAGGTGCTCGTGAAACGCGGTGCTACGGATACCAGCACGCAACTGCAGATAGTGCTCCAGCGCCACAGCGGTTGAGGCATGGGCACAAATAACCACTACCTTGGTGGGCTTGAGGCCGGTCAGCATCTTTTCCAGCCAGGCAACCCTGGGATCTTCGGCCAGCCATTGCTCTTCTTCAACCGCTACTTCCGGCGACAGTGCTGCAATGCCGTAGCGATTGGACGGTGGGTAAAGCTCCGGGCACGGCAGCGGCACAGCCAAGGGTTTACGGGCCGGAAAACCTTCAATCGCCGCCCGGGTATTGCGGAACAGCACGCGGCCGGTGCCGTGGCGGTCCAGTAGCGCATCGGTGATGGCCTGAACCGGGTCCGGTTCCGACATCAGCCGTTCAAAATCATCGCCCAGCCAACCCTGCAGGGAGTCCCGCGCCCCGTCATCAAGCGCTTTACCCTGCTGGCGAAGGGCCGTTACGGCGTTGTTGATCGCTTCGTACTGCTCCTCTTCCTTGCGGAACGCCTCAAGGTCGTGAAACCGTGCCGGATCCAGCAGGCGAAGCCGGGCGAAATGACTGGCCACGCCCACCTGTTCGGGAGTCGCGGTCAGCAGCAACAAGCCCTTGCTGACGCTGGACAGCCGCTCAATCAACTGATATTCGGGGCTGGGTGCGTCCGGGCTCCAGGCCAGATGATGGGCTTCATCAACCACCATCAGATCCCAGCCGGCCTCACGGGCATCCTCCTGAGCCTGTTCGTTGCTCATCAGAAAGTCGAGGCTACATAGGGCCAGTTGTTCGGCTTCAAAAGGATTCTTGAACGCGTCATCCGCCTCCTCATCATCTTCGTCATCGTCGAACTCAGAAAATGCAGATTCCGCCTCGTAACGGCCCTGATCAATGATCGAGAACCTGAGATTAAAGCGTCTCAGCATCTCCACCAGCCATTGATGGATGAGGGAATCAGGGACCACGATCAGCGCCCGCCGGGCTCGCCACGTGTGCAACTGGTAGTGCAGAATCAGCCCGGCTTCAATGGTTTTGCCAAGACCGACCTCGTCTGCCAGCAATACCCGGGGTGCGTGTCGGGTAGCGACTTCATGGGCGATATAGATCTGGTGCGGAAGGTGCTGGGTGCGCGCACCGATCAACCCCTGGGCCGAGGAGGCTCTCAGCCGGTCCTGGTGCTGAACCGTCGCCATTCTCAGCCGAAAGGCTCCGTTGCGATCAAACTGCCCGGCAAACAGTCGTTGCTGGGGCGCAGAAAAGTCGACGGCGCTGCTGAGTTTGACTTCGGAAATACGGACCAGCTCCTCGCTGCCGTCGTCCGCGTAATACATCAGGACGCCGCCCAGATCTTCCGCCGCACGAACCACATAGCGTTCGCCGTCGAACGTCTCTATCTCTTCACCAATTTGATACATGATCCGGGAAAGCGGGGCATTATCAATCGCGTAGGTCCGCTCTTCATCGGCTGCGGGAAACCCCAACGTGACTCTGCGCCCGGAAAGGTCGGTCACAATCCCCAGCCCGAGCGCCGTATCACTGTGGCTGACCCAGCGCTGACCAATGACAAAATCCGATGTATCCAAGAAGCCTCCAGAAGGTGGAATAAGTGCAAACGTTTCAGGTGTCAGACAGGCGGTTTTCGCGAACCCAGAAAGCGGCAGCGCCGCAAACGGCAGCCGGAACAACCACCAGATTCAGAACCGGAACCATGGCAGCAAGAGCAACCGGCAGGCCGAATCCCATCGCCGACAGGCGAGAACTGGCGAGCGTGCGGCGTAAATCCGAAAAGCTGACCCGATGGTTATCTGCGGGATAGTCAACGTACTGCAGCGCCATCATCCAGCTGTTAAAAATAAACCACAGCACCGCCGCCACCAGGTTCACAACCGGAATAAAACCGATAATAAACAGCCCCGCCGCGCGCGGCAGGTAATAGAGGATTTTCTGGACTTCTCGCCACAGTGCCCGGGGAATATCGCGAACAATCTGCGCCCAGCTGTCGTCGGTATTCACGTCCTGACCGGTGAGGTGTTTCTCGGTCAGCTCCGCGAGATAACCGTAAAACGGAGAGCCAATCAGGTTTGCCACAATCACGAAACCGTAGGCCAGCAGCAAAAGAATGACGACGCCGTAGATCAACCAGAACAGCCAGTCCAGGCTTTGCAACCAGGCCCAGTCGGGCAACCAGCTCATGGCAGAGGCAATCATAATGGTGAACAAATCGGCCAGAAAATAAAAAAGCAGGCCAAATAACAGGATATTGATAATCAGCGGGATAACGACGAACAAACGTAAGCCAGGCTGCCGTATCAGCCGGAAACCTTCCCCGAGATAACCCAGACCACGGAAAAAATTGCCTTTTAACATAGATCCCAGCACCTCAGTTTCAATGACAAAAAAAGGTCTAACAGCATATCATGATGCAAACATCACAACAGCCCGACAATCCTCATGGCACTCCTGTATCTGGCCACCACAGGTCAGCGTTACCCAGGCTCAGCTGCCCTACCGCGGATTTGCGACATCGCCTCTCTACCGTGTGAGATATGGCTTACATTGACGTAAGAGCTTACGGTTGTCTTCAGTACGAACCTCGGTGACAACTGGCCCGGAAGCCCTCAACCTTCTGATCTTATTATTGAAAGTTAACTAATGGTTTCACACCTTCGTCAAACACTGACTTTGATCACACGAATATCATCTGGCGATTGTTATAGTGAGGGGGTCAGGGATGACAAGGAAAGGGATGACGCACTGGATACACCCCTGCATAGAGCGCAGGGAGAGGCAAGGAGCCATGGACGCCTCGCTTAAGGGAAACTAACCGGATTGTCGGCTCGGACGCCGATACCACGGACGGGTTACAGGTATAACGGAAAGACCTCGGCAACAGGATGGTTGCCGATATCGCAGGGAAGCGAGCACCTGTTCTGGAAGGGGCGACTTAACGGTTGCCCCTTTTTTATGCCCGCATTTCAGCGTCATCGCGCCGGGCCAGATAAATCCTCACCTGGTTGAACTCTTCAAATTCATGCAGGTCCGGCCAGGTTCGCGATTCCCGGGTTTGTTGTTTTCGGTAGGCCTCGTTGCCCAGATTTTGCAGGCGCGAGTCACCCAGCAAAACTTCCGGCACCGCCTGCCTGAATGTCTCCAGCAGCGGTCTGTTGTCCGGGTCGTACAGCACATCTGCCGCCGTCAGCATATCCAGCCCCGCAGGCCTGGCCTGCCAGTCTGCGCTCAGGGTCAGAGTGACGCCATTCAAGCGTGCGTTTGCAGCTGCGGCATCGAGCGCTGCCGGATCAAGATCGCAGGCAATTGCCTCAGCAGCACCCGCCATGGCAGCCGCAATGGCCACCACCCCCGACCCAGAACCGAAATCCAGAATCCGCTTGCCAGCCACCAGTGCCGGGCGTTCGAGAATATAACTCGCTAGCGCCTGACCACTGGCCCAGCAGAATGACCAGTAGGCAGGTTCCGCTACCACCGCCTGCGCCTCGTCATGGCTGATTGGCCCCTCAAGAACAGTCGGGTCGAAAAGATACAGCAGGATGTCCGGACAGCCTGCGGGGCGGGTAGGGGCAACTCTCCCCCGACTCAGCGTCCTGGCAAGGTGGGTATTGAGGATATCAGCAGACGCCATAGAGGGTTCTCAGAATTCATTGCACGGTGACAAGCCCAGTGTACAGCCGCCCAGTATCGATTGCCCACGCGTTTCAGCAGCCTGCTTCAGGCAAGGTTGAGTGACTTCGGTTATACTGGCGCCTCATTTTTCGACGGTTTTCATCATGCGGTTCAGACCTGACACCGACGATTTTCTCTCGATATTCCTCAACGACAGCCCACTGATGGACGTCCGGGCGCCCGTGGAATTTGCCAGAGGCAGCTTTCCCGGTGCCGTCAACGCCCCGTTAATGAACGACGACGAACGCCACGAAGTCGGCATCTGTTACAAAGAGAAGGGGCAGGATGCCGCCATCGAACTCGGTCACCAACTGGTTTCCGGCGCGGTAAAAGACGAACGTGTCGCGACCTGGCAGCGCTTTGTGGCCGATCACCCCGATGGCTATCTGTTCTGCTTCCGCGGCGGGCTTCGTTCAAGATTGACTCAGCAGTGGATTCAACAGGCGAATCTTGACTATCCGCTGATCAAAGGCGGTTATAAAGCTCTCAGGCGATTCCTGATCGACCAGCTGGAGGCCCGCATTGAAGCTTCCGATTTCCGGGTACTCAGTGGTCGCACCGGCACCGGCAAAACCCGTGTGCTCAAGCAGCTTCCCAATCCCGTTGATCTGGAGGGACTGGCCAACCACCGCGGTTCCAGCTTCGGCCGCGAGGTCACACCGCAGCCGACCCAGATCGATTTTGAGAACCGGCTGTCGGTGGCCTTGCTTAAAGCCCATCACTCGGTTGGTGGGCCCGTCTATATTGAAGACGAAAGCCGGCTGGTCGGTCGCTGCGCCCTGCCGCACAGCCTTCGCGATCGGATCGCAGAAGCACCACTACTGGTTCTCGAGCAACCCATGGAAGAGCGTATCCGGGTTATCCGCGAAGACTATGTGATCAAAATGGCCGCTGACTATGCTGAGCTGGACGGACCGGAGGCGGGCTGGTCCAGTTTTGAAGACTACCTGCTCAGCGCACTGGACCGGATTCGCAAGCGCCTCGGCGGCGAGCGCCATCATTACCTGCGGCGGCTGATGGAGGACGCCCTGAAAGCCCAGCAGGCAACCGGAAACCTGCACGGCCACGACGCCTGGATTCAGGCACTGCTCGAGGAGTATTACGACCCCATGTACGACTATCAGCTTGAGCGTAAAGCCGGACGAATTCTGACCCGGGGCGGGCCTGAAACTATTTGCGATTGGGCTTCGTAGAAGGTGGGCGTGTGCCACAATGCGCTGAGCTGCTGATTATCGACCCCGGAAACACCCCAAAAAAGGAGAGAACAATTGGAAGATCTTGTGAGCGACATAAATGTGTCTGAATATTTAGACCAGGCCATTAGCCTGGTGATGGCCTACGCCCCGAAGCTGCTGCTAGCCATTATTACCCTGATAGTCGGTATGTGGCTGATTAATCGCATGATCGGGATAATGGATAAAAAACTGGGCGCCAAAGACCCCACCCTGAACAAGTTCCTGTGCGGCCTGATTGGCGCAATTCTCAAGATCATGCTGCTGATTTCCGTTGTCGGGATGATCGGTGTTGAAACAACGTCCTTCATCGCTGTCATAGGTGCTGCAGGCCTGGCTATTGGTTTGGCGTTGCAGGGCAGCCTGGCAAATTTTGCCGGCGGCGTCCTGATTCTTATCTTCAAGCCGTTCAAAGTCGGAGACACCATTGAAGCCCAGGGCTACCTCGGCGCCGTGGCTGAAATCCAGATTCTTTATACTGTTGTGAACACCTTCGACAACCGTCGCATCGTCATCCCCAACGGCAGCCTCTCCAATGCAACGCTGGTCAATGTCAGCATCTACGACAAGCGCCGCTGCGATATGACCTTTGGTATTCACTACGATGACGATATTGACAAGGCCAAAGCCATTCTCAAACGTCTGTTCGACGAGGACGAGCGGTCGTTGCAGGATCCCGCACCCCGTATCTGTGTGGGCAGCCTGGGCGACAACTCGGTCAACCTGATATTCCGGCCCTGGGTGCCCACCGACGACCTGTGGCCCTACTACTGGGACATGCATGAGAAGGTCAAGAAAGCCTTCGACGAAGCCGACATAACCATCCCCTTCCCACAGCGGGATGTGCACGTCTATAACAGCAAAATCGAATGACCGGTGACGGGGATCGCATTAACACAATCTGTTACTCGCATTCCTCGGGGCCTCGACTAAGCTGACGAGTGATGGCGGTGGCGAATCTTCCAAGCCACCGTCAGGTCACTGGGGCCGTTTGCTTCAGTACCGCTGTCATTGCTAGCAGGAGGCTGTCACTATGCCGGTACAGCACTTGAAGACACATCTCGACAGAGCAGGCATTGAGTATATGTGCCTGTCTCACCCCCCCGCTTTTACCGCCCAGGAACTCGCCCATCATGTAAAAATTGCCGGCGACCGCGTCGTCAAAACCGTCATTATTACACTGGATGGGAAAATGGCGATGCTGGTGATGCCCGCCACCTGGCGAATACGCTGGGACCGGCTGACCCGGATTCTGGATACGGATTTTGTCGACCTGGCTGACGAGCAGGAGTTCCAGGACCGCTTTCCGGACTGTGAAGTTGGCGCCATGCCACCTTTTGGCAACCTGTTCCACATGCCCGTTTACTGCGCGGAAGCGCTGACCAGACAGCCGGAGCTGGCCTTTGCAGCCGGCACCCATACAGAATCTATCCACATGAAAACCCGGGACTTTCTGGATATGGTGAAGCCGATGGTTCTGGAACAGGGATTTGTAAAGCCTGGGACCCAGAAGCCTGCGTGGTTGGCGCGGAAAAGAGCCACGGTCAGCGACCCCTTGTCAGAGGCTCAAACAGCGAGTATTGCCGGTTAGGCAGGCTAACGCTCGGGTAAGTTCGTATCGCTTGTCTGAACAGGTTCTTTGCGTAAACTGAGACCCTCAGACAGGACATCTTTATGACTCAGGCGTTTGATATTGTGATTGTCGGTGCCGGCATGGTCGGGGCCGCCCTGGCGACCGGGCTCGGGCGAAGCGGTTTAAGCGTGGCGCTGATTGACCAGGAAGAGCCCGCCGCTTTCGAACCGGAGCTTGCCCCGGATATCCGGGTGTCTGCCATCAGCGCGGGCAGTGAGCGCTATCTTGAAGAACTTGGCGTTTGGCCCAGTATCAAGGCCATGCGGGCGACCACTTATACCCGCCTGTCGGTATGGGACGAAACCCGCCATCCCCTGAGTAATTTCCTGCCCCGCAAGCTGGCCGATGTCACCTTTGATGCCCGCAGCCTGTCCGCCAGCCACCTTGGCCATATCGTTGAGAACCGCGTCACCCAGCGGGCATTGTGGGACTCTGCCAGCCATCAGGCTACCGTCACCTGCTTTCCCGGACGAACCCTGACCGCTCTCGATAACGGTACCTCAAACGCGCACGTCACCCTCGATAACGGCGAAACCTTGGTATGCCAGTTGGTGGTCGGCGCGGACGGCGCCAATTCCGGCGTCCGGGCACTTGCGGGCATCGGCGTCCGCCGGGATCAGTATCCGCAACAGGCCATGGTCATTTCTGCGCGTTACCGTGGTGTCGTTGAAGACATCACCTGGCAGGGCTTTTACCCCAGCGGGCCGCGTGCTTTTTTACCCCTGCACAGTGCCGGAGACGGCGAAAGCTGGGCGTCGCTGGTCTGGTACGACTCACCGGACAAGCTGGCGGGGCTCAAGGCGCTTGACCATGAGCAGCTGCGAGCAGAAATAACCCGTGCGTTTCCGCCGGAGCTACCGCCGCTGACGCACATTGAAGCAAAGGCCAGTTTTCCCATTGCCCGCCAGCACGCCAAACATTACGTGAGTAACCGGGTGGTTCTGGTGGGCGACGCGGCCCACACCATCAACCCTCTGGCTGGCCAGGGCGTTAACCTGGGTTTCCAGGACGCTCATTGCCTGCAAAACTTGCTTCGGGAAACTCAGCGGGCCGGCTTTGACCTGGCGAACCCCGACAGCCTGGCCGCCTATGAACGCCAGCGGCGCCCGGCCAACAGCCGTATGATGATGGCTATGGATGCGTTCTACCACCTGTTCAGCAACCAGACACCGCCGCTGCATCTGTTTCGCAACCTTGGCCTCGGCGTGGCCAAAGCCATGCCCTTTGCCCGCAACCAGGTGGCCCGCTACGCTATGGGCATAGACGACGAACTACCACCCCTCGTCCGCCAGATTGCCCGGCGGCTGCCGGGGCTAAAACATCTATAAACAAGGAAGACTCATGTCAGGAACCATCTTCACAAAAATCATCAACCGCGAAATTCCCGCCGACATTGTCTATGAAGACGACACCAGCCTGGCATTCAGAGACATCAATCCCCAGGCGCCGGTGCATCTGCTAATCATCCCGAAAAAAGAAATCGCCACCATCAACGACGTTGAGGAAAGCGACCGCGAACTGGTCGGTCATCTTTACTGGGTCGCCGCCAAACTGGCGAAAGACATGGGTTTTGCGGACGATGGTTATCGGGTCGTCATGAACTGCGGTGAGAATGCAGGGCAGACAGTATTCCATATCCATCTGCACCTGCTCGCCGGCAAACCGCTCGGCTGGCCTCCGTATACTGACCGGGCCAAGCAGGCCTGAACGGGCCTCGGGCGCTGATTCAGCGCCCGACTACCTTCTCGGCTTCCTCAACAGGCGTATGCCGAACGTCCTCACCTTTGACCATGAAAATCACGTTCTCGGCGATGTTACAGGCGTGGTCCCCCACCCGCTCGAGCGCTCGAAGAATCCACATCACCGACATGCAACGGGAGATGTTGCGGGTGTCTTCCATCATGAACGTCAGCAGCGTACGCGTGGCCGCCTGATATTCCTCGTCTACCCGCTTGTCCTCCTTCATGATTCGCAGCGCCTGCTCCGAATCCAGGCGGGCAAACGCATCCAGAGCATCATGCAGCATGCTTAATACATGGTTGCTGATGTGACGAACCTCTACATAGCCTCGGGGCGCCTGGCCTTCTTCTGAAAGCTTGATCGCAAACTTGGCAATTTTCTTGGCCTCGTCACCGACACGTTCAAGGTCGGACACCATTTTGATCACCGCAACCACCAGCCGCAGATCCCGGGCAGTGGGCTGTCGGCGAGCAAGGATGAGGGTGGCCTCTTCGTCGAGTTCGATCTCCATCTTATCGACTTTCTTATCCGTTGCCCGGACCTCATCTGCAAGGTGGCCATCGTTGTCCACCAGCGCATCAATCGCACTGGCTACCTGGGACTCCACCAGGCCGCCCATCTCCAGAAACGCGGTCTTCAGGGCCATCAGCTCGTCATTGAACTTGTTCGAGATGTGATCGCCGTAAACATCGTCCTTTCTATCTGGCATAACTTTACTCCCCAGTGTTCAACCGTAACGGAATTAACCAAACCGGCCAGTGATATAGGATTCTGTGAGCTCGTGCTCCGGTGAGGTAAATACCTTGGTGGTCTCGTTCACTTCCACCAGATGCCCCAGATGAAAATACGCCGTGCGATTGGATACCCGGGCCGCCTGCTGCATGGAGTGGGTCACGATCACAATAGTATAGCTCTCGGACATCTCGGCAATCAGTTCTTCCACCCGTGCCGTCGCAATGGGATCCAGTGCCGAGCAGGGCTCATCCATCAGAATCACTTCCGGATTAACAGCAATGGCGCGGGCGATGCACAGGCGTTGCTGCTGACCGCCGGACAGACCGGTGGCGATGGAGTCCAGGCGATCCTTGGCTTCGCTCCACAGCCCTGCCTTCCGAAGACTGTTCTCGACAATCTCATCCAGTTCGGCTTTGCGGTTCGCCAACCCGTGGATACGTGGGCCATAGGCCACGTTGTCATAAATCGACTTAGGGAACGGATTCGGCTTCTGGAACACCATGCCTACCCGGGCACGCAGCTCGACCACATCTTTTTTGGAATGATAGATATCCTCATCGTCCAGCATGAGCTGACCCTTGACCCGACAGATATCGATGCTGTCATTCATCCGGTTCAGGCATCGCAAAAAAGTCGACTTGCCACAGCCAGACGGACCGATGAAAGAGATCACCTCATTGCGGCCGATATCCAGGCTGATGTCCTTGATTGCGCGATCCTGCCCGTAAAATACCTCCACGTTGCGGAGCTTGAATTTGGGATTGTCGGCGTGCGGTTTACCGACGGTTTTGCCTTCTTCAACCGGCGCAGACTGCGCGCCGGTTTCCTCAACAGCATCGTTCACCGAAGTGACGGTGTGGTCTGACCTTTCGGCCGCGCTGGCAATTGTCTCGTTAGCATTCATAGTTTTCTCCTTTACCACCGGCGCTCGAGGCGTTTGCGAAGCCAGATGGCCAATGCGTTCATACTGATCATGAAGGTAAGCAGCACCATGATCGCGGCCGAGGCAAGCTCAATAAAGCCCTGCTCGGAGCTGCTTGCCCAGAGGTAAACCTGCACCGGGAGCACCGTGGCTGAATCGAAAAAGCCCCCCGGTACATCCACAATAAATGCCACCATGCCGATCAGCAGCAGCGGCGCGGTTTCCCCCAGCGCCTGCGCCATCCCGATGATGGAACCGGTGAGCATCCCCGGCATTGCCAGAGGCACGACATGGTGCAGGACGACCTGCATTTTCGAGGCGCCCACGCCCTCTGCCGCTTCGCGGATGGAGGGTGGAACACTCTTGATGGCAGCGCGGCTGGAAATAATGATGGTAGGCAGCGTCATCAGCGACAGCACAATGCCGCCGACCAGCGGCACGGAGCGAGGCATGCCAAACAGGCCGATAAACACCGCCAGGCCCAGCAGGCCGAAAATGATGGACGGCACCGCAGCCAGGTTGTTGATGTTCACCTCGATGAAATCCGTGATCTTGTTCTGCGGAGCGAACTCTTCAAGGTAAACCGCTGCCGCAATCCCCATCGGGAAGGACAGCGCCAGGGTCACCAGCATGGTCAGAAGCGATCCGACCACAGCCCCGAGCAGGCCTGCGTTTCCGGGATTCCGGGAATCACCGCGGCTGAACAAAATGTCGTTGAAACCGGTTCCAATGACGCCTTTCTCAACCAGCTCGTCTACCCAGGCCTGCTGCTGTTCGGACAGCCGCACACTGTAGCGCGGGTTGTCTGCATGCTTGACGTAGACAGACACCTGGTCGGACGCCTGAAACTCAAAAGTCTCCGTGGTGTTCAGAAGCTCAGGGTTGGCACTCAACCGATCTTTGATATCGTTGGAACCGTAACTTCCCACCAGACGATTCAGCTCACGCTTTTGCCCTGCGCTGTCGGCGTCCGGAAAATGTTGCTGCAGCGCGGCAATGATCGGGGCATTAAAATCAGCCATTGATACCTGGTCAGAGTCCGTCGGATCGTCCAGATACATCTGTTCGGAATCCAGCGTTACATCCAGGGTGATTGTGGTCTTGATAAAACCACTGTGACCCTTGGCAATAATGTCCGCGAACAGTATGAACAGGGAAGCCAGCGCAATAAAGATTGCCACTATGCCATAGGCGCGGAACCGGCGTTCCTTGCGATACCGCTTTTTCAGGGAGCGGCGGACAATCTCCGCCTGAGAACGTTGATCAGTCATACTGTTCCCTATATTTACGCACAATCTTGAGGGCCACTACGTTCAGCAGAAGCGTGACAATAAACAGCAGCATACCCAGGGCGAAGGCAGACAGTGTCTTGGCGCTGTCGAACTCCTGGTCGCCAACCAGCAGGGTTGCAATCTGAACCGTGACCGTTGTCACCGATTCCAGCGGGTTAGCCGTGAGATTCGCCGCAAGCCCGGCCGCCATCACCACAATCATGGTTTCACCAATCGCGCGGGAAGCTGCCAGCAGAATGCCCCCGATAATGCCGGGCAGCGCTGCCGGGAAAATCACTTTTTTCATGGTCTCGGACTGGGTCGCACCCAGTGCCAGCGAACCATCCCTCATAGTCTGCGGTACCGCGTTGATGACGTCGTCTGACAGCGATGAGACGAAGGGAATAATCATGATCCCCATCACCAGCCCTGCCGCCAGCGCACTTTGCGAGGAGGCTTCCAGGCCAATGGCTTCCGCCAGGTCACGAATGAACGGTGCCACGGTGAGCGCCGCAAAAAAGCCGTAAACCACCGTCGGTACACCTGCCAGCATCTCCATCAACGGCTTGACGGTGGCGCGTGTTTTCCGGCTAGCGTATTCGGACAGATAAATGGCAGAAAGAAGCCCGGTCGGGACCGCCACTAACAATGCGATCGCAGAAATCAGCAAGGTACCGGTAAACAGGGGGATGACGCCAAACGCACCCTCGGAACCTACCTGATCCGCCCGTATCGCCGTCTGGGGACTCCAGGATGTGCTAAAGAGAAAATCGGAAATCGGAACCTTGCCGAAAAACCGAACGGTTTCAAAGATAACGGAGAACACAATCCCGACCGTGGTCAGAACGGCCACCGCCGCGCAAATAAAGAAAATCCGGCGAAGAGTGTTCTCAACGTTCTCACGGGCGTTGATGTGCGGCGCAACGCGGGTCCAGGCAAAGGCTGCGCCGAGTACGGCAATCAGCAGGACCAGCATGGTTTTGAAATCCCCGCTTTGATCGCGAACGGTCTCCAGAACACCCGCAGCGGCCCTGATATGGTCCGGTACGAAGTTCGGGTCCAGGTTACCGGCCGCCACGTTGCTGATCTGGGACAGTATCAGGCTGGCCTGTCCGGTGGATTCCGGCCAGGTGTTTTCCGGCAGGGAAGCAATGACGATGTCCTGAATAACCCGGCCTTCGAAGGCCATCCAGGCCGCGAGTACAATCAGTGCGGGCACTGCGCTCCACAACGCGGCCCGCGCGGCGTAATAGCCCGGTAACGCCTTGAGATTCCGGATACCGCCCAGCGGCGCCGCTAAAGCCCGGGAGCGCATGAGCGCCAGGCCGTAAGCAACCACGGCGAGAACCAGAACCAGGGGCAAAAGATTAGCCGTCTGCATAACAGTCTCTGTATTGATGGCTTTGAGTTAATTGGGCCGCTATTTTGCCAGCTTGCCGCACAAAAATATTCATCTACCCCAACAAAAGAGACGCGGACCTTGCAGCCCGCGCCCTCACATCGTCATCCCTGACGTACCTGGCCGAGCCTTAGAGCTCGTTACCGGTCATCGGCTCCAAGGCTTTTACCTTTTTAGCGATCGCCATGCGCTGGTTGCGCGGAAGCGGAATCAGGCCGACGTCAGCAAGATAACCATTATCGCCCCAAGTGCCTTCACTGGTAAATTCGGCGACATATTCCTCAATGCCCGGAACGACACCTACGTGCGCCTGCTTGATGTAAAACCACAATGAACGTGCAACCGGGTATTTGTCGCTGGAAATATTCTCAGGCGTCGGCTCAACGCCGTTTACAGTCGCGGCCTGAATCTGGCTACTGTTCTCCATCAAAAAGCTGTAGCCAAAGATACCAAGCGTTTCCGGATCCTGGGCCAAGCGCTGGACAATCAGATTATCGTTTTCACCAGCTTCAACAAATGGACCGTCTTCACGCATGCTGTGGCAAACGGTTTCAAACTGATCCTCGTCCATGGCTGCAATCATCTCGAACTGCTTGCAACCACCTTCCATGGCCAACTCTACAAAGGCGTCACGGGTGCCAGAAGTCGGCGGCGGACCCATTACGCTGATCTCAAAGTCTGGCAGGCTGGAGTCGATGTCGCTCCAGTTCATGTAAGGGTTGGCAATCAGCTCATTACCACCGTCTGGGTTGGGTACGTCCTTGGCGAGGGCCAGGAACACCTGCTCCAGAGTCAGGTCCAGCTTTTCCGCTTCCTTGGAGTTGGCCATAACGATGCCGTCCGCACCGATACGCACTTCGGTAATGTTCTCAACGCCGTTAGACTGGCAATTGTTGAACTCGCTTGATTTCATACGACGGGAAGCGTTGGTGATGTCAGGGTGCTGGGTACCGATACCTTGACAGAACAGCTTGAGGCCGCCACCAGAGCCGGTAGATTCAAGCTTGGGCGTTGGGAAGTCGGTATTACGACCAAAACGCTCGGCCACAACCGTTGCGAACGGGTAAACAGTGGAAGAACCGACAATGTTGATGGTATCGCGGGCCATGGCGGGGGAAGAAACGGCGGCAATGCTGCCTGCCAGTGCCAGAGTTGTAAGGGCTGTTTTAAGTTTGATCACGTTAAGTCTCCATTCGTCTTTTTGACTTTCACTTACGGGATGCTTCACCGATGAGCAAACGATAACGACACACTATGACAACTTTGTGACAACTTCTGAAATGTAGAACAGGTCGCCGGATTTTTCTTGCAGACGCCCCGGGGGGCGCTACCATGCGGGTACTAACAATAATTCTGGAACCACAGGGCCGTGCTCATGACAACGACAGACGATGACAACCCCGCACCCCGCGGCGAACTGATTACCCAGATCATCCCCCTGCCCTGCGACACCAACCCCAATGGCGACGTCTTCGCCGGTTGGCTGGTTAAACAGATGGATATTGCTGCAGCCACCATGGCGGGGCGAATTTCTCTGGGGCGCAACGCGACCGTCGCCATGGACCGGATGGAATTTCTATCGCCTTTAAGGGTAGGTTCCCAGGTGGGCTGCTATGGGGAGTTGATCGAGGTCGGCCGCAGCTCCATGAAAATCAACGTGGAAGTCTGGACCCTTGACCGCAGCGCCAAAACGCCTCGCAAAGTAACGGAGGGGCGCTTCATTTACGTTGCCATTGATGAGCATGGGCGTATCCGCGAGGTCCCGGACCAGTAACAGCTGTCACAAAATTGTCATCGGATGGTCTTACGGTCGGGGGAGTAGATTCCCCAAAACCGACTGGAGTCCGATGATGAATACGACCAAGCGTTCCTTTGTTGCCTGTGCCACGATGCTGGCCTCTCTTTCCGCTCACGCGTTTACTCTTGACCAACGATACCAGGATCAGAACGGCGACCTGATCGCCGATATTCCCTCGGACGCCGCTAACCTGGTAGACCCGTCTACCCTGATTTTTGCCTACACCCCGGTCGAAGACCCCGCGGTCTACCGCGAGGTCTGGTCTGAATTTCTCGAGCATCTTTCAGACGAAACCGGCAAAAAAATCCAGTTTTTCCCGGTCCAGTCCAACGCAGCCCAGATTGAAGCCATGCGCGCTGGCCGCCTTCATATCGCCGGTTTCAACACCGGCTCCAACCCGCTGGCCGTTGCCTGCGCCGGTTTGCGCCCCTTCACCATGATGGCAGCAGCAGATGGCTCATTCGGCTATGAAATGGAAATCATCACCCACCCTGATTCCGGCATTGATGAAGTCGAGGACATCCGCGGCGGTGAGTTGGCTTTTACATCCCAGACTTCCAATTCCGGTTTCAAGGCGCCGTCGGCCATCCTCAAGGCGGACTACGGCATGATTCCCGGGGAAGACTTCGAGCCAGTGTTCTCCGGCAAGCATGACAACTCCATTCTGGGTGTGGCCAACCAGGATTATCCGGCCGCCGCCATTGCCAACTCGGTACTTGCACGCATGCTGGACCGGGATGTGGTGAGCGAAAACCAGATCGAAACCATCTACACCTCCCAGACCTTCCCGACCACGGCCTACGGCCTGGCCCACAACCTGAAACCGGAGCTGCAGGAAGCCATTCAGGACGCTTTCTTCTCCTTTGACTGGGAAGGCACCGCCCTGGAAGAAGAGTTCTCCAAATCCGGCGAAGCCCAGTTTATTCCGATTACCTTCAAGGAACACTGGGAAGTCATCCGTAAAATCGACGCCGCCAACGGCGTTCAATACAACTGCCAGTAAGCGGTAAACCTTGAACGTACTCAAGCTGGACAAGCTGTCCAAAACCTACGCCACCGGCGATACCGCCCTGCGCGAGGTCAGCTTTGAGGTACCTGCAGGCCAGGTGCTCGGGCTGATCGGCCCCTCGGGCGCCGGAAAATCCACCCTGATCCGCTGCATCAACCGGCTGGTGGAACCCACCGGTGGCAGCATTTCACTGGGCGACACGGATCTGGCCCGGCTTAACGGCCGGGCCCTGCGCCGCGCCCGCCGACGGATCGGCATGATCTTCCAGGAGTATGCCCTGGTGGAACGCCTGACGGTGATGGAAAACGTGCTGTCCGGGCGGCTGGGCTATGTCCCGGTCTGGCGGTCGTTTCTGCGCCGCTATCCGGCACAGGATGTGGCCCAGGCCTTTTCACTTCTCGAACGGGTTGGGCTGTCGGATCACTTCAACAAGCGAGCCGATGCGCTCTCCGGTGGTCAGCGCCAGAGAGTGGGCATTGCCCGGGCACTGGAGCAGAATCCGGAATTGTTGCTGGTGGATGAGCCCACCGCGTCGCTGGATCCAAAGACTTCCCGCCAGATCATGCGCCTCATCGGCGACGCCTGCCGGGAGCGGAACCTGCCCGCCATCATTAACATCCACGATGTCATGCTGGCCCAGCAGTTCACCGACCGGATTATCGGCCTGAAAGCCGGGGAAGTGGTTTTCGACGGCTCCCCCGATGCCCTGGCCAACGAGGTCCTCACCAGGATCTACGGCGACGAGGACTGGACCGCCATGCGCGGCGAGGATGGAACGGACGAAGGAGCCTACACGCCTTCCGTAGATCTGGCGGAGGGCGTCTAGATGCAGACGCCGCAACCCTACCCGGCACGCTGGAAACGGCCGCCGGTTCTGTTTACTCACACCGGCTGGCGCCGGGCCATCTACGCCGGTGCCCTGGTCTATCTGGTGCTGGCCATGCAGAGCATCGAGATCGACTGGCAGCGGGTTTATCTGGGCCTGGACCGGGGCTGGAAATTCGTGGAAGGTTTTTTGACCCCGGATTTCACCACCCGCTGGCGGGACATTAGCGAAGGCTTGATCGAGAGCCTGACCATGACGATAACCTCCACGGTCGCGGGCGTTCTGGTATCGGTGCCCATCGGTATCGGAGCCGCTCGCAATCTGGCCCCGATGCCGGTCTACCTGGCCTGCCGGGGCATCATTACCCTGTCCCGCTCGTTCCAGGAAATCATCATCGCCATCCTGCTGGTCGCCATGTTCGGCTTCGGGCCGTTTGCGGGTTTCCTGACCCTGGCCTTTGCCAGCATCGGGTTTCTGTCAAAGCTTCTGGCCGAGGACATCGAAGCCTGCGACCGCAGCCAGATTGAGGCCATTCGCGCCACCGGCGCAAGCTGGTGGCAGGTGGTGAACTACGCCGTCCAGCCCCAGGTCATGCCCCGGCTGGTGGGGCTGTCCCTTTATCGGCTGGACATCAATTTTCGGGAATCGGCGGTGATTGGCATTGTCGGCGCTGGCGGTATCGGTGCCACCCTGAACACCGCCATCGACCGCTACGAATACGACTCGGCTGGGGCGATTCTGATTATCATTATTGCCATTGTGCTGGTGGTGGAATATTCATCGTCTTATATCCGCAGGTGGGTCCAATGACAAACCAGCCCTCGACACCGGTCTGGCAGTACCGATCCTCCAAGCAAACACTTCTGGGATGGCTGGGCTGGTTTTTGCTGGTGGCCCTGACGGTTTTCTGCTGGCAATTGATGAACGAAAACACCATCTGGGCCTTTGTCAGCGACGCGCCGGATCAGGCCGCTGATATCGGCGGCCGGATGTTCCCGCCCGCCTGGGGCTACATCGATCAGCTCTGGAAGCCGCTCTGGGACACTCTCAACATCGCGACCCTGGGCACTCTGATCGGGGTGGCGGTGGCGGTGCCGGTGGCGTTTCTGGCGGCCAACAACACCACCCCGAGCAGGCGCTTCGTGCGGCCTCTAGCGCTGTTGCTGATTGTCACGTCCCGCTCCATCAACTCGCTGATCTGGGCGCTGCTGCTGGTCGCAGTGATCGGGCCAGGCCTGCTGGCAGGCGTCATCGCCATCGGCCTGCGCTCCATCGGGTTTATTGCCAAGCTGCTGTACGAAGCCATTGAGGAAATCGACTTCAGTCAGGTGGAAGCGGTACGGGCCACCGGCGCCAGCGGTGCCCAGGTGATCGACTACGCCATTGTGCCGCAGATACTGCCAGCATTCTGGGGGATCAGCGTATTCCGCTGGGACATCAACATTCGCGAATCCACCATCCTCGGGCTGGTGGGCGCCGGCGGCCTGGGCATACAGCTCAGCGCGTCCCTGGCTACACTGGCCTGGAATCAGGTGGCGATGATCTTCGTGGTCATTCTGGGAACGGTCATTATTTCGGAATGGGTATCCGCCAGGGTGCGTCAGGCGGTAATCTGACGTTATGAAAAACAATCTTCAAGATAACCACCCCACCAGCTTTGACGGCATTAAGCCAACGTCCGAATGGGCGTTTAACCAATATCAGCGCCTGCGACGTCAGCTGCCCAAAGCCGGACCCAACCATCAGCCGCCCCAGCGGGTTCCGTCGCTGGAACCACTGTTTTCCCGGTTTGACGCCTTTGTGTTCGATGCGTTCGGCGTTCTGAATACCGGGCCGACGGTGATACCCGGCGCGGTGGAAAGTCTCGCAGCCCTGCAGGCCAGTGGCAAACCGGTTTTGCTGTTATCGAATGCGGCCACCATGACTCAGCAGGCGTTGACCGAAAAATACTGCAGCATGGGCTTCGATCTGACCGAAGACCGGATTGTCTCAAGTCGCTGGCTACTGGAAGATTCTCTGATCCGGGAACCTCGGCGCGGCGTCTGGGGCGTTATTGCTCCGCCTGAGTCCGATAGCCAATCCCTGCCAAAGATTAAGCAGCGGCCGGTGCGGCCCGGCATTACCAATCAGGCGCTGGACGAATTCGACGGCTTTATCTTTCTGAGCAGTGATAACTGGGACAAAACCCTGCAGGCGCAACTGGTGGCCAGCCTGAAGCGTCGCAGACGGCCGCTGGACGTGGCAAATCCGGATCTGGTCGCACCCCGGGGTGATTGTCTGACCCTGGAACCCGGGTTTTTTGCCCATAGAATCAACGAGGAAACCGGCATCAACCCTCAGTTCTTCGGCAAACCCTACCGCCCGGCCTTTACCGCCGCCCTGAATAGGCTGGGCGGAATTTCCCCCGACCGTGTGCTGATGGTCGGCGATACCCTGCATACGGATATTCTCGGTGCCAGCGCCGCCGGCATGGCAACCTTACTTGTCAGTGATCACGGTTCTCTGGCGGGCATGGACATCAATGCCTGCATCGAGTATTCCGGCATTTCACCGACTTATATTGCGCCCGGCGTTTAGTAAAATATCAGCGCCCCATCCGCCACTCACGGAATTGTTCCAGCCAGGACAGCAACGCCGGAATCACCAACAGCACCAGGAAGGTCGACAGTCCCAGTCCGAAGGCGATGGATGTCGCCATGGGAATCAGGAACTGTGCCTGCAGCGACGTTTCAAACATCAGTGGCAAAAGCCCGCCAATGGTGGTGAGTGACGTCAGCATCACCGCCCGCACCCGCTGAACGGCAGCTTCGTTCAGGGCGTCGGTAATGCCCAGTCCTTTCTGGCGCTGCTGGTTGTAAAAGGAAACCAGGATAATGGCGTTGTTGACCACAATGCCCGACAGACCGAACAACCCGAACAACGACAGAATGGTCAGCTGAAGCCCCATCAGCCAGTGGCCCAACAGGGCGCCCACCAAGGCAAACGGAATAATCGCCATGACAATTAATGGCAGGCTCCAGGACGCGAACACCCATGCCAGCACCACGTACATCAGTGTCAGTCCGATCGCCAGGCCGGTCTTCATGTCGTTCAGGGTTTCCCGCTGGTCCGCAGACCGGCCCTCAAAGCTGTAACGTACGTTAAATCGGCTGGCAATGCCCGGCAGCGCTTCGGCCTGCAGGCTGGCAATGATCTGGTCGGTGGTGTTGACCCGGGCATTCAGGCCCGAGGTGACCTCCACCGCCAACCGGCCCTCGGCGTGGCGCAGGGCCTGGAATCCCTGGCGATGGTCCAGGTTCATCACCTGAGTGAGCGGCACAAAGCGGCCGTCCGGCACTCGCACCACCATCCGGGCAAGCGTGGATAGCTGCTCCCGCTGTTGTTGGGGAAGCTGCACCCGAACCTCGACCTCGTCCCGCCCATCCTGATAGATCTGGGCGATACGGCCATCGAAAGCTGCCCTGAGCTGCTGGCCAAGGTCAGTGGTGGTCAGCCCCATAGCCTCGCCGTAGGCGTTGACCTGATAAATCAACTGTTCCCGGCCCCAGGGCATATCATCTTCAACGTCCAGCACGCCCGGCAGGGTGGCCAACGCCTGGGTCAACTCGTCCGCCGCCCGCTTGAGGTTTTCGGCATTGTCACCGGTCAGCCGCACGTTCACATCCCGACCCGGCGGGCCGGCCTGGCGCTCGGTAATGGTGAGGTTATCCAGCCCGGCGGGCGTTGCCAGCCGGCTGCGCCACTCGGTGATGAACTGCGGGTTGCGAACCGAGCGCCGGTCGGACGGCACCAGTTCTATCATCATCGAACCCAGCTCATCGCCGCTGCGGGAACTGCCTTCGGCACCCTGCGTTGCACCGCGTGTGGTCACCGCATGAAGGATAAAGTCGCCGCCAAGCGCCTGCTCGGTCTCGTTCAACGTAGTCTGCATCCGACCGAGGAAATCATTCACCTGTTCCTGGTCGGTGCCGGCGACAAAGCTGGCGTTGGCGTAGAACACTGAAGGCTCCGGCGTTGGAAAAAAGTTGAAGCCGAGCCGTCCGCCGGCCAGCAAGCCCACGGTGACCAGCGCCAGCGCAACCGCGGCGGCAAGCGTGGCACCCCGATGCTCCAGGCTATAGCGGGAAAACCGGCGGAAGCGGCCCTCCCGGAACTCGTCAAAGCGTTTTTCAAAGCCGCTGCGAAACCGCACGATGGCGCCCGGTTTTTTGGGTTCCTGCCCGCCTTGCTCTGCCGCTGACTGCTTTTTCGGCACAAAGGCGTGCCGCAAATGCGCCGGCAGCACGATAAAACACTCCAGCAGGGACGCAATGAGCACACAGATCATCACCACCGGAATGTCACCGAGGATATTGCCGATCACTCCGCCCACCACCAGCAAGGGCATGAACGCCGCCACGGTGGTCAGCGACGACGCCAGTACCGGCCAGACCATCCTTTTAGCCGCACCCTCGGCGGCGTAGATGGATTCCTCTCCCATGCGGGCGTGAGCATCGGCGTCTTCGCCCACCACGATGGCATCGTCAACGATGACCCCCAGCGCCATAATCAGCGCGAACAGGGAAATCATGTTGATCGAACCGCCGATCAGCCAGAGCACCGCAAGCGCCGCCAGAAACGCTGTCGGTATGCCGATGGCAACCCACATGGCCACTCGCCCCGGCAGGAACAGGTACAGCAGGCAAATCACCAGCACCAGGCCACCCAGGCCGTTTGTCACCAGCAGGGAGATGCGATCATCCAGCAGTTGCCAGGTTTCGTCGTAGACATCCAGCTCAACGGTGGGCGGCAGCAGCGGGCGGGTGTCTTTTAGCCAGGCGTCCAGAACCTTGGCGGCGACCAGCGAATCACCATTTTCTGAACGCTGCAATTGCATTTCAACCGCCGGTCGCCCCTCGTTTTCAAGGGTTACCTGGCTCTCCCGGGCCTCCTGGCGAATGATCGCAATGTCTCCCAGGTTAAGCTGGATACGCTCTCCGCTGAGTACCGGAATGTTCTCGAATTCCTGGGGACTGCGGCGCTGCTCCACGGCCCGCAGTTCCCGGGTCGAGTCCTGTTGCGCCATCATGCCGGCGGGCAAGTCCCGGGAAATAGCGCCCACCCGCTCCGCAATCTGGTCCAGTGACAGGCCCAGGCTTTCCAGCCGCTCCACCGGCACATCAATACTGATCTGTTGCTCTGGCAACCCACGAATGGCTACCCGGTCAATGCCCCGCTGCAGCAACTCGTCTTCAAACCGATAGGCCAGTTGCCTCAGCTCGCTGCGGTCCACGTCACCGACCATCAGCAGCCGGGCCACCGGTTCGTAACGCTCCAGCCGGGTGACCTGAGGCTCCTCTGCTTCGGCCGGGAGGTTGGTGAACTCGTCCACCTGCTGACGCACGTCGTCCAGGGCCTGAATCGGATTGGTGTCTTCCTCGAATTCCAGGGTGATGGACGACACGCCCTGGGCCGAGGTCGAGGTCATTTTTTTCAGCCCGTCGACGCTGCGCAGACGCTGCTCCAGGGGGTTGGTAATACCCTGTTCCACGTCCTCTGCCGAGGCACCGCTCCAGACCACGCGGACACTGACCACGTCCAGGGCGAAGCTGGGGAAGAACTGGACGTTCATCCGGGTCAGGGCCAGAGTGCCGCCCAGCAACATCACCAGCATCACCAGGTTTCCGGCGACCCGGTGATGAACGAAGAAGCCAATGACGCCCTTCTTACGGCTCATTGGTCCGACGCTCCCGGGCCGGCAACATCAACTTTCAGGCCCGTCAACGCATTCGGCAGATGGGTAATGATCAGGGGGGCACCGGAACCCAGGTTGTCTGCGGACACCAGTAGGCGGCGCTCGCCATTTGCGCCTTTGGCTTCACCGATACGGTTTACCCGGGCCATTTCCATTCTGCTATCCGCATTCAGCAGGTAAACACTGTCGGCGCCGTAGAGTGCACTGAAAGGAATCGAGACAGTATTGCGCCGGGGCGCCCGCTCCAGCGTCACCGGTATCAGCGCACCAGGGCGAAGACTGCCCGCCTCTCCCTCAAGCTGCAGAATCACTTCGGTACCTGACGGCGCGCTGGTGCCGGCAAATCGAACCAGCCGGAACCGGTGTCGATCATCGTTGCTGCTGGCGGTCAGCGTTTCTCCGCGTTCAAGGGCGTCCGACAATTCCCCATGGAAAATCTCCGGCACACGGGCACGGAGCTCAAGTCCTTCGACGGGATACAGAGTCAGCAACGGTTCACTGCGACTGACCTGATCACCCTCGGCCACTTGAATGCCGGTCACAATGCCATCAAACGGCGCCACCATTCTTGCCCTGGTGGCATCCCGTCGGGTGATGTCGAGGTTCGCCCTGGCCTGGGCCAGTTTCGCCTCAAGACTCTGCAGACGCGCCGGATGCTCATCAAGGGCACGCTGGCGGGTCGAAACGGTCAATTCGGCCCGGGTAGCGGCGTCGATTGCCGTTTCCTGCGCCTCGCGGGAAGCCAGATTCCGGTCTGCCAGTGAGCGGGCACGCTCAAGCTGACGGCGGGCGTTTTCGAGAATGGCTCGTTCGCTGGTCAGCGCCAACTGATCGTTCCGGTAGCGCACCTGTTCCGAGCGGACCTGTGCCTCCAGATCGGCCACCTGGGCCTGCGCCTGGGCCAGAGCCGGCTGGATATCCGCGTCGTCCAGAGCCACCAACAGATCGCCTTGCTGAACCCGCTGCCCCTCGCTTACCGGACGCTCGCCAATCCGGCCGGCAAGGGTTGCGGCGACCGTCAGTTGCTCCGGCGCCAGCAGCTCGCCATAGAGCGGCAACACCGGCGTATGCGTGCCGGGTTCAAGTTGCTGGACTTCGACGCGCCACACTCTCTCCGTCGCGCTGACCTCCGGAGGTTCAGGACGGGTCATTCTAAGCAGAAAAAAGCCGGCGAGACCCACGGCAACAATCAACACGGGAATAAGTTTTTTGCGCATTACTTACTGACCAGTCAAGATAAAAGAAGCCGTCAGGGCTGTCGGGTTGCAACTACTATACAATTATAATTCGGTTTTGGATTGAGCCAGGCTAGCCGTTTTCTGCGACAATTTTACGCAGCTATTGCCCCACCCATGGCAACGGAGAATCACACCCTTGGCAGCGGAACACCATGTCAACCTCCTCAACGCCACGCTCCTTAACGGGCTGATCGTTGCCATCGTGGTTCTGATCCACCACGAAGTGCTGATCTATTTGAACGGGGCCCTGTCGAAAATGCGACAGAGTCACCGTTTTCGACTGATCGCTGCTGTCTTCGGCATTCTTGCGGCTCACACCTTACAGGTCTGGATCTTTGCCAGTGCATTTTATGTAATGCATCACGCCGAGGGCTGGGGACAACTAACCGGCAATTTCGACGGAAGCATCTTGGACTGCGTCTACTTTTCCTTTACTACCTTCACCACATTAGGCTATGGAGATATCGAGGCGTTCGGAATCTTGCGCTTCCTCACCGGCATAGAAGCCCTTGCGGGGCTGGTTCTGATCACCTGGAGCGCCTCTTTTCTTTTTGTCGAAATGCAGCGCTACTGGCCGACCCGCTAGACCTAATTACAGCGGGTCAGGGTTTAATGTTGAGTCCAGTTTGCCGCCTTTTTGACCGAATCCCGAACGCGAAGCTTGGGTGAGGTGCGACAATTTGTCCTATCAGGGTTATCAAGTGTTTGCGTACCATAGGATCATCTGCCGGTAATAACAATATAACCAAAAGCGCTTAGGCAGCAGCTGAACGGCCTTCTGAGCTTGTTCGTTATAATCTGATATTGCTGGAGGGTTCCCATGGACCTTGATCCTCTTATCCTGTCGCGGATTCAATTCGCGTTCGTGGTGTCGTTTCACGCGATTTTTCCCGTCTTCACCATTGGTCTGGCTTCCTACATTGCCGTGCTCGAAGGCCTGGCCTTCAAAACTGGCAACCCCGTGTGGCTTAAGCTTTCTACGTTCTGGACGAAGGTGTTCGCGGTGGTATTTGGTATGGGCGTGGTCTCCGGCATTGTGATGTCGTTCCAGTTTGGCACTAACTGGAGTAATTTCGCTCAGGCCTCTGCCAACTTCCTCGGCCCTGTTCTCAGCTATGAAGTCGTCACAGCGTTCTTCCTGGAAGCTGCGTTTCTGGGTGTACTGCTGTTTGGCCGTGACAAGGTACCTGCCGGAGTTCACCTGTTCGCGGCCATCATGGTCGCACTCGGAACCTTTATATCCTCATTCTGGATTCTCTCGGCGAACAGCTGGATGCAAACCCCAGCAGGCACCGAGCTTCGGGACGGCGTGTTCTATGTAACCTCCTGGAGTGAAGCGATCTTCAACCCGTCCTTTGGGTATCGCTTTGCCCACATGGGTCTGGCCTCCTTCCTGACGGGCGGATTTGTGGTGGCAGGTGTGAGCGCCTGGTATTTGCTGCGAGGCCGCGAGGTGGAAGCTAATCGCAAAGCTCTCTCCATGTGCTTGTGGTTACTGCTGTTCATTGCGCCGGCGCAAGTGGTTCTGGGTGACTTCCATGGCTTGAATACTCTGGAACACCAGCCCGCCAAAGTGGCAGCAATGGAAGGCAACTGGGAGACCTCCCGGAATGTGCCGCTGTTGTTATTTGCGATTCCCGATCAGGAGAACCAGCGGAATCTCTATGAGGTAGGGATTCCCAGCCTGGCCAGTTTCATTCTTACCCATGAGTGGGATGGCGAAGTGCCTGGACTCAACGAAGTGGCTGTTGACGAGCAGCCGCCGGTGGCGATCGTGTTCTGGTCGTTCCGGGTCATGGTGGGTATCGGGCTATTGCTGATTGCGTTTGCTTTTGCCGGACTGCTGTTAAGGGCCGGTGACCGCTACTGGCGTAGCCGCTGGTTTCTACAGGGTATGCGGGTAATGAGCCTGACGCCTTTCGTCGCGGTTCTGGCTGGATGGTTTGTGACTGAAATAGGTCGGGCGCCCTGGTTGGTGTACGGAATGATGACCCAAACCCAGGCGCTGACGCCTTCGCTGACCGGCGGTATGGCGTTGTTCACGCTAATCGGTTACGTCGTTGTTTACGCGATGGTGTTTTCCGCCGGGGTGTATTACCTGATGCGGGTTCTTTTTGTCGGGCTCGAAAATCAGCAGGACGACGAACATGAAGTAGAGCGTCCCAAGCGGCCGTTTTCAGCCACTCATGTTCCCTTCGAGATTGAGGGTGACCGACAGCACGGCGAGCCCGCCAACCAAGGAGGTCACTGATTATGGAACTGATTGATCTACCCTTGATATGGGCATTCATTATCGGCTTCGGCATCATCATGTATGTACTGATGGACGGGTTTGACCTGGGCGTCGGGATTCTTTTCCCTTTCGCCCCAAACGAAGAAAGTCGCGACACGATGATGAACTCAGTGGCGCCAGTCTGGGATGGCAACGAGACCTGGCTGGTGCTGGGCGGTGCTGGGCTACTCGCCGCGTTTCCACTGGTGTATTCCATTCTTTTACCGGCGCTTTATATCGGCGTATTTTTGTTGCTGACCGGACTGATTTTTCGGGGCGTGGCGTTCGAGTTCCGATTTAAGGCGCGCTCGTCACGTTACTTATGGAATTGGGCTTTCGCCGGTGGCTCTACCGTGGCCTCTTTTGCCCAAGGTGCCGTTGTTGGCGCTTACATTCAGGGTTTTGAGACCGCAAACGGTGTCTATGTAGGCGGTGCGCTGGACTGGCTGACACCGTTCACCGTATTGACCGGGCTCGGCCTGCTGGCAGGCTATGCGCTACTGGGGTCGACCTGGCTAATTATGAAAACTGAGGGTTATCTGCAGCAGTGGGCATACAGGATCACCCTGCCGCTGCTCCTGGCCGTTTTGGTGGTATTCGGGATCATCGGAGTCTGGACCCCGTTTGTGGACGAAATGGTTCGTGAACGTTGGTTTTCTAACCTGAGTATTATCTGGATTTTGCCAGTGCTCACCCTTGTTTGCGCCTTTCAGATCTACCGGTCGGTACGGGATCGCAAAGATGGCATGCCATTCGTCGCCACCATGGGGCTTTTTATCACCACCTACCTGGGTTTGTTGATCAGCCGCTGGCCCTATGTGGTTCCTCCCAATTATACGCTTTGGGACGCGGCTTCCGCCCCTGGATCACAAATGTTCCTGTTGATTGGCTTGGTGTTCGTAATCCCTGTAGTACTTGGCTATACCGCCTGGACCTACTGGGTATTCCGCGGCAAGGTACGCGCTGGCGAGGGCTATCATTAAGTGGCTCAACCACAAGCTGTGGATGAACAGGCATCAACCTCTGACCCGGCGGCAGTCAGGCAATGGCTTGGGCAGTTGGCCCATGGTAACCGCCACTGGGTCAGAGGCACAGTGGCCGCCGGCATCGTTGCAGGCGTCGCGACCATCGTTCAGATGGTTCTTCTGGCCCGAATTGTCCATCTCGGCATCATTGCAAAGATTCCGGTCGCCAATCTGACACCGCTCTTTCTCGGGCTGATTCTGGCTCTTGCAGTGCGTGCTATCGGCCAGGGTTTTCAGAGCCGGTTCGCGGCCCGCTGCAGCGAACAGGTCCGCCGGGACGTGCGGCGACAGCTTCACAAGCACTGGCAGGCCACCGGCCCGGTCGAGTTGGGGCAGATTTCAGCTGGCACTCTCGCCCGGGAATGGATTGACCATGTCGAAGCGCTGCACGGGTACTTTGCGCGGTTCCTGCCGCAAATGACCCTGTCCATGATTGTGCCGGCGCTGATTCTGGCATTGGTATTCTGGCTGGACTGGCTGGCCGGAATTTTTCTGCTGCTTTCGGCACCGCTGATTCCTTTGTTCATGGCGCTGGTGGGTATGGGCGCAGAGAAGCTGAACCAACAGCATTTCGAAACCATCAGCCGGCTTTCCGGGCAGTTTTTGGATAAGGTGCGGGGGCTGACCACGCTGCAGCTGTTTGGTCAGACCGCCGGTGCCGCTGAACTGATTCGCAATCGGTCAGATCACTACCGGCGCATCACTATGAAAACTCTTCGGGTGGCGTTTTTGTCTTCGGCGGTGTTGGAGTTCTTTGCTTCCGTCGCCATTGCGGTAATCGCCATCTACATCGGGTTTGGTCTGCTTGGTTACATCACTTACGGTCCCTCAAACGAACTGACCCTTTTTACAGGATTACTGATTCTGTTGCTGGCTCCAGAGTTTTTTCAGCCGCTGCGCACCCTTTCCCAGCATTATCACGATCGCGCTACCGCCATGGGTGCCGCTGCAGAAATACTGGATCGCCTGCGCAGGGCACCGCAAGATGATCCCACCGACCCGCGGGCCACAGTTGAAGGGTCGAACGACCTGATTGAACTGCGCGCCGTGACAAAAACATTCGGAGGTAACGCGCCAGTTTTGCAGGGGCTGTCGCTCATCGTTCAAAAGGGCGAAGTCATTGCGCTTACCGGCCCCTCGGGCGGCGGCAAGTCCACGCTTCTGCATCTACTCGCGGGCTTCATCGCCGCAGACAGCGGCGAACTGCACCTGTTCGGCAAGCCGCCGGGTAGTTTTCAGTTTGGCTGGCTGGGGCAAAAAGGTTTCCTGGTTCACGGCACATGGGCAGACAATCTTCGCCTGACACGGCCTGATGCATCGGATATCGCCATTGAAACCGCCCTGCGCAATGTCGGCCTGGGCCCGCTACTTAAAAATCGAAAAGACGGCATTTACAGTGCGGTTTCTGAAGACGGTTACGGGATTTCAGGCGGCCAGGCGCGTCGCTTGAGCCTGGCCCGGATCTTCCTGTCGGATTTTGACCTGATTCTGCTGGACGAGCCTACAGCTGGCCTGGACAACGACAGTGAGCTGTTCGTTCTGGAAGCGCTGCACAAACTGGCCATAGCGGGCAAAACGCTGATTTTTTCCACCCATCATCAAGCCTTGTTGACTCTGGCGAACCGGATATTACTGGTTTCAGACGGGGCGGTTCGCAATGCATGAGCTGAAGCCCTGGCTGGACCTTATTGTCAGGCAACCGAAACGGTTGGTTATCGGCGGGTTGCTGATTCTATTTACGCTGCTGTCTGGCGTTGCCCTGCTGGTCGTTTCCGGCTGGTTCATCACTGAAACCGCGCGGGTGGGCCTGCTTCTGGCCGCCGGTCTGGCGGCGTCCATTAACCTGTATGTGCCCGGTGGCGCCATCCGCATGTTTGCGGTGTCCCGCACGGTTTTTCGCTATCTGGAGCGGGTATACAACCACGACACCGTATTGAAACTGCTGACCGACATCCGGGTCGCCTTGTTTCAAAGACTGTCCCGGACCAGCATAGGCCACCGGAACGAATTGACCGGTGCCCAGTGGCTATCCAGGCTTACCAGCGATGTCGACGCTCTGGATACCCTCTACCTTCGGCTCATTGCGCCCACCGCACTTGCTGCCCTGGTCACTTTGCTCGTGGTGATATTAACGTCGGTTTTGTTCAACCTTCGCATCGCCGCATTGGTAGGCGTGACGCTGGCGTTGGCGTTTCTGGTGGCGACCGCCGGCGTATATTTCACAACGAGGCATCTGGCCGCCAGGCAAAGCGATCAACAGGAAGACTTGCGTAGCGCAGTGGTGGAACACATCGAGGGTTTTGCAGAATTGACCGCTGCCGGCAGAACCGGCAAACACGCGGCCTGGCTGATGCGCCAGGCCTACCAGGCCAATGCTGAACAGGCCAGAGTAGACAGTCGTCAGGGCTGGCACCTGGCCATTACCCATCTGCTGATAAACCTTTCTGCGGTTCTGGCTCTCTGGACTGGCTTCGCTCTGTTTCAGGCTGGCCAGCTATCAGGGCCGGTATTGGTATTATTACCCATCGCTTTGCTGGGCCTGGCGGAGATTTACGCCATGCTACCGGATGCCTTCGGCAAGCTGGGTGCAACGGTCGCCTCTGCCAGGCGCCTGAACCGTGATTGCCGGGGCCATACGTCGGCTGCGCGCCATGGCGCTGCCGATCTTCCGGAAAATCTCGCGCTCAGGGCCCAGAACCTCACCGTAAAACATCCAAGCCAGGCTCCCCTGCTTGGCCGTTTCAATCTCGACGCATTGACGGGAGAACGCATTGGCATTCTGGGCTATTCCGGGAGTGGCAAATCTTCATTGGCAGACACCTTTGCTGGCCTTTTGCCGTTTCAGGGCGATATCACCTGCCAACCGCTGGTTTATCTGACCCAAAACACGGTGCTGTTTGAGGATTCGCTGCGGGCGAACCTGCTATTGGGTTCACCGAACGCCAGCGACAGCGAGCTATGGAGTGTTCTTGAACAGGTGGAGTTGGCCGGGCGTTTTGCATCAGAACCGGACAGGCTTGATACCTGGTTGGGCAGCGGTGGAAATCGGCTGTCTGGCGGCGAGTCACGCAGGGTGGCACTGGCGCGGGTCCTGTTAAACCCGGCCCGACTGGTGATTCTGGACGAGCCTTTTACCGGCCTTGATGGCGAAACGCGTGGGCGCATTTCGAAACGGATGGACGATCTTCTGGAAGGAAAAACGGTGATCAGTCTGGCGCACGCAGCCGATGCCCTTCCGGGCACCGACCGCGTGATCAGTCTGGACGTCTGATGGATTCCCTGAACTTCAACAGAAGTTTCCTGGCCGACTCGCTAGACCCACTTGCAGCGGGCCAGCGTGTAGTAAAGCAGGGGCACAACAAGCACCGTCAGCAAGGTGGACATGGCCAGGCCAAAAACCAGTGATATCGCAAGACCATTAAAGATCGGATCATTCAGGATAAAATACGCGCCTACCATTGCAGAGATCGCGGTCAGGGCAATGGGCTTGATCCGCACCGCACCGGCCAGAACCACGGCTTCGCCCAGTTCCACGCCCTCCTCAAGCAGTTGGCGGATAAACACCACCAGCAGAATGGAGTTACGTACAATAATGCCCGCCAGGGCAATCATGCCGATCATGCTGGTTGCCGTGAACTCGCGCCCCAGCAGCACATGCCCCGGCATGATTCCGATCAGCGTCAGCGGAATGGGCGCTATAATAACCAGCGGCAGAATGTAGGAGCGGAACTGCGCCACCAGCAGCACGAAAATCATGAATATGCCCACACTGTAGGCGGCGCCCATATCCCGGAAGGTTTCATAGGTAATCTGCCACTCGCCGTCCCATTTCAGGGTGTCCTTTTCCGGCAGCGGAGGCTGATCAATAAAGTATTGCTCCGGCGCACCTTCCTGCTGGTTCAGGCGCTCGACCATATCGAACATGCCATACAGCGGCGAATCGGTCTCACCGGCCATGTCGGCTGTTACGTAGGTCACTGGCAGCAGATTCTTGTGATAGATGGCCCCCATCCAGTCCGCTTCCCGAACCTCGGCAATGCTTGCCAGCGGGACCAGGTTACCGCTGCGACTGCGTACATTAAGGGATAGCAGTACCGACGGTTGAGCCTTATCGCCTTCACTCAGAATCACCCTGATCGGCACGGGATACTTGGCGTGATCGTCGTGCAGGAAGCTGACGCTGGTTCCACCGAGGGCCGTCTGCAAGGCACCGACGACCTGGGACTGGGCGACGCCCAGTCGAGCTGCGCGGTCCCTGTCGACCACGACTTTCCATTGCCTTGTCGGCGCTTCGAGTGTCGTGTCGATATCCACCAGGCCGTCAACCTGTGTCATGCCCTCCGCCACCCTGCGGGCCAGTTCCGCACGGCGTACTTCATCTACCGCATAGATTTCCGCGACTACAGGAGACAGCACCGGGGGCCCGGGCGGTACTTCCACAATCTTCACGCTGGCACCGTACTTGTCACCAATGTCGGTCAGCGGCGCCCGCAGGGACTGGGCGATTTTGTGGGACGGACGATCCCGGTTTCCCTCGTGGCTGAGGTTCACCTGAATATCGCCCTGATAGGGTTCACTGCGCAGATAATACTGGCGCACCAGGCCGTTAAAATTGATCGGCGAAGCCGTGCCTGCGTAGGTCTGCCAGTTGGCCACCTCCGCAACCGTCTCCAGATAGCCGCCCATCTCCATCAGCACCCGCTGGGTTTGCTCCATGGGCGTGCGCTCGGGCATATCCACCACCACCTGCAGCTCGGATTTATTATCAAACGGCAGCATTTTCAGGATCACAGCCTGAAATACCGGTAGTGATGCCGCGACGACAGTCAGCCCCACCACCCCTAGGGCAAGCAGACGGCGCCGCCCGGAATGATCACCGAGAAAGGGCCCAAGCACTGCACGGAAAATTCGCAGGGACCGGGGGCTCACACCGTCAGCGGAACTGGAGGCCTCCTCAGCCTCGGCAGCCTGCTCACCCTTGTTATGTTTGAGAAGCCGGAACGCCAGCCAGGGTGCCACCACAAAGGCGACAATCTGGGACAGCACCATACCCGCTGAGGCATTGATCGGGATCGGGCTCATGTACGGGCCCATCAGGCCACTGACAAACGCCATGGGAAGCAGTGCGGCCATGATGGTAAGACTGGCCATAATGGTGGGCGTACCCACTTCGTCCACGGCCACCGGAATTATGTCCTTCACCGGGCGCCGGGAGTTCTGGATTCGCCGGTTGATGTTCTCGGTGATCACGATGCCGTCATCGACCAGGATGCCGATGGAGAAAATCAGCGCGAACAGGGATACCCGGTTGAGGGTAAAACCCCAGGCCCAGGAAAACACCAGCGTCAGCAACAGGGTGATCAGCACGGCAACACCGACAATCAGGGCCTGGCGCCAACCCATAGCCGCCAATACCAGGAGCACCACGCACAGGGTGGCGGAGATCAGATCAGTAATCAGTTTGCGGGCTTTCTGGGAAGCGGTAACGCCATAGTCCCGGGTGATCAACACGGCCACATCGTCAGGCAATGCCCGATTCCGCAACTGTTCCAGCCGCTCTTCAATGGCGGCGGTGATATTGACCGCATTTTCACCCGGTTTCTTGGCGATCGCCAGGGTGACAGCCGGATACACTTCACCGGGCCGGCCCGCTATGCCGGTTCCATGTGCAGGCCCGAAACCGGTCATCACACTCTGGTCGGCGACCGCGCCGCCTCGACTGACGTCGGCCACATCCTCCAGGTAAACCGCCGCGCCGTTGGAGATACCCACCACCAGACGCCGAACATCGGTGACCGATTCCAGCAGGCTTCCGGCCTGCACCGGAATGGAAAGATTATCCCGGGTTACCCTGGCTTCCTGGCTACTCGAATTGGCGGCGGACAGGGCACTGCGAATGTCGTCGATCGTGAGGTTGAAGCCAGCCAGCAACGCTGGATCAAAACGGATATCGACCCGGTCGGGGATCCCGCCAGTGGTGTAGACATCCCGGGTACCCGGAACCCGCTTCAGGGCAACTTCCAGCATATGGGCCAGGCGGGTCAGTTCCTCGCCCGTGTGCCCATTAACCGGGTCGTAGAGGGTCAGGGTCATCACCGGAACATCATCAATCCCTTTGGGTTTGATCAGCGGCTGGGTCGCGCCCAGGTTGGCTGGCAACCAGTCTTGATTGGAGTAAACCTGATTATAAAGCCGGACCAGCGCTTCCTGACGCGGAATGCCTACTTCGAACTGGACGGTGATCACCGCCTGGCCCTGTCGTGATACCGAGTAGACATGTTCCACGCCCTGGATTTCGCTCATCACCTGCTCGCCAGGTGTGGCTATGGCGCTTTCAACTTCACGGGTGCTGGCACCTGGAAACGCCACCATGATGTCAGCCATCGTCACATCGATCTGGGGCTCTTCCTCTTTCGGGGTGACCACCACGGCCAGAACGCCGAGAATAATCGCCAGTATGGCGAGCAATGGCGTGAGGTGATTGTCCTGGAAGACCCGGGCGATGGCGCCGGATGGACCAACAGGGGGCAGTTCACCGCTCACAGATTGCCCCTCATTCCAGACTCCGCTGCCGGGTTCAATCGATCACTGCCGACCAACTCAGAAGGGTTGGTCACCACCCGATCTCCCTCGCTCAGGCCCGCAAGGATTTCCAGCCGGCCATTGTCCCTCATCCCGGTGCGGACCTGGCGGAGTCGCGGCCGGTCCTGCTCATCGAGCACAAAAACGGCCCTTAGCTCACTGCGTTGAATCAGACTGCTGGCGGGCACCCAGAGCGCCTCGCGGCTGGCAACCGGCACACCGACCTTGACCAGCATGCCGGGAAACAGGGAACCATTGGGCTCACTCAGACGCATGCGCAGGCGGAAAGTATGGGTTTGCGGGTTGGCATAGGGATAGAACGTCATCTCACCGGTTTCCAGCACCCGGCCGTCTGCGAGAGTCACCCGGGCCCGGGCAGCCGCCAGGTTGTTACCGGTCTGATCGAACTCCTGGCGAGAAGCAAGCCCCCGTTCATAGACGGCCTTGATGCGCTCGAAGCGCTGACCTGCATCCAGCAGCGCCGCTTCCGCCTCTTCCAGCCCAGCCTGAGCCTGGCGCAACCGGGAGCGCTGCTCACTGTCTTCCAACTGGACAATCAGTTCACCGGCGGCAACCGAATCATCGACATCATAAGGCAAGCTCAGGACAGTCCCGCTAGTCTGAGCTGAAACGGTGCTCTGTTGAACCGCCTCAATGACACCATCAAGATGGACGATCTCATGGAACTCGCTGCGCTCTGCCGCCGCCGTCGTCAATGCTTCGGCACTGCCCTGCCCATGAGCCGCTGAGGTCAACAGTCCCAAAGCTACAATAAAACCTGAAGCAGCAATCCATCCCATCATGCACCTCGGGAATAACAAATGGTTATTAGGTAATAATCTGAGGTTATCAGCAATCCTCAACGGAAAACATGCAGGGAATGCTCACAACGCTGGTGATTTCTTTTTCAGCGCCTCGAAACCGATAATAATGTCCATCAGTTCATTGGTAATCTCATCCTGACGCACCAGTCTGAATTGCCCGCCCACCTCATCGAGGCGATCATCGACCGCCTGTTCCGCCTGTTGCATCAATGCCAGCCTGGCCGCATTTTCGGTCACCATTGCTTCTGCAGAGGCATGGAAAACGCTGGCAAAGATGTGGTTACGCAGCAGCGCTGCAAGCAGTGGGACCGCAGGCATCGTGTAGTCGGGCAGGGATCGGGACCGCCAGCCAGCCTGCCCGGGGTCTGACAGCAGCGAGGGTGACAGCGGCAACAGCGGGCTCACCACCGCTTCCCGCTGGCCTTTCGCTGCCCGGCGCGTGAACGCCAGAGTCACGGAAATACGGCTGTGAATATCACCACCGCCGATTTCGTCCAGCCGGGTCACTATGTCACTCGCCAGGCGCCCGATGCCATCGGCCGACGCCGGGGGCAAAAAGGTAACTTCCGGACTGAGCCCCTGATCGCTGAGGGCATCACTCATGCGGGCGCCTACACACAATACCCGGGGGCCGCCCGCCATTCTCGAGGCCTCAGTTTTTACTCTCTCGGCAAGCACCTCGTTGTAATTGCCACACAGGCCATGATCAGAGCCGAACACCACCAGAATGCGCTCAGCCTGCACAGAAACCGGCATCGCAACGGGACCGGTTTTGGCAACAAATGCCCGGAGGCCACTCAATACCGTCTGATGATAGGCCTCAACAGATCGGGCGGCATGCTCATAGGGCACCGCGTTGATCGCGGACATGGTTTTCATGGTGTGAACAATTCCGCGAATACTGGTAAGCGTTGCCGTGCGACGGGACAGGGTCTCAAGAGTCTGCGGCATGACCATCACCTCCAGGCAGCGTCAAAATCGATCGGGCGACCCGCAATAGCTTGGCCTTTTCGGCGTCAGCCAGAGGACGGTTCTGTTCTATCGTCTCGGCAACATCTTTCAGGGCGTCACCAACGCCCTGCCGCATCCTGGCCATCGCCGAGACAACAGCGGCTTCCGGCAATCCGTCGAGCAGCCCCTCCATCGCCGACACCAGCATCAGAAGCTGCTCCACTGCCGGCACCGGATCCCGCTCGGGCTGGCGCAACGCGGCGCGCACCGCAGCCCCGCGGCTCAGACGGGCCCGGGTATTATCATCAAGGCGGGTACCAAAACGGGCAAAATCCTCCAGTTCCTCAAATTGCGACAGGGTCACGCGCAGATTGCCCGCCACATCCCGGAATGCCCGGTTCTGGGCCTTACCACCCACGCGCGATACCGACAATCCGATATCAACCGCGGGAAACTGGTTTTTGCGCACAAGCCGCGGCGACAGGTAAATCTGTCCGTCGGTAATTGAAATGAGGTTGGTCGGAATGTAGGCCGACAGGTTTTCCGCCTGTGTCTCTACAACAGGCAACACCGTGATGGAACCACCCCCGGCATCAGGCGTGAACTGGCCGGCCCGCTCAAGCAGCCTGGCGTGCACATAGAATATGTCACCCGGGAACGCTTCCCGACCCGGTGGGCGGCGCAGTAGCAGGGACAATTCCCGATATGAGCGGGCGTGGTGCGTCAGGTCGTCAAGAACAACCAACACATCCCGGCCATGATTTGAAAAGTATTCGGCCATCGTCATCGCCGCAAAGGGTGCGATATACGCGAGACCAGGTGCGTCCTCATCACCGGCGGCAACCACGATGGTGTTGGCTATCTGACCACTTTCCCGGAGGGTTTCAATAACCCGGGCAACCGCGTCCCCTCGCTGACCGATGGCGCAGTAGATGCTGAGCACGTTCGAACGGGCCTGGTTGAGAATGGTATCAACCGTAATGGACGTTTTACCGGTTTGCCGATCTCCAATAATCAACTCCCGCTGGCCCAACCCGACCGGCACAGCTCCATCAATGGCCTTGATACCGGTGGCCAGGGGGCGGGTGACCGGGGCACGGCTCAGTATGCCCAGCGCGTTGGCCTCCACCGGCCGTTCTGCGGTCGACACGATCTTGCCTTTTCCATCCCGGGGCTCTCCGGTGGCATCGACGACACGACCGATGAGGCCGGGCCCCACCGGCACACTGAACACTTTGTGCGTACGCCAGACATCTTCCCCGGATGTTACCCGCTCCGATGGCCCAAGCAGAATAACGCCCAGCCGGCCTGGCTCCAGATCAAGCACCACACCCCGGACACCCGAGGCAAACACCAGCAGCTCATCCGCCAGCGCCCGGACCAGGCCAGACACAACGGCAATACCATCGCCCACCTCGGTAACCGTGCCTACTTCGGTCAGCACCGGTGCAGGCGCCGGGCTGTCCAGCAAGGCGTCAATAAACGTTTTTGCCGGGGCGAATGCAGGTTCTTCAGCCATGATTGTTCGCCCTGCCAGAGCCACCGGCAGCCAGACGCTCTGTCAACAGACCGATCAGCTCATCGGTGTAACTGTCGATGGTCCAGGCCACCTGAACACTGCCGATCCGAAGAATCAGACCGGGAGCCTGACCGGCATCCGTAGTAAAGCTCAGCGGAAGCCCTGGTGCCAAAGGTTCGAATGAAGCTTTCATCTTGTCCTGGACACTCTGGGGCAAAGCGACATGGGTCGTGACAATGGCGCTTTCAGCGTTTTCAACCGCCGAAATCAGTTCCTCAGATAGGGGCTTAAGCTTTTCCATCACATTCAGCGCGATGTGCTCTTCCAGATCCTCATCCGCCAGATCACGAAGCGCCCGGCGAACCAGCTGATAAAGCGTTTCAGCACTGGCGAGATGCAACTCGCTGGTGAACCTTTCCCGCTCTGCCTCCAGATGCGACTGCCAGTCCTTTTTTTCACTTTCCAGTTTCTTGCGAGCGTTTGCCAGCAGGGCATCTCGCTCTTGTTCCACTTGCTGGCGAATGCGCTCCGCATTGACCGAATTATCCGCCAGCAGTCTCTGTTTTTGCTCCAGAAATTCAGCTTCGGCTGCAGCCGCCTTGGTTCGGGCGATTTCCGCCTCACCCATCCGTGCCGCGATTGCGGCTTCACGAGCATCGATTCCGTTCAGGATGGGCTTATACAGAAAGCGCTTGAGCAGCCAGACCAGCACCAGAAAATTGCCAATCTGCGCAACGATGGTAATCCAGTCAACAGACATGCTTTAACCTGCGGCCGACTGGGCGGCCTGCAAGGCCTGATCCCAGAACGGGTTAGCAAAAAGGACGATCATTGCCACAACAAAACAGTAAATGGCCG
>Ga0306899_1000156_pt1 | contig 39769 bp, 31 predicted proteins | sample AntRauMFilla3764_FD_190407 | JGI IMG/M metagenome (GOLD analysis project Ga0306899, IMG submission 190407) | Saline lake microbial communities from Rauer Islands, Antarctica - Metagenome Filla 3 #764 (v2) (version 2) | ecosystem: Environmental > Aquatic > Non-marine Saline and Alkaline > Saline ... | reverse complement strand
TTCCGGCACCGCCACCAAAAGATGGAAGTGATTGCCCATCACGCAGTAAGCCAAAACATCAACCCCACAAAATCCCGCTTGCTTACGCAGCAATTTCAAGAACCGCCCCTTCGCTTCATCATCAAAGAGAAACTGCCCACAAGCCGTCCGACTCGTCACATGATACACCCCCTCTTGCCCATGCACCAAGTGCCGACCCCGAAACCGCCCTCGCCTCAAATACTCCATCCCCAAAACCCTACAGAAAGTAGAACTCAAAGCAAGTCTTTTTTCATTTAATACCCTGTGTAATATATGTGGCAAGATAAACGTGCGGGTTAAATTCCTTTGACCGAGGCGACATCGCAGCATTTGATTCTGACGTTGCCGCTAATTATATGCTGTGAAAAAGACCACTCTATCTTATAAGACCATCATCATCTCAGATGTGCATCTGGGCACATTCGATTGTAAAATTGATGAGGTAAACCACTTCCTCAAGCACACCCACTGCGAGAAGCTGGTCCTGAATGGTGATATCATCGATGGCTGGAGCCTCGCCCGCAGAGGAGGTTGGACAGATCCGCATACGAGATTTGTTCGTTTGGTGCTCAAAAAAGTCGAGAAGCGGGACACGGAGGTCATCTATCTGCGCGGCAACCACGATGACTTTCTCGGACGTTGCCTGCCGCTCTTCTTCGGCAAGATTAAAGTCCTCGAAGAATACATCCACGAAAGCCCCGGGGGCAACTACCTCGTCGTGCACGGAGACGGGTTTGACGCAGTCACCATCAACCATAAGTGGCTGGCAGTGCTTGGAGATATCGGCTACCAGAGCCTGCTTCGAATCAACCGGGTTTATAACCGCTACCGAGCATGGCGCGGCAAGGAATACTTCTCCCTGAGCAAGGCGATCAAAGCCAAGGTCAAGAGCGCCGTCAGCTTCGTCGGCAAATACGAGGAGCAACTGAAACACTTGGCTCGCAAGCGTGAGTGCTGCGGCATCATCTGCGGACACATCCACACGCCCGATGATAAGACGTTGGGCGATGTCCACTACCTCAATTCCGGCGACTGGGTGGAGTCGCTCACAGCCATCGTGGAATACGAGGACGGGCGCTTTGAAGTGCTCTACTACAAGGAATTCTGCAAGCGCCTCGAAGATAAGGCGCGCCTGAAAGCCGAACAAAAAGGGAAACAAACGGACATGAACGAAGCCCCGGAACCCCAACCCCTCGAAGAAAACGAGCCCGGCCACGGCGCCGACCGCCCCCACTGACTTGCGCCGCCCCTACCCCCTCTCAGGTCTTGTCCGCGGCGAAGATTGTGATGTCGGCCGACTCGATGCCGGTCAGCACCTGCGCCCGCTTCAGGGCATAGCGCGTGGATAAGTTGACATTAGTAGGATCAAAAGGAAAGAACTGCTCCTCACCAAGGACCTCCATCAAACCGGACTTCCGGAAAATACGCTCCACTTCAGCGTGTGCACCGCTGACAAGGATGGCGCAGTTCTTGGATCGGGCAAAGGCGATCAACTCTTTCAGAGTAATCGCAACGGTCGCATCCAGATGGTGGGCATTGCGCATGCGCAAAACAATCGCCCGCTGGTTTGGGTGCTCGACCAAGTGACGCATCTGATCCAGCAGCAAATCGCTGGAAGCAAAAAACAGATCCCCTTCCACGTGCACGATGGCGATTTCCGGGCGCGCTTCCGGCTCATCCATATCGACCAGCGCGCCCTTTTCGTCGAAGGTGATTTCTTTCAACTCGGGGCGGGCTGCTTTTCGAAGGAAGAAGACGATTGAAACCGCAGCACCGAGATAAATCGCCGTATCGAGAGGCAGCAGCATGCCGCCACCCAATGTAACGAAGAAGACTGTGGCATCGCTCTTCGAGGTCTTGACCATGACCGCAATATTGTCGCGATTAATGAGCGACACTCCAACCATGATGACCAGCGCTGCCAAGGCAGGCCGTGGAATGTAGCCCACATACTTCCCGAGCAGGAACAATCCGGCAATGAGAAGGAAACCACTCATGACACTCGAAACGGCGGTCTTTGCGCCACTCTCAAAGTTAAGAACCGATCGGGTCAGAGAACCGGAAACTGCCATCCCCGACCCGAAGGCGCAGGCAAAGTTGGCAGCGCCCATGCTGAGCATTTGCTGATTCAAATCGACTCGGTCACCAGCTTTAGCGGCCAGCGTCTTGGCGATCGAGGAACTCTCAAGGAGCGAGAGAAAAGCCACCGCAAGCGCGGCGTTCGACAATTCGTGAATACCGCCCCAGCTGACCTGCGGCAGACTTAGCGGCCAGCTGCCCGCTAATATCGGCTTGAGCATCTCGACTTCAAACCCGTAGCGCTGGGCCCAGGCGGAAAGGGCACTTACAATGATCAGTGTAATGGCGATATTGGGTAGACCCTTAGCACATCGTTTCAGGGGCAGATAGATGGCCAGCGTCAGCAGGCCGGTGGCCAAGGCCGACCACTGCACACCACTCAATCCGCAGGCCAGATTGTAAACCGATTCCGCTAAGGTCCCGGCAGGTGGCACATGTAGGCCAAGAACGGTCTTCAATTGGTTGACGATAATAAGGAGTGCTGCCGCCGTGATATAGCCGGTAATAACGGAACGGGAAATATACTGGACCATAGAAGCAACACGCAGGAAGGCACCGATGATCATAAAAGTCCCCACTAGCAGGAGCAGGAATGGCAGAGCAACCACCGCCTGCTCAGGCGTGTAGTTTAAAGTCAGAAAGGCCGAAAGCAGCATAACCGCAGTGGCATTGGTCGGCCCAAGCATCACAAAGCGGGAACTGGCAAAGATAGGCCCTGTGATCGAGGCCAGTGAAGAGCAAAAAATCCCGATCTGCACCGGCAACCCGGCGATCAAGGCGTAGGCCATGCCTTGTGGAAAATCGAGCAAGGCGACGTTTAATGCCGCTCGAATGTCCGCAAGAAATTTCGCCCGGCTATACGTGCGCAGCGTCTTTAATAGTGGAAAAACTTTCAGCGCGTGCCTACCTGTTGATGCTACATCGTCTTCCATCCAAATCCCTCGCAAACCACCCAATAAAAATATGGATTATTAACGGAGGACCCATCCTGACAAGAAAGAAAGCTTCCCGCATAAAATCAGGAGAGCAATTAAAAGGACACCCAGATTTTTTAGCAACATAACAAACTATACTGCCGCATGATAATTTGTGATTTCTAAAGACTGAAAATTCGAAGGCGGGTGACTGCTCTCAATTCAGGAAGATTTTTTTCGTAGCGTGACGCTTCAGCGAACGTAGGTCGGACTAGTTGCTGGGTCGTTTGCTGAAGCTTCACGCTACGAAAGAAGGCTATGTCTAAAACAATGTGGCTTTTCACAAATCTTTATGCGCGGCAGTATAGAGAACTCTTTGAGAGGGATCGCAGCAAGGGTTTGGCGGGGGTCTGACTGCCTGAGGCGTTGTCGCGAAGGAAATTCAAAGAACACCCATGCTTTCAGCAACCATGGAACCTTAAATACCTTGTGTAATATATGAACCGTCGGATCGGATTCTTTTAACCGCAGATGGACGCTGATAAACGCAGATAGGATTCGGTTCTTCTCTTAAATCTGCGTGTATCGGCGTCCATCTGCGGTTCTAGATTTTACTTCATTTTTCTATATCAGTGTATTATATCCATAAATCGTTAGAAATTCAAGAGAATAAGCATGATGCGGTAAGTAATTGATACAAGCTTCATTACTCTAAAACTTGAGTTTTTTTGAGGCGGTCCACTGTCAGGGGGGTTATTTCGGCTCTAGCCCTATTGCTCATGGGGGTTTGGTGAGGATGGGCAATATCTGCGAGCGATGGGGCACCGATTCCTCAATCTTGTCTTTTGGGCAGAATACCTATTTGCGTCAAAACCTAGGCGAAGGGCGAGGCGCCCTCCAGACTGGAGGGAATCAGGCTTTAACGAAGCGTGGATTCCGTCAGTTCCAGCAAATGTTGTAGATATTCGATTTTGGCCTGATCGATATCTTCCTCGAAGACGAGGAGGTTGGGTAGCGAAGTGGCAAAATAGTCGATTTTGGCGGGCTTTTTCATCTCGGCTTTCGCGTAGGCGGCCATGGCGCGGAGGACTTCTTCCGCTTCCCGATCGCGGCCCAGGGCAGCGAGGGCTTTGGCTTTAAAATAGGTCAGCTCGGAGAACTCGCTCACGGCCGTGCTCTGGAAGTCGCCGGATTCATTGGCGGCGGCCTCGAAGCGCGCGAGGGCCTCGTCCTCGCGCTCCAGTGCCCGCAGGGCGCAAGCTTGCCAGTAGAGCACGTCGGCCTTAGCCTGTAGCAGGTGATACTTTTCCCCCAGCCGGTCGGGGGTCTGCATGGCGAGTTCGAAGTGCTCCAATGCGGCAGCAGCATCGCCCTCCTCCAGCGCGGACTGCCCGAGCTGCAAGCGGGCAGTGGTGTATTGGCGAAGGACTTTGCCCTCGCCCCCTTCCCAGGGGTGAAAACTGCGGGAGAGGAGCAGATCGAGCGCTTTTTGCGATTGGCCGGCTTCGTTATAGAGGGTGGCCAGTTCCACGGTGGCATCGTCCCGATCGAGGACGAGTTCCATCCGTGCTTCGAGGAAAGCCAACAAGGTCTCGGAGGGGTCGCCCAGTTTACGGCAAAGCTGCACATACTCGGCCACCAGGCGAGAGGCGTCCGGCTCGAATTCGAGTGCCTTTTCGTAGCTGCTGCGGGCGGCTGCTTTATCGCCCCGGGCATTCCAATAGGCGATGCCAAGGTTGCGGTGCACGGTGCTGAAGGAAGCATCGGCCTCGCAGGTCTGTTCCCAGGCGGTGATAGCGGCTTCGTGACGTTTCTTGTCGTAGTAAAAATTGCCGAGTCCGTAGCCCGCATTGCGGTCGGCTCCGGCTTGCTTCTGCGCCCACTGTAAAACGATGACCTCGTGCAGGCGAGACGGGAAGCAGTAGTCCGGCGTCGTAGCGCGGGGGGTCTCCAGCTCCTCGCGGGCCGTTTCAGCAGCACCGCTCTCGGCATAGAGCCAAGCCAGCGTGTAGTGTGTCATGACCGAGCGCTCCATTGGATTCGGCACTTGCACGGGCGTCACTTCGGTGGCGTGGTGTGCCTCAAGCAACTCAATCGCCTCATCGAAGCAGCCGCAATCGGCGTAGTCGAAAGCGATGTCGAGAGCGGTCTGCCCGTCGTTGCGGCTTTCTTCGGCGAGCTTTACCTTGCCGACAGTGAGCTTCGATTTCTCGGCCAGGCCCCAGTGGTCCAGCGGGTCCATTTCCAGTAGTTTATCAATGACCAGAGACGCGGCTTCGACATCTCCTAGTTGACGCAGGCCAATCGCTTTGGCCACGAGAGCTTTATTGTGCTCGGCATTGGTCTTGAGCGAGTCCTCCAGGTGCTGGAGTGCAGTATCCGGTTTTCCACGACGCATTGTAATGCAGGCCAGCTCGTAGCAGGCCGCAGCCCGCCAGGCGTAGTTCCAGGTGGCCTTATAAAAGTAGCCATACGCGGCATCGAACTCGCCCTGGTAACGATGGGCCAGACCCATGTAGTAATGCGCCTCACCTGTCTCCGGATTCGGGTGACGGAAGGTCAGGCGGGCAATCGCCTTTTCAAAGTGCGCTTCGGCAGCGGCGAAGTCGGCTCGCGAGAGCTTGAGCCGTCCGAGTGCGGTATTACAGCGAGCGTCGAGCGGGTCACGCTGTAAGGCGGCTGCCCAGTAGAGTTCGGGGTAACGGGTCGGATGCCGGTTTTGATCGAGGTGTTCGCCCGTAAAATAGAGTTCGTCGGTGGATTCGATTTCTTCCGGCATAGGTGGCTCGGTGGCGACCTTCCGCTCGCGGACCAGCGTGGTGCGATCCACCGGGCGATAGCCGACGAGTGCCTCCCCTGCCAGGTTAAAGACCCAGACCGAAAGTGCGGTCTCGCAGTCGCCTTCGAATTTCAGACTCCGGTGCTGCCAGGGCGCATTCGGGGCGACCGCGATGGTTTCCTCCAGAATGACCTTGCCCGCATTTTGCACGACGACTTTGACTTCGTCCATAGGCTGCGAGACCGCAAGGCCCAGATCGATGGTGCGGTCTTCTTCGATCACGCAGCGAATTGCGGCCAGCCCGTTGGCTTGTTGCACCGGGCCTAGCTTCTGATAGGGCCACCAGAATTGCGAGAAGGTCTTGGTTTCGTAAGGCGCCAGATAGGAAAAGTCGGGCTGGTTGTCCGTATAGACCCCGGCCATGAGCTCGATGTAGGGACCATTGACATCAGTCAACTCGCGGTCCCAGGCCCAGCCGAATTCATGATTGCCCCAGGTCCATTGCTTCTTCCCCGGGCTGATGTGCTTGTTCGCGACGTGGATGAAGCCGCCCTGCAAATCGTAATCGTAGCCGCCAAAGAAGTCATCCTGCGTCTGGCAAACCATGTAGCTCGTCGGCACTGGGATATTTTTATAAAGGGACAAATCGTTGGCCCCTGAGCGCCCGGCGTAGTCCACACCGTAGTAGTCATTTTCCGCAATCGGGAAGGAGGACATGGCCCGCACCGCATGGTCGGCCACATAGTGCACATCGGTCGGGAAAAAACTCTGATAGTTGTCGTGGACGCGTGCCGCTACGTTGGCCCACCAGAGAAAAGTCTGGGTGTGGGGGGTGCGGTTGTAGAGCCGGCCGCGCAGCTCGATCAAGGAACTGCCGGGGCGCAGGCGGATACCGTGCATGCCCTTCATTCGGTTCAAGGGGTCGAGCTCGCTCTGCCAGACGGTGATGCTGCCATCCGGCTCCTGCTCGATGGCGACGTCTGTCGGCAAATAAGTGCCCGGACGGTGGTGCTGCGGCCAGTTGAACTCGACGCCCCCGGAGATCCACGGGCCCGCCAGACCGACCAGGGCCGGCTTGATCACATCCTGCCGGTAAAAGAAGTCGTAGTCCTGATTGACCTTATCTTGACCGAGAAAGATGCGGCCCCCGATCTCCGGCAGAAGAACGAGGCGGACAAATTCATTTTCGAGGCGGGCCGCCTGATAGCTCGTATCCACCGGTGGCTCATCCTGAAGGACCTTATCGACGAAGGGAACGGGATAGACCTTTCCGGACGAGCCCTGGTAAACACGCTTCTCAAAAAAGAGAGGATTTTTTTCCGGCTGCCCAAGCCCGTAGGTTGGGATCATGATGGTTTCCAGTTTGGCTGTAACTTTGCTCATAGTATTAAACTTGTTGATTCATTCTCAGGTTCAGAGCCCGACCTAATATTCGGGCAAATAGGTTTTTCCACTCGTTGTTTACGTAGCGATGGCGCGCTAGCGCTGTCGACCGCCGCTTTACGTAGCGATGGCGCGCTAGCGCCGTCGACCGCCGCCGCGGATCGGGTCCGGTTGACCTGGCTAGCGCCAGTTCGCTACGAAATCCGAAAAAAAATATTTGATGCTTCATAATCAGGACTGCCCTACCAGAAGATGATGACGAAGACCACGACCGCTAGAATGACCGCACCACCCAGCACCTTCACCTTAGGATCGGTTTCGAGGTCGAGGTCCTTGCGTTCAGGTAAGACCTTTGGCTCCCGCATCGGGCTAACTATCGTGACCAGGGCCATCAAAGCGCAGACCGTAACGAAAGCGATGAGCACCTGCAAGAGGAAGTGAATATTCGTGGCAAAGGCCTGAAGCACGCCGTAGAGAATGGGCCCGGCCACCAGCGCGAGCACGCCGGCCGCAGGCGGGGCTTTTTTAACGATCATGCCAAAGACGAATGCCGCCACCACCCCGGGCCAAATGTAGCCCTGAAACTGCTGGATAAATTGGAAGACGCCCCCGAACTTCGGATCTGCTAACATGGGCGCAAGCAGGCAGCCGATCACGACAAAGACGAGGACCATGATGCGCCCCAGCCAAACCAGCTGCGCTTGCTCGGCATCCTTGCGGAATAGGCGCTGCACCACATCGAGCGTAAAGATGGTTGAAGCCGAATTCAGCATCGATGCCAGCGAACTGGTGATCGCTCCGGCCAGGGCCGCCAGCAGGAAACCGCGCAGTCCGGTGGGCAGAAGGTTTGCAATCAGTGTCGGATAGGCCTTATCCGGCGTCTCCGCGAGTTCTCCCGGGAACAATTGGAAGGCCATGATACCCGGCATCACGATGGCGAAGGGAACCAGCAGCCAAAGCCCACCGGCAAAGACCATGCCCAGTTGGCCATCCCGCAGGGTCTTGGCCGCCAGATTTCGCTGCACGATGAACTGATTCAGCCCGCAGTAGTAAATCAGCACGATCCACATACCACCCATGACGCCCGTCCACGGGAGATTGGCATCATCGGCGGGCAAGACCATGTGCAGCTTGTCTTCGTTGGCCGCGTAAAATTCGCTCCAGCCACCGCAGGCATTGAGCCCCAAAGCGAAGACAAGCAGACCACCGACCAGCAGCGCGATTCCTTGAATTAAATCCGCGTAAGCAACCGCCTTCAGCCCGCCAATCGCGGTATAAAAAGCAGCCGCTCCACCGATCACCCACACCGCAAGACTCAAATCGATATTGAAAATCGTGTGGAGAGTCAGCCCGCCGGAAAACAGCACCGCCGTGAGCAGCACCACGACATAAATCGCCACAGTGAGAATCGCAAAGATGGATCGAGCGACCACATTGTAGCGGTATTCCAAATATTCCGGCATGGTATAAATTCCGGCTTTCAGGAATCGCGGCAGCAGCGTGAAGGCGATCAGCACAATTCCGACCGAGCCGATCAACTGCCACCAGCTGACCGCCAGGCCGACAGCACCAGCGCCCTGCCCGGCCATGCCGACGAATTGCTCCGTCGAAATATTGGCCGCAACAATCGAGATACCGATCAACCACCAGGGCAGACCGCGACCGGCTAGGAAGTAATCTTCTTCCGCCCCTGCGCCGCCACGGCTCTTATGCAAACTAAAGCTTATAACGGCCGCGAAAAAACCAATAAAAAGAATCCAGTCAAAGAGGGATAAAACCATAATTTTAGGGGTATATTCAGAATCGAAGTGGCATCATCAGCCTGACGGACCGATGCTACATGGTCAGCGACTGACCTTTTAAGCATAAAATGAAGACGTATCTTAGCATTTGACCCCCTAAGAATGGAATAGCACTATTTCCGGCAAACATGGACGATTTAACGGATTTTAAAGCAGAAGGCTTTGAGGGACAGCGTCTCTACCGCCTTCCGGCCAAAGCCCTGGATCGTATCCGCCAGCGCCCCTTCACTCAAGACTTTATCATTACCGACCTCGGCTACTTCCCAACCGTCGAGCGCCACAGTGTCTCCCGCCCCGAAGGCGTGGGACAGTGGATCCTCATCTTCGTCAATGAGGGGAAGGGCTGGTATAAAGCCGGGGGCCAGCGTTACCCGCTGCAGTCAAATGAGGTGCTCCTGATCCCACCTGACCTGAGCCATGCTTACGGAGCCGATTCCGCGGAGCCGTGGAGTATCTTCTGGTTCCACTTCGAGGGCCGGGGGGCCGAGCAACTCCTCGACTGGCTCATTCAAAAAGCGGGCATCCATACCTTGCCCTGCCGCTCGCCCGACAGTCTGCGCCGCCAGTTTCATGCCATTCTCTCTGCCGTCGAACGGGGCTACCACGAACACACCCTACTGGAACTCTCCCGCGTCCTCATCCATGTGCTCACCCTCCTCCACCGCAATCCCGCGCAAGAGCCCAGCAAGCGCCAGGTCGAACGTATCGAGTCAGCGATGGACTGGATGCGGCGCGAGATCGACCAGCCGCAATCACTTCGTCATTACGCCGCAAATTCCGGGCTGTCCGTTAGCCAATTCAGCCACCTATTCAAACAACACACCGGCCTCAGCCCGATGAACTACCAGACCGAGGTCCGGATGCAACGCGCCTGCGAGTATATCGATACCAGCGAGTCCAGCATCAAAGAAATCGCCGGCCAGCTCGGCTACGACGACCCCCTGTATTTCTCCCGCGCCTTTAAGCGCTGCACCGGCCTTTCGCCCTCGCAGTATCGGAAGAGGGTTTAGCCCTAAAGCCGTGATCCCAAGCGGGGATGCGCAGCCAAGTCTGGGTCTCCGAGCACTTTCTCCGCAACCGGGTCCCAGTGCAAGGTTCGGCCTGCATCGATGGCCGCTATAGCCAACTGACCGAACGAGGCCGCACGATGACCTACCTCGGCTGGAGCCACTGTCGGTTTTCGCGTCCTCACGGAGTTGATAAAATCCTCGTAGTGGCTGGGAACTCTGGTTTGAAAATCGTCGGACAGCTCCCGCAGCATGGGGTGACGTGGATCACCCTCGTTATCACTCAGATCGTTCGAGGCCACTAATTTCCCACGACTGACGTGCATCCAGCCGTTTTCTCCCGTGAATTTAGTGCCCATGAAATCACTGCGAACTTCAATAACCCTTCCATCATCAAAAGTGCCCTGATATTCATAATCAGTATAGACGTTAAATACGGGATGAGCCGCTTTTTGGCCACTCCCCTGGACCTTGACCGGGCCCGTTTCGTCAAGCCCCAGAGTCCAAAGTGCAATGTCGACGTGATGGCCAACCCAATCCAATAACTGCCCCCCGCCAAATTCGTTTGTCCAACGCCAGTTCCAGGGGTGGATGATCGGGTGATAGGTGAATTTTCCAAGCGGACCACAGTAGCGATGCCAGTTGAGATGCTCCGGAGCCTTATCAATTAGCCCGGGCCACTCCTGTTCCGGAGTGTGCTTGCGATAACCCCACCCATCAGGAGTTCCGCATTCATAACGGGTTAATTTGCCCAACACCCCCTGTTCAATCAGCGCCTTGAAACGACGGAACTTCCCGGTGGAACGTTGCCAGCACCCAGTCTGCCAAATACACTGGTTACGCGTGACAGCGTCGGCCAGTTTTCTGCCCTCGGCCAGTCCCCAGGCAAAGGGTTTTTCGCCGAATATATCCAATCCCGCATTGGCTGCATCGATCCCGATCCTAGCGTGCCAATGGTCCGGAGTAGAGAGGCAGATCGCATCAAGCCCTTCGAGCGCGAGCAGATCCTCATGGCGCTCGAAAACCTTGCAGTCTGAATTGCCGTAAAATTCGTCAACCCAAGCCTTTTTCTCCGCCGCAAATTTTGCATCGACGTCGCAAACCGCCACGACACGAACACCCCTGGTGTTCAGGAAATTCTTCATATTCACCCCACCCCGGCGACCAACACCGACCACGCCAAGGTGAACTTCATCATTCACCGACTCGGCAAAAGCCCGCGGATAGACCATTGGAGCCAAACCTAAGGCAGTCACTCCAACTTTCAAAAAATGGCGGCGTGGGTGGATTTTCATTAAAAAAATACCCTTCAAATCCGGCACATGGACACAAGGCTAAAAATACCCCTCTAATAAGGCTCTATATCAGTGCTTGGCTATTACTGGCATGGATATCAGTTCAAAGCATTTATTTGAAGAAAAAGTTGTAACGCATTATTGACAACCAGCCGAACAACGAAAGCATCACATTCTTTCACGGAAAGCACTGTTAACGCATCTTTCTCGATATGGTGGTTGTAGCTCAGTTGGTTAGAGCACTGGTTTGTGGTACCAGGGGTCGCGGGTTCAAGTCCCGTCTACCACCCCATTTCCAAAACTCCAAAAATCGGCTGCAAGCCCAGTTTTTAAGAGGGACAGAGAGGAAAATCCATTTTTCAGAATGTCCGCTAAAAACTCCATTTTTCGCCTGTTTCCACGTTCATAACTCAACGATAACTCAACGGTTTTGAAAGTGCTGCATCTGCTGGACGGGTCTTCGGCGATAGAATCTCGGGTTCTGTGAGCGTATCCAGCCATGCGGTAAGCGTTGTTGCCTTGGCCTTAGCCTTAGCTAGGCAACGGCAAGCGGCTGGACGCGGGCGCGTATCTCGTCGGCGGTGTGGTCGAGTTGGGCAATTTGCAGGGCGTAAGCAATTTGCAGGTTAAGCCATGACTCGGGGCTGTTCCCGAAAAAAGCTGATAATGCTATGGCAACCTCTGCATTGATGGGTCGCTTATCCTTCACGATTTCATTGATCGTGCTGGCAGGAATACCCGTGCGACGAGCAAGCTCGGCTTGGCTAATGCCGTATTCGTCTAGGAATTCGACTTGCAGGAAGCGGCCTGGAGTGGCCGCGCGGATTGCTTTTTCTTCGCGTGTCATGGTTTTGTGTCCTTTCATCTGAGTTTAGTGGTAATCGGCGATTTCAACGTCATAGGCGTGGCCGTCTGTCCATTTGAAGCAGATTCGCCATTGATCGTTGATACGTATGCTATGCTGTCCTAATCGGTCGTGTTTCAAGACTTCTAGGTGATTGCTCGGAGGCAAACGAAGGTCTTAGAGCAAGCTGGCACGGGAGAGCGCAATCAGTTTCATCGCGGCACGTTCTGTGATTTCGGGCGGTAGCTTTGATGGCTTGCCCGTAATAAATCGCTTCGTGTCCTTGCCTCGATAGCTCTTAATCATTGCCAACATTCTGAAAGTCAGAACGGGAAAGGCAAGGACAATCTTCTGTTTCCCAGAATACGAACAAACTGATTTGCTGGAATACTAAGGCGTTTTTATCCGATTTCCGACCTCCTGGGCCAGAGCGCGAAGTGCCTCATTGTAGGCGGCCACCAGTGTATCAGATTGTCCGACTGTCCAGTTTAGGGATTCCGAGGCGTATTGCCCGATCACTGTTTTGCCACCGGATTGCTTGAGCGTCCAGCGGACCACCACTTGCACCTCACCTGCATCGGTCGCACCGAATCTTTGAAAATGAAGCGAGAGGCGGGAAGCCTCCGGTGCAGTATTCGGCCAGGGGTAATAGCCTTCGACTCTGGCCGGACTCGACTCGGAAAGATAGAGCGACATGGCTCGGGCAATCCCCTCGGCCAGTGGTTCAGCCCAGCGTGCGCCGAACATGTTTTTCACTTCGCCGCTGGCTAAACGGTAGCTCAGGCGACCACTATCCTGGTAAGTCGGCACTTGCGGACGAAGGATGTAGATCGGCTCTTCCGTAGTCCGGACTTCCGTCGCGCCGACCACATCGACCGGACCAAGTGTATAGCTGAAGCTTTGCGAGGGAACGGGCTTCAGATTCACACAGGCGGGGAGCCACAGCAAAAAGGCGGCGGCAATGAAAACAGCGGATAGTTTGCTTCGCATCGGCATGATATTATTTCTGACCAGGACGGCCCGTCAGGATTGAATTCGGATTCTCTTCGAGGTAGTCAGCCAAGACCCGTATGGATCGGGAGGCACGACTCAGCTCCCGAAGCATGGTTTCAAGCTCGTAGCGCAGGCTGCCATCCGGGGCCATCATCTGGCTGGTTTTTGAGGTCAGCTGCTGCAGTTCGTCCAGGGTGCCCGTAAGACTGGTCGTCCATGTCTCGAGTTTTCCGGCCAGCGGCCCCTCCTCGAGGTTGAAGGTGCGGACTGTCGCAGAGATTCCCTCAAGGGAGAGTCGCGCACTCTCGAGAGTCTTGGTAAGCTCGCCGGATTCGATAAAGGTCGATACCGAGTCAGCCGCTGTCATCATGGAGCGACTGATGCCTTCAGAGTCGATCCCCTCAAGAACCTTTGCCGTGTTTTCCAGCACCCGATTAACATTTTCATTGAGCCGCGCGATATCCAGCTCACTGAGATCGGCAATGATTTCCGCCGCATCGTGAGTAATTTCGTCGAGTGAGGAACTCAGCGTAGGAATCTCCATCACCTCGCTCTCTTCGACCATATGCCACTGCGGGTCGAGACTACGCTCCGGACTGAAGCTGAACTCCACAAACAACTGCCCAGTTATAAAACTCTCCAGACTCAGTTCAGCAACCAGACCCCGATCGATGAAGTCGGAAATAAACGATGGATCAAATGCTTCGTTCACGACCCCGAGATCGTTGGCCAGCCGGGTGCGGTCTATTTTTATGATGACCGGAATGGCCGTCGATCCCGGATCCTGCCCTTCCGCGCGAATCAGAATACTTTCGACCGAGCCAACGGGAACTCCCCGAAACTTAACCAACGAACCTTCATTCAATCCATTGACCGATTGATCAAAAAAGAGGATGAAGCGGGCATTTTTACTCAGCAGACTGGAAGAGCCCAAAAACATGACCATGCCGACCGTGAGCAGGAGCGCAGCGGTGACAAAGGCTCCGATTAATTTTGGTCTGGGCTTATTCATGATGCTTTAAACACATTTCTGTGGGATCCTCGTCACTTGTTCAATCCTTTGCTCGATCTCTTTCTGCGTCGCTGAGCTGGCCGCGCTTCAGGAAATCCCGCACCTTGGGATCGATACTGGTGTCATCAATCAAGTCATTGGGGTTCCCATCACATAGTGCCGTCTTGGTCTCGGCGTCGAGAAAGAGCGCACTGTCGGCGATCGCAAAGATGCTCGCAAGTTCGTGGGTGACGACAACGACGGTCGCGCCGAGCGCATCGCGTAATTCGAGAATCAGATCGTCCAGCCGTCGCGAACTCAGAGGGTCGAGGCCCGCCGAGGGCTCGTCGAAAAAGAGGATCTGAGGATCGAGAGCGATCGCCCTGGCCAGCCCCGCCCGCTTCCGCATCCCTCCGCTCAACTCGGATGGATAGCGGTGCCCAAAACCGGCGAGTCCCACCAGCGATAATTTGAACTCGACGACTTCGCGAATTTCGCCAGCCGACAGCCGGGTATAGCTTTCCAGTGGCAGCGCCACATTCTCCGAAACCGTCATCGAGCTCCATAGGGCCCCCGCCTGAAACAATACACCGAAACGTTTGCAGAAGACGTCTCCGACAGTCTCATCCGGCTTAAATAATTCACCATCGTAGTAGATTCCACCTACTGAACTACGCTCCAGCCCAATCATATGCTTGAGCAAGGTGCTCTTCCCACAACCACTGCCGCCCATGATGACCTTCACCTCACCGCGTTTTACCGTGAAGTTGAGCGATTGCATCACCACGAAGTCCCCATAGGCCATGCTCAGGTCTTTAACGGTAATTTTTTCGGCCGCGTGCTTCATAACTAGATACCAAGAATATGGAACATGACAGCAAAGACCGCATCTGCCACCACGATCCAAGTGATTGAAGTCACCACCGCAGAGGTCGCCGCCAAGCCGACCGCCGTGGCATCCTTACCGCAATGAAGGCCACGGTAGCAGCCCGCCATTGCGATAATGAGCCCGAAGACCGCGCTCTTAAAAATTCCGATTGCGAAATCCGTGGTCGAGACTGCGTAGTCGATCTGGTTGAGATATTGGGTCACACTCACATCTGAGATTGCGGTGGCCACGACCATCCCCCCCAGAATGGAAACCAGGTTCGCGCAGACACAGAGCAGCGGCATCATCAGCACCATCGCAATGACGCGGGGCAGCACGAGAAATTGCATAGGCGAGATGCCGAAAGTCGTCAGCGCATCGATCTCCTCATTAACTTTCATGCTGCCAATCTGGGCGGCAAAGGCCGCACCGGTCCGCCCCGCCATGATGACGCCTGCCATCACCGCAGCTAGCTCGCGCGTCATGGCCAGCCCGACCAGATCCGCCACATAAATATCGGCGGCAAACTTCTGCAGCTGAATCACACCAATAAAGGCAATAATCAGGCCGGTCAGAAAACTCAGGAGCGAAACAATCGGCACCGCCATCGCCCCGGTCGTCTGCAGGATGAACAAAAAATCCTTTCGCCGAATTTGTGCCCTCCCGGCAGTAAAGGCCAAGAGATCCAACACCAACTCGCCGGTAAAGACAAAGAAGCGCATCAACCCGTCAAGCATGCCAAGGGAGAGCTCTCCCAGGCCCGCGAGCCAGCCCCGCAACTGGCGGTCCGGCGTGCTCTTATCCTTTGGCACCGCCCGGGATAGTGCGACCAGATTCTGCACACCAACTGGCAGATCTCCAAGGTGGCAGACGAGACCCTGCTCATCCGCCCAGTCCTGGCAGGCTCGCACAAAGATGAGCAGCCCAGTATCCCAAGCTTGCAAGTCGTCCACATCGAAGCGCATTGAGTCATGACCCGCAGCAGCATCGATGCCGGCGAGAACATGAGTCAGCTCAGGACGTTTATTGGAGAGCAACCAGCGTCCGCTCAAGCGCAAGACCAGCACGCGCCCGCCACCCTCAGAGTCGCTGCTATGTGCCGAGCACTCCGGTCTGTTATCTGAGTCGCTAGTCATTGAATTTATTTGAGTCCGCACACCTTCGCTTGCCATTACAAGAAGACGTGCCCATGCACTATCCGACCAGCCTGAACTATCCGCCTATCCGAATAAAGCACATTTTCCTATGCAAAATATCCTCTTCGACCTCGACGGCACACTGATCGACCACTTCAGCGCGATCCATCGAAGTGTCGCCTACGCGCAGCGGCAGCTGGGGCTGCCGGAAAGTGACTACGCGACCGTGCGTGCCACGGTCGGAGGCTCGGTGCCGATTACACTGGGCAAACTTTGCGGCACAGCGCATGTCGAGGCGGCCATCCCATACTTTCGCGAGCACTTTGCTGAAATCATGTATGACGATGTCGAAGCCTTGCCGGGCAGCGACTGGCTCCTGCAAGAACTCAAGGCTCAGGGCCACAAGCTCGCCGTCTTCACAAATAAATATGAGACCCACGCGAAGTCCATCCTGGAGCACCTGGGTCTGGCCCGGAACCTCCACGCAATCATCGGCACCAACCATGGGCACGGCTACCGGAAGCCGGACCCGCGCTTCACCATGGAAGCACTGGAACGCATGGATTGCGCCTCCGAAGACGCCCTTCTGATCGGCGACTCTCCCTATGATTATGCGGCAGCCGAGGCCGGTTGCCTGCCTTGCTACCTTGTCGCCACCGGCAGCCACAGCGCCGAACAGCTTGCCCATGAGACCAACGCAGCCGGCATCTACGCAAATCTGCGCGAACTGGGGAAAGCCCTATTCTCTCTATCTTGACTTCAAAATATCGCCATGAATCAAGCACTCCCAAAAGCCGTTCTCTGGGATATGGACGGCACCCTGATCGACCAGACCGCCCCGATCCTCCGTTGCTTTACCGAGGTGATCACGGCGATGGGCTATCCCGAGCCTCCTGCCGAGGAAATCCGCCGCAGTATGGGCGGAACCATGGCTTCGACGATGGGTCTGTTTGTCGAGTCCAGCCGGATGGAAGAAGCTCGCCAGGCCTTCCGCAAGCGTTTCCCGGAGATCATGTTTGACGGACTCATTGTCTTGCCCAGTGCACTGGAACTGATCAAGTTTTTCGCCGCAAACAACATCCCCCAGGCCATCTTTACCAACAAACATGGGGATACCGCCCGCCAAGTGAGCGCACACTGCGGCTTTTCCCGCTACATTTCCACCTGTATCGGGAACACGGATACGGAATGGGCCAAGCCGGACCCTGAACTCACACACTACGTGCTTGGCCAAATCGACGCGAAGGCAGAGGGCGCTATCCTGATTGGCGACTCTCCCACCGATGCGAAAACCGCCTTGAATGCGAATTTGACATTTTACGGCGTGAGCACCGGTGCCCACGGGATCGACGAACTGAAGGCGGCCGGAGCCGAACTAGCCTGCCGAAGCCTCGCGGAACTGCTGAGCTGCACGTAGGGACTTCGCTACCCAAAGAAGCGTTGCAGCTTCTGCAGGGCCTGGGCCAGACGATCCACGTCGTCGAAGTTATTGTAGAACGCAAAGGAGGCACGGGCGGTGGCGGGCACGCCAAAACGCTTCAAGAGTGGCTGCGTGCAATGGTGGCCGGCCCGCACCGCCACACCGTCCGCATCGAGAAAGGTGCCGATATCATGCGGGTGGATGCCGTCGATAACGAAAGAAAGGATCGAAGCTTTGTCCGGTGCGTTCCCGATGACGCGTAGATGATCCACCCCGGAGAGGGCTTCGGTGGCGGCCTTGAGCAAAGCGGCCTCGTGAGCGAGTGCGCCCACGCGGTCCAGTCGATTCACATAGTCGATGGCAGCCGCGAGGCCGATGACCCCAGCAATATGGGGCGTGCCCGCCTCGAACTTTGAGGGAATGGGCTTGTAGGTCGTGCCGGCGAAATCGACTTGCTCGATCATATCGCCCCCGCTCTGGTAAGGCGGAAATTTTTCGAGCCACTCCCGCTTGCCCCAAAGCACCCCGATTCCGGTCGGCCCAAAAAGTTTATGCCCTGAGAAGACATAAAAGTCGCACCCAAGCTCCCCGATATTGACCGGTATATGCGGCACAGACTGGCAGCCGTCGAGCAGGACCGGGACCCCCATAGCCCGCGCTTTTTCGATCATTTGCTGAACCGGGTTGATCGTGCCAAGAGCGTTGGAGACATGAACGATCGAGAGAAGCTTCGTCTTTTCCGAAAGCAGCGCCTCAAAGGCATCGAGGTCGAGTTCGCCGGAATCGAACACCGGAATCACCTTAAGTATCGCACCGGTCTTTTCCGCCGCGATCTGCCAGGGCACGATATTGGCATGGTGCTCCATGTGGCTGATCAGGATCTCGTCGCCAGGCTTGAGGACCGTCTCGATGAAGCCATGCGCGACAAGGTTAATCCCTTCCGTGGCCCCACGGACGAAAATGATTTCATCCGAGTCGCCGGCCCCCAAGAAGTCGGCGACACTGCCGCGGGCAGCCTCATAGGCTTCGGTCGCTTGTTCGCTCAGGGAATAGAGGCCCCGGTGGATATTGGCGTTCTCCGAGCGGTAGTAGCGATTTATCGCCTCGATCACAGAGGCAGGCTTCTGTGCGGTCGCACCGCTATCCAGATAGGTTAAAGGCTTGCCGCGAACTTCCGATTGCAGAATAGGGAAATCCTCACGGATACGGGCCGGATCAAACTGTGTAATTTTGCTCACGCTGACCAACTTCGGTGCAAAACGAAGAATCTCAATGGAATTTAGCGGAATTTTCTTTAGAGCTTTGCAAGAGAGGGCTACAGGAGCTGACCCGAATGGCAGGAAATTAAGCCCTGCACCACAACGGGGAAAACCATGATAGCATGGGGCAACGCACTAGCTATCAATGGGTTAAAGAAAGGAAAATGATTTGAATCGAGGCGGCCAACTCCCGGGTAAACTCTTCTTTCAACTCCTGCTCCTGGTCGTGCCAAAACTGTGCCTCGCGTTGTGCGTGTGGGTTCATCCGCGAGACGCCAGCCAAAAACGAAGCGAGGTTACGGCGACGAGTCATCTGGACTTCGCTCGAAGCCTTCCAGCAAAGTAGTATTTGGCTAGACCCTTGATTGTCGTTTGGTTGCAGATAAATCCACATTGAATCCCTATCTCTGGAGATTTCAGCTTGGCTTTGAAAAGTAATAAAAGGCGTTGCGATCAAGCAGCCTCTCGTCAAACTATCTATGTATGGAATTGGCATTAGATCGAATTACAGTGGAAGCAGGGAAATGCGGGGGGCGCCCATGTGTTCGGGGCATGCGCACACGTGTGGTCGATGTTCTGGATCTTCTGGCCAATGGCCTCAGCTTCGAAGAGGTTCTTCAAGAACTTCCGGACTTCGAGATGCGAAGGATAACGAGATTTTAAAAGCAGCTCATTCCGCCAGGGTTTGTATTTCGAACTGTGCGGCACTTCCCCCTCGGTTGTCTTTTGCCAGTCGAGCCTTCAGATTACTGGCTAAACCAGTGTAATGGCGATCAGGATGATTCTTGCTGATGAGGCGGTAAACATAATGAAATTCCATTGATAGAATGTGAAGGAATGAACGGTTGTTAGCTGGCTTGCCCGGGCGTAGTTTTCGGGGTGTTATGGAGTCCGGCTACTCTGCGATACGCTGGGACAGGCTTCGTTTGCTGAAACAAGTTTCAGACGAAGCCTGGTGGAGCATAGGAGAGTCGAACTCCTGACCTCTTGCATGCCATGCAAGCGCTCTACCAACTGAGCTAATGCCCCTCAAACAAAGGAGTGGTCAAAATGAAAAGACCGTGCGTGTCGTCAACTGAAAAGTTGGTCTTTCTCGTCGGGGGCCCGGAGTTCGGCCAGGCTGCCGTTGAACTTTTCTTCTAGCGCCTGCAGGATCTTCGGGCCGATGCGGACGGTGGCTTTTTTCAAGGTCAACGTAGAGGCTTTCTTTTCTGCATTTCGGGGGGCATTGCCATTTGCGCCCACAGCCACGTCTTGGTCTCCAGAATGCGCGACCGTTCCTTTAGGCGCGACCGCTCCACTTTCGCCAAGCGCTGGTGAGGTGAGGCTCTCATCTGCCTGAGTTGGCGATGGGTTTGACTCTTCTGCGGGAGGTGGCCGAGGCACTTCGCCCTCAAGCGGTGGGGGCACTAGGCCTTTTTTTTTTCGCCGCTGTCTCCACCGGCGGTGGCAACTTGTTTAATCAGGCTGTCAATGGCTCGTGCGCGGGACTCTTCGGCGGCTTTTAGCAGCACCACTTCAAAATTAACCTTTTCGGAGAGGCCCTTTTGCACGGAGGCCTCACCCCGGTGCAAGGCGTCGAGCAGGCGCATGATGGACTCGGTGCTGAGCGCGGCGCCGAGTTTGTCGGTAGTGCCCTTATGATGAATGGCATCCAGTAGGGCCTCCCGGCAATGGGCTTGCAGATTAATCAGGACGCGGTAGAGATCGCGCCCTTCTTCCACAAAGGTATCGACGATGGCAATAATGGCCGGAAAATCGAGGGTGCCAAGTGCCTTGCCCAACTCTGCGATGCGCTCGGCAGAGACGAGTCCGTAAACATCGAGCACATCACTTTCCTTGATGGTGCTACCACAAAAGGAAATCATTTGATCCAAAATTGACTGAGCATCACGCATGCCACCGTTAGCCAGCAGGGCGATGGCCTTGAGCGCCTCCTCAGGGGCCTCGATTCCCTCAGCTTTCGCGATTTGGGCCAGTTTCTCGGCAATCACCGCATCAGAAATAGGACGAAATTCAAAGCGCTGGCAACGAGAGACAATCGTGGGCAGCACTTTATGCGCCTCGGTGGTGGCGAAGAAAAACTTTACGTGTTCCGGCGGCTCTTCCAACGTCTTGAGCAGGGCATTAAATGCCTGGGTGGAGAGCATGTGCACCTCGTCGATAATATAGATTTTGTAGGTGCATTGCGCGGGCGCGTATTGGCACTCCTCACGCAGGCTGCGGACCTGTTCGACGCTGTTATTGGAGGCCCCGTCGATCTCGATCACGTCCATGCAGGAGCCCCCCATAATGGCTTGGCTGATGTCAGACTCATTATCTGGACTCGCATTGGGGCCGCCTTCGGCGTTCAATGCTTTGGCAAAGAGGCGGGCCGTGCTGGTCTTCCCCGTGCCACGCGGGCCGACAAATAGGTAGGCGTGGGCAATGCGATTAGTCTCAATCGCATTGCGCAGGGTGCGGACGATGTGATCCTGCCCCACCAGTTCGTCGAACTGCTTGGGGCGCCAGCGGCGGGCGATAACCTGATAACCTTGCTCCATGTATGACCCCTAGAAAGTGGCGTGAGTGAATCGCTGGCAAGAGGGGATTTTGGATTATTCGGCCAGCAAGTAGTCTGGGTTCAGTTTTTTCAGCTCACCTTTGAGGAAGAGGCCATCCTTACGGACGAGTTCACCGTCGAACCAGATTTCGCCGCCGCCGTATTCAGGCCGCTGGATCTGGACCATGTCCCAATGGACTTGGGAACGATTACCATTATCGGCCTGCTCGTAGGCTTGCCCCGGGGTGAAGTGAAATGAGCCGGCTATCTTCTCGTCGAAAAGTATGTCACGCATGGGCTCTAGGATGTGAGGGTTAAAGCCGATGGCGAACTCGCCGATGTAGCGGGCACCTTCATCGGAATCCAGGATTTCGTTAAGTCGGACCGTGTTGTTGGACTCGGCGTGGACGACTTTACCCTTCTCAAATTTTAGATGGATTTTGTCGAAGGACACACCCTGATAAATAGTGGGGGCGTTGTAGGTAATCTCACCTTCGACGGAGTCGATGACTGGACAGGAGAAGACCTCGCCATCGGGGATGTTGTGCTCCCCGCCGGACGCGATGGCACCAATGCCCTTGATCGAAAAACGAAGATCCGTGCCCGGCCCCCTTAACTCGACGAGGTCGGTTTTATTCATGAGTGCGACCAGAGCCTCCATGCCCTCCGTCATACGGGAATAATCCTGCGTGCAGACACGGAAGAAAAATTCTTCGAAGCTCTCTGTGCTCTTCATGGCTTGCTGGGCCATCGAGGGCGTGGGCCAACGGAGGACGACCCACTTGGTCTTGTTGACGCGGTGGTCGAGGACGGGCTTCATGGCACGCATGACTTGAGTCAATTTAGCCGAGTCCAGGTCGGAGGTCTCAAAGATATTATCCGAGCCGCGCACGGCGATGTAGGCATCCATCTTCTCCATCTGCGCCAGATCCCAACTTACTTTCGTCTCGAACTGGCCCGGCACGACCTGATCCACAAGCTCACGGCTGACCCGTGCGTGCTGGATATTGACGAAAGGCACGGCACCGTGCTCGCGGGCCGAACGAATCAGGGCGATGACCATAGCGTCCGGAATATCGAAAGCGTCAATCAGCACACGCTCACCTTGCTGGAGTTTTGTGGAATGGCCCGTCAGGACAGCAGCCAGTTTTTCGTAATTTGGATCCATAGGGACTAGATCAACACAAACTATTTACAGGTCAACTGCGGAGGCGTCATTTAGGCGATTGATTGCTCGGCGTGCGACGCCATCGCTAGTGGTGAGTCTCTCGAATCCGCGCTGCTGCTAAAAGCTACAAGGAAGCTATCAGATAGACATCATAGCGGTTGCGTTTGCCTTCGATGCGGTGACTCGGCTCACGGCCCGCGAGCGAAGGGGCAATTCGCGGTCTCTTGACCACCACCCGGTCGCGTGCCCGCGACAGAGCCACCTGAAAGAGTCGATCCGCATCTTTATCGGGTCCGATGAGTTTGTGAAAGAGCTGCATTTCCTTTTTCACGGCCGCCGACTTCCTGCGCTCGGGAAACATGGGGTCGAGATAAACCACATCGGGAGAATCGGCCTCCGCCATCCGGTTGAAATACTCTACTGCGTCGGTCCGGACCAACTGCATTCGCCTCAAAATAGCTTCTAGCGCGGGGTCGTTACCCGAGGCATGAAGGAGCGAGCGCTCCAGGCCATCCCGCAAGAGAGCACTCACCGCAGGCACACGCTCCAGCATCGTGACCCGGCAACCAAGACTCGCCAGCACGAAGGCATCCACCCCTAGCCCGGCCGTGGCATCGACAACCCGGGGCACTTTTTGCCCCTTCAGCCCGACGGCCCGGGCAATTATCTCTGATCGACTGCCTCCTTTGGCTCTGCGGTAGTCCACGCCCGACCCATGAAAGCGCGCCCTGATGGCGAGGACCTCCCGATCATCGATCAAAGCCAGTTGCACCACGTCCTCACTCACGAGAAAAGCGAGCGCAGGCAGATGGCCCAAGTGGTCTTGGAAAAAGCGGAGCCTCTCCTTGGAAGATTTTGCGGCGATGCCACTGACCTCAAAGAGCGGTAGTTCAAAATCGCCGACCAGCCCCGCCGCCTTAGCCGCACTCGGGTGATCCAGGCAAAAAACCGCCGCCGGATCCATCATTCCCCAGGCACAAGCCGCACAATGCGGTCCGGGCCATTCAGGACCAGATAGAGGGTGCCGTCCGGCCCGCTGGCCACATCCCGGATGCGTCCCGCATCTTTCAGGATGATACTGGAATTAACCACCTCACCCGCCTCAATTCTCAAACGGTGCAATTCCTGAGAGGCCAGGCCTCCGGCAAAAAGATCGTATTTCCACTCGGGAAAGACGTCACCCTCGTAAAAGTCGATCCCGCAAACCGCGATGGAGGGTGTCCAGTGGAGTTTCGGCGGCTCCACCCCTTCCATCTCCGTTTTTTCAGTGATGGGCGTGCCGTTGTAATTCATGCCATAGGTGACCATTGGCCAACCGTAATTCTTGCCACGTTCGATGAGATTGATCTCGTCGCCCCCACGCGGGCCGTGCTCAGCCTCCCAGATCTCACCGGTAAGTGGATGCAGGTCGAGCCCCTGAGCGTTGCGGTTCCCGTAGGTCCAGATAGAGGGGAAGGCTCCCTTAGAATCGACAAAAGGATTATCCTTGGGAATCCGGCCATCGTCATGGATTCGATGCACTTTCCCGTTCGGCAACATTAGATTCTGGGCATCGTCTTTTCTGCCCCGGTCTCCGATGGGGAAGAAAAGGTAGCCGTCCTTAAAAACTATTCGGGTGCCGAAGTGTAGGCCCGTCGAAAGGAAGGACGATTCGGGTGCCTCAAAGATCTCCTGCTCATCCATCCAGATATTGTCGATGATCCGCCCACGGACAATCTTGGTCATTCCAGAGAGTTCGCCACCATTCCCCTTTTGCCCTGATGCCGAAAAAGCCAGATAGATCCATCCGTTATTTTTATAATCAGGATGAAGCGCGACTTCCATCATACCGCCCTGCCCTCTCGGCCACACTTCCGGAAGGCCTTCGACCGGCGGCTGGAGCACCCCATCCTCAAAGTGACGGATCGGCCCCGGACGCTCCGCAATCAAGAAGCCTTTATTTGGCAGAAAAGCGATCGACCACGGAATATCCAAGCCCTCGACCACTGTTTCCAACCTAAATTTGTATCCACCGGAAGAATACATTCCTGAAGTATCGGCCACCGGTGGATCTGCTTCAGCGATTTGGCGCTGCTCGTGGATGTAAATTTCAAGTGCGCGTATTTCTGGCGGCGTCAGAATGTCCTCAAACGGAGGCATCCCGGAGGCCTCGTTCCCGGCCAGGACGTATTCAAGAAAGGTCTGCTCCTTGCCCACAACTTTCCACGAATCCTGATCGAGCAATGACCCGCCCAGACCGCCGTCTAAATCTTCACCATGGCATACTATACAATGCTGGTTGTAGAGCGCCTTTACGTTACCCGTGCCTATGCGGACCTGAGCGAAAATCGGTATAGCGAGTAAGAGCGAAAAAAAGAGTATGAATTTGTGCATAAAGGGGACTTCTAAAAAACACCTTTTGAACGCCGAAGGCGACTCTAAAAACGCTTTTCCGGTTTAATTACGATAGATTGGTTTAGTGTCGTCCGGCTGAGGCAGAAATTTTCGGCCTCATTAAGTTCAAATGATGACTTTAAAAGGAAAAGTGACCAATAACTGAAAGCTCATCCTTAAGTTGATAAAATCAAAAAGATTGCGCATGAATTAAGAGCCGCAATAGTCTACTTATAAAATGATGCAGGAGGCGTGGCGTAAACTATTGATCCCGGATGCGGGCTACGAAATAAGTGACCTATGGCAGGTGCTGGTTGTCTTACTCGTGCTCCTGCTTTGTGTCAGGTATGTGCCTGCCAGCAAAAGTCCAGGGGACCGGGTTTATAACTGCGGTATCTGGTTTCGTGAGCAGCGCGGCTTTATTGCTTTCTGGGTCGTCGTGCTGGTCCTGCACCTTGGCTTTGAACTCCTCACCACGATCAAAACGCCGGTCTTCCAGCTGTTCAACTACCTCGGCGCGGCCTGGCTTCTGATCGGGCTAGTAACCAGTTTTATTAAGAATCGTTTCTGGGCAGAGTCCTGGGCTGCGGTCTTCTATCTACTGACCGCCTACAGCATACTCGCTCTGGCTGGTCCGGCAGTGGCGTTTCTCGATGAGTTCCGTTTTAGCTTCGGCTCGTTTAGCATCTCGACATGGCAAGTGCTCGCTGGCGTAACCACGATCCTCTTTGCGCTCTGGATCAGCCTGGCGCTCTCAAGGCTGGTGGAGAAGCAAGTCGAGCGACTGCCCAGGATGAGCGGTTCACTCAAGGTCCTGATCTCGAAAGTCGCACGCATCCTGATCTTGGTCGTCGCCGGAATGATGGCGCTCAACATGGTGGGCCTCGACCTCTCGACCCTCACAGTGATGAGCGGTGCGATCGGCTTGGGCTTGGGCTTCGGCCTCCAAAAAGTGGTTTCTAATTTCATCAGTGGCATCATCCTGTTGATTGACAACTCCATCAAGCCGGGCGACGTCATCGAAATCGATGACACCTACGGGTGGATCAACAACCTGCGCGCCCGCTACGCCTCTGTGATCACCCGTGATGGCACAGAGCACCTCATTCCAAACGAGGACCTCATCACGCAACGTGTCATCAACTGGTCGTTTACCAATGAACTCGTTCGCCTTAAGGTGCCTATCGGCGTCTCCTACAAGGAAGATCCGCATCAGTGCATTGAGCTCTGCCTGGATGCAGCCAATTCTATCGAGCGCGTCTTAAAAGATCCCCCTCCCGCATGCCTGCTTAAGGGTTTTGGCGACAGTTCCGTCGACTTAGAGCTACGTTTCTGGATACGCGATCCGGCGCAAGGTGTGTCCAATATCAGGAGTATGGTGCTGCTCGCGGTCTGGGATAGTTTTAAGGCCAATAGCATCGAAATCCCCTTCCCTCAGCGCGACTTGCACATTCGCTCCAGTAGTGTCGACTTCGTCAACCATGAACATCCGGATCCAGATTAAGCGCTACAAACTGCGAAATACACGAAACCACCCAATAAACTTTTTACGCTTTTCGTGATTTTGCTTCGCCATCTCCATTTTATTCCGCCGTAGTTTCTGCATCGCATGTCATCCTTAAAAAAAGTCCGGCTCGATGAACTGCTGGTAAAAAAAGGCCTGGCCGCATCCCGCTCACAAGCCAAGGCGCTGATTCTAGCAGGCAAGGTCCTGCTAGGGACCGAGCGACTGGACAAGCCGGGGCGGACGCTGCCGCCGGACAGCCGAGTTTCCGTCGAGCAACCGCCACGCTTCGTCAGCCGGGGTGGCGAAAAACTGGAAGGATTCCTTGATCAATTCGAGATTTCGGTCGATGGCCTGCCCATTCTCGATGTCGGCGCCTCGACGGGGGGCTTCACCGACTGTTGCCTCCAGCGCGGAGCTTCCAGTGCCACCTGCGTGGATGTCGGCCGGGCTCAGATGCACAACAAGCTGATTCAAGATCCGCGTGTCACCAATCTCGAAAAGACCAATGCGCGCCACCTCAAACCCGGCGACCTTCAACGCGAAGCCTACCCGCGGATCGTAATGGACCTCTCCTTCATCTCACTGACCAAGGTGCTCCCGGCAGTCTGGCAATTCCTTGAACCAGATGGCTGCCTGATTGCACTGGTCAAACCACAATTTGAGGCCCGCAAAGAAGAAGTCGATGCTGGTCGTGGCATCATCCGCGACGAAGCCGTCCACCAGCGCGTACTTCAGGCAATTTGCGATTTTGCACTCACCGAGCTACCCGGAGCCAAGCTCATCGGCACCATGGACTCCCCGATCAAAGGGACCGACGGCAATCGCGAATTCCTGATGGGGCTGCGCCGCGCTTACAAAATGAGTTGAACCATTAATCAACGTCAATGAACGTTAATTATAGAGAAGCCTCTTGCTATGTATGAATCAGATACAGTTTTAAACGCATTTCTTTGTCACAAAATGAATCTCCGCCATATTTTCGAATGTCCCAATTAACGTTAACACATGCCCATTAACGGCTTACAGAACTTCCCTCTCCTTAACTGCCAATTTAAGGCTTAATTTCGTTTTGACAGATCGTTTCTGATAACTTGTCTGAGAACAACGATGGAAAAATCCTACCAAAAGCTACTCAATCCGGTGCACCATGTAATCGCTAATGCGCTTACGCTCGGATTCTATGTTTTCATGGCCTTGATTCTGCGCCCTTTCACCTTCTCGCCGGATCCGTTAATCGCGCAACTGCAGGCCTGTTTCGCCGCTGTCCCGGTGGCAGCGACCTTTTGGTTTGCCATCTATATGTTCCTAGTCGTGCTCATGGACCAACTGAAGCAGCGCAAAGGAAACGGCTAGAAAGTTCCCTTGGCTTACTGAAAGACGGCTCGCCGCAAGCGGGCCACCACCGAGAGATCACCCCAGTCCGCACCACAAACCGCACGAGTCTTAGGGGGATATTTAAGGCCACGTTCAGCCTGCCACTGACCCGCCAAGCCGTGCACAAACTCCGCCGAGCCCAAAATCGCGCCGTCGGTAAAATAGCGCACCCGGCAGCGCAGCACCGTCGCCCTCGGTAAAATCGCATCCTCTTGCTCCAGCACCTTTAACGCCTTCTTGCGATCCCTTTCCGAAAGCCCCGCCTCAGCCGCCCGCTTCCCGAAAATCAGCTCCCGATGCGCCTGCAAAGCCATCTCTACGGAAAACGCTTCACGCAGGCTGCCATCCGCGTAAGCGCACCAAATGTGGCGTATCCCGTTTCGCGCCCTCTGGCCTGCCTGCCGACCGGGGCCTGCCTGCTGTGAGCCCGTCGAATCCATCGAATGGGCTACCGCCTCGGCGTAGCCACAAAAACGATAGTCCTTCGGGTCCTTTACAAGTCCCCCACGCACTGGGTTTAGATCAATATAAGCGGCCATGGTTTGCAGAGGATTACCCGCACCCTCCACCAGCACACTCTTAAACCGATCCATCCAAAGTGTGCCCCGGCGGTCTCCATGATTGCGATTATACCAGATCGAGAAACGCTGTTTCACCGTCTTCATAAACTCCGAAAGGTCATGCATCCGTTCCAGCAAACGCTCCCGGATCGCCACTGCATCCTCATTCCCCTCCCGCAGGGCCTTTTCCAGCCGCGCAAACTCAGCCGTCTGATATTTTGTCGGCTTAGGATAGAGCACCCGAAACCGTCGCAGCAATTCCGCATCAGAAACTCCCCCCTTCTCCGGCACCCGGACCAATACATGGAAGTGGTTCGACATTACACAGTAGGTCAAAATCTCCACTCCACAGAAGTCCGCCACCTGCCAGAGCATCTTTCGTAAAACCTCCTTTTCGCGGTCCCCAAACAACCGCTGACCACCCACCACACGACTCATTGCATGGTAGGTAGCCGGCACCCCTCCTAGTTTCAATCGTTTCATAATGGCACGAATAGAACTACTACAATAAACGCAGGTCAATCTAAATATTATAACCAGACTATAAAATTTGGGTGCCCCTTAATAAGGTTTACGCTTTCGCTGTGTCGGAGTAACTCTTCGGCCTCTTGAGATCTACTCGTCCTCAAGAGCGGCGGCTTCTTCGCGCTTCTTACGCTCAATGCGCGTACCCGTCCAGATGGACAATTCGTAGAGGAGATACATGAAACCGGTCGTAACCGCGAGGGAGATCGGATCGCCACCGGGGGAAAGCAGCGCGGAAAAAATCATTAATCCGACAAAAACTATGCGGCGCACCCGCTTGAGCGTCTCGGTTGAGAGCACTCCAAGGAAGACCAGGAGCACGACGATGAGAGGAAACTGAAAGAAGAACCCAACCGCGAGCGAGAACCATACGACCATGTTAAAGTAGTCGGATGCCGCCCAAAAGATATCGAAGCCCAGATGCTGATTCAGGCGCACCGTAAAACGAAGAGCGAGGGGCAGGATAATAAAAAATGCGAAAGCCACCCCCATGAGAAAAAGTAAAAAGGCCGCATAACAAGAAGGCCGCAAAACCCGGCGTTCTTTTTCGGTCAAGCCGGGTGCGACGAAACTCCCCATAAAATAAAGCACGAAGGGCATGGAGAGGGTCAGTCCCCCGAGCAGAGCGATCTGGAAGAATACGGTAATCACGCCCATCGCCTTGTAGGTGATCAGGTTTTTCGCTGCCACTTCAGCAGATCCGTAAGCTTTATTCAGCGGGAACTGGATCCACTGGGCGATATCTTTGTGAAAAATCACAACGACTGCCACGCCAATGATGAAGGCGATTGCGCTACGGGCAACCGTCCAGCGAAACTCCTCCAGATGCTCGAGAAAGGACATGCCCTCTCCTGCGGAATCATCCTCATCCTCCTCCTCATGATTGTGATCTTCATCCTTTCGCTGGCGACTTAGGAAACGGCCGGCAGCGGAGCGAGGCTTCTTCGGCTCATCACGGCCACTGAGACCATAATCATACATCTCATCGTAATCATACTCATCCGACACATCAGGATCAAAGTCATCTTCAATAAAGTCGTCGGACTGCTCTTGCTCCTCTTTCTCGCCTCCAGTTGGCTCTGGCGAATGATCCGCATCCTCCTCTGAGGGCGCAGACTCTTTACCCTTATCTGATGTCGGTTTTTTATGCTGCTCATCATTAGGTACACCCTCGGTCCGCTCTAATTCCTCAGAGTTTTCGTCTTCCTTTTCAGGTTGGTCAGATCGGTCGTCGCTCATTTGCAAGCGAGCTATGCAAGTGACCCGGCAACTGGCAACTCCAATAAGAGAACGGAGCACTCATTTTTTTAATTTTCACACATTCGCGCACTACTGCGGTGCTAATCCGTTGACAGCCATGTCGAAATGCTTTTTCAACGCCACCTTTCACGCCGAAGGCACCTCACTCTGAGGTAAATTCGGAACTTAACCCGATCTAGAATAAGGTCATTTCCCATGCCAGCTAAAAAAGCAAAAAAGAAGACTGCCGCGAATGCAGTGAAATACAGCTACGACTTCGGTAAGAAGACCGATGGTAGCTCAAAACTCCGTGAACTCCTGGGAGGCAAAGGTGCCAATCTCGCCGAGATGGCCCGCATTGGCCTTCCCGTCCCTCCGGGCTTCACCCTCACCACCGAAGTCTGCACTTACTTCTACGACAACGATCGTCAGTATCCCAAGACTCTCGAGAAGGAAGTGAAAGCTTCCGTCGCTCAAATCGAAAAGGAGGTCGGTAAGAAGCTCGGTGCGGACAAGAACCCTCTTCTCCTTTCCGTTCGCTCCGGTGCCCGTGAATCCATGCCAGGCATGATGGACACCATTCTTAACCTAGGTCTTAACGACAAGACGGTCAAGGCACTCGCATCCGAGTCCGGCAACGAAGCTTTCGCCTACGATTGCTATCGCCGCTTCATCCAGATGTATGGCGACGTCGTCATGGGTGTTCAGGCCGTTAACGAAAACGACCACTGCCCTTTCGAAGATGCCCTCGAAACGCTTCGCGGCGAGGTTGGTGTTGAACTCGACAACGAGCTCACCGCTGAAAACCTGAAGGAGCTGATCAAGCGCTATAAGGAGATCATCAATAAGCGCACTGGTTCTGCTTTCCCTCAAGATGCCTACGAGCAACTCTGGGGTTCCGTCGGTGCGGTCTTTAACTCCTGGCAAAACGAGCGTGCGACCCTTTATCGCCAAAAATACAACATCCCGGCTGCATGGGGCACCGCAGTTAACGTACAGGCCATGGTATTCGGTAACATGGGCGACACTTGCGCCACTGGTGTTGCCTTCACCCGCGACCCTGCCAACGGTGAGAAAGTCTTCTATGGCGAATACCTTATCAATGCACAAGGTGAAGACGTTGTCGCTGGTATCCGCACACCCAACGCCATTGCCAAGCTTCAGGAAGAAATGCCGAAGGCACACGCTGACCTCGAAGCAGTTCGCAAGAAGCTCGAAAAGCACTTCAAGGACATGCAAGACTTCGAGTTCACCGTTGAAAACGGCAAGCTCTGGATGCTGCAAACCCGTAACGGCAAGCGCACCGGCCTCGCCGCAGTTCGTATCGCTGTGGAACTAGTTAGGGAAAAGCTGATCGATCAAAAGACAGCCCTTAAGAAGATCCCTGCCGACTCCATCTCTTCGCTCCTTGTTGCGGTCTTCGACCCAGCTGCGGTGAAGAAGGCTAAGGTTCTGACAACAGGTCTTCCAGCTGGCCCCGGTGCCGCTGCCGGCAAGATCTGCTTCACCGCTCCTGAAGCTGAAGCAGTCGCTGCCAAAGGTGGACGCGCAATCCTCTGCCGTGTGGAAACCACACCAGAAGATCTTCGTGGTATGATCGCTGCCGAAGGTATCCTCACCTCTCGTGGTGGTGTTTCCTCGCACGCAGCGCTCGTTGCTCGCCAAATGAACAAGGTCTGCGTCTGTGGCGCGTCCGAAATGAAGATCAACTACGGCGCCGAAACACTCACAATCGGCAACAAGACCTTCAAGAACGGCGACGACATCTCGATCGATGGCACCACGGGTGAAATCTTTGCCGGTTCCGTCCCCACCGCACCTTCCGAAGTGGATCAAGTCCTCAACGGTAAGCTCAAGGCGAAAGACAGCTACACTTACCAAATGTATGACCAAGTCATGAAGTGGGCCGACAAACACCGTAAGCTCGGTGTTCGCACCAATGCTGACTCGCCTGACCAAGCCGCTTCCGCGATTGCTTATGGTGCCGAAGGTATCGGTCTTTGCCGCACAGAGCATATGTTCTTCGAAGGTGATCGCATCACCTTCATGCGTCAGATGATCCTCGCTACCGACGAGAATGAGCGCCGCAAGGCACTCAAGAAGCTCCTTCCCTTCCAGCGCAAGGACTTCACCGGTCTCTTCAAGGCAATGGGCGGTCTTCCTGTCACCGTGCGTCTGCTCGACCCACCTCTGCACGAGTTCCTCCCTCACGACGAGTCTTCCAAGCGCGAGCTGGCGAACTCCCTCGGCGTGGATGTCGATGTGATCTCGAACCGCGTGCACGCTCTCCACGAAGCCAACCCCATGTTGGGTCACCGTGGTTGCCGTCTCGGCATCTCCTATCCGGAGATCACCGAAATGCAGGCCCGCGCCATCTTCGAAGCCGCAGCGGCTTGCTACAAGCTGAAGAAGCCCATCAAGGTCATCCCTGAAGTCATGATTCCACTCGTCGGTTTTGCCGACGAGCTCAAGAATCAAGTCGCTGTGGTTCACCGCGTAGCCGCCGAAGTCATGGAAAAGAAGAAGGTGAAGTTCAAATACCTTGTCGGCACCATGATCGAAGTGCCTCGTGGCGCCCTCACTGCCGATGAGATTGCCGAAACTGCTGAGTTCTTCAGCTTCGGCACCAACGACCTCACCCAGACTGGTCTCGGCATGAGCCGTGACGACGCTGGCTCCTTCCTCGGAAAGTATAAGGATCTCGACATCCTGCCACAGAACCCATTCGCATCGATCGATGCAGCGGGTGTGGGGCAGCTTGTTGAAATCGGTGTCAAGAAGGGTCGTAGCACAAAGAAGGATCTGAAGCTCGGCATCTGTGGCGAGCACGGAGGCGATCCCGCCTCCATCAAGTTCTTCCACAACGTCGGCCTCGACTACGTCAGCTGCTCGCCTCCCCGCGTGCCTGTCGCACGTTTGGCGGCCGCTCAAGCCGCACTCAGCTAGTTCGCCGCTTTCAATTCCTCACAAAGCCCCTCCCGAAAAGGAGGGGCTTTTTTTGCGTCAGCACTTAGCCAATCGGACCATTTATATAAGCTTGGATTTATGGAACAACTTTGCAGTCTCTGTCTCACTACGGTTAAGAACTCCAATGAAGCATTCCCTGACCTCTCTTAAGGCGCTCGCTCACGCGCAAGATCTGCTATGCATAAAATCCAACTAATCCTGCGTTATGCTTGAATACTACATTCGCACACCCGAGCAAGATGAGTCGCGGGGTCCATTCGACGCCTCTAAGCTACGCACACTGGCTGAGGCCGGGCAAGTCACGGAAAACACGCTCTACTACGACGAGGACAAAGAGGAGTGGATCCCCATGGCTTCGAATGAAGCCTTAAAAGCAGAAATTTTCCCAGCGGCAAAGAGTCTAAAGCTCCAGGTGGGGCAAGGCAGCGGGGCAGAGGCTTCTTCCGAAGAGTCAGAAGATAAAACCGGAATTAAGGTTGAAGACATGCTCAAGGCGGCCGAGGCCGACACGGAGGAAACCCGGCACCTAAAGCGAAGCCAGAAGAGCTTTGAAAAAGCGGTGGCACTCGCCTCGATGACGCTTGGCCTGATGATGCTCCTATCGGCGCTCTCTTTCCTGATTCCGCACCACAATGCCATCCAGAGCGCCGTCAGCGAATTCGCATATACGCGCCTTTTGAACTACCCCTTTCTGCTGGTGGGTATCTTTGATTTAGTCATGGCCATCCTGCTCCTGCTTTCGGTCACCGAGATTTATCCCCTTATTCGGGGGCGCAGCATGCTGGGCCTCGGATTTGGGGTTTATGTTGGCTGGGCACTGGGCGACCCGCTCCTGATGCTGGCCTTCGGATTGGGCGGTGCGGGTCTCTTTCTCGCCACCCTCGCACCAAACCTCTCAACGATGCTGCTTGCGATAGTAATGGGTATCGGGGGCAACGGCGCACTCGCTTACCTTGCGATCAACGAACGGTTTGCAGGGTTCTACGATACGGTGCAGCTCAACCTCTTCACGCAGTAAACAACAAGGTATCATTAATTTGAAAGATCCAAAAACAAATAAAGTAACGGATGCGTTGAAGGGCTTAAAAAATTGCGCGAGACGCACTCGCGATCTCATGGGGCGCGACATCTGGGAATTGGAATACCTCGGACGCAAGACACTCCGCGCCCGCCTCTATCACATACTGCGTGTGCTCACTCTTACCTGGCAGGGGCTACGCCGGAACAAGATCCCCGTCCAAGCCGCCGCGCTGACCTTCTACTCCCTCATCGGCATCGGGCCGCTCATCGCACTGGGCATCATGATCTCCGGCTTCGCCCTCGAAAAAGGCAGCGAGGAAGTTGTGCTGCAAAAAATCTACGAGGTGATCGCCTATGCCGCGCCACAGATCGCGCTGGAAGCGGAAGGTGATAATCAGATGGAGGAACAAATGCTGGGCATGATCAACCAGTTCAGCGAAGCGGCCTCTTCCGGAACCTTCGGCGCGGTGGGTCTCATTATGCTCTTTGTTATCGGCTTACAGGTGCTCAGTTCAATCGAAGGCTCATTTAACACCCTTTGGGGCGTCAGCCAGGGGCGTAAGCTGGGCGAACGCATTGTCACCTACTGGACTTTCATCAGCCTGGGGGCCGTCCTGGGCACGCTTGCCGCCACACTCCGCATAGTGAATGAAGTCGTTTCCAGAATGGAGACTCTTCCGATGGGCGAATTGCTCGCCGCGCTTTTCCTCTTTTTATCTCCGATCATCATCTTCATTATGATCGTTTCGCTCCTGGCTGTCTTCTTTCGCTTTATCCCGAACACGCAGGTGAAGTGGGGACCGGCTTTCTGCGGCAGTGTCGTCGTCGTCCTCCTGCTGCATCTCTATAATATGCTTTCTTTTCTCTATGTGGATCGCGTGGTTCAGACCAATAGCCTCTACGGCTCGGTCGGCATTATCGTCATCCTTATGCTCGGCCTCTACATCTTCTGGCTGCTCATTCTCCTCGGTGGACAGGTGACCTACGCCGTGCAAAACGCCGATTTCCTGACCAATGAAAACGCCTGGCAGAAGATCAGCGAGCTCACCCGTGAAGTCATTTCCCTGAGCGTCCTGCTCCTCGTCACCAAACGCTTCCAGTCCGGACAATCGCCCATCCACTCCAGCGAGTTATTGGAAAAACTCCGCGTCCCGAGCCACATTTTAAATTCCAGCATCTCCCGCCTTTGCGAACTCGGCTACCTCTACCTGATCGAGAGCAAGACAACTGAAGCGGAGCGCGACCGAGCTTACCAGCCCGGGAAGCCTGCCGAGAGCATCACTTTGGGGAGCTTCAAGCAGAGCTTTGAAGCCTGCGGTAACAACGAAGGCGTCGATATCGTCGCCTCCGTCGATCCGGCCATCCGGACCTACCTCGATGAAGTGGTCTCACTGAAGGACTGCCCACAGGCCCAAACCAAAATCAGCGACTTAATCTAACAAGCACAGCCTAACAACACTGTCCGACACCATTGAGTTGACAGGGCAAGGGCTATACCTAACCTTCGCCGGTTTTCCCACTTTAACTACAAATGATCTCCTGGATTCAACATCACCTTATTCGCCACGGGCGCTGGATATTTCTTACCCTGCTCGCCGTTATCATTATCGCGTTCGTTTTCACCATTGGAAATACACCGGGCTGCACAACGGACCGCTCTAATTATCAGAAGAATCTCTTTTATGGGATCGACCTGAATGCCCCACGCGAGCGGGACCCATTAGTGGAGAAAGTCTCCCTAAGCGCCTACCTCAACAACCAGCAGATCCGCACCGATCAGCAGTTTCAGGGGCAACTGACCAGTCGCATCGCCATGCTGCACTTGGCTGATGAGGTCGGCATCCCCTCCCCAACTCAGGAGAGACTCGCCGAATACATCAAAACCAAGAACGTCTTCCGTGGGCCGGATGGCGAGTTTAGCCCGGATGCATACACCCGTTTTGTCGATCAATTCGAGTCCAACCCACGTGCGTCCAAGGGCATGGTGATCAATATTCTGGAAGAAGACTTCCGCATCGAGCAAGTGTCTGCGGCCCTCGCTGGCCCCGGCTACCTACTTCCCTCAGAGGCGTCGGTGCATGCACAGCGGAGCCGCACCACACTGTCGCTGGCGACCGCCGTGATGACTTACGCAAGCTTCGAGCCGGAAATCGAGCCCGACGTAGCCACTCTCAAAGCCTACTACGAAGCGAACAAGCAGCGCTACGAAATCCCCGAGCGCGTGGAAGCCAGCTACGTTCTTTTCGAGAGCGACCGCTTTGCCGATCAGATATCCGCAGCCAGCGAAGCGGAACTCCGTGAGCACTTTGCTGCCAACCGTGCCGAGTTCGTCGCTGAGTATGAAGCCGCCCGCCCGAAGCCTGTCAAAGCTGACGAGGCTGAGGAAGCTGAGGAAGCAGCTGAACCGGAAGCAGTCACTTTCGATAAAGTCCGCGAGGCAGTGGCCCGGAGCTACACCAAGCAGCGGGCCGCCGAAGTTGCCCATGAGGCAGCAACCGCCTTTGCCTACCAGCTCTATCGCGATGATATCGCCCTCGACTCAGCGCCCTTCAACCAATTACTGAACCAAGCCGGTGTCAGCTTGACCGAGATCGTGCCCTACACCGAAGCAGGTGCCCGCCAGCGCGCCCTCTCGCCGGAAATGCTGGAGTCGGCCTTCGCTTTAACGGGTAAACGATACTACTCGGACGCCTACGAACTCGACAACGGCTATGCCGTTCTGATTTACAAAAGCCGGATCGATCCTGTCATCCCGCCTTACGAGGAAGTGGCCTCCGAAGTGTCGGCCGACTACAAAACGGAAGAGAAGCGACGTCTCTTCAATGAAAAGGGCGAAAGCCTGAAAGCCGAACTCGAAGCCGCCGTCGCCGACGGCACCGCTTTTTCCGAGGCCGCCGAATCGCTCGGCCTCAAGGTCAACACCTACGACAGCTTTGAAGTGAAGGACGCACCGGCGCAGCTGAACCGCTCCGCACTACAACAGGCCCAATCGCTGAGTGCAGGCGAGATCACTCCGATGCTCACCTTGAGCGGCACGGGCACCTTCGTTTACGTCGAGTCCAAGGAAGTTCCGGAACTCAGCGAAGAAGACCCTGACCTGGCGCAGACCCGCAGCATGCTTGAGCGCTGGGCCAGCTTTACCACCCGAAGTGAATTGACCAACGAACTCGTCTTGCGCGGGCTGCCCGGGGAAAGAGCCGAACCAGTTGAGTAAAGAACCGCTTCGATAGAAAATGGATTGGACCCAGTTTAAATCCATGGACCCCCATCTGCTGGTGGGTTTGGTGAACACCGAGTTGCGCAATCACTCCGATTCACTCGACGACCTTTGCCGCACCCACGATATCGATTTGGTCGGACTCACAACCAAACTGGCAACCGCAGATTACCACTACCAACCGGAACAAAACCAGTTCCGGTGATGTTTTTTACAACAGAACCCTAAGTTACTAATATAAATTATTCTAACCACGGATACCAAGATTATGAGCACTACAAAACCTGAACGCCACGAATTCCAAGCCGAGGTCAAGCAAGTCCTCGATATCGTCGTCCACTCGCTTTACACGGACAAAGAAATTTTTATCCGAGAGCTCGTCTCCAACGCCTCGGATGCGACAGAGAAGCTGCGCCACACCCAGCTGACCGAAAAAGAGATTTACGACGCCGACCTCGACCTCGAAATCCAGATCACGACCGACGAAGAGGCCGGCGAGATCACGATCCGCGACTTCGGGATCGGTATGACGCATGATGAGCTGATCGAAAATCTCGGCACCATCGCCCACTCCGGGTCCAAGGCATTCCTGAACGCGCTCAAAGAATCCGGCGAGAAGAACGAAAACCTGATCGGCCAGTTCGGCGTCGGCTTCTACTCCGTATTCATGGTCGCCGATCAGGTCGATGTTTACACCCGCAGCTGGCACAAGGATGGCGAGTGCCTGCGCTGGTCCAGCGACGGCTCCGGGGCCTACGAGATCGAAACGGTCGAAGGTGAGCGCCGTGGCACCCGCATCGATATCAAGCTCAAGGACGAATACAAGGACTTCGCCAAGAAGGAGCGCCTTGAAGGTATTATCAAAAAGTATTCCGCCTTCGTGCAGTTCCCCCTCAAAGTAGAAGGCGATGAGCTCAACACCGTCGGTGCACTCTGGCTCAAGAGCAAGAGCGAGATCTCCGACGACGAATACAAGGAGTTCTACAAATTCCAGGCCAACGCCTTCGACGAGCCCCGCTTCTGGCTGCACTTCAATGCCGATGCCCCGCTTGAGATCAACAGCATCCTCTTTGTCCCTACCGAAAACATGGAAGGCTTCGGCTTCGGTCGCATGGAGCCGGGTGTCTCGCTCTACTGCCGAAAGGTATTGATCGACAGCGATCCCAAAAACCTGCTTCCCGAATGGCTGCGCTTCGTGCGCGGCGTGGTTGATAGCGCCGACCTCCCGCTCAACATCTCCCGCGAAGCGATGCAGGACAGCTCGCTCATCCAGAAGCTGAACAAGGTCCTGACCAAGCGCTTTCTCAAGACCCTCGAAGAAAAGGCCAAGAAAGAGCCTAAGATCTACGAGGATTTCTGGAAGGACTTCGGCCTCTTTCTCAAGGAAGGCGTCACCACCGACTTCACTCACCGAGATCACCTGCTCAAGCTACTTCGTTTCGAGTCCTCCTACACTGAGGCAGGCAAAACCACCAGCCTGGAGGACTACCTGAGTCGTGCCCCGGAGGGCCAAAAAGAAATTTACTACCTCTTCGGCCCGAGCCGCAGCGCGATCGAATCAGGCCCCTATTTCGAAGCCTTCAAGGCGCGCAATATCGAGGTGCTCTACCTCTACGAGCCGATTGACGAGTTCGTGATGAACCATGCCCGGGCTTTTGAGGAAAAGAACTTCGTCTCAGCCGATAGCGCCGACATCGATCTCGACGCCATCGCCCCGGAAGCTGACACCGACAAAGGCGAAGCCCTTGCCAAAGATGATGCGGATGCTCTCTGCACTTTCATCAAGGAAAAGCTTGGCAATGAAGTCAGTGAAGTGTCGACCAGCGATCGTCTCGTCGGCAGCCCAGCCATGATCGTCAACGCCGACAAGATGATGACGGCCCAGATGCGCAAGATGATGAAGGCCATGCAACAGAAGGCAGGCGGCCCCGACATGGGCGGCGAACCACCCGTCAAGCTACAGGTCAACCCGCACCATCCGTTGGTCAAGAATCTGGCCGCACTCCGGGAATCCAACGGCGAACTCGCCACCCTGATCAGCCAGCAGTTGCTCGACAATGCCCGCGTCGCCGCCGGTCTCCTCGAAGACCCCAGCGCCATGCTAAAGCGCAACTATGAGATCCTCGAAAAACTGAGTCAGAAATAAGGCGCACCAAAAACTCCCCTCCTCAATCGAGGAGGGGACAGCCGGATCGCCGTTCAGGCGTATCCGGCAGGGGTGGTCACGCGCACGGATCAGTCCACCACCACCACAGGTGCCAGCTCAACAGCCGCCGGAACCACCTCTGCTTGCACTCCTCAACGGAGCGCAAGCTGTCTCCTCCTTGAAAAGGAGGAGAGCTTTTCTAAAAAACTCCCCTCCTCAGTCGAGGAGGGGACAGCCGGATCGCCGTTCAGGCGTATCCGGCAGGGGTGGTCACGCGCACCGCAACCGATAATCGACTAACGATCATAGCCTCACCCATCTTCCCGCCATTTTCTGAAAT
>Ga0306899_1000145_pt1 | contig 41111 bp, 39 predicted proteins | sample AntRauMFilla3764_FD_190407 | JGI IMG/M metagenome (GOLD analysis project Ga0306899, IMG submission 190407) | Saline lake microbial communities from Rauer Islands, Antarctica - Metagenome Filla 3 #764 (v2) (version 2) | ecosystem: Environmental > Aquatic > Non-marine Saline and Alkaline > Saline ... | reverse complement strand
CTGGCGGCGGTTGCGTCACGGAACGGACGCGATTCACGCCCGCCGTGAACGGCGGGATTCTCTCGCTGATTAAAGATAGCCGGGATGGTCGGCTGGAGCACCACGACGGCCCGGTCGGCCATGACCACCGGGAGCACGGCCGCCCGGCTGTCCAGCGCCGGCGGCGAGTCGAGCAGGATGACGTCGGTGTCGGCGGCCAGCCTCGCGACCACCTCGCGAAGGCGCGCCGGGTCGGCGTCGCGGAAGCCGTCGAGGCTCGTCCCACAGGGGACGACCGTCATCCCGAAGCGGTCGTAGGTCGCCGCCTCGACCGTCGCCGAGTCGGCCAGCACGTCGTGCAGCGTCGTCTCCGCGTCCGAGAGCCCGGCGTGGAAGAGCAGGTTCGCCATCCCGGTGTCGGCGTCGACCACTGTGACGTCGTAGCGTTCGGCGAGTGCCATCCCCAGCGCGACCGTACTGGTGGTCTTGCCCGTTCCACCCTTCCCGCTGGCGACAGCGAACACTTCGACCATTACCGGTAGTGGCCCGCCGATAGCATATAAAGTTCCGGACCGGACGGGCGAAAGAAAGCTACCAGTCGACCGGGAGCGGCCCCGGGTCGACGTGGTCACCGACCAGCGCGGCGGCGCGGTCGTAGGGGTTGGGCCGGTCCTGGGCGGCCGCTGCCGGCCGCTGGATTCCGGCCGCTGTGAACGTGTTACTCACGAAGGCATCGATTGCGACGCGGTTGGTGAAGAGGTCGTGGAGGTAGGTCCCGAGCACGGCACCGGTCGCCGCGCCGGCGCCGTCGAAGGGGCGCGCGACGTCTCCGGTGGGCTCCGACTGCCCCATGTGTATCTCGTAGCCCGAGAGGGTGCCGCTGGCGCCCGCGAGTGGGCCGACGCCGTCGATGCGGCGTTCGACGCGTTCGACGGTCTTCTCGGTCGCAAACCGCGTCCGGACCGGGAGCAAACCGAGGCCGTCGACCCGCTCCGACGAGCCGGTGCCTTCGAGGGCGGCGTTCGTTATCTCCTCGCCGAGCATCTGATAGCCGCCACAGAGCCCGACGACCGGGCCGTCGAACTCGCGAAGCCGGTCGCCGAAGCCGGCTTCCCGCAGCGCCAGCAGGTCGTCGACGGTGTCCTTGCTCCCCGGAAGGACCACGGCGTCGGCGTCGGCGAGTGACGCGGCTGGCGGGACGTAGGCGACCCTGACGCCGGGCTCGTTCGCGAGCGGCTGGAGGTCGGTGAAGTTCGAGATGCGCGGGAGCCGCGGGACCGCGACGGTGACGCTCGCCTCGTCGGAGACGCCGTCGTCGGCGCCCCGAACGGCCCGCTCGCCGACCGCCGGAAGCGTGACGCTGTCCTCCTCGGGGAGCCCGGGGTCGTCGTACGGGAGCACGCCCAGCACCGGGACGCCAGTGCGTTCCTCCAAGGCGTCGAGGCCAGGGGCGAGCAACGACTCGTCACCCCGGAACTTCGTGATGACCGCACCGACGATTCGCTCGCGGATATCGTCGGGCACGAGTTCAAGCGTCCCCACCAGCGACGCGAAGACGCCGCCCCGTTCGATATCGGCGACGAGCAGGATGTCGGCGTCGGCGAAGCGGGCCGTCTCGACGTTCGCGAGGTCGCGGTGGTGGAGGTTTATCTCGGCGATAGAGCCGGCGCCCTCGGCGACGACGATGTCGTACTCCGCCGCGAGTCGGTCGTGGGCGGCCTCGGCGGCGGCCAGTGCCTCGTCCCAGTGTTCGTCGTAGTAGCTCCCGGCGGCGTAGTTGCCGACGGCCTCGCCGTCGACGACCAGCTGTGACTCGCCGTCGCCGCGCGGCTTCAGCAAGACCGGGTTGTAGTCGGTCGAGGGGGCGACCCGCGCCGCCCGGGCCTGGACGTACTGGGAGACGCCGATCTCACCCCCTGGCGTCGCCCGGGCGTTGTTGCTCATGTTCTGGGCCTTGAACGGCGCGACCGAGGCGCCCCGCTCGGCCAGAAGTCGACAGAGTCCGGCCGCGACCGTACTCTTACCCACGTGCGAAGCGGTTCCGGCGACGAGTATCGTCTCCGCCATCTATCGGGTCTGGGAGCGCCGTGGACATGAGTGGTTCGACGGCGGTTTTTTGTCGGCGGGCCCGCTGGCTGGCGTATGGACGAGGACCACCTGGAGAATCTGCACGACCATCTGGCGGCGACCGGCGAGCGCCCGGTCGAGCGCACCGCGAGCCGATGGCTCGGCGAGGCCGAGGCCATCGCCGGCGACATCGCTCACGGCGACATGGACTCCGGGGTGCGTCGGGAGCGACTGGAGAAAGTCCACCATCTGCTGGCAAACGTCGAGTCGACTGGTGACGACGCCGCCGACGACCACGTCGCGAAAGCGAAGGCCATCGTCGAGACGGTACTCGGAGACGGGTGACCACCGACAGCCAGATATCGGTTCTACAGGCTATCTCGCGCCCGTATTCTGGAAAAGGGGCTATTAAATCCGTGTGGATTTAACCACCGTCTATAAATCATTTTAGATTTATTCATGGGGCATGGATGGACGGCGGTGCGTCGTCGTCGGCGAGGTGGCGGACCCCGCGGTCGACGATAGAGAGGCGTTGCGAACGTCCCTCGAGGAGGGCATCGCGAGAGCGAACGAGGCGTTGGACGAGGAGACCGTCGCGCCCTTTACCGTGTTGCGAGGGGTCGAAGAGCTCGGCGGCGTCCTCACCACTCCCGAGCGGGTCTACACCGCGCTGCGGGAAATTACCGAAGCGGTCCACCCGGTCGAGATCCGCTTTGCGGTCGTCTACGGCGAGATAGATATCGGACTGGCGACCGCGGCGGTCGCACAGATGGACGGCCCCGCGTTCCAGGAGGCCGACAGGCTGCTGGCGGGGCTCTCTGCCGACGATAGGGCGGTCGCGTTCGCGGACCCCGACGTCGAGCGGTGGCTGCTGACGTTGCTCACGGACCAGATACGGCTGCTGTTCGGTATGAAGCGGACGTGGACGGCGTATCAGGCCGATCTGGTCCGGGCCTACCGGCGTAAAGAGAGTATGCAGGCGATAGCCGACGAGCGGAACGTGTCGGTACAGACGGTGTCCCAGACGCTCGCCCGGGCAAACGCGAAGCAGATTATGGCCGTCGAATCGAACCTCGACGCCGCGCTGGCGGCGGTGTGGGGCTGGTCGCCGTGAGTTTGCGGGCCGGCCGACCGCGGTAGCGCGCTCAGAACTCGGTTCCCTTCCGCGCCGGGTGGCCCGCGTCGAGGGGATGTTTCACTTTCCCGACCTCCGTCACGAGGTCGGCGTGGTCGAAGACGTACTCGGGGGGTTCGTGGCCGCCGGTGAGGACGAGCTCGACGTCGTCGGGTTTCGCCTCGATCAGTTCGACCACGTCCTCGGGGTCGATGAGGTCCCGGTTGGCGGCGTACAGTATCTCGTCGATGACGAGCATATTGACGCCTGCCTCCGGTGGGCCGTCGGCGTCGAGCGGTTGGGAGAGGTCCGCTTGGGCGCTCGCCGCCAGTATCTCGTGGGCCCGTTCGAGTGCCCCCTTCGCGCGGGCCGCGTGTTCGTCGTCGCTACTCCCGTCCATGAAGCCGTGCCAGCCGTAGTGGCCAGCGTTCTCGTAGGAAAAGCCCGGCAGCGCGGCGATGGCATTGTACTCGCCGCGGACGTCCTCCACCGTGCCAGTGCCGCCTTTCATGAACTGCAGGAGGTGGACGCGGTAGCCGTGGCCGACCGCCCGGGTCGCCATGCCGAGCGCCGCCGTCGTCTTGCCTTTGCCGTCGCCCCACCAGACCTGGACGAGACCGAACTCCTCGGGCGCGCTGGGCGCGATGGGCTCGGCCGTCGGGCCGGCCGTGTTGTCGCTCATACCCCTGCTTCAGGGCTGGCGAATATCCGTCTGGCGGTCGGTGACGACGCCGTACTCGGCTGCCTCGGCCGCGGGTGGCCCGTCGTCGTAGCGCGCGTCCAGACTCGCCAGCACGGCGTCGCGCACGCAGGCCCGTGCGGCCCCGCCCACGTCGGTCGCGCTGCCCGCGAACTCGGCTCGCTCGGCGGTCGGGTCGGTGCCGACCACGACAGCGTCCGAGGTGGTGCCCGGCACGTCGGCGGCCGCAAGGAGGGTCGCCGCCTTCGCTTCGACGACGGTGGCCAGCAGCGTTGCCAGCGCACCGTCGGAAAGCGCCCGGTCGACGCCCACGAGGAGATTGACCGTGCCGGGTCGCCACGGCGGGGTGTCGTCGCTATCGCGCTCGTCGTCACTGGTGGCGGCCCCGCGCTCATCGCCCACCGGCAACACTGCGGGGTTCGAGAGGCCCGCCGTCGCCAGCAGTGTGACGGGGCCGCTCGTGGCGACGCGAGCGTGGCCCATTGCGACGCCGGTCAGCAGCGTCGGCCCGACCGGGAAGCCGGTATCGGCGAGTCGCTCCTCGCGGTAGCTGTCGAGGTCCGTGCGAGCGAAGCCGGTCGGGACGGTGACGTTGTAGGCCGCGTCCGAGTCGCGGTAGCCGCCGTCCCACGCCGTCGAGAGCCAGCGTGCCCTCTCGCGGCGGAGCTGGGTGACGCCGTCCCGGCGCGCCGTCTCAAACATCCAGCGCCTCCAGCAACCGGTCGTTCTCCGCGGGCAGGCGGACGGCCACGCGGACGTGGCTATCGAGCCGGCGGAAGGTCCGGGCGTCCCGCAGCGCGATGCCCGCCTCACGGGCGGTCGCGAGCAGGTCCTCAGCGTCGGTCTCACCGGTGTCGAACGTGAGGAACGGGGCATCCGAGGGGAACACGTCGAAGCGGCTTTCCAGTCGCTCGCGCGTTCGTTCGCGCTCGCGGTCGACGCGTTCGCGGGTCTCGGCGACGAACTCGTCGGCGCCGTAGCAGTGGGTGCCCACCGCGGCCGCCGCCGCGCTCGTCGACCAGGCCCGCCGCGCGGTCGCCAGTCGGTCCAGTCCGTCGCCGGTCCCGACGGCGTAGCCCATCCGGACCCCCGGCAGGCCGAACAGCTTCGTGAGCGAGCGCGCGACGAGGACGCCTGCCCGGCCAGACAGCGACGGCTCGTCGGTAAAGCCCAGAAAGGCCTCGTCGACGAGCAGCGTCGTCCCGACTTCGCGACAGCGGTCGGCAAAGGCCCGGAGCGAGTCGGCGTCGTAACACTCCCCGGTCGGGTTGTTGGGGTTACAGACGACGGCCATGGCGTGGTCGGCGGGGTCCGCGTCGAGAATCGCGTCGTGACCGACGAACGTTGGCTCGCCGCCCTGCAACCTGACTTCCCGAGCGTACTCGCCGAAACTCGGCGCCGGAAGGAGGACCGACTCGCCCGCGCGGACGGTCGTCCCAATCGCCAGTCGGATAGCTTCGAGCCCGCCCGCGGTGGGGACGACCTGCTCCGGGGCACAGCCGACGAACTCGGCCCCAGCCCGGCGGAACGCCGGGTAGCCGTCGTCGGGGTAGGAGCGCGCCGTGTCGAAGGCCGCTTCGAACACCTCGCGCGTGCCCGGCGGGACCAGTGGGTTCGTGTTCGCGCTGAAATCCAGCAGGTCGGGGTCGTCGCTGCTGCCGTGTGGGACGCGCCCGTCCGCACCGATGTGGTGGTGGCCCGCGGCGCGCAGCGCCGCGACGCTGTCGGGGTCCATGGAGAAGTGGACGGACACTACCGTGGAGAGCTTTTCGTGCTAGTCCTTTCGTTGAGTACAGTACGAACAGCCAGAAAGCCCCCGAGCTATCGACTCGCGCGCCTCGCTGTGCGCTTCGCTCACTCACTGCGTTCGTTCGCTCCAGTGCTTGCGTCGTCGTGCTTCGTCGATAGCTCGGCCCCTTTCAGTCCTACCCGGCCGGCTGGGCAAGCGGCTACAATTATGGCGTTCTGGCTATCGGAGCCAGTACCCATAGAAATATCGATTACAGTAACCCCTCGGCGACCCGGGCATCCGCGAGCGTGTTCACGTTGACGGCGACGCGGACATCCTCGGTGAGCCAGGCGTCGTCACCAGTCTCTCCGACGACGTTCACACCAGTGGGAGCGACCTCGCGGCCGTCGCGCTCGAACGTGGCGTCGTCGCTGACGGCCAGTTCGCGCTTGCGGGCGGCGGGAACCAGCACCGACAGCGACCCCGTCTCGTGGGCGTCGAGCACGCGGTCGAGAACCGCGCCGTCGAGCAGCGGGAGGTCGGCAGCGACGGTGAGCACAGGCGTCGACACTCGCTCGTCTCCCAGCGCCGCCTCGAGGTCCGCGACGTACCCTTCGCCGGGCGTCTCGATGCAGGGAGTGTCGAGGTGCGCCCGCGTCGCCGGGGCCGCGGGCGACGTGACCGCGTAGGCCGTCTCGACCCCGCTCTCGTCGAGTGCGTCGAGCACGCGGTCGACCATCGGGACGCCAGCGACCCGAAAGAGGGGCTTCTCGACGTCGGTGTCGAGGCGGGTCCCGCGACCACCACACATCACCAGAGCGTCCACAGCGACCCTCCCAGGAGATACCAGGCGGCGACCGCGCCGTGAAGCGCGGCGACGCGAGCGAGTTCGTTCGTCGCACCGAAGACGTCGCCGCCGACGCCGTCCAGTGTTCGCTGGGCCCACCGCCGGACCAGTAGCGCCACGGCGAGGGCGCTGGCGAGGGCCACGGCCGTGACGGGAACGACGACGAGCGCGGCGGGAACGGCGACCGCGAGCGCGAGCAGCAGGTCGCTCGGGCCGTTCCCGTCGAGCATCGTCGCGCCGAAGCCCTCGTGGCTCGGCTCGCCCAGACACGCGAGCGCCGCCATCGCGACTTTCGCGCCGACCTCGCTCGCGACGACGACGGCGACGGCGACGCGGACCGGCAGCGCGGTCACCGCCAGGAGTCCGAACGCGAGCCCGACGAGGACGGTTCCGAGTGCCAGCACCGCACCGACGCCGACGGTCGTATCGCGCATGACCTCGCGGCGCGCTTCGGGGGCGCCGTGGACCACCGCGGCGTCGCCCAGGTCGGCCAGCCCGTCGGCGTGGTTGACGCCGGTGACCGCGATTAGGAGTGCGAACGCTGCCGCGGCGACGACGGGCCCGGGAAGGACGCCGACCGCGAGAAACGGGAGCGAGACCAGCCCGCCGACGACGTAGCCCGCGAGCGGGAACGCCGCCGGTATCGCGGTAAAGGCCGCCCAGGCGTCCTCGCTGTGGCCGACGGGGAGCCGAGAGAGAAAGCCCAGCGCGCCACGCAGCGCGCTCAGAACCACGCCATCACCTCCAGTGTCGCAAGCGCCAGGCCCGCGAGAACGTAGCTGCAGACACCGGCGACCCCGACGGTGCGGACGCCGCGTCGGGCGACCGCCACGTCCGGCAGGGCGGCCCCGGGATTGAGGACGTAGACGCCGGGCTTCTCCAGGCGCACGGCCAGCCCGGCGGCGGCGACGCCCATCGGCCAGCCGGAGTTCGGCGAGGGGACGCCGTCGAGCCACTCCCGCGTGCGCGCAAGCGAGCGCGGCGACGCGAACGCGACCGCGAGGGCGAGTGCGCTCAGGCGAGCCGGGAGCCACATCACGGCGTCGTCGAGCACGGCTGCGGGGGTACCGACCCGCTTTTCCGGGTAGCCGAGCATCGAGTCCAGCGTGTTGACGCCCTTGACCCACGCCGCCGCCGCGGCCGCGAGGGGGAGCGGGTCCCTTCCGACGACGCCGACGACCGCTGCGGCGAGGACGAACGCCGACAGCGGCGCGACCAGCCCGTCGGCCAGGTTCTCGGCGGCGCTCTCGACGGCCGCGCTGCGGAGCTGACCGGGCGAGAGCGCGCTCGCATCCCGGCCGGCGAGCGCGAGCAGTCCGTCACGAGCGCCTTCGACGTCCGTCTCAGAGTCGGCGACGACCGACTGGGCCACCCCCAACAGCCGGCGGAGACTCGTCGAGAGGAACAGCACCAGTCCGGCGACGGCCGCGGCCGCCAGCGCCGACCGGGTCCCGACGCCGGCAACGAGCGTCGCGGCGACGCCGGCAGCGGCGAGCGGGAGCGCGAGTGCGCCCACAGCCCCCACGAAAAGCGGGTGGGTCCACTCGCGGTCCAGCGGTGCGACCAGCCGACCGAACCAGGCGACCGGGTGGTACCGGGTCGGCGGTTCACCGAGGAGTGTCTCGAGCGCGGCCGCCACGAGCACCGGAACGGCCGGAATCACAGCCGGCCCTCCCGGAGCCGCGTCGCGACAGTCGGGAGCGGCGTGTCCGCGAGCAGCACCGACCGCGCTCCAGCCCGCTCTGCGCCGCCGTCGGTGCGAGCGTCGTCGCCGACGTGGACCAGCGCGGAGCGGTCAGCCCCGAGCGAGTCGGCGGTCACCTCGAAGATTCCGGGGTGGGGCTTGCGCCAGCCCGAGTCGACGCTCGTCACGACGGCGTCGGGGCCGCAATCGGCCGCCGGGGCGATACCGGCGCGTTCGAGCGTCCGCTCGACTAGCCCGGGGACGCTGCAGTTCGAACAGATGGCGACCGGCCCCCGGTCGGCCGCCGCGGCAAGCGCATCGCGGGCCCCATCGCGTCGGGTCACCGGTCCGTCGAAGGCGGCCAGGACGGCCTCGCGGGCGTTCGCCGGCGTGACCTCGACGCCGCGGCTGGCCAGGGCGAGCCGGACGTGTTCGTCCAGTGGGGCCTCCCGGCCGCGGTCGTACTCTCGGTGGGCGGACCGGTAGGCGGCCTCCCAGTCGTCGGGCACGCCGACCTCGCGCTCGGCGAGGCTGTCGGCCACGGCGTCCCAGGGCTCGTCGGGCCGGTCGGCCGAGACGAGCGTTCCGAACAGGTCGAACGACACTACCACGTCCGTGTGGTTACTGCAATCGCACTTGAACTGTGCGGTCACAGCAGCCGATGATCCACGGCGTCACGCGCCCGTCTTGCAACCATAACTATCCTGTCAGTAATGTCGGCACATAGTATTGGTTTTCTTATATGGGCAGCGGCGTATACAGTTAGAATTCGTATATAAGATGGCAGACGGTAGTAGAGGAGTACACGCAACTGCGGAGCTGCTCGCCCGTCCGAACATTCACCGAATACACGGAGATAACTATTTGTATACCGACATATTCGAGACAGACACGCATCTCGCAGCATCGACACCGGCGATGGTAGCAGTGTACGTCGCGCGTGAGCGCTGTAAAAACAGGCGAGAGCCCGATAGCGAAGCGGACGTGCCAGTGTGGACGCCGAGGGTTACTCGACCCATTTGGCGCGGCGGATATCGTACCCGCCACAGTCCGGACAGGAGTGGTGCTGGAGGTCGAACGACGCATCACAAGCTAGACAGATGTACGGGCATCCCGTTGGCTCCCCGAGGTGGGAAACGCTGCGTGCTTTGTCAAAGACTCCCATCGACGACCACAGAGAGTAATCGGCCTATACTATCAAAAAGAGCGCTGATAGTTCATGTTATTTTATTCGACGCGGTCTTGCGATTTTGCGTTTCGGTCACCGCCGGTGCTCGACCAGTCGGCGCTGCCCCCGTTCGACCGGCCGCGTCGGAGTCCAGCGAGCGAGCGACGGGGTGACCCTCGCACGCGCCCGGCGATACGTCAGACATACATAATACATTCGAGGGCACGCCGCTGTCCTGGCGGCGCACGCGATGAGCACAACTCACCGCCACGCATACCGGCCGGGACGAAACGCGCGGGGAGGCGTGTCGTCTGGCGTAGGGACTGGTCCGATGACCTCCCGGAGAGACCGCTCCGTACGCGACCGCGTCGATAGCCGCCAGGAGCCGTGAGACGACCGCGACGAACTGCTCGATACGATAGACGCCGCTGGCTCACTTCGTTCGCAGTCGGCAGCAATGTACGTCCGCCCTCCCCGATCTGAACAGGTGAGAGACGTTCCTGCTCGGTCGCTTCGCGGGCTGGGACTCTCGTGTTCAAATCGGCTCGGTTATCCTTTCGGAACTCGACGGGTTAGCTTCGCTCACCATTCGAGTTCACGAGAAGTCCGCCCTCCCCGATTTGAACGGGGGACAAGTCGATCTACAGTCGACTGCTCTACCAGTCTGAGCTAAGGGCGGTCTGCAGTCGAAAATAGCCCGTGGTCCGGACTTAAGGATTGTTATTCGCGACCCGTGCGCGGTCCCGTAACATATGCACAATCGCACACAATATGTAAATCAGAGGTATCCGTAGGGAGGGGTGTGCTTGGAGACTGTGACTACTGTGGTGACCCACTCACCAACGAACTTCAGTCGGTGTCCTGTGACCACTGTGGGGAGGGGTTCCACATCGAATGCGCCCGCGACGCCGATGAGTTCTCGGTCACAGTCGAATCGAAACTGCTCGGCTCGAACAACTACCGCATCGAGTGTCCGTTCTGTGAGCTCTCCTGGAGTGCCGGGTTCGACCCGCGCTGACTGACAGAGCCATCAGCGCCAGTTCACACCGGCCGACAATCGGTCGGTGTGTCAGTTGTGACGACAGCGGCCGACAGGCGTCAGACACAGCGGGAAGATTGAAATACCCGGGAGACAACCTGTATGACGAGTCGGATGAGCAAGATAACGTTCCGCGCTGACGACGACCTCGTCGACCGCCTCGAGGAGTTCGACGCCTCGAAGAGCCAGGTCATGCGCGAGGCACTCCGTGCGTATCTCGACAGCGAGGAGCCATCCGAAACGCCGTCGGACACCGACGAGACGGCCACCGACACCGAGAGCATCGACGCGTTCATCGCCGACCGCGTCGACGCGCTCGTCTCCGAGCGGCTGCAACCCCAGACGCCGAGCCGCCAGCCACAGGACGTGAATGTAAACATCACCCTCGACGCCGATAGCGGGGCTGTAACCGAGGAGCGGGCCGACAGAGGACACGCGTCAGACAGCGCCACCGAGGCTGAGACGACGGGTGTATCACACGACCACGACGAGCGTAAGACAGCGCCCGACGGTCGTGAAAACGCGGAGAGTACCCGCCGAGGCGAGAGCCAGTCCGCGTGCGCCCAGTGTGGCGAGAACCTGGCTTCGTCCCACGTTTACTGCCTGAACTGCGGGGAGAAGGCCTCCCGGCGTGTGTTCTGTGACTGCGGTGACGAGCTCCGGTCGGACTGGGGCTTTTGTCCCGGCTGCGGGCGACGGACCCCCGCGGCGGACGTGCTCGAGCAGTCCAGAAGTGGCGCAAACAGGGAGTAAGAGCGCCTTACCGGCGTAAACACAACTTTGTCATACACTCGGCGGAAGTTTTATTATCCCATAGTCTGTGGTACATCTTGCGTAAGACGGTCGTCTTACACAGTCGGGGTCGCGGTGGCATACCCGCCGCCGTCGGTCGATTTCGCTGTGTATAACAGACAGGCGGGCCGTAAACACGGCCCGTTTGGATCGTCTTACCCAAAGGGAAACAACCATGGAGCGTGTGACACTACGGATTCCGAAGCAGCAGATAGAAGAGGTCGAACAGATGGTCGATACGGGGGAGTACCCCAACCGGAGTGAGGCGATCCGGTCGGCCGTCCGGGAGATGCTGTCCGAGCAAGAGGGCTCGGAACGTGCCTCCGAGAAAGACAAACGAACCTGGGCGAGGGTGTAACGATGCAGGACATCGTCAACGAAGCCCTCGAACGCGACGAGCAGGAACAGCAGAAGCTGTCCGACGAGGACGTCGACGGGTTCGGCGACCCCCGCATCGTCATCGTCGGCTGCGGTGGCGCCGGTAACAACACCGTCAACCGGCTCTACAACATCGGCGTCGAGGGCGCCGACACCGTGGCCATCAACACGGACAAGCAGCACCTCAAGATGATCGAAGCCGACACGAAGATACTCGTCGGCAAGTCCCTCACCAACGGTCTCGGCGCGGGTGGCGACCCCTCGATGGGCGAGCGCGCGACCGAGATGGCACAGGGGACCATCAAGGAAGTGCTGGGCGATGCGGACCTGGTGTTCGTCACCGCCGGTATGGGTGGCGGGACCGGGACCGGCGCGGCGCCGGTCGTCTCGAAGATAGCCAAAGAGCAGGGCGCCATCGTCGTCGGTATGGTGTCGACGCCGTTCAACGTCGAGCGCGCCCGCACGGTGAAAGCCGAGGAAGGCCTCGAGAAACTCCGCAACGAGGCCGACTCCATCATCGTGCTGGACAACAACCGCCTGCTGGACTACGTCCCGAACCTGCCCATCGGCAAGGCCTTCTCGGTGATGGACCAGATCATCGCCGAGACGGTCAAGGGCATCTCGGAGACCATCACCCAACCGTCGCTCATCAACCTCGACTACGCCGACATGACATCCATCATGAACCAGGGCGGCGTCGCGGTGATGCTGGTCGGTGAGACACAGGACAAGAACAAGACCCAGGAAGTGGTCAAGGACGCGATGAACCACCCCCTGCTGGACGTGGACTACCGCGGCGCGAGCGGCGGGCTCGTCCACATCACTGGCGGCCCGGACCTCACGCTGAAGGAGGCCGAGGGCATCGCCCAGAACATCACCGAGCGACTGGAGGCCAACGCCAACGTCATCTGGGGTGCCCGCATCCAGGAGGAGTACAAGGGCAAGGTCCGCGTCATGGCTATCATGACCGGCGTCCAGTCCGCACAGGTCCTGGGTCCGTCCACCCAGAAGCAGGCCAACAAGTCCCGCGAGGCGATTCAGGAGGTCGACGACGACACCTCCTTCGACGCCTCCGAGAACTTCGAGAGCGCCGGCTCCGCCGGTGGCAGCAGTGCCGGCTACGGCGAGACCGACGGCGGCCGCAGCCCGAGCGAGAAGAACAACGGTCTCGACGTCGTCCGGACGAGCGAGTAGCCGACGACCTCGTTCTCCGTTCTCCGAGGACCTCACTTTTCTGCGTGTTGGGACGTGAGTAATCGCTATTCCAGTGGGTGACAACAGCCAGAAAGCTCCGGCCGGCTGATCAACCGGCTACGGGCGGGACCTTTGTGAGGGCTACAGCGACGCCAAAATCACCAATTCACACTGCCTCTAGCGCCTCGAGGAGGTTGCATTTCCGGCAGATATCCCGGGCGGTGGGTGCCCCACAGTTGTCGCATTCGCCGAAGTCCGTGTCGCTGTCTTCACCGCCAAAAGCGTCAGCCGCCAGCGCGGCGAGTTTCTCGTAGCCGGCCATGATGGAGTGGCGCGTGCCCGGATGGTTCTCCTCCAGACCGAGCATGAGCTCCTGAATCTCGCCCCGATACGCCTCCGAAGCGTGGGGGCACTCGGTGATGTGGGCCGGGAGGTCACGGAAGCGAGCGTACAGCGCGATCTCCTTCTCAGGGACGTCCCGCAGGGGCTTCGCCCGGGGGACGTGGTGGTCCTGGGTCTCGCGTGTCTGTTCCGTGGGCGCGTCGCCGCCCTCGAACGGGCCCAGCGAGGCGTCGAAGTGTTTGGCGATCTGGTCGACGTCGCCCTCGAAGAAGTTCATCAGCGCCGTCTCGGCCTCGTCGTCGAGGTTGTGGCCGGTCAACAGTTTATCGGCGCCCAGTTCCTCGGCGTACCGGGAGAGGACATCCCGGCGGAAGACGCCACAGTAGGCGCAGGCGGCCATCCCCTCGGGGTCGTCCTCGACGACGTCGTCCATCTGGACGCCGAATTCGGACTCGTAGGAGACGACCTCGTGGCGGATGCCCAGCTCCGCGGTGAGTTGCTCACACGCGTCGAGGCTCTTGTCGCGGTACCCCTCGATACCCTCGTGGATGGAGAGGGCGACAAGTTCGATGCGGGGGTCGCGCTCGAAGATGTCGTAGAGGATGTGGGTGAGGACGACGCTATCCTTGCCGCCCGAGAGGCCGATGACCCACGTCTCCGGGTCCTCGGGCGTCGCGTCGTCGGGGACGAGGCCGTCCTCGCGCACTCGTCGGCGCAGCCGTTTCTCGACGGCCCGACAGAGGTGGTCCTCGCAGAGATAGAGCCCCGAGTAGGCCGCGTGCAACACCGCGTCGGACCCGCACTTGTCACACTCCATTACTGCAGGGTACGTGCGGGTCGCCCTGAGGGTTTCGTCTCGCGCCTACAGCACGCTCTCGATTGCGGGTTCGCTCGCCACGATGCGTTCGTCGGGGTCGTAGGTCAGCAGGTCGACCGCGGCCAGTTTGGGGAGGTCGACGTGGTGGAGCGCAATAGTGAGGTCACGTGGCGGGGCCGGCCCCTCGCCGTCGTCGACCGCAGCGCTCTCTGTCAGCCGGTCGGCGAGCCGGGACAGCGACACGGATTCGGCCTCGGCGACGGCCGATACCAGCGGATACCGGTACGACCGTCCGAGTACCGCAGCGGCGGCCGGCCACGATGGGTGGTCCGGGTCCGAAAGCGACGGGAACCGGACCGCGAAACCGTCCAGCACCGTCGACACGTACCGGACGAGGCCGTCGGGGGACCGCTCGACGAGGCCCGCGTCGGTGAGCTGTGGCAGGTGCTGGTGGTCGAGGAGCCGTCGGTACTGCTGTCGGTCCTCGGCCGTCACGGCCGAGGGTGCACAGTCGAGCGCTGCCGCGGCGAGGGCGACAGTCAGGTCCCGGACGGTCGCTGGGCCGCCCTGGACACAGCCGAGGAGATACCTCGAACGCCGGTCGACCAGGGCAGCGGACAGCCGGTGACGGTCGGGACGCGAGCGCTGTGCGATTTTCATTGGTAGCAGTACAGTTGGTCAGTGGATACGTTTCGTGCCGGAAATATGTGACAGCACGGGGAGAGTCAGCCGAAGACGGCGTCGAGCAACTTCGCTTCGGCTTTCCGGAGATGCTGGTGGAAGGTAGAGGAGCTGACGCCGAGCGCCTCGGCGACCTCGGGGCCGGAGCTCTCGCGGGGCCAGTCGAAGTAGCCCATGAAATACGCCGCGTCCAGCGCCGCTCGCTGGCGGTCGGTCAGCGAGTCGGGGAGCCGGCGGAAGAGCCGGTCGAGCGAACGGGCGGGGCGAGCCGTCTGGCGGCGGCTGAGCATCTCCACGTCGTGTTCGGTGTTCGCGATGCGGTCGATGGCCCCGGAGACGTCCCCGTCGGCCACGAGGTGGACGGTCATCGTGGTGCTGCCGCTGGTGACGGTCACGTTCGAGACGTAGCCGCCGACGCTCGCGACGGTCGAGAGGACCGGCGGGTCGGCCATCTTGACTTCGAGTTCGCACCCGGTGTTCGTCTCCCCGAGAACCGTTATCTCCTCGATGTACCGAAGGTCCGGGCCATCGGCCAGTTTCCTCAGCGACTCGCGCTCGACCTCCGTCGCCGTACAGTACACCAGGAACACGCCGTCACCGAGCGAGAGCATACTGTCGAAGTCGAACGAGGCCTCGAACGACGGTGGGATGCCGATGTGGCTGTGGGTGTTGTCGAGTCGGAAGGAGAGTTCGACGACCTCGTCCGAGAGCAGTGCCTGCTTGCGCTCGACGGCGGCGATGGCGTGGCCGACGATCTCGCCGATACCTTCCAGCACCTCCCGCTCGGCCGCTCCGAAGGCGCCGACCCGCTCCGAGTAGATGCCGATAACGCCGTACAGCGTCTCCTCGAAGACGATCGGGATGACCGCCATCGACCGGTAGCCGTAGCGCTCGGCCAGGTCGAGCCAGGGCTCGAAGTCCGGGTCGGCGTAGACGTCCCGGGAGAGCTGCATCTCCTGTGTCCTGACCGCGCGCCCGGCGGGCCCTTTACCGCCGGGCTCCGTCGGGTTCGAGGTTAGTTCGGCGTCGTCCAGATAGCCGTCACAGCCCTGTTCCACCCGCGGGACGAGCGAGAGGGTCACCGGGTCTATCGTGGCGATCCAGGCGAACCGGTAGGGCTCTGCGCCGGCGAGCTGTGCACAGGTCGTCTCCTCTATCTCGGTCCGCGTCGACTGGTCGATGACGGCGTCGGTGAGCCGTCTGACGACGGCGTTGAGGCTGTTCAACACCTCCAGGTCCGCCCGCTGGCGTTCGAGCAGTTCCTCGTGTTCCTTCTGGGCGGTGACGTCCTGAATGTAACCGCGGACCTTCGCGTGGCCGGCCTCGGAGATGGCCTCGCCCGAGACGCGGACCCAGCGCTCCTCGTCGTCCGCCGTTATCAGGCGAAGCTCGACGCTGAAGGGCGCACCGGTCTCGATGCAGGTTTCGAACAGCCGGCGCATCCGCGCTCGATCGTCGGGGTGATAGAAATCCAGTGCCGCCGCCAGGTCGGGCTCGTACTCGTTGTCGACGTCGTGTATCCAGCAGGTCCCGTCGGTCCAGAACAGGGCCCCGTCGTCGATATCGTACTCCCAGGCGCCGACGTCACCCAGCCGCTCGGCGTTGGTCAGTAGCTCTCTGAGCCGCCGGTGGTCCGACGAGTGTCCCTCGGCCGGATACCACCAGACCCGGCCGCCGGCACCGACCTTCTTCGTCCGGAGCTCCCCCGCGTCGGCGAGGTGTTGCAGTCGCTTGTGGGTGGCGCGCCGACCGCAGTCCAATTGTTCGGCGACTTCCGGCGTCGTTCGCGGCGTCGTCGGCTCGTCGCTGTCGGTGAACACCCGCAGTGTCGCGGCGTAGATGTCCTCGAGAGCCGAACGGTCTTCCATGTGTTGTCAACATTCCTGAACGATATAACCGTTCCGCCGACGGAACCAATGGACTGAGCGCTACGGAGTCTCCGGAGACGCGACGCTCAGTGCGGCCGGCCCCCGTTCGAGGGTCTCGAGGACGGTGTCGGTGAGCGTCTCCCGAGCCCCCGAGGAGAACAGCTCGTGGCCGCCGTCGTACAGCCGGATGCGGTCGGCCGGGAGCCGGTGGCCGACCGCCCGCGGGTCGACGATAGTGTCGGTGAGCGTACAGAAAGCGACCGCGTCGTCGCGGGCCGGCGGGAGCCGCTGCTGTGTCCGGTCGATGGTCCGGAGGAAGGCGGGCGAGGCGGCGGTCGGGCTGTCCGCGACCTGCTGGTCGGTCGCGAGGGCACCCAGCGCGTCGGACTCCAGATCGCTGAACGGGAGGAGGGGCTTGCTCGTCGGCAGCGAGGTGAACGCCCGGAAGACGAACCGGGGCAGGGGGAAGTCGCTGCCCCACCACGGGCTGAGGTAGACGCGGTTGCCCAGCCCCTCGGCCTCGAGGTGGGCGACCGCGAGCCCGCCGGCGCTGTGGCTCAGGACGTCGAACCGGTCGAGGTCGGCCACGTAGGATTCCAGCGGCGCGACCCACTCGGCGTCGGCGTCGGTGATGTGTGTCGGCAGTTCGGCGACGTGGACCCGGTATCGCCCTGCCAGCCGGTCGACGAGCCACTGGACGTTCTCGTGGCGACAGCGGTTGCCCCAGCCGAGGACGAACAGGCAGTCACGGGCGTCGTCGCCGCTCGCGGACCGGCGACCCGCGCCGTCATCGTAGATCCGAATCTGCATACCCCGGCTTCGCCGGACGGGGTGAAAAAACCGTCTTCAACGGCTCCCTGCGTGTCCGCGGTTTACGCGTCGTCGGACCCGCTGGCGTCGACTGCCCGCGAGACGGTCCACGTCGAGGCCCCGTCCTGTACTCGCGGCCGCGCTGTCCCCAGTCGAGCCACGCGCCGTGGAGGCCGTCGGTGGCACCGACGGGATGGGTTTCAGTGCCACACACTGCTGGCGGAGAGTCAGCGTTTTGCCCGCCGGCCCACTACGGCGAGCTAATGAGTATGGACCGTGCGGCCGCCGTCGCCCGCGTCGAGGATATCGTCGAGACGGTCGCCTCCGAGACCATGCCGGTCCCGGTCCGTGAGGTGTGGGTGTACGGCGACGTGGCCCTGGGGCTCGACCCCGTCGAGCGCCTGGACGTCTACGTCACCAAGGACATCCTGTTCAAGGACGCCCCCGAGCGCAGCGAGGCGTTCCAGCGGAGCCACGGCGTCGACGGCGTCGGCAAGACGGTCCGGGCCGAGTGGGCCGACGAACACCCCGAGTACCTGCGGGCCAACACCAACGGCCACGCCGCGCCCGAGAAGTGTCTCGCCGCCCACCTCCTGCCCGACGACGGCGACGAGCCGATCCATCTGGAAGTGTGTAACGCCTCCTTCGACGACAACGTCACCCAGCGGTTGAAGGGCGCGATGGCCCGCGAGGACTACGAGCAGATTCTGGACCCTCGCGGCGCGTGTCTGTGGGTGGAGGGGGCCCGCTCCGAGGAGGCCTTCCGGAAGCTCCGCGAGGGCGAGTTCGTCCTGCCGACGCTGTCGGGCGCCCTGGAGATGCTGGGGATGGAGTCCGACGAGGCCGACGAGGCCGCCGACGCGGTGCGGGCCTATCGGGACCGCCAGGAGGGAGCGACGGTGCGCGGGGACGTGGTATAGCGAGGCGTGAGCAAAGCGAACGCCTCGAAAGCGAGCGGGCCAGCGTCCCGCGAGTAGGAGTGACACCCGAAGCAGTAGCGAGATCACGACCGTAGTGAGTGACCTCGAAAGCGGTGAGCGCAGCGAACCGCGGAGCACGGAGACACCGGAAGCGACCGACACTCAAGCGCGGTTTTGAGTCAATACAAGAGATTTATGACTGCCGTATCACGTTGCAGTATGGAACGCTCACGACGTGACGTGCTGGGACTCGCTGGCGTATCGGTAGCGACGTTGGCCGCCGGCTGTCTGGACGACACGGGCAGCGCGGGCGGTAGTTCGGGAACACCCACCGACGGGTCGGCAGGGACACCCACGGAGCCGGCGGAGACGCCGACCGATGGGGCGGAGACACCGACGGGGCCAGCCACCGACGGCGGGCTGCCCGCCGACCTCGAACGGGTCGACGAGCCGCCGTATCGAATCACCGTCCCCGACTGCGGTGACGACACCGACCGGGACCCGCTGTATCTCTGTGCGAATATGCCGTCCGAGCCGTCGCTGTCATTCACACAGGAGGCGGCGCGCGGGAGCGTCCTCGAGGACAGCGGGCTCGAACTCGGCGACGAGAGCGGCAACGAGATGTTCGCGACGCTGCTGACCGGGGCGTCAGACACCGACCGGCTGGCCGAGGACGCCAGCGGCGGCGCCGCACAGCTCGTCGAGGCGACCGACTTCGACAGCCACGCCGTCCTCATCGTCGAGACCGGCTGGGGGTCGGGGTCGGTGGTGCCACACGTCAAGCGCGTCGAGACGACCGACGACGGCGTCCACGCCTTCGGCTGCCACAGCGCGCCGTGTATCGTGACGAGCGACTACATCTCCCGGACGGTCGCCGTCCGTTTCGAGCGTCCCGGCACAGTTGAGACCGGTGTCGCCAGCCTGACCGTCGCCGCCGACGAGCGCTGGAACGTCGCTGCCGGTGAGGGCGCCGTGACGATTCCCAGCGAGTAGTTACACCCGACTGACGGTGACGAAGAAGGGGACCGTCTCCCGGCGCTCGTAGTCGCCGGTCCCCATCTGCTCGACGACCGCCCGCCCCATCTCGCGCCACTGTTCGCGCAGCGCGTCGTACTCCTCCGGAGTGGTCTCGCCCGCGAGAATCGTCTCCCTGTCGGTCGCCAGCCCCTCGCCGGTGGCCTTCCGGCGGGCGGCCCGGACGGCCCGCTCGCCGTAGGGCGGCTCGACGGTGAGCTCCTGGTCGTACCGGCGGGTCGAGACGACCTCGAGGCCGGCCGCCTCGAAGACGCCGGCGGCGTCGGCGCCCAGTTCCACGTCGGTGTCGACCCCGTCGAGGAAAAACGAGCGGGCCCGCCGGGCCAGCCGGGGTTCGCTGTCGACGGTGGACTGGACCGTGACCGCGCCGTTGTTGGGCTCGACGGCCGCGACGCGGTCGCCGGCGACGCGGGCGAACTCCCGGACCGCGGCGACGGGGTCCGGGAGGTTGATGAGCAGCGCCTGACACACCACGAGGTCGAAGCTGTCGGCACCGAAGGGGAGTCGCGTGGCGTCGCCCCTGACCGTCGGCCCCGGGACGGACGCGAGCAGGGTCGCGTCGGCGTCGAGTGCCACCACCTCGGCGTCGCTCTCCTCGCGGAGCACCCGGGTGAGTTCGCCGGTGCCACAGCCGACGTCCAGGACGCGGTCACAGTCCCCGAGGGCGAGGTCGGCGAGCGCGTCGCGGGAGTCGGCCCACATACCCGAGCGGGTCGAGTTGAGGTACTCTGCGGAGAACCGTCGCACGAGCGAGTGAACGCGACTCGGCAACAAATAGGTCGCGGTCCTACCGGGTCTCTGTGGGCGGGGAACAGCCGTCCGTCGACACGTGCTGGCTCGCCGTCTCGAGTGCGTCCGTCAGCCGGCCGAGCACCGGTGGGGTCTCGGCGCCGGCCTCGACTGTCGCCGTCCGCTCGGTGTCCGGCGTGGTGACCGTGATAGTGGTCGGCGGGATGTCGGTCGGACAGCGCTCCGCGCAGTCGTATCGCGACGCCAGGTCCGCGACTGACGACTCGTCCAGGTCGCGAAACGGCGCCAGTTCCGCGTCGGACAGCGACGCGGTGTCGGACCTGGTATCGTCGCCACAGACGAGCGCCTCCGTGACGCGACCGGTAGCCGTCGAGACCGTCAGCGTCCGTTCCCAGTCGGTCGGCGACCGGGCGCTCGTCCGCGACCGGGTGACGGTCACGGCCCCGTCGGTCTCCGGAGACGCCGTCCCCGTGTCGGTCGCCGACTGTGTCCGCGTCGCCGTCGGCGACGAGCCCGCCGAGCCGGCCCCTTCGAGACAGCCCGCACCGAGGCCCAGCACAGCGCTCGCAGCGACGAGGTATCGTCGTCGGGTCGCCGAGCTATCGTCGGTCATCGTCGGCGCCAGCCCACCACCAGCACGGCGACCAGCGCACCCACGACACCGAAGCCCGGACCGCTGCCGCTCGTCGTCGCGGTCGCGTTCGTCGGTGTCGGCGACACGGTCGCCGTCGGTGACGGCGTCGTCGCGGTCGACTGGACGCCCGGCGACTCCGCCGCTTCCGAGGGTTCGCTGGCCCTCGCTGGGCCGACCGAGACGGCTCCCGCCGTTCGGTTCGCGAACATGAGCTCGTACTCGCCAGGGCTGGTGAACGAGCGAGAGAGCGTCACTGTCCCCGATTCGCCCGACGCCATCTCGACCATGTTCCGGTCGACGGTTCGGTTGTCGCGGGTCCAGACGACCGCCATCGAGCCGTTCTCGGGGGCCACGTCACTGACGTTCAGGGTCACGTTCACCATCTCCCCGGTGGTCGGGTCCGCGTCGTCGACCGTGACGGAGACGTCGCCGTTCGTCGCGTTGCCGTCGTCGGTGTCGCCGGAATCGCTGCTATCCTCGTCCGTGTCTCCGCCTCCGACACCACCGGCGCTATCGTCGTTCCCGCCGCCGAGACTCCCACCGGGGCTGCCACCATCGTCGTTCCCGCCGTCTGAACCGCTGTCGTCGTTCCCGCCATCGGAGCCATCGTCGTTCCCACCATCTGAACCGCCGTCGTCGTTCCCGCCATCGGAGCCATCGTCGTTCCCACCATCTGAACCGCCGTCGTCGTTCCCGCCGTCTGAACCGCTGTCGTTACCGTCATCTGAACCGCCGTCGTTGTTACCGCCATCTGAACCGCTGTCGTTCCCGCCATCTGAACCGCCGTCGTCGTTACCGCCATCGGAGTCATCGTCGTTCCCACCGGCGTCGCCGGTCGCGGTCACCGCGACAGAGACTGTCGTCGTGTTCGTCGTGCCGTCGGCGTCCGTCACGGTGAGTTCGACGGTGTAGGTGCCGTTCGAGGCGAAGACGTGGATCGGCTGTGGCCCCGTCGCGGTCGTGCCGTCACCGAAGACCCACTCGTGGCTCGCTATCGAACCGTCCGTGTCGCTGGACGCGCTGGCGTCGAACGCGACTGTCTCGCCGACCGTGACGGTCGTCCGGTTGGCCGTCGCGTACGCGTCGGGCGCCTCGTTCGGTTCGGCGACCGTTATTTCGACCGTCGTGTTGTCGGTCGCGCCGTCGTCGTCCGTCACGGTGAGTTCGACAGTGTAGGTTCCGGCCGAAGCGTACTCGTGAACCGGCTGCTGGCTGGCACTACCGTTCCCGTCGCCGAAGGTCCAGTCGGAGGCCGCGATGGGCCCGTCGGGGTCGCTGGATTCGCTCGCGTCGAAGGCGACAGGCTCGCCGACGCCCACAGTCGTCCGGTTGGCCGACACCACCGCGTTCGGCGACTGGTTCGGCTCGCTAATCTTGACGGTAACCGTTGCGTTGTCGGTCGCGCCGTCGTCGTCGGTGACCGTGACATCGACGGTGTAGCTCCCGGCCGAGGAGAAGGTGTGGCTCGGCTGGGCACCGGTCGCGGTTGACTCGTCACCGAACGCCCACTCGTAGCTCGCTATCGAGCCGTCCGTGTCGGTCGAACCGGTCGCGTCGAAGGCAATGGTCTCGCCGGCATTCGCGCTCGTCCGATTGGCCGACACGGACGCATCGGGGGGCTCGTTCGGGTCGGTCACCTCGACGGTGACCGTTGCGTTGTCGGCCGCGCCGTCGTCGTCCGTCACGGTCAGTTCCACGGTGTAGCTCCCGGCCGAGGAGAAGGTGTGGCTCGGCTGGGCACCGGTCGCGGTTGACCCGTCACCGAACGCCCACTCGTAGCTCGCTATCGAGCCGTCCGTGTCGGTCGAACCGGTCGCGTCGAAGGTGACGGCCTCACCCGCCTCGATACTGGTCCGGTTGGCTGACACCGCTGTCGTCGGCGAATCGTTGGGCTCGACGACCTCGACGGTTACCGTCGCGTTGTCGGTCGCGCCATCGTCGTCCGTAGTGGTGAGTTCGACCGTGTACGTCCCGTTCGACGAGAAGGCGTGGGCCGGCTGCGAACCGGTGGCAGTTCCCCCGTCGCCGAACGTCCAGGCGTAGCTCGCTACCGAGCCGTCCGAATCGGCCGACTCCTTCGCGTCGAACTGCACCGGCTCGCCGACCGCCACCGTCGTCCGGTTGGCCGACACCGCCGCGGTCGGCGCGCCGTTGGACCCGTCGTAGGTCACCGCTGTCGTCGAGACGTTGGTCCTGTGCGTGACACCGACCTTCGTGTCCGTGACGGTGACAGCGAGGTCGACGGTGCCGCCGGCCGACCGCTCCGGGGGTGTAATCGTCAACGTGTACGCCCCCGCGGCGTCGCCGGTAACGCTGACGTTCGCGGTCTCCACTATCTCCCCATCGACCGTGACCTCGAAGGAGGAAGCGTTCAGCTGGTCGAACGCGCCGGTCTCGTAGAGCTGACCACCGCTGTAGACGGAGACGTTCACCGTCACCGTCTCCGGCGCGTCGGTACTCCCGGCGTCGGCGTCGGTGGCGTTGGCAGTGACCGCCGTCGGGAGCGGGAGCGTCGGATACGTCGTCGCGCTGTAGTAGTCGACGCTCGCATCGGCTGTCTGGACGAGCTTCCACCCGCCGCTCGCGGGCGTCCGGGCCGTCCGGACCCCCTCGTAGCTCGTCTCGGTGGCCGAGGACAACAGCGTCTGGCTCCCGTCGGGGCTCGTCAGCGAGAGGTCGAGGTCGCTGCTGTTCTCGGCCCAGGAGACCCGCGAGGAGAGGCGCCACGCGTCGCCGACCGTTCGACCGTCCGGGAGCGTCCTGTTCACCGGGACGGCGTAGACCGCCGACTCGCCGGCCTCGAGCGCGCGGCGTGGCGGGTCGTTGAACACGATTGAATCGTGGCTCCTCGTGATGTTCGTCAGACTGACGGCGCCGCGACAGTCCGCACAGTCGGCCGCATCGAAGCTGCCGCCGGTGCCGCGGTAGTAGGAGTGGGTGAGGTCCCCGCCGTCGGAGACGCCGGCGTTGCTCGTGTTCCAGACCAGCAGTCCGGGGTTCTTGAACCACCGGTCGAGCCCCCGGTCGAACCCGTCGAGCGCGCGGTAGGAGAGCAGGAAGTGCCTGCCGCTGGTCGCGCTGTCGTCACCGATGCGGTAGAACTCGTTTTCCGCCGAGGACGGCGGGAGGATGCCCGGCTGGTCGGCCGGCGCGATGCGGGTCGTCGTCGTCCACCCCGCCTCTCGTTTGGTCCAGGCGATCGGATGGACCGGGGAGTCGCCGCTCTGGGTAACGGTCCCGTAGCTCCCGCTGCCCATCAGTCCCCAGTTGTCGATGCCCGGAGTCTCTCCGGTTGGATAGAGGTCCGGCCAGTCGAATATCAGGTGGCCGGTCTCGTGGGCGACCACACCGATGGTGTTCTGGTCGCCCGACGGATCGGTCTCCGGCTGGAGGCTGTACCCCGTGACGGTGACGCCGTCGTCGGTCTGGATGCCGCCGTAGAACCCCCAGCGGTGGGACCAGATATCGGTCGAGTCGCCGGTGACCTCCTGTCCGGGACCGGGGTGGATAACGGCCACCCGAACGGCGCCGTCCCCGTCGTAGTCGTATTTCGAGAAGTTCGTCGTCCTGTCGGCGTTCCGGACCGCCTCGGCCGCGTACTCCCGGGCGGCGGGGATGTCAGCCCCGGCTTCGTCGTGTGTGAAACTGGTGTCGAGCCAGCCGATGACACCCGGCCCGGCCGTGAAGTTAACCCGCCCGCCGCTGGCCTCGAGGAAGTACTCTCTGAAGCTCCCGGGGCCGGTGGCTTCGTCGGGATTCGTCCCGAAGTAGAGGTCAGCGAAGGACTCGGTCGTGTAATCTGGCTCCGTGTCGGCGAAGTTCGCGAAGACGATGGGTATCGAGACGTCGGTCTGTCCGGGCCCCGAACTCGGGGACGGCTCGACAGTCGACGACGTCCCGGCGGAATCCTGTTGGGCAGCCAGTTGCGGCTCGGACGGGGCTTCCGGTCGGGCGTGTGCCGGCAGTCCCGACGGCGATTCGACGCCGACTCGTCGGTCGGTCGCGACGAGGCTCCCGTCGTCCTCGCGGGCGTAGTGCCACCAGCCCGACTCGTTCTGCCGGACGGTGTAGTTGTCCGTCGTCTCCCAGCCGTTGCGGAAGGCGTTCCCCCACTGCCGGGCCTCGAATGTCGTCCCGTCGGGCTGTGTCTTCGTCTCGGGCTCCTGGTCCGCCGGCGCCGACCAGAACTCGACCGGCGGCCGGTCGGTGTCGTTCGTCGCGTTCGCAGTCGTATTGGCGCTGCTGTCAACTGTGTCGTTACCGGCGTCCACTGTCCCGTTAGCCCCGCCGACCGACGGTGTCCCCGTGACGGCGGCCGGCCCGCCGCCGGTCGCGGCTATCGCCGGCGCCGCGACCAGCACGGCGACCATGCCGGCGACGAGCAGCACGTGAACCCATCCGCCGAGACGACCCGCCGTCGAAGTAGTATCGAACCCTGTCTCTGTAGGCATCGCTGTCTCCCTGCCGCATCGGTCACCAACCGGCCCCGAAGCGGCGTTTCATACGAAACTATAAGTTTGAATATTAGTGACGAGGCTAATAGTTACCGATTTTTCGCGGCGAAATTATCACGTTCAAACAGATACGGCAGGCGACAAAAACAGACCGTCTCGACCGGTAGCGCGGCCGAATCAGCGACCGAGTGACGGACTGTCAGGCGTGTTCGAGCGACCGGCACTCGGCGGGAGAGTATCACGCCGATAGGCGGGTCGGACGGCCATCGTCGGGCCCATCGCCGACACGCACGGCTGGCGGGTCAGTACCGGAAAGAGAAACACGGCGTCGTGCGAGCTGGCGTCGAGGCCGGGGGCTAGTCCTCGCGCAGTTCGCGCACGCGTTCGATGTTCCACGCGAAGCTCTTGCCGTCCTCCGTCGGCGTCTCGAGCACGAGCGGAACGTCGGCCACGGCGTCGTGGTTGACGAACGCCGTCATCCCGTCGACGCCGATCTCGCCCTCGCCGATGTGGGCGTGTTCGTCCTTGTTGGTGCCACAGGCGTGTTTCGAGTCGTTGAGGTGGATGCAAGCGAGGTCCTCGAAGCCGACGACGTCGTCGAACGCCTCGAAGGTCTCCGCGACGCCCTCGGGCGTCGAGAGGTCGTAGCCCGCCGCGAACATATGGGCGGTGTCGAGACAGAACTCGATGTCCAGCGTCGTGCGCTCACGGACCGTCGCCAGGTGTTCGAACTGGCCGCCCAGCTTCGTCCCGCTGCCGGCGTCGGACTCGATGAGCACCGTCACATCCTCGGGGACGTCCAGCTCGTCGAGCACGCTCGCGGCGTTGTCGAGCCCGCCGTCGACGCCGGCCCCGGTGTGGGCGCCAAGATGGACGTTGACGTACTCGATACCGAGCTTGTCGGCGGCGTCGACCTCCTTTTGCATCGAGTCGAGCGACTTCTCGCGGAGGTCCTCCTTGGGCGTACAGAGGTTGACCAGATAGGAGGAGTGGATGACCCACGGCCCGACGCCGTTGTCCTCGCTCAGGTCCCGGAACTTCGCGGCCTCGTCGTCCTCGATGTTGGGGTCCTGCCAGACCTGCGGGGAGTGGGAGAATATCTGACCGCAGTTGCCACCGTACTCGACCTGCTCGTCGACGGCGTTGTACGCGCCGCCGGCGATGGAGGTGTGTGCACCGACTCGTACCATGGACAGCGGTGAGAGGCGCCGAATAAAAGGGGTTCCGAAGTTCCGAGGTCACTGCCATGGGGACGGGACCCCATCGAGGAGGGACACCACGAGATAGAGCCCGAGCGCGGCGAAACAGACACCGAGCACCGTCCCACCGACGTCGAGCGCGCCGAGGACCGCCGAGACGCCGGCGAGGAACAGGACGACGCCGACACCGGCGAGCAGTACCGTCCCGACCGCACCGAGGATGGCGTCCTGGGTCGCATCGTGGACGATTCGGTACAGTTCGGCCTCGGAGAGAGCCGTCGATTCACGGTCCTGGTCGGCGTCGTCTGGGGAGGGCACGTCCAGATGATGGCATCGTGGTGATAAAAGTGACACTGCTGGCGACGGCCGGGGCACCAGCCCTCAGGGCGTCCGTCGCACCCACTCGTCTGTCGTGTATTTCGACTCCGCACGCTCGCGTGCGCGAGTTCGCTCCGCTTCGGACCAGTTTCCTTCGTAGGCACCCACCCACTCGGCGAGTGTTTCCCGGAGCGACTCGACCACGTCGCTCCGGGCGACATCGACGTACTCGTCGATAGCCCCCACTCGCTCGCGGAAGGCGTCGACGTCGGGCGTGTCGGCGAAACAGCCGCAGTGTCGCTCGGGTCGCAGCGACACCGACAGCGAACCGTGCTGGACGACGGCGTCCTTCCGGCGGTACTGCGCGTTGCCCCCGAGTTTGCGGCCGTCGGGTCCGACGATGTCGTGGGCCGGGTGGAGCGCCCGCAGATAGCAGGCCGGCTGGTGGACGGCGTCGCGTTCCGCGTCCACGAAGCTCGCATCGACACCGATTCTCTCGAAGGCATCGAGAACGGGCTCACAGAACAGCCGGTAACAGTCCATGAGGTCCCCCGGTACCGCGTCGGCCGGCGCGACGATGCTGTAGGAGAGGTCGGCGTAGTGGTCGTGGTAGATTGCGCCGCCGCCGGTCGGTCGGCGGGTGACGCCGACCTCTTCGCGCTCGCAGAATCCCCAGTCGATGGTGTCGGGGTCCTGGTTGTACCCCAGCGAGAGCACGTCGGGCCAGGTGTACACCCGGACCGTCGCCGGGCCCCCGGCCGCCGCGGTCTCGGCTGCGATCTCCTCCAGTGCCATCGTCGTCGGCCCGTCGTCCGTGGCTTCGCCGATGACCCGCCAGTCGAGGTCCGCGAGTGTCATTGGCCCGGGTAGGACACCGTCGGCGTTAGAGGTTGCGACTATCGGCGCGGGCGGGTCAGACCGGCCCGTCGCCCTCGACGAGCCGACCCATCACCCGCGCCTCGGCCTTGCGGAGGTGTTCGGCGGCGGTACCCGGCGAACAGTCCAGTGCGTCGGCCACCTCCGCGGTCGACCCCTCGCGCGGTTCGTCGTAGTAGCCACAGTCGACGGCGGCGGCGACGGCCTCGAACTGTCGGTCGGTGAGTGCCGCGCTCGACTCGAAGCGGTGGCTCCCGTACTCGCCGACCTCGCGGACGTCGACGCCGATACCGTCGGGGACGGCGTCGAGTGCCCGCTGGACGGTCTCGCCTGAACCGACGAGCGTGATTTCCATCGTCCCGTCGGCGCGGAACGCGACCGGCGAGACGCCCACCAGTCCGGCGGCGGTGACCGCGTCGACGATACCCCGGCCGGTCTCGGAAAAGCGGTCCCGGACGTAGAGGTAGAACGAGTCGTCCGGGCACGTCGATATCTCGTATTCGAGGACGTGCTCGGTCGCCTCCAGGGCCTCGCGATAGGGCGCAATCGGGTGACCGTCGACGTAGAACAGCATCGTGTGGACTTCCTCTTCGATATTGTTCCCTCGAAGGAGATAGCTCGCCTCGTAGCCCTCGTGGTCGACGACGAACTGGTGCATCGGGTTGCGTGCCTCCGACGGCAGCGATAGCGAGAGCCTGACGTACTTCACACCGGCTCTCGGACGCCCGAACATAAAGAAACCTCGCCGCTGGGGCACCACGGCGAGGTCGGCTGCGGGCGAGCGTACCCTTATGTCCCAGACCGTCACCACGCCGGCCCAGCGGGAGGGCGGCGACCCTGTCGAGCAGATTCGCGACTCCGTCGTCCGCGAGGAGACCCACGAGAACGCGCCGGCGGTCGTGGTTCGCGCCGACGAGGTCCAGCAGGTGCTCTCGACCCTGCGCACCGAGGCGGGGCTCGACCACTGCGCCTGCGTCACCGCCCAGGAGTACGCCGACCGCTTCGAGACCATCTACCACCTCCGGAGCTACGACGACCCGACACGGGAGCTATCGGTCGTGGTACCCACCGCCCACGACGACCCCCACAGCGAGTCGGCGGCGCCCGTCTACCGCACCGCCGAGTGGCACGAGCGCGAGGCCTACGACCTGCTGGGTATCACCTACGACGACCACCCCGACCTCCGCCGCATCCTGTTGCCCGAGACCTGGCAGGGCCACCCGCTGCGCCGCGAGTACGACCAGTCCAAGCCCCAGATAGTCACGTTCCGCGAGCACCAGCGGCTGCTCGAAGACGAACGGACCGGTCCCGACACGATGCATCTCAACGTCGGGCCCCACCACCCCTCGACCCACGGCGTCCTCCACCTGACCGTCGAACTCGACGGCGAGCAGGTCGCCGCCGTCGACCCCGACATCGGCTACATCCACCGCTGTGAAGAACAGATGTGCCAGCAGGGCACCTACCGCCATCAGATTATGCCCTACCCCGACCGGTGGGACTGGGGCGGCGCGGGCCTGCTGAACGAGTGGGCTTACGCGCGGACGGCCGAGGACCTGGCCGACATCGACGTGCCCGAATACGCCCAGGTGATTCGGACGATGTGTGGCGAGCTCGCCCGTATCCTCTCGCATATGCTCGCCGTCGCCACGTACGCGCTGGACGTGGTCGGCGAGTTCACCGCCGTCTTCCAGTGGGGCATCCGCGATAGGGAGATCGTTCAGGATATCCTCGAAGACCTCACCGGCCAGCGGCTGATGTTCAACTACCTCAGGCTCGGTGGGGTGGCGTGGGACCTCCCGGAGCCACGCGGGACCTTCTTCGAGAATATCCAGGAATTTCTCGACGGCCTCCCCCGCAAACTCGCGGAGTACCACGATATGCTCACGAGCAACGAGATTCTCCAGCTTCGCACTGTCGACACGGGGTACCTAGACCCCGAGACAGCGAAGGCCTACGGCTGTACCGGCCCGGTCGCGCGGGCCTCCGGCGTCGACTACGACCTCCGGCGGGACGACCCGTACGGCTACTACGACGAACTCGACTGGAACGTGGTCACCGACGACGGCGGGGACAACTTCGCCCGACTGCTCGTGCGCCTGCGCGAGGTCGAGGAATCGTCGAAGATAATCCAGCAGTGTGTCGACCTGCTCGAAGACTGGCCCGAGAGCGACCGCGAGATTCAGTCGAACGTCCCCCGGACGCTCCGGCCCGAGCCCGACACGGAAATCTACCGCGCGGTCGAGGCCGCCAAGGGCGAACTGGGCATCTACATCCGCTCGGACGGCACCGACACGCCCGCCCGGTTCAAGATTCGCGGCCCCTCGTTCTCGCACGTCCAGGCCCTCTCCGAGATGGTCGAAGGCGAGTACGTCCCGGACCTCGTGGCGACGCTTGGCAGTTTAGATACCATCATGGGGGAGGTCGACCGGTAGCGACTACGGCGACCGGCCGCTTTTGTACGCCCCACGCCTACTAGCGGGCGATGACCGAGCAAGCGACGTTCGCGGGTGGGTGTTTCTGGTGTACCGAGTCCGTCTTCAAACAGGTCGAGGGCGTCGAAGACGTCGTCTCGGGCTACGCCGGGGGCCACGTCGAGAACCCGAGTTACAAGGCCGTCTGTCGGGAAGAGACGGGCCACGCCGAGTGTGTCCAGCTGACCTACGACCCCGCTGTGGTGAGCTACGAGGACCTGCTGACGGTGCACTTCACCACCCACACCCCGACGACGCTCAACCGGGAAGGCAACGACGTCGGGACCCAGTACCGCTCGGCGGTGTTCTACCACGACGAGGCCCAGCGCGAGGCCGTCGAGGCCTTTATCGAGGAGATACAGCCGGGCTACGACGACGACATCGTCACCGAGGTCGAGCCCCTGGAGACGTTCTACCCCGCCGAGGAGTACCACCAGGACTACTTCGAGAAGAACCCCAACCAGGCCTACTGCCAGATGACGATTCCGCCAAAGCTGGACAAGCTACGAGAGAAACACGCCGAGCTCCTGGCATGATTTTCGAGACAGAGGTCCCGCTGCGTTTCGACGACCTCGACACCTACGGCCACGTCAACAACGTCCGCTACGGCACCTATCTGGAGGAGGCCCGCATCGACTACCTCGTCGAGGTCGTTGGCGACGGCGACCGCGACTTTCTCGCGGACAGCGACGACGGCATCGTCATCAAGACGCTCGAAATCGAGTTCGAGCAGCCGGTTCGCAGCGCCGACAGCGTCACCGTCAGCGTCCGGGTGCCCCGCCTAGGTACGACGAGTTTCCCCTTCGAGTACGAGATCCGCGACGACGGCGCCGTCGCCGCGACCGGCGAGACGACCGTCGTGACCTACGACCGCGCGGCCGGCGAACCCCAGCCCATCCCCCAGCGCTGGCGTGACGCCATCAGCGAGTTCGAGTTCGGGCAGTAGCAGTTTCTGGAGTGGCGATATCGAACGCTTCGGTCATCCGTGTAAAAGTGGCCGAGAGCGTGAACAGCCAGAAAGCCCCGAGCGGCTACGGTCCCGCGCCTCGCTGTGGTCCTTGCGTCGGCGGGGTTCCCGTAGCCGCTCGCCCCTTTCAGTCCCACCCGCCGTTGCTTGACCAACCGGCTACGGTCAAGGGCTTTCTGGCTCTGCAAGCTGGCGGAGTCCCGGTCGGACACTCCCCGCGCTGCCAGGCGAAGTTCCTTTGACAGGGACACGTGAAGGAGGGGTATGGGAGACGATGCTATCGACGACGTGGACGAGGCCATCCTCCACGCCCTCCAGGAGGACGCCCGCAACATCTCGTCGGGTGACATCGCGGAACGGACCGGCACGTCGGGCAGCACCGTCCGGAAGCGAATCCAGCGCCTCGAGAACGACGAGGTCGTCAAGGGGTACAGCGCCGAAATCGACTACCAGAAGGCCGGCTATCCGCTGCGAATGTTGCTGTTCTGTACCGCGCCGATTCCCGAGCGGGGCGAACAGATTCCGGACATCCTCGCCATCGACGGCGTCGTCTCGGTCCAGGAGCTGGTCACCGGGGAGCGCAATCTGCTGGTGACCGTCGTCGGCGAGACCGACAGCGACATCACCCCGGTCGCACAGGAACTGCTCGACCTGGGGCTGACCGTCGTCGACGAGGTGCTGGTCCGGAGCCACGAGACGACGCCGTTTGGCGAATTCGTCAACGAGTAGCCCGCTGTCCCGGCGCCAGGCGGCGGTTGCCCGACAGCGCGGGTGGGCGAGACTGCGCTCGGGGGACCGACGCCCGCGGCCACGCTTGCCGATACTCATATAGAGACTATAATGTTCTTTAATCGCCTTATCCTCGAACGGACTGGTAAAATAGAAGATTTTAATAACCAGTCTGTTCGTAATCTGAGTGAACGACGGCCGGCACTGCTCCGGGCGCTGCCCCGGCCGCGGCCGGTCGACGACACCAACGATGTCAGACGAAACACAGCGCACGACGGTCAGACCGCTTCCGAGCGGGATAGGGCAGCAAGCACCGAGCACGCCGAAAGCCCTGACCCGGGCCGTCTGGCTGCTGTGGGGGCTGAGCCTGGTCGCGCTGGCCGGTCGGGTGGTGACCGGCTGGTCGCCCGAACTGGGGAGTGTGGTCGCCGTCGACGGACTGACCGTTCTGATGTGGACGGTCGTCACCTTCTTTTCGGGTATCGTCCACAGCTACTCGCGCCGCTATATGGCCGGCAGCGCCCACGAGACGCGCTTTTTCGTCACTGTGTTCGGGTTCACGCTGGTCGTGATGGCGCTGGTCGCAGCCAACCACGTCGCCCTGTTCGGGCTGCTCTGGCTGGCGATGGGGCTGCTGATGGCACAGCTCATCGGCGTCATCAGCGGCTGGAAACAGGCGGGCGTGGCCGCGTCGCTCGCTCGCAAGTACTTCGTCGCGAGTAGCGCGCTGCTGGCCGTTGCGCTGACGCTGCTGTGGGGGACGACCGGCGCGGCGACGATTTCGGGCATCGCAGCGGCCTCGTACACGCTCGGCGGGCCGGTGTGGCTGCTGGCCGCCGGCGCGCTCGTGCTCGCGGCGATGATACAGTCCGCGCTCATCCCCTTCCAGGGATGGCTGCTCTCCTCGATGACCGCGCCGACGCCCGCGTCGGCGCTGATGCACGCCGGCTTCGTCAACGCCGGCGGCATCCTGCTGACCCGCTTTGCCCCGGTCATCACCGTCGACCCCCTGCTCATGCTCGCAGTGGTCGGCGTCGGCGCGGGAAGCGCGCTGGGCGGGAAACTCCTGAAATCGGTCCAGACCGACGTCAAGAGCAAACTGGGCTGTTCGACGATCGGCCAGATGGGCTTTATGATAATGCAGGCCGGGCTGGGCTTTTTCGGCGCCGCCATCACCCACCTCATCCTCCACGGGTTCTACAAGGCCTACCAGTTCCTGAGTTCGGGTAGCCAGGTCGAACACAACAGCCCGACCGGGGAAATCGGCCGCAGAGAGGGCATCGTCGGCGCCGTCGTGACCATCCTGACGGCGCTGGCCGGCGGGATGCTGTTCGCGACGCTGACCGGGAAGGGAGCGAGAGTCGACAGCGGCCTCCTGCTGACCTTCTTCGTCGTCTTCACCACGCTGCACGCGGCCCGCAACGCCGTGACTCACACCGAACTGCCGGCGACGGCCCGCTACGGCGCGGTCCCGCTGGTCTTCTTCCCGGCCATCGTCATCTACGCCGTGGTGTACGAGGGCATCTCCGGGCTCCTGGCGGTGGGGACGGCGACGACGGAGCTGACGCTGCTTCACGGCGCCGTCGCCGTCTTCTTCGTCGGCGTCTACCTCGCCATCGAGACCGGCGTCCACGAACACAGCCAGCGCCTCTACGTGGCGCTGTTGAACGCCAGCCAGCCGCCGACCGACACGCTGGTGACCGCGACGGAGGACTACAATGAGTACTGAAAAACACATCCGCGACAGCATCGACGACGCGGCCGACACCGTCGGCTCGGTCTGGCCCATCCACTCGTTCGTGACCGCCAACCCCCTCTCGGGGTTCGAGGACAGGCCCTTCGCCGAGGCGGTCGCCCAGGCCACCGACGTGCTGGGCGGCCGTGGCTACCCCAGCCCGGAGACGTTCGAGGCGGCGCTGGAGCGTGACCAGATAGACCGTGACGTCCTCGAGGCGGAACTCGCCGAGGCCGGCTACGAGGCCGACCCCGAGACGCTGCTCGACCGTATGGACACTGCAGCCGACGACGCCGGGACCGACCCCGACACGGCGGTCGAACGCGTCGACCACGTGCTGACCAAGTGGCTCTCGGCCTTCCTCGACGAGGGGCGTGCCCACTGGCCGCTGCCGGACCGTGACCTCGGGTTCTACGGCGTCTTCCGCAAGGTGGCCACCTACGACGGCCAGATACCCGACTCGGGCGTCGTCACGGACCTGCCGGCGAGACCCGTCGAGACCATCGAGACGGTGCTCGACCCCTACCCCCAGGAGCAGTGGGCGACCATCTTCGAGCAGCAACTGGCCGCCCTCCCCGGCTGGACCGGCTTCATCAAACAGCGCGCCGCCGACGGGAACGAGTGGCAGTCGCGCTATCCGATAACGGTGACGGGGTATCTCGCGGCGCGGCTAGCGCTGCTCGACGCCGTCGACGCCGAGCTCGCGCCCTCGGCCGACCCCGAAGCCGGCGAGGGCCCGGTCGACGAGGTCAGCGAGGCGTTCCTGAGCGCGTGGGAGGCGACCTACCGCGAGGAGCTCGTCGCGAGTGTCAGCGCCGAGAGCCAGTCGCTGGCCGACAGCGAACCGTCGGGCCGCCCGGACGCCCAGCTGGTCTTCTGTATCGACACCCGCTCGGAGGTTCTGCGCCGCCATCTGGAGACCGTGGGCGACTACGAGACCCACGGCTACGCCGGCTTCTTCGGTATCCCGATGGAGTACGAGGGGTACGACTCGGCGGTCAGCGTCGAGGCGTGCCCGCCCATCGCCGACCCCCAGCACCGAATCACCGAGGAGCCGACCGACGGCGAAACCAAAGACGAGTACGACTACCTGACGGGTATCCGCAAGGGGGCGGCCGAGATCATCGAGTCCATCGAGGCCAACGCCGCGACGGCCTACGGCTTCGTCGAGAGCGCCGGGAGCGGCTACGGGCTCGCGCTGGCGAGTCGCACGCTGGTCCCCGGGCGCGTCCACGATGTCTTCGACAGCGTCGAGGAGTTGGTCCCCCAGGGCCACGAGTTCTGCAGCCCCTCGCTCGAAGACCTCACCCTGGAAGAGTGCGTCAGCTACGCCGAGACCGCCTTCGACCTGATGGGCTGGGAGGAGTTCGCCCGCCTGGTCGTGTTCACCGGCCACGCCGGCGAGACGGCGAACAACCCGTTCGACTCCAGTCTCGACTGCGGGGCCTGTGCCGGCAACCCTGGGGGCCCGAGCGCCCGCGTGCTCGCGAAGATCTGTAACGACGACGCCGTCCGGGCCGAACTGCGCGAGCGCGGCTTCGAGATCCCCGACGACACCGTCTTCGTCGCCGGCCAGCACAACACCACGACCGACGAGGTCGACATCTACGACAGCGCTGTGCCCGAGAGCCACGCGGCGGACCTCGACGCCCTCCGTGCCGACCTCGAGACCGCCCGCGAGGCGACCGCCACAGAGCGCACCGCGTCGACCGGTGACGCCGTCCGCGAGACCGAGCGCAAGGCGGCCGACTGGGCCGAGACCCGCCCCGAGTGGGGGCTGGCCGGCAACGCGGGCTTCGTCGTCGGGCCGAGCGAGCTGGCCGCGGGGCTCGACCTCGACGGCCGCGCCTTCCTGCACTCCTACGACTGGTCGACGGACCCGGAGGGCGACGCGCTCGAAGCCATCATGACGGCACCGATGGTCGTCACGCAGTGGATCAACTGCCAGTACTACTTCTCGACGGTCGACAACGCCGTCTACGGCAGCGGGTCGAAGATTACCCACAACCCCGTCGGCAACGTCGGCGTCTACCAGGGCAACGGCGGCGACCTGATGGCCGGCCTCCCGCTGCAGTCGCTCATGGCGGCCGACGACGAACCGTACCACCAGCCGCTGCGCCTCTCGACGGTCATCCACGCCCCCGTCGAGCACGTCACGGATATCATCGCCGACCACGAGAACGTGGCGGGGCTGCTCGACAACGGCTGGCTCTCACTGACCGTCGTCGACCCGACACAGGACCACGCCGCCTTCCACTACGTCGGCGACCTCTCCTGGAGTTCGGCCAGCGAGGGCGTGACCGTCGGCCAGACCGCAGAAGCGTCCACGGCCGTCGCCGACGACTGAACGGCCCAGCTGCCGAGTTTTTCCCAGCAGCGAGCCTCCACAGCGACTGGCCATTTCGGGCGTTCTGTATAGCGCTATTCGATTTATTGCCGCCACGCCGCCGACGCGTCGAACTTTTAGGAGTCGGGCGTTTAGGCGCCGCTAATGGTCCAGAACGTGGCCTCGGTGATGCCGGAGCTGGAGCCGGAGGATTTCCACCTGCTGTCGGGGGTCGAACAGGGGATGCGCTTCTCGGAGTACGTCGACCGCGAGAAGCTGACCGACTTCTCCCGGTTGAGCGAGGAGAACGTCGACTACCGGCTGGACCGGTGTGAGGACCGCGGGCTGGTCGAGCGCAAGACCATCCAGTACGAGGGGTTCAAGCTCACTTTCGAGGGGTACGACGCGCTGGCGCTGCACACCTTCGTCGAGCGGGACACCATCGAGGGCTTTGGCGCCCCGCTTGGCGTCGGCAAGGAGAGCGACGTCTACGAGGTCCAGTCGTACAAGCCCCTGGCCCTGAAGTACCACCGCGAGGGGTACACCAACTTCCGCGAGGTGATGCGCGACCGGGACTACACCTCAGATCGGGACCACGTCTCCTGGCTCTACACCGCCCGGAAAGCCGCCGAACGGGAGTACGAGGCCCTGGAGACGCTGTATCCCGACGTCTCGGTCCCCCAGCCCATCGATACGAACCGCCACGCCATCGTCATGGAGAAAGTCGACGGCGTGGAGCTCTCCCGGACCGGACTCGAACCCGAGCAGGTCGTCCCGGTGCTCGACCTCGTCTTAGCGGAGATGCAGACGGCCTACCGGGAGGGGTTCGTCCACGCCGATATGAGCGAGTACAACGTCTTCGTCACGACCCAGGGGGTCGTCGTCTTCGACTGGCCCCAGGCGATACCGACGGACCACGAGAACGCGGCGGAGCTGCTGGCCCGAGACGTCGAGAACATCGTGAACTACTTCGGGCGGAAATACCCCGCTCACGTCGAGGAGATCGACACCGACGCCGTGGCGGCGGCACTGGCCGCCGACAGCTTCGCGACGGTCAGCGACCACACCGTCTAAGGGCGCTCCCGGCCGTTTTCGCCCGCTCGAACCGCCAGCAGCGCCGCTACTCGGTCGCTCGCGTTCGCACTGGTAAATCACATAACGCTATATCAAATCCGCCAACGTGACGAGTCACCGCCCACAGCGAGCAGTGGCGGAAACGCCCGCGCTGGGCCGCTGGCGGACGAAACCGTGGAGGGTAAACCGCTCGAAAGCGAAGATGAGCGTGAGATGGACCGACGAACTCTACTACGGGCGAGCGGCGTCGCACTGGCCGGGGGGCTCGCGGGCTGTGGCGGGTCGAGTACGGAGGACACGCCGAGCGGGACGGAAGTGCCGAACCTCGTGGAGATGACCAACGCGAACCAGTTCGACCCGGCGGAACTCACCGTCAGCGTCGGCGAGACGGTCACCTGGAAGACCGTCGGGACGGTCGCCCACAGCGTCACCGCCTACGAGGACGAGCTCCCCGACGGCGCGGCGTACTTCGCCTCCGGCGGGTTCGACAGCGAGTCGGCCGCCCGGGGCAACTACCCGTCCGAGGGCAGCGTCGGCGCCGACGAGACCTACGAACACACCTTCGAGACGGCCGGCGAGTACAGCTACTTCTGTATCCCCCACGAGGGCGGGATGCAGGGGACCATCGTCGTCGAGAGCTAATTCAGATAGTCGTGCAGGCCGTCCGCGAGCGATATCGTGGGTTCGAACCCGAGCCGTTCGCGGGCTTTCGTGATATCGGCAGCCGAGTGACGGATATCCCCCTCGCGGGCGTCGACGTGGGCTATCTCGGCGGTCGGGTCGAGCTCGTCTCTGATTATCTCGGCGAGCTCACGGACCGAGGTGCGCGAGCCGGTACCGACGTTGAACGCCTCGCCGGTCGCGTCAGTACGGGCGGCGAGGCAGTTCGCCTGCACCACGTCGGCGACGTTGACGAAGTCCCGTGTCTGCTCGCCGTCGCCGTGGACGGTCAGCGGGCCGCCGTCGCGGGCCTGCTCGGTGAAGGCCTTGATGACGCCGGCGTAGTCGCCGCCGGACTGGCGGGGGCCGTAGATGTTGAAGTACCGTAGCGCGACCGTCGGGAGGTCGTAGAGGTCGGCGTACAGCCGGCAGTAGTGGTCGCTGGTCAGTTTCTCCAGTCCGTAGGGCGAGGAGGGGTCTTTGGATTCAGTCTCCGCGACGGGGATAGCGTCGGGCGCGCCGTAGATGGCGGCGCTGGAGGCGAAGACGACGCGGGCGTCCTGGCGGCGGGCGGCCTCCAGGATGGCCAGGGTCCCGTTCGCGTTGACCGCGTTGCTCGTCGTCGGGTCCTCGACCGAGCGGGCGACGCTGACGATGGCCGCCTGGTGGAAGACGAGGTCGACGCCGTCCATGGCCTCGGCGACCGTCGCGTCGTCACGGATATCCCCTTCGATGACCGTCGCGCCGTCGGGGACGTTCGCCCGCGTGCCGCTGGAGAAGTTATCGAGGATACGAACCTCGTTGTCGGGGAGGTGGGCGTCGGCGATGTGGCTGCCAACGAAGCCGGCACCGCCGGTAACGAGAACCGTCTTGTCGGTCACAGTAGCCGTCATACCCGGACGTGGGCGAGGCTGTGGTAAATAGGTCGGGTCGCTCCAACAGTTAAGTAGCTTGAGCCGTACGGCCGGTGTGGCGGCAGCGTCGGTGGCAGTAGCGCCCGCGTCAGGCGCTCGCGTTCGAGCCGCCAGTCGCGCCCGTCGCGGTGTCGCGAGCGGATTCGGCTTCGAGCAGCTCGCGGTAGCGGTCGCGGATGGTGACCGTGCTGACGTCGGTGGCCTCGCTCACCGTCTCCTGGGTGAGTTCTTCGTTGACCAGCAGGCCGGCGGCGTAGATGGACGCGGCGGCCAGCCCGACGGGGCTCTTGCCGCTGTGGACGTTGGCGGCTTTCCCCGTCTCCAGCAGTTCGCGGGCTCGCCGCACCAGCTCGTCGCTGGCGTCGAGCTGGGAGGCGAACTTGGTGAGGTAGTCGGCCGGGTCCGGCGGGCCGATCTCGAGGGCGAGTTCGCGGTTGATGTAGCGGTAGGCCCGGGTGAACTCCTGTTCGTCGACGCGGCTCACGAGCACCATGTCGTCGATGGTCTGGGGGAGGTTCGCCTGCCGGATGGCGGCGTACAGCGCGGCGGTGGCGATACCCTCGATGGAGCGGCCGGGGAGCAGCCCCTCGTCGAGCGCACGGCGGTAGACGACGCTGGCGGTCTCACGGGCGCTCTCGGGGACGCCCAGCGCGGAGCCCATCCGGTCGATTTCGCCCAGGGCCTGCTTGAGGTTGCGCTCGCTGTGGTCGCGGGTGCGGAAGCGCTCGTTCCACGTGCGAAGCCGCTGCATCTTCTCGCGCTGGCTCGCCGACAGCTGGTTGCCGTTGGCGTCTTTGTTCTGCCAGCCGATGTTGGTCGAGAGCCCCTCGTCGTGCATCATCTTGGTCGTGGGAGCGCCGACGCGGGACTTCTGGTCGCGCTCGGCCGAGTCGAACGCTCTCCACTCCGGTCCGTGGTCTATCTCGTCTTCCTCGACCACCAGCCCGCAGTCCCCACAGACCGTCTCGCCGCGGGAGGCGTCGCTCGTGAGTGAGCCGCCACAGTCAGGACAGCGGTGGTCGTCAGCGACCGCTTCCTCCTCGTCGTCAACGCGTTCGTGGGCGTCGTAGGTGCTGAGTGTAGTCATAATGGGGGGATGGGGTGCGATGGCGGAGCGCCACTCGCGTTCGTATCCATACGAACACACGCATCGGGTATCAGGGCTCGGTTGGCATATGCCGAACTGCCGTGTCAGCGCCTCACACGCCCGAGCGACCGACCCGGAGTCGGCTCCCCTCGGCGACGGCCTCGTCGGCCTCGACGGGGCCCATCGAGCGGGTGACAAAGGAACGGACGATCCACGCCTCGGCGCGCTGGAGCCGATACTGCAGCGTCGACCGCGAGACGTCGAGCCGGTCGGCGAGTTCGGTCAGCGAGACGTCCCGCGGCGTGCGGTAGTAGCCGTAGTCGACGGCGGCCTCGACGGCGGCCTGCTGTTCCGGGGGGAGCTCGGCGAGCGTGACGGCCTCGTCGGCCCAGTAGGCCGGCTCACCCAGCTGGCGGAACTCGACGGTGAGGCCGGGGCGGAGCTCCGCCTCCAGTGCGGAGAAGAGGTCGTCGACACCGTCGTCCGAACAGAGCAGGAGCCGCCACTCACAGCGGCTCCCGCGCCGTTCGGTCTCACAGAGGACGCCCTGGCCGACGTGTTCGATGGCGAGGCGGGGGATGGAGTGGCAGTCGCCGGCTTCCGAACGGTAGCTGTAGACGGTGCGCCGGCCCGCCTCGCTCGCGATGACCTCGTAGTGCCAGTCGGTGATGCAGTCGCGGGTGCCGATACACTCGGTACACTGGACGGGGCTGTCGAACACCTCGTCGAGCCGTTCGAGCGCCGCCTCGGGACCGGCGACCCGTTCGAGGCGCCACATCCCGTCGTCGGTCACGTTACAGGCGATAGAGCGGGAGTGGGTCTCCGGATGGTCGATGAACACGTCCATCAACGGGTCCACGTTCCGGTCGTAGTCGATAGTGAAGATGAACTCGCGCACAGCCGTGATACGGCTGCGGGGTATTTATATCTCGGTCAAAAATTCGGCATACGCCGAAATTTCCTACGACGTCTGGGCCTGCGCGTCGGCGAGCCAGTCAGGGTCCTCGACCGTCGTCGAACCGATGCCGGTCACCGAGTAGCGCCACTCCGCCGAGACGACACTCCCGTCGTCGGCCTCGCCGCTGAGCGTCCACGTCGTCAGCCTGGCGATACCGTCGCTATCGACGAGGACGGCGACGGTAAAGTCCGTGGCCGAGACGTCGTCGCTGCCGAACAGCGAGCCGCCGTAGGCCTGCCACTGGGCGGTGTTGTCGTACTCGTACCGGGAGACTGCGACGCCGTCGTACGTCTCGGTACCGACGAAGCTGGCGTCGGATTCGAGGTCGGTACTGAACCCGGCCGCGTAGCCCGTCGCGCTCTCGAAGACACCGACCTGCCTGTCGCTCGACACGTACTGCACGTCGTCACCGTCACCGTACCGGCTGTAGCTCGTCCCGTCGGCGACGAACGTTTCGATGTCGAAGCTACCGTCCGATCCCGTCGTCTCGAGGCGCTGTAGCGACCGATTCGCCTCCAGGTCCACCCGGTAGCTCTGGGTGAGGCTGCTGGTCGCGCCATCGACCTCGGTGACGGTGTAGGACCGCTCGGTCGCGAAGTTCCCCGCCCCGCGGAGCCGCGTGTCCGGGTCGGTCAGCGAGAGGTCGCTCGTCGTCGGTGGGTCGCCGGTGTCTGCGGTGTTCGAGTCGACCGACGGCGTGCCGGTCGCGGTCCCGGCCGCCGTCTCCGTCGGGTCCCCGTCGGCGCTGTCGGTCGTGGGGCCGCCCGAGCAGCCCGCGAGGGCGACCAGCAG
>Ga0306899_1000144_pt1 | contig 41382 bp, 53 predicted proteins | sample AntRauMFilla3764_FD_190407 | JGI IMG/M metagenome (GOLD analysis project Ga0306899, IMG submission 190407) | Saline lake microbial communities from Rauer Islands, Antarctica - Metagenome Filla 3 #764 (v2) (version 2) | ecosystem: Environmental > Aquatic > Non-marine Saline and Alkaline > Saline ... | reverse complement strand
GCTCAAATGCTTTCAAAAGTTTAGCGTGCTGGTTAGCGGTTGTCAGTTCTACTGCAACATAGTCTTTTTTAGAGTGGGGAGGTAAAAAGAGTCCAACGTAGACTAGCTTAAGATCCTCGCATATTTCTTTCAGTTCGTCAAGTAGCTCATCTAATTCTTCTTTTCTCATCTTTTCCTTTCAACCAGTGCTGAGCGTCGTCAAACGGGTCAATGAAGACACTGCCTAACTGCAACTGTAGGCCACAATCCAAACGGAATTGCGACAAGTTTCTCTCTTGAGTCGGACTCTGGATCATAGGTGACCATTCCAACGATAGCTCCTTCAATATCAGCCCTCCCTATTACTTTGAACAGACAAACAGCATCTTCAGGTAAAGTACCTTGGAATGCACCCGGTGCTCTTATCCAGAACATCATACCCTTAAAAACTATGGTAGGCTCTACACAGGGATCTGGGCTGTAAATTGCTATTATTTCAGACTCCAGTTCTTCAATGCGTTCAAGCAAAGCAATATGAATATAATCCGCACAACCAAGAGACCTTAACTTCTCAATTCGTTCTCTTGATATATTTACTTTTACTATATTATGCGAAGGCATAGTCTGATTCCTCTATTTTGCTAAGATCTAGTTTGCCTCTTTCTGGCATTAGATCTAAAGAGTTAAGTTCTTCTAAGATCTCTCTAAGAGGGTCTATTTCATGTAGCCGTCTAAACGTTTTGCGTACCCTGTAGAAGAGATCTTCCATATGGGCGGCATGACAACCGAAAGAGTCATGTACCACAACAACTGAAAATGAGCAATCATGTACAGTATGGGCCAAGTGTGCAGCATCCAACGAATGTACGATGTTTGGTGCAGCCCCTGTTTTCTGCTTGCTTTCGTTAAGAGTACTCTCTTCCCAAACTTGAATTTGGACCCACAGAGTTTTGGGTCCATGTTGTAGGCGTACGCGTACAGCCTTTGCTTTTCGATACTCTTGTACCACTGGAAACCCAGTAGTTGGTGTATGCCATGTAAGTGGCTTATTTTCTTCATTTGCTCTCTCCGCAAGGGTTTCAAACAGCCTAAGCATTCTAGCTGGGCCTTTTAGTTCATCATAACAGGTACGATATACTAAGTCTCCTAACATTATACCCCAGAGATAGTCCTTGTCTCTCAGATAATCGTTAATACCTCTGGTATCCTCAATTACTTGTTGACCCATACCGTAAGAGGTACCGCCATAACCGAGTGTCATAGTATTTCTCTTGACGCTTGATCTCCTCTGTTTCTTAGTTAATTTGAGCCAATAGACAGGGAATAGCTTTTCTCTAAGATCCCTATTACTCTGTTTCCATTTCATAAGATTCTTATAGGCAATTTCCTTACGATCTGACCCAAGAGGAGCTTCAGAGTACTTCTTTTGCAGCTCTATACCCTTACTTTGCACAGCACTAAATCTATTTACTACTTTCTTAGGTAGTTTGCTACGCATGTCTTCTAACCTAGACCATACCTTATCAGCAATGAACATGTATACATCGCCGGGGGTAGCTTGAGGTACAAGATTGACAAGAGGCGCAACCTCTTCATCACGGGACATAGCAGCAAGGTGTTGAACACCATTGTTACTACCGTCTATGAAGACCGGTAGGCAAGACGGGAAATCTTTTGATTCTTCACCTCGCTCTTCCCACGCAGTCAAGGCTTCAATTTCAAAGCAAGAGGCTAAGAAAGAGAAAGGTTTATCAGCTTTCATCCATCCACGATGAGAAAGCGGATCGCGCGCGTAATCTTTAATATAATGCAAGTTATCTTCTACCCACTCAACTCTTTCTTTTAGCGGTATCTTGTCTTCTCCCCATACATTTGCAGCATAGGTGTATAACCACTTTTGGCCGTTAGGACCTAGCGGGACTGGTTCGTCCAGCATTAGGATACCGCGAGCGTTATCTGAAGACTGTTCATGTAAGAATGCCGTGTTGGGGTAAATCCTACCCATATTGTTCGCAGAAGATCGTTAGTCTTCTACCGTAACATGCGACCAAGTTTTTCCAGCTCTTATTTGTTTTATGCACCACTCCGTGACATTAAACTTTTTTGCAAGAGCCTTCCTCCTCATATTAGGTCTCTTCTTTACTTCTATTACTTCTAGTTCTGTAAGTTTCCTCATTGGGTTTTTCTTTCCATTCATCCTGTAAGAATGGAGTTGATTGTAAGAAGGAGTACATCTTTCTAGATTACAAAGGCTGTTGTTGAGTGGGTTTCCGTCTATGTGGTTAACCTGTGTCAAGCTAGGCACCTTTAAGATAAAACTACCCGCAACAAGCTGATGAACTGTTTTTGTGCATCTCTTTGATTTATAACATAGAACTAAAGTCAGGTAACCTTTAGAGTTTTTAGTAGGCTTGAGACATCTACCTTTTCTTAACGCCATAGTTCCACTGAAGGGAACAAGAGTATCTAAACGACGTACTTCTCCTTTATTAGATACTTGGTATACGGTTTCAAAGCCTTTAATATCTTTCCATATTCGCATGTTCTGCTCCTTATTACTAAGAAGATCGGACTATATCATACCTATACTAGGCCTCTGCGCTTCGAGCCACTTGGCTCTACATAATAGTCTCTACACCTTCTAATTAAAAATTAGCTTGGCTCGGTATTGTCACATTGGATGTTTACCGAATTCACAGAGTTTTACTTCCGCCATAGGATTAACGGAAGTCGAAGTTATATAAGTGGTAGAAAGTTTTATCGAGGTGGAGATTTGCAAGCTTTTGGACGGCTTCCGCTTCTATTAGCATAGACCGTCTTTTCTTGTTGTCGACCTCTTTATAATATTTGAACGGAGACTCACTATAGTCTTTGGATTTTTCCATGAAGTGTTCATAGACCGCAAAGACATCCTTGTTGATCCTCCATCCAGTGCTGCTTAGTTTATTTAGAACATAGAAAAGCACTTCCATTTCTTCGCTGGGTCTTTTAAATGGGTCAAGTTGCATGGCAGACCCTCTTTTAACAATTGGTGTGCCAGTAGTTGAATGATATGGATATCCCTTGACCCAAGGTGCTGGGACGATATTGACAGGAAACATGTCACAATTGTCCATATCAATTGTATCAATTAGAGTCTTGAGACGTTTCCAATCTTCTGCTACAATAACATAGGCTCTGTGCTTAGAGACCTTTGTATTTCGATTTGTCTTTTCTTTTGTGTAAGAAATCAAGCCAATGTCTATGAAACTTATTACAATAAACCACCCAGCATGGATTTCCATAATAGAGTCTTGTAGTAGCTTGTTCTTTTGTCTTAGCCTACGACCAATAGAAGCAGATAGCTCTACCAGCGTTCCTCTTCGCTCAATTGCTCTCAGAACATGGGGGTAACTGAAGGCGATAAGGTTTTCCGCAGATAGTTTCTCTTCCGTGAGCCAGTAGGCACCATTTCTGGTGTCAAGATTTTCAAGACGGTAACTTAGGTCTTGTTCGAGGGCTTCTAGAGTTTCTGATGCTTCCACACCGCCTCCTGTTATCTTACTTATGGAAGTAGTTATGAGTGTTATCGTACACCTTTAACCAGTTATAAATAGAATACTTACTACATCCAAACTTTTCTGCGGCTTTAGTAGGACCTACTTTAATAGCCTCTTGACATGCTCTCATACGAAAGGAATCATCGTAGTCTCCGACGACCTGAAGGATATCCCCAGTTTTACCGAAAGTCGGTTCCCTTAGCCTTGTAGTTCTCCAAGCAGTAGAGTTTGAAACCCCGTAACGAGCTGCAGTCCCAGAGATAGAGAAACTAAGGGGCTGATCGTTCTTGATTATGTTTTGGTTATTTCCCCAACCAGAGAAGTTAAACCTAGGGTTTACCGATCCTTTAGTCTGATCCTGCGTCTTGGCCTTACCAGAACATGCTTTTGAAGATTTCTTCGACTGGCCTTTCGCTATCACTATCTTCGTAGGTGTGTGACAGTTTGTCGTTGATGAGTCCAACGACGACTGGGAACTGAGCGTTTTGTTTTGTGACTTCTGCCTTGCTGGCTTCGACTTTTCTAGTAGGCTCATAAGGAATTGCTCCATTCTTAATAAATTCTTTATTGATTTCTTTAAGTTGATTTTCTCCAAGAAACATTTCATAACCGTTTTTAAGCGTAATTACTTGATATTCGTTTTTCATAGCTTACCCCTTCAGATAGTTTCTCTTAGAACCTTGGACCGAAGCCGTCTTTGTTAGACAGTATTAAGAAGAACACTAGCACTAGGCCTGTAACAACACTAGCTAGTCCAAATATGGGGTAATCAATCCACCAAGGTGCATCGAAGTACCATACTATGGTGTAGACGACCCAAGATAATATGACGGGAATCCAGTAGAATATAATCATACTCGATACGCCTCCGATTGCATTCCCATATCACTTGTCTTTGGGTTTGATCCGAGGTCATAGTTTGATCCGTAGAATCGGAAAGCCCGTAAGATCAAAAGACCCACGTCTTGACGAACACCAAGTTTAGATGCCTGACTAAGGATGCCAGCAATCAGAGTTTGCTCCTGACCCATGCGTTCTGGTTTTATAGAAGCTTGAAAAAGAAGGCTATCAAGTTGATCCAACATTCTGACAATATCTTTCTGGCGGTCTGTAACTGCTCCGGGGTAAGTAAAGCTCCTTGAACAATGGAATTCAAACCTCTTCATTTCATTAGATTCTAGATTGTCAAGAGCTTTCTTTAGTTCAGGAGATTTGTTTTTAGCATGATGAGGTGAGTCACCTGCTGCAAACTCTGGTGCATCATGCATAATGATATACAAAACTGTTTGTAGGTCAACTTCTTTTTTAAAAAGAGACAAAAGCAGCTTTACCATACGAGCAGAATGTGCGTCTGTGAGATCTGCCGAGTTTCTGAGGCTATGCTCATGGTGTGAGTGATAACGATTTACGAAACCAGATCGCCACAACGTGAATGTTTCTACTGCGTTTTCAATTTCTTTAGACACTGTGTGTAATCCTCATACGCTTGATTGGTTTACTAAGATAGGCGCGACATTCAAAGAATTCAAGGGGATCTACCCCGCCATTTGGGCGAACTTTCATAATGTATTTAGCGACTTTACGCTCAAGGCTTTCGGTATTTGTAGCAGTAATCTCCTTAGTTTTCAGGATTTTGTTATTTGTCATTATTTGCCTCTTGAAAAAAAATTAGGTATTTACCCCCCGCCCCGAAGGGCGAGGGGAAAGAGACATCACTCACATTACCAGATTTGCACGGTTTTATTAGGATTCTTGACACAAGCAAGTTGGAGTTGACCCATGAACGCTACAGCGGATGTGACTCCGCCCCAGTTAGAGTTGTGATACAACTTCCCGATAGACACGTCATAGCTCATTTTAGCATCCTTTCGTTGATTTGACACAGATAGCCATAACCAAACCCTATCGGGATAGTACACATCCTTTTCAGGATTCCAGCGTCTTCAAGAGCTTTAGCAACGCCCTCGTTTTCTGAATACCCTTTAACTAGGGCAAAAGAGCCACGCAGGGGTTTGGGAACAGCCTTTTCCATAACACCAGTTACAAAGGCTGTAGGCCTAGACCACAGTTCTCCGTCTTTGGAGATATGAATAGTTAATGAGCCATCTTCATATGTCCCAGAAACATCAACATCATACTCTCCTTTGGGAATATATTTGCTATGCAGGAACGCCTTTATTTTTGCCATGTCATCCTCCGATTCCATGAATGATGTAAAAACCTGCAATAAGCAGGGCGAATAGGGCGCTTACACCCAGTAGATCTATTAAGAAGTTCCGCATCGGAGTTTCCATCTTGGATTGTTTCATTGAATTTCTCTCTGTGCCCGTAAAGAACGGAAACAGCGTTATCTCCATAGCGTCGGTAGGGTGATTGTTCCACCCTCTTACATCCTATTCACGGTCTCTATGGTGGGAGTTGTTATCCGTATCACGCTATTTGGATATCTTGTATTCCTACACAAGCCTTTAACATGACTTGCAGCATCTTAAACAGTCGGGGGCCGATATGGATAACCAGTAGACCGATTCCCTTCCTGATAAGACGTTTAAGGAATTTCTCTAGGGAAGGCCAGACATACTTGAAGAACAAGTACTCAACAGCTTTCTCTATCAAAACTACAAGACACCCGAAGAAGCTCATTAGCTTAACCTCGGGTGTCTGTCAGAGTTTCCTTCATTGGACCTCTTACTTCTTTGCGCAGGTTGCCTCTGACACCACTAGCGCGATGGTATAGACAGCTACAATGACTGATGCAGCCATAATAGTGACTATGATTGTACAGAGGGTTGAAATGAAATTTATCATGCCAAGACCACCTTGACAAGAAGTTTGCTCGTTTCCCATGCTGTGATCAAGATCGACATGGGGAAGATCAGCGGCATCATCATTAGAAACACAGTCAAAACTGCGAAACCGTTTCCAGCCCAAGTAGCAAGCCCGTGAAGAGAGGGATGCTCGATGTGGGCGTCATAGAGACGAGTGATGAAACACAAGCTGAGAATCACAACGGTTGCAACAGCCAGAGCTAGAGCCGAGTTAGCCACGCTGGCAAAGATAGCAAAAGCCATTACAACCGAGAGGTAGACTGCAACCCCCATAACACAGGCCACAGAGATTGCCATAGCTGCACGAGCAGCAGACTTACGGCGAAGAGTGTTCCACTTGTTGCGGAACCAGAGTTTGATACGATTAATCATTGTTGTGTCCTTTATTTACGAGGCTTGCGGTTGGCTTTACGCAGAGGTTTAGTCTTACGTGCTTTTTGACGAGTAGAATGAGGATCGAAAGCTTTTGCTCTCTCCCCGGCCTCTGCAGTTTTAGCAGCAACCAGTTCTTCCAGTTTGGAAGACTCATCAGTGGAAGTTGAGGCGCTCTCCTCCGTCTGAGTTTCCTCTTTAGGAGCGTCCTCTTTCGTCGTCTTGAAGAACGACTTCAGAAAGTCCAGAAGCTGGGTCTGGAACTTGATTGTTTTGTCCGTAACTTTACGAACGATCTTCTTGATGAAGTTGAACATGTCGTGCTCCTTTTTGTATGACGACGATTGATTTTGCCCAGCATTCTAGTGCTGACTTGTTAGTTATTTTTTGGACAGAATTAAGTTTCTGCCTTACTTTCTTTCTATCGTGGTTTACGCTGCTTCGGTCTTCGAGAATACAAGAACCATCAGGGTGATCAGCCCTATGATATTCTTTGCAATACCCAGCCCAAGGAGCACACCAGCAACCCACCCGAAGGTGACGCTGACTGCGAAAGCTCCGTAGATGAGGGCGATAGCGATAGTGACACTAGCGATAGTGCTGATGATGGCCATAGTCATAGTAATGCTCCTTGAGCTTGGTGTGTTTGGCATAGTGAACAGTTTATACACATGTTCAGGTGTTAGCTTTCAAAGCCCGTTAAAACTGAGAAAGCTCGTAGGTCATGAGCGTGAACTCAAGAGTGTCCTTGTAAGACATATAGACTCCCCCTTCATTTGCAAAGCTGAAAGGATCAGCCCCATCGTCAAACACGAGATCACAGTAGATCCCTTTATCGTTGATGACAGTTGCGTACGCTGTAGACCTACCATCTTCTTTGATGATACCAGTGAACAACTCTGCACCTATCTCTTCGTGCTTACTGGTCCCGGTTTGGATGATCTTGAGTGACATAGTCGTGCCCTTTCATTGAGCGTTGGGTTGATGAACTTTCGTTCATTATAGATGCTTCATTTTTCTCACTTTTTCTCGTACGTTTTCCTACCTTGTTACATGGCAACCCGATCTTTCAAAAGTTGCAGTTGCTGGCAGCGGCTGCCGTGCGCAGCGCGTCTGCACGGCCTTTGATCTCGGCCAGCTCGGCTGCGTTCGCGCCGTCACCCGAGATGAGAAACAGGGCGGGCCAGAACAGGACAACCGCGACGGCTGTCTTAGCTGCATCACCGCTTGCTTTTGCATCCTGCGTGGCACCTAGCAACTTGACTTTGGTGTTTAGCGTCACAGCTTCAGCGCGCATTTGCTCGCACGACAGACCTTGGTATGTGGTTGCAGGCATATATGACGCGGTGATTTTATCGCTTTTTTGAGCGCATCCCGACAAGATAGATGCGGCAATCAACGCGGTGAGGATTGCTTTGATGGACATGGTTTTACTTCCTCTACTAGTTTGTGTTTATGAACAGTTTTTACACATGTTCAGTTGTCATAGTAAGACCTGACTGAGCGATTGCCTTATCTAGTGTTTCTGGCTTGCGGTCAATGTTCATCATCATCACCCGAAAACCAAACAGTGTTGCTAGGGCCTTCAACCGTATAGCTTTTTTGGCATAGCCCCTCACAAAGAAGTTTTGCAAGTTCGTTGGTTCGCTTAAGTATGTCAGCCTCACTGATCGGAAAGCGTGGGTACTGGATGCGACTCACACAGAACCCAGCTTCGTCGCCATCGGTGTATATATAATCCACGGTGGTGACCGCATAACAGTCACCGATCTTGTCGCAGTATTCGCGGACAATGTTTCTGGCTTGCGTCACGTCACCCGCCATCCAAATTTTATGGGTGCAGGATTTGTTTGTCAGTAATGTCATTGTCTCAGTCTCCTATTTGGTGGGTTTAAATATGGAGCCGCTCAACAGTGGCCGTCGACGCTCGGCCCAACACGCAAAATACCATGAGCCTTACTTAGATTGGCCTTACTTAGGAGAGCACCATGCAGATTGGCCCCACGCAGATTGGCCTCACTCAGATTGGCCTTACGCAGATCGACATAGCGCAGATTAGCCTCACGCAGATTGGCCTCAGTCAGATCGGCCTTACTTAGGTCGGCATTACTCAGATTGGCACCATTCAGATTAGCTTCACGCAGATTGGCACCACTCAGATTAGCTTCACACAGATCGGCATAACGCAGATCGACATAGCTCAGATCGGCATAGCGCAGATTGGCATAGCGCAGATTGGCACCATGCAGATCGGCATAGCGCAGATTGGCAACATGCAGATTGGCCTCACGCAGATTGGCCTCAGTCAGATTGGCCTTACGCAGATTGGCAACATGCAGATTGGCATAGCGCAAATTGGCACCACTTAGGAGAGCACCATGCAGATCGGCATAGCTCAGATTGGCCTCATTCAGATTGGCCTCACGCAGATTGGCACCACTTAGATTGGCCTCACGCAGATTGGCAACATGCAGATTGGCAACATTCAGATTGGCATAGCGCAGATTGGCACCACTCAGATCGGCACCACTCAAATTGGCCTCACGCAGATTGGCCCCATGCAGATTGGCCTCACTTAGGAGAGCACTACTCAGATCGACGTCGTTTTCTATAGCCCATCTTACGGCCAGACCAATTTTTACTGGGTCCGAAAAGTTGTCGGCGCAGGCAAAGTCAGCTGTGAACTGGATTTCTCCGGTGTGGCGGTTTTGGATATCGTATTTCATGTTGGCCTCCTAGCCACAAGATTGGGTTGATGAACAGTTTATACACATGTTCAGGTGTCATAGTAAGACCTGACTGATCAGATTTTATCGAGTAACATTTGTGCTTCGATAAAGTTTACAAACCTTATCCGCTCCGCCCCCAGTGATGTACCGCCGCGAGTCTTGTTCCAATGAGTCCGGGCATCGTCAGATGTGAACCATCGGCAACCGGCTTTAATCCATACGCGGTTATCTCTGACCACGCCGAAAAACTCATAGCCGTCGACGCTCGGCCCAACACGCAAAATACCATGAGCCTTACTTAGGTCGGCACCATTCAGATTAGCTTCACGCAGATTGGCACCACTCAGATTAGCTTCACACAGATCGGCATAACGCAGATCGACATAGCTCAGATAGGCATAGCTCAGATCGGCATAGCGCAGATTGGCATAGCACAGATTGGCCTCAGTCAGATCGGCCTCATTCAGATTGGCATAGCTCAGATTGGCACCATGCAGATTGACATAGCGCAGATTGGCACCACTTAGGTGAGCACCACGCAGATCGGCATAGCGCAGATTGGCCTCACGCAGATTGGCATAGCGCAGATTGGCCTCAGTCAGATCGGCATTATGCAGATTGGCATAGCACAGATTGGCACCACTTAGGAGAGCACCATGCAAATCGGCATAGCACAGATTGGTCTCAGTCAGATCGGCCTCACTCAGATTGGCATAGCGCAGATTGGCAACACTTAGGAAAGCACCACTCATATCGACGTCGTTTTCTATAGCCCATCTTACGGCCAGACCAATTTTTACTGGGTCCGAAAAGTCGTCGGCGCAGGCAAAGTCAGCTGTGAACTGGATTTCTCCGGTGTGGCGGTTTTGGATATCGTATTTCATGTTGGCCTCCTAGCCACAAGATTGAGCGTTGGGTTGATGAACAGTTTATACACATGTTCAGGTGTTAGCTTTCAAAGCCCGTTTATTGTTCTAAACCAGAGCAACAATAAATGCAACAATTGGAAACTGTGCAATCATTGCAGTAAAAGCATAAGCTACTGGGGCTGCCCATACTGCGTTATAAACGGTTGCTCCAACAGCAGTAGCAATTTTCATTGCAGCAAAGTTGATCCCAAGAGAACCTGAGATCGCAACGAGACCAGAGATAGCAATAGCAAACATAGTCGTGCCCTTTCATTGAGCGTTGGGTTGATGAACTTTCGTTCATTATAGATGCTTCATTTTTCTCACTTTTTCTCGTACGTTTTCCTACTTTGTTACCAAGTTTGTTCTTCCTTAACCACCGAACCGCACATGGGGCTTAAGCAGGGCGGATCGAGAAACACTTGCGGTGGGGGTTGAATTAGACAGAAACGCGGGTCATGTGTCGAGCACCTCCGTGTTCAGGTCGTATTTGGTGGCAAGATAACGCATTCTGTCGATGAACTTCGGAAGGAAGTCTCTGCCATCGTTGCAGTTATCATGAGTGTTCTGTAAGTCTTGGAAAAAGCCTATGTCTGCTTTGATGAAGTCGGGGGCTCGTTTGGGGTTGGATATAATTATGTCCATGATGGACCCATAGCCGTCCCATTTTTTGGGGTCTTCTCCATCTGGGATGAATGGACGTATTGCACATCCTGATCCGCTGTAAGTACAGCTTATACCATCGGCGCTTTTCTTGCCTGTGGAAAGCAAGTGCCTGGCAGCTTTGTCAAAGGCTTCTTGACGTGTCATTTAAAGTACTCCTCAGAGTTGGCTTCGATGTAATTGGCGATCCAGAATAGTTACTTTTCCTTGGTTATAGTGATACCTATTTTTTCCCCCTGATAAATGAATCTCTTAATCTCTTCATTAGGGAAGTGCCTTAATTTTTGAACAGAGATTACCCCGTCATAGTAGAACACAACAACCTCGGTGGGATCATCAGTGAAGAATGCAATACACTCTTCTTCTGGTTTGTCTTTCATATGGAAGTAAAAGCCAACAGGTTTTCTAAGGTTCGGTATGACTTCTTTATCGAGTATCAACATATTGATCGTTCCTTTTTGGGGGTTATAGTTCAGATGGGTCGGTTATGATCTTTGTTGAATTTGGATCATGTATAGGGTATCGGGATCCCCCTTTGTTTTCCCCCATTACAGTGTGATTGTTGTGTGCCGCCCATTGAAGAAATGATACGTAGATACCAGAGCCAGCTGGTATATTAAACACTGCTACCTTATCTTCTCCGTAGTTTCCTTCAATGTCTTTAAAAACATGAAATTCTGTTTCGCCCTTTAGCTTAATAGCCCTAAGTATGAATAGGCTCATTTTTTATCACTTTCCTTGTGTTTAGGTTTTCGGAGGATGAACTTTCGTTCATTATAGATGCTTCGTTTTTCTCACTTTTTAACGGGCTTTTTAGCAGCCCAACTAGACCTATTTTTCAGATTGTCTGATCTAGTCGCCTGCCTAAGGTTAGAGGGTTTGTTGTTCGATCTGTTTCTATCCTTATGATCAACATCACCAGATCTTATCTTCTTACCTGTAGTGATTTCTTTTACAATACGATGTTCATACACAGCCCTCCCGTCAATCCTTACAGTCCTATAACCATCACCATGATCAGTGCCCGCTCTTGCCCCTGCTCTGGCCCTACCAACACTCTTTTGATGGTATAGTTTTCCCCCCTTTAGCTTAAACTTTTCTTTCCATTTTTTCATATTATACAAAACCTTTCTGATAAAATAGGTCACCCCTCGAAGTGAGAGATGACCTTAGTTTGGATTATCTTAGTATACGCCAATTTCCCTGTTGTGGGACCTTACTCCACCGGCAATGTCTGGGATCATTGTAAGAACCTCTTTACGAGTTTGACGAGAGATGTCACCAGTGATGTTGATGTTAAACACCTGAGTATCCTTTGACTCTGTGGATCTATTATTAGTTCTAGCATCTTGGGTAGTTGTAACAATCTCACCCGGTTTCAGTAAGGCAGGGACCGAGTCCTTACCTACCTGAGCACCCGGAATAAGAGGAACAGTACCACCACGGTCAAATGGTAATCCAAATATACCAGACAGCCAAGAACCAGCACTAGAAAGTATACCTGACAGACCACCTCCTCCACCAAGTCCTTTGAGATTCTCAAACAGGCTAGAGGTAATTCCATCAAAGAATTCTTTTATACCTGCAGTCTCAATTAAGGATGTAACAAATGCGTCAATGAAGGTGTCAACAACAGTTGAGGAGAATGTATCAGCAAAAGCCATAATACCACCTTCAAGATCACCCTCTTTGAAGATCTTTCCTAGACCCTCTCTTAGACCATCTCTGAACCCATCAAATAGCCTCTGAGAAGTAGACAGCATAGAGTCGAGTCTAGTTTGAGCGCTAGAAAGCTCATTGTTAGCTTTCGCAATCTCTTCCGTATTGTCAGCGCTTATGAGACCACGCTCACGAATGATACGGTTGATCTCTCTTTGGAGTTCTATTGCTCCAGCGCCACCACCAAGCACTTCAGGACTAAACCCTGCGGCCTCTGCTGAGTTAACATTACCACCAGACAGGATTTTCTCTATTTCAGCTTCCTGATTCCTGATAATATCAAGCTGTTGTTTACGAAGGCCAACATTAGTAAGAGCAGAGTTGTTAATACGCTTTTCTGCTGCTTCGATCTTCTTGAGCGAGGAGAAGAGTGAGTTAGTTTCTCCACCAGTTAGGCCGATTAATCCTTCTATTGTTAGACCAATATCACTTAGCAGTCTTTGAATAGGAGTATTGGTAGTACCACCGCCACCACCATCGCCACCGCCATTGCTAGTATTCAGACCCCCACTAGAGATAGCATCGGAAAGAGCCTTCCCTCTTTTCTTCAACTTTTCGATTTCTTTGTCAATAGTTGTATCATCAACTTCGCCACCTGCTGCAAGAGTATTGCGAGCAAATGCAGCTGACAAGAACCCAGAAGCGATTCTACCAAGATTAGAAATAAGGCTATCCGGAGCATTAAGAAGTTTATCAGCATCAATTGAGATGCCTTTCAGGGTGAGAGCAGAATTAATAACTTCAATGATCTGATCACGAGTAGCTTCGCCCTTAGCAAGGTCTTCTGAGAACAACTGGATATTAGCGGATTGAGAAAGCAGGCCAAGTATTTTACTAAGCTCAGCCTCATCTTGCTTAAGACTTGCAAACAGTCTAGCATTCTCATTAGTCACAACCGGCAGAGCACCAATTGCTTCCATTTGCTCTCTAACGTTCTCAAGCTCAGTTAGAGTTGATGAGATATCAGAGAACCCACCAAGGCTGATCTTAGTTGTCTCTATGCCTTCTTGGACACCAAAACTAGTGGCATCACTAGCAATCTGAGCGATCTTAGCGGGATCAATAATATCACCGACTTCGTCCGCTAGTCTTGTAAAGTTTGCTTGAGCAGATCCATCTCGTAGTGCACTTGTAATAGTCTGTTCTAGGCTTGTTTCGGCCTCAGCCAAGAAGGATCTAGCTCTAGCAACATCACCATCGGTAGCGTCTCCAGCTTGTCTTCTAGCAAGGGTATCTTCTAGATTTCCTCTTCCCGCTAGAGCAGATGAGAACGCATCAGAGATAAGCTTAGACTCTGAAGTAGAAATTAGAGATCTGTTACCAAGAGTATTTAGGCTCTGGTCCTCAAGTGCTCTTACAGCATTCTCAAAGTTTTCAGTTGCTCTTTGTCTAGCAACAAGCTCAGGGTTCCTACGAGCGGCTTCACCAAAGTTTGAACGAGCATCTCTAACATTACGATCCCTAATAAGCCCAAGAATAGGGTTAATATAATTACCCTTCAGCGGGTTAAATGTCGCATTACCAAATCGTTCTTCCGAAAGGGCAACAATCAGTTCATTGATAGAGTTGGTAAACTCTGTTGAGAACTCAGAAGGGTCTCTGTTGGCAATACCACCTAGGAGGGCGGCAATATCTTCTCCAAACAGAGATTCTATTTGCTCCGGTGTTTGGTTTATCTGAAGGGCAGAAGCAAATCTAGTTAGACCTTCCGCTGTAACAGGTCCTTCCCCAAGTGTCTCTGCAATGTTAGCAAGAATGTCACTTTGTTTAGAGAAGTCTGATTGTTCCCCACCAAGGAATACGGTAATATCGCTAAGAAGATTTCTGAAATCAGCGAAGCCCGGTCTATTTTGAACACCTAGAGCTGCGGCAACCCCTGTATCTCTGTTAGCTGCCTCATCTGCTGCTTTATCAATAGCGGCAGTAGTTCTATCTTGAGCGGCCTCAAGACGGCTTGTAGTCTCGGCTGTAGCACTACCATAAGTTAGAATTTCTTGGTTGTACTTGATCTGGATAGCCTCAAGACTATTAACAGAGTCAATGATCTTACCTGCTGAAACATCACTAAGAGCTTGGAAGTTAAGAGTTTCAATACTCTCTTTGTTTCTTCTATTCTCAAATGCATTACGACCAAATTGACCGCGAGCAGCAATGGTACGAGACGTAGAACGAACATCAACCGCATTAGAAACTGTAGCTTCGTTTAAAAGGCCAAGCTTACGTCTAGCGTAGTTTATTTGGCTATCAAACTTCTCCCTGAAGGTATCTCCTTCACCAAAGATAAGTGTATAGGCAATACCGCCAACTACAACTGCAGCTGTGATAATGGCAATAATCTTAAATGCTAAGGTAGCAACCACACCTTTAAGAAGAGTAGGAATAGCTAAGAGCGCCCGGCTAAGTAACCCAAGGATAGCAGAACCAAAGCTTTTGGCTGTATCAATAGCAAAACCAAGACCAAGTTTTCTTCCAGCAAGAGTTACCGCCTGCTCTACAATACCGGCAGCAGCAATAGCACCAATAAGAGCAGCAACAGTGGTAGCGCCCTCGTTTGCTCCAGCGCCAGAACCGGCAGAAGCAATACCTGCACCGGCAACAAGAGCAGCAATAGACGCAGCACCAACCTTACCGAAAGAACCCATACTACGAGTAGCGCGCCTTAGTAAGATAGGAAGACTAGAGAAGATAGCTTGCATCCTAGCTAGTGCTGGAGCTGCAAGGTTCTGTACGATACCACCCATAGCGGCAATAGCAGGAATAGCGTTTGTACGAACAGCATTACCAAATGCGTTAACTTTTGCTTTAAGATTATTTTTGCTAAAGGCATCAAAGAAGGGTTGGAACACTGGGTTAAGTACAGTACCCCCACCACGTCCTCGACGTCTAGAACCACGGCCTGCTCCCTGACCCTGAGTAGTACCAAGAGAAAGGAGACCAACAAGTCTACTTTTAAGAGTCCTACGTTGGGATACACCTAAGAGACCATCAACAAAGGTTTGACCTAGGGCTGCAGCCGCTAAGATACCTTTAAAGGTCTTAGGAAACAGTAAAGCAAAAGAAGCGATAAATGCTATAGACCCTGCAATACCTGCTTCCTTGAACAGACCTATAAGGCCTGCACCCAGAGCGGACACAAGTCCAGAGATGATAGCAGGAAGCGCTGTCACAATTTGTTTGATAGCTTCCCCAATTACCTCACCTACCATCGAACCAAAGGCAGCAAAGACCTTTGGTGATCCTACGGCTTCAACAAGATTAGCAACAAGAACCGCTAGGAACACTGGGCCAATTTTATTAGCAATTTTGCCAAAGGCTTTAGTGATAGTCCCTGTACTAAAAACAAGGGTAAACGCTGCTAGGATAGCTGTAGTAAAGGTCTTTCTAATCTCAGGGGCAAGACTTCTGATTGCATCGACACCTCTAGAGAATCCCCCAGAAACAGCATCGATAATAGTTTGCCTGATCGATTGAATACTTTGAGCGGTGGCAGTTAGGTCAATATCAAAGTTTAACCTCTCCCGACCAGCACTGTAGATAGCTTTAAAGGCACTAGTAACGTCATTAGCGAATGATTTTACTTTATTGAGAACAACCGGGAGATATTTATCTGCTAGGTTGGCAATACCCTCCATTGTATCTGTCCAGTAAGAATTACCAACAACTTTTTCATAGATATTAAAGAAGAATTCAATTACGTCTGAAGCAAAGTCTCTCACAACTCTAGCTGCATCACCTAGGTAAATAACAGCGAAGTCTCTAACATTTCTGAAAGTTCGTTCTAAGAACTGGAATGCGGAGGTATCACCTAGTCTGTTGAATTGGTCCTTTATAAAGTCTATTGAGCTACCAAAGTTGTTTTCTATGATATCAGAGATGGTTCTTATAGACACTCTGGCAGCATCTATCATACCTTTATAAATGCCTTCTAGTCCTTCTAGTCCTCCATACAGGCTAGAGATATCAAAAGAAGACAGAGACTTTTTCATTACCCCTAAACCAGAAACAAAGTCTTTAACAACCCTACCGATTATCTTTGGGATCTCTGCTAGTCTATCTCTCCATTCTACTACGGAAGCAACAATAGATTCTCTGTTACCAGCAATAGCATTTGTTAACCCAGAAATTTTATTTGTAAATGAACTAGTAATTCCTAGCGCTTTAGATAGGTCAGCAGTAAGTCTACCTACTTGGTCCCCGAGAAGAACAAATGCTTTACCAGAAGTAAGCTCAATGTTCTCAAATTCTTTAGCGACAGCCTCAGACTGCCCAAGCAGAGCCGAGAATACAACATCAGAAGTCAGCTTACCATCAGCCGCAAGACCACGGAGCGCACCGCGAGCTACACCCATGTTATCCGCGATGGCCGTAGCGACACGAGGTAGCTGCTCTAGCACCGAGTTAAGCTCTTCACCCCTCAGTGTACCAGCAGACAGACCCTGTCCTAGCTGTACCAGAGCAGCCCTCTGTGACTCTACAGAACCACCAGAGATAGCAGCGGCTTTGTTTAGCGTGATAATAGACTTATTAATGTCCTGAATTGGCCTGCCAGTACCCTTTAGGGATTGTCCCATACGGTTAAAGGCTTGGGCGGTGGATTGTACAGGGGCTTTAGTCTGTAAAGAAATCCTGTAGATCGTATCCATTTGTTTAGCTAGTTCTTCACCACGACCAACAACCAGAGCAACTTGGTTCTCCATGTCAACAAAGTTATCTGTTGCCCGGTTAATACCTCTTGTAAGAGCTGTACCGGCGAATGCGGCAGCAATACCAGTGGCTAGCCTTGCAATGTTCTTTGTAGCACTAGCGGCGGTGTTTCCAACGCTCTTAAAGTCACCGTTTAGTCTACGGATATCTTGACGTGCTTTAGCAGTGTCAGCCGTAACGCGAATACGGACGCCGCGCCCCGGCCCTGTGGGTAATACCATTATCCTTCTCCTCTACGTTACGGATTAAATTGCCCTAGACAGTCCCTAATAACAGGGGCCATCTAGGGCTTACACTTAAATAAGTTTTGATGTTTGAAGAACTCTTTCGATAAAGAAAGCTGGGGCTTGTTTTGACCCGCCTTGGTTAAGATAGGTAATGTAAGGAGCATCGTTAGTAATTTGACCACCGATACGGAAAATAGACTTATTGTTTCTCCAACGAGAACGGGCAAAACCAGTGTCAACTGGGGTTACTTCTCGGAGAAGGTTGGTAGCAAAATCCATTCTTGCATTGACGTCGTCACTAGCAATCTCTTCAACCTCTAAGGCTGCTCTTCTCAACTCTCGATCGAAGTCCACTACTTCCATGCTCACTCCGAACACCATTGTTCTTTACTCCTCTTTGAATAAGGTCCTCAAGATTAAACTCTCCATCTCCACCTCTAGCTTTTCTCATATTGTCAAGCATCTTATTTTCAGGCATTACGCCTTCTCTGAATTCAGGCTTACGAGCCTTTTCTGAGTTAACAACAGCTCTAATGGTTGGGAATATTTCTTCAGGCTTCTTCTTTATTTCTGTCATAGAAGACATAATATAGTAAGTCCTCATATCCTCTGCATAACCGGGGGGTCTTGCTTTGAAGTAATAACACCAACCGACAAACTCTGAATAAGGCATGTCTATAATCTCAGAAATAGTTTTCTTCAGAAGAAAAGCGATTTCATAGACTTGGAGTTCTTCATCGGTTAGTTTCCCGTAGGGGTTTCCACATCACTATCAGGATTAGCCTCTACACCATCAACACTCAGACCGATGTAGTGAAGGACTTCTGTTGCTAGGTTATTAAGTTCATCAGGTGGGAAAGACTGGTAGTCTTCAACACTTAGCTCTTGCGCGCCAATTACACCAGCACCAATAACAATACGAAGCAGCTCCATACTATCCGCTTCCTCGTTCTTCTTGGACTTTGGCTTAGTCTGGACTGCTTTAATCTGTTTCTGTAGTTCAATAATCTGACCGAACGTCAGTTTACGAATGCTTACTTTTTCTTCCATAAAGTCAACTTCTTTAGTGACTTCCTTACCAACTAGATGTTTCATCTTTGGTGAACCTTTCTCTATACTCTTTTAAAAACTTACGGAGTTTGAACAACTCACTAATTGTTTCTAATACTTCCTGACCTTCTTCTGGGGTCAACTGTTCCATACGCTGGGCGGTCTTATCTAGACTGATATCAACAGCACGAATCATATGTTTAGCAGTTACATCTAGGACGTAGTTTTTACTGAATCTAAACTTTTTTTCGTTCATAACTTCCTCTAACTTGATTGAAGAGACCCCCGAAGGGGCCTCCTCTTTAACGTCACCTAATTAACTATTAAAAATCAATAAATTAGGTAGCTGCGATAGTCGACGGACCAACAAAGTCGACCTGAACCGAAATGTTAATAACGGCGGTGTTTGAGTCAGTCAGAGACGGAGTCGGCTGGATGGCTTCGACCTTGCCTTTCCAGTAGAACTCTGTGTTATCAACATCCAGCGTAGCAGCTGTACCATCAGCTTCTGTTACCGCCGCAGCAGCAAACATAAAGCGGAAAGCAACTTCTTTACCTTTGATATTTTCAAAGTCTAGAATATCGCTAGGCACGTAGTTGATTGTAACGTCCATCGACGGAGCATCAGATTGTCCTGATACCTGTGAGGACTGTTGTTGGCCAAATACAGGAACGTTAGTAATGTTAGCGGCGTTACCTACGGCTGGGAATTCTCGTGGCGAAGGTACGCGTAGAACGTCAGTTCCCGGTGTTCCGCTTGCGAATAGAGCTGCATAGTCTCCAACGACAGAGTCGCCGTCGATAGCGCTAACATCGCCTGTAAAAACGTCCATGTACGAGTAAATACCAGACGTTAGTGAGCTAATGTGAGTCATAAATTTCTCCTTAGAGGTGTTTGGTAAATGAAGCTTGCCAGACCATCATGCCTAGTGCTTCATTGTCGGGGTCATCTTGAGGTTGCGAAAGTGTTGAGTAATTGATTGTTAATGTATTGTCAATAAAACGATCAAACGTATCTTCTAAAGTACCAGCGTAGTCAACAGCGTCCATATGTCCGTTGTTTCTATCATAAAAGATCCTAAAGAAAATCAGTCCTTCCATAACAGAGCCATCACCGAAGTCTTCACGCTCACGGTCGTTAAAGGAGATTGAGTATCTCCCGTATAAGCTCTCGTTAGAGATGTTACCTTTGTAATCCTCTGGGTAAGCTTCAAGTCCTGAAGCGCCAACTAAGCTACCTACAATGAGATAAACTGGTCTAAAACTAGACATATCAATTCTCCTTAGTAGCTGTTATTTCAACAATGTACTTCATTGTAGGTTCAAACCCAGTGATAGTATAGGTTCTATTCTCAAAGGTTAGAGTTTGGTAAGTGTTTTCTGATACATCACCATACCTAAAAAGTAGCTTAACCTCTTCTGTACCGTCTTTACTAATAGAACGACTTACTTCGATACCTTGACGGGTAACAGGAGGGACAGCACTTTCAATGTTAGATTGAGTAGTGTGATCAAAACCACTTACGGTTTTTGGTTGTAGAGTTACAGACTTCTTCACATCACCAACGGCGTTGAAGGCAGTCTCTACTCCACCTCTAATTCTTGAATCTAGGGACATTAGTTAGCCATCCACCAAGTATAGCCGGAGTTCCCGCGCACTGTAAGAGGCTTAAGTAGATCAACTACCTTGTAAGGGAATTTAACGGTCTTTGTCCTAGAGTTACTATCTGAAATCGAGATAGGCCCAACAGTTATGCTTTCCGCAATACTCTCTTCAGAGGCATATGCAGCAGGGAACTGTATAAAGTGGAGCGCTTGTAGCGTTGTAGCTAGCTTCACTCTTTCTGGGATTTCATCGTTAGCAGGATTAACAATCAAATTAAGTTTTGGGTCAACAAATTTCGCACTTGTGCGAGGCCACCCAAGCGTTTGGGAGGCACTCACAGCAAAACCAAGCCAACGACGTTCGTCAATCGCTGATGTAGCGGTAACAAGAGCCTGTGCTTTGGTAACGGGATCAGCAGCGTCCCAGTCTGAGAGGCCAAATCGATCAGCAAGGATCGTTGTAGCATCCGCGACTGAAATGTAGCTGTTTACTCCGACGATTAAAGCCATGAGTACCTCCTTTAAGCTTATGCGTGGTAAATTGGAAGGATCGGCAGGTTTAGAGCCGAAACTTTACGTGTCCAAGAAGCTGCTGCAGAGAAAGTAGCGTTAGTAGCAAACGCGTCCTCAGCACCAGCCCAAGCATAACCCTCAGGGTGCCACACGTAACCCCAACGGTACCAGATCTCAGTCTTACCACCACCAAGGTAGACAGACGCATCACGATCCATCTCAACCGGAGTTGGGATTTCAATTGGAGCGAAAGAAACAGAGTTGGGTTTCATAAGGAAAGTACACTTAGTAGACCGTGCGTTTAGATCGCCAGCACTAACCGATGCCATCTGAGTGAAACGAGTAGGCAGTAGGCGGAATTTACCATCAAAGATAGTAGTGAATTCTAGTTCACCGTCCGTTACTCGGTCCTCATCAACGAGGTTAGCAGCGCGGATCTGTGCAAGGGTCTCCGGGGAGGTAACCATGTACATGTAGTCCGGTTCGTAGTCCTTAAACGCCATACCAATTGCTTGGAACAGACGCTCACCACGAGCAGCACCAACACCCGATGCATCAAACAGCTTACGCTGATCAGGTGCACCAGTTGCAGCAGCACCAAAGACACCAGAAGCAGCGTTGAGATCAACAAAGAAACCAGTTGCTGTGGCATCAGGGTCAGTATCAAAGTCTACAAGACCACCCTCACCTGCATCGCTAGCATCACCTAGGGCGACCTCTGAACGAGCAACACCTTGTAGGACGTTGTAGAAGGCTTTGCCTTCGTCTTCCATACGTGTCTGTGCAAAGTCACGAGCAATCTTTTCAAGCCCGTTTTCACGAGAGAGCACTTGTTGCACGTTAACTTGCTCAGCACCGTGCGAACGAGCGGTCTTGATGTATTTCGCAAGGTTAGTGCTGATGTTTGTCATTGTACCTTCAGTGTCGTCAGTTGTTGACATGACGTTGACTTCCGGCTCAAGAGGCTTGTACCAACGGAACTGGCCAATATAGCTTTCTGAGTCACCGTCAACACCCTCACGAGTACCTACGACACCAGTCGTGTGAATGTTTTTGGAAGTAGTGTACGCTTCGTGTGTGTACTGGCGTAGTACTTCCTCAATGACCTGAAAGTTAGCATTAGAGATAGTCATAGTTTAATCCTTTCGTTAGAATCAGCGGACGCCCAATTTCTTTCGTGTTTGGGCTATCATCTGATCTTGTGGAACATCGAAAATCGATTTAGGTTTGTCTTGAGGCACACTTGTCGAAGTCATCGACGTAGTAGAACTCCCAGTATTTTGCTTCGGTTTGAAAAGAAATCTGTTCTCTTCATCTTCTAGATAACTAGAAACAGTAGACTCGATGTCTTTACCATCGCGAGAGACCCAACGACCACTGTCGTCTTGAATAAGAGAATCAACAATGTCCCGACGTGCAGATGCGCGAGCACGATCGTTACGGAATTCTGCAGTACTTAGAGAGGCGTCAACGGCGTTATCACGACGAAGACTCACGTTTTCACCCCTTAGAGTTTCTAGTTCAGAATTCATATCAGAGATCTGCGCTTCTAGCGCTTCTTTGTCTTTACCTGCTGATTTCATAGCTTCAATCTCAGCTTCCCTCTCACGCTTTTTAGTGTCTTTGAGTTCTGCTTGAGTATCTTTGAGTTTCTTATCAAGAGCATCCATCTTTTCTTTGAATTGCTGTTTCAAAACCTCAAGCTCTGAATCTTCTTTCTTATTCTTGTCTTTTTCTTTGTTCTTATCATCAGAGTCATCAACGTCAGCGTCCGCATCAGTTGTTTCCTCTTTGATATCATCTTCAGTGTTTCCGTTTTCGTCATCTTCGTTTGAAGCATTATCTTTTTCGGATTGAGCATCACCAATTTTCTTACGAAGCTCTTCCATTTGTGCTTTGAGTTCTTCTTTAGTAGCCATTAAAATTTCTCCTACAGTCACTGACTGTGTTAGCCGTTGAGTTACAAACTCTCAGGTCGAATTAGGGTCCTACACCATAAAAATCTTTATTAGGTACGTCCGTCAATATGTCTTCCCTAGTTATAGGGTTAGGCGGATCAATAAGACCAAGTTGTTTTGCTTCAGCGAGAAGTTCATCGTAGGTAGCCTTAGGCAACCCCTCTTTTCGCATTTCAGCAAGAGTTCTTCGGATAGTATCCCCCTCTAGGGCATCCGCATAGATTTCACGGAGAGCGGCTTTAGCGTTATCTGCTTCCGCTAGATTAGTAAAGAAAGCGTCGTGGATTGTACCAGTAGACTTGCCCTCTTTGCGGCCCCACAAGTGGAACTTGCGAACAATAACCGCGTCGTTAGAATGGTTTCCATTCACACCCAGACCAATAGAAGCATCTTGGACAGATCCTTTTCCAAGGAGCTTGCCGTCTTCAGCTTGTGCTGCATAGATGTTCATAACCTTTCGTCCTGTTATGGGATCCCTGAATTCAATTCTCTCTTGAAGTTCCGGTCGGTATCTTTGTGTCATAACCTTACCGTCAAAGGTCACCCACGGGATGTCTACCTTTTTAGTTTCAGTTGTAAAGCGTTTAGATACTCTTTTCCAGAAATTAATGAATTCATTTGTAACAGGTGCTCTGTCAGACAGCTTCTCTGACATTAGCGCAGAAAGTTCTTTAAAGTCATTTGGGCCAATCAGGCCTCCACGAGCACTAGTCACCTTAGCAACAAAGTCTGCCGTGTCGCTGTGAATTTCTTCTGCTTCTTTTAGAAGCCTTAGACCAATAGACTGGTCCTTGTTCACCATATCGATAAGCTCACCCCTAAAGGCTTTCAGATTAGCTGAAGTAAGTTCTGCACCAATCCTATCTGCTTGTTTGATCTGTGAATCAATTATCCTAAGCTGACCGCTTAGCTCTGATTTAGTAATTGTAGTAAAGCCTCTTTCATCTAGAAGTTTAGATAGCTTTGCTGCAACGTTAGCGGTCTTAGTTGCCTCACCGGCACCGTAGAAACTTACCCAATTTGTTCGATGGGGTGGTTATTCCCATCCGCATAACGATAGTTTGGTTATGCTGCTACATGTTTCCATGCAGATCAGACTATATCATCAACCTTTCTGTAGTAGGTTGCCCTGCGCTTCCACTCAACACTTGAGTGTACTCCTCTCGGATAGTCGTTGAACGTTCCTTATACAATACTATAGTATTGTATGGGGCTTCGCTGCTGATTGTCTTCACCGTTACGTGGTCAGAGTTTCCAGCAATTCACAGGGTTTAAAGAACACAATATAAGTTTATGTTCTGCGCTTTAGCACCTTTAGCAAGATCCTCCCAAGTCAAGTTCGCGTCACGGAGCGCCTTAATCTTGTTGAAACGAGGATCATTAATGGTGTCAATAGCCACTAGGTCATAGAGTCTATTCTTTTGTGTCGTAGGAACAACGTTAGAGGCTTCCGAGACCATACGGTCCCTAGTAGAAAGCCCGATAATTTGTGCACCAGAGGACGACGCATCGTTCTCTATCATAAGACGTGTTTTAAATGATTTGAGTTTAGCAGCATCTCTCATGTCGCCGCCAACGTGGTCATATACACGAGCATACTCTAAAGCCATACGAGACATCTTAGGTACCTCGGGTCCTTCTAGACCCTTGATTAGGGGGTGTTCTAGGAACTCCCTCATACGCCTGTCTCTCTGGGTTTCTTGCTGCATTAGCCTTCCTAGAGAAAGGATGTCTTCCCGCTTTCTCTGAAAGATAGCCTTACGACCACTAAGGGTAAGAGCCTCTGTACCGGGTCCAATCATAGCTCCAATCTGGGTCTCTAGCTCATCTACTGCATTGAGAGTCATTGGAGTAGCAATAGCGTCATCTAAGAAGGGTCGAACCATCTCACCACCAGTAGGTGTCAGGTATCCACGGTGGTAGATACGGCCACGGCTATCCATGTATGTATCCGACCAAAAGGGTTTACCACGATTTGTCTGGTACCTGCCTGCTGTCATGAAACCAAAGCCTTGGTCACCACGTTTGATGATCTCGTGTCTAAACTCATTAAGGCCATCGTAGTAATCTGTGTTACCGCGAGGGTCACGGAACCTAACAACATCATCCATAAAGTTAAAGAACACCGGATCTGTTTGGTATTGTGTACCAGAGGCTTGGTTTAGAGCATTAGCAAAGTCTGCATCAACCTGATTTGCGTCAAAGCTAGCGTACTTACGTCTAGATATGATAGGTCTGCCGGTAACATTACCACGAGCATCAAAGGCTTCCTTCTTACCAGCGCGGACAAACTGCCTATCTCTATCAAAAGAAATACCCATACGTCTGCCAACAACAACTCGTCTTTCAGCCTTCTGTAGCTCAATAAGACGTTTGTCGATTACCTCAATCTCTCTAGAAACTGTGTCTCCCCAGAAGCCTGTGGCACGGCCTGTCTCTACATCTAGAACACCTCTGCGGGTCTTACCACGGTAGTTGAGACGGATCATCTTTCTGTCCTTCATGTAATCAAGGACTCTGGAACCGTCTTTGTGGTAGTCTTGTAAAGTGTGTTTCTGGAATGGGTTAACATCTTCTAGATCTTTTGCCATTTGTTTACCAATAGCAATAGCAAGACCGTCGTAGTCTGTCATTTGTCCAGAACCAACAAGCTTTACTGCTTTAGAAAGAGAGTTGAGTACTTTGTCATCCATTACCTTTGATGTAGGGTTCTTCTTAGATGTAAGAAATTCAAAGTCAATAATTCTACGAATACGTTCATCGATACCGCGTTCAAATCTAACAGCTAATTCATCTGTGGGTGTTCTATACCATTTTAGGTACTTAGCAAATGAGGTTTTCTCCCAACGCTTCTTAAGTGTTTCGGGCTTCTTGACTTTTCCTAGAAGACCTTGGAAATAAGACCTTGGTGGGCTTTTCCCTCTGAAGTAAAGCTCTTTCGAGAGTTTAGCTCCAACACCAGTACGGAAGGAATCAATAGACCTCTGATCTGCAAGAAGTCTATCTTGTAGCTGATCAATCTTGTAGTAATCACCCATAAGCTGGACTTGAGGTCCTCCTTCTTTAGCACCAAAGAAGCGAGAAAATAAGTTGTATTTATCTCTCTGTCTAGTATCAAGAAGACGGGCAGTGTTCTGAACAGCAAATCTATTTTCTGCTCTAAGTACATTAGCAAAGTTGTCCCAAGGCTGCTTGTCTTTCCTAGCTCGCTCTATTACAACCCTAAGGTTTTCAATAGCAACTGTTTGCTGATTTGTTGACACTTTCTCTTCTAAGGAGTTAATCACAGATCCAATGAAGTCTTTATCTTCAGATTGGAGGACTTTAGAGTTCCTCATGAAGTCAAGACGTTCTTGTAGAAGTGTGTAGTTAGGATCATAAAGGTTGTTGTTTCTTGCCTCACCTGTAAGGGGGTCGAAGCTATTATTACTTTCATCGAAGATGTTAGCTGTACGGCGACGAGCGGTTTGTTTACCTTGCAGTGTTGTACCTTTAAAGTCCGTTAGAGAGTAAGTTTTACCGAGATCATCAGCATCATTGACAAATAGATCTACAACCTCTCGCTTATACTTAGCATTCCTGACGAGGGTGCTAGGGCGCGCCACAGCGATCTGTGTTACGACATCTTCACCTATCGACTGCTTAGGGCGGAAAATGTTAGTAAGATTAGCAGCACGACGTCTCAAAGCAGTAATAGAGAGTGCGCTACCTTGAGGTGTCACAAAGTTATCGGCTTTGACTTCTCCTTTTCGGAAAAGATCTGCCTTTTCTTGACTACCAAGGATCTTTGTTTGGACATCATAAGCCTGACGTTTAAGCCACTGACCAAAGGTTTCTTTCTCTGGGGGAGATCCTGTTAAAGAACTTCCTTTCGTGGTTTCAAGAGCAGCTAAATTGATCCTATCAGACTCTTTCTTTAGCAGTTCGGCTTTGCTCTCAAATATAGGAACAAGGGTAGAACGGCAGTTAAAGTGTAGTGGAGGAGCAAAACGCCTATCACCTACATCATAGATCTTACCATCATGATAACGACAAATGCTAGAAGTACGATTATCAAGCATTGCTTGGAACATGTAGCCTTTGATGACTTCCTTGTTTTCCCCTACCGCACTAAACAGAGCATCGCGCTGCGTAGCTGTGATACCTGTACGAGAAAGAGTACCCGCTTGGTGGGCTGTCATCTTGGTTGTTCTGCTGACGTCACTAATAATTTGATTCTGAGACTTATTATCTCTACGACCACGCTTCAACCAAGTTTGTACCCTAGTTGTCTCACCACGAGCAATGTTCTCTACGTTATTTTTGATAGCAGCATCACCGTTGATACTAGCGCCAGTAATATCTGCTAGATTAGCCTTGTTCTTAGGTCTACGAACGGAGAACCATCCTTTAGTGTGTTTTGAGATACTATCAGTGTAGAAATCTACCTCAGCACCATGTAGTTCTGTCAAATTTGTCTTCTGCCAAGAAAAGAGCTCTGTAGCAAAACGGTTTTGCTCTCGTCTGAATTTGTTGGCTATTTTCTTCTTTTGATCAATAGTAGTTGTTGCTAAGTCTTCCTTAACAAGCTTAACTAGAGACTCACGATGACGATTTACAATACGACTATTACCAATCTGAATGCTCTCTTCGAACTTTCTAACGTCAGTAAGGTGATCAATCACCTCGTCGTTCATTTTCTGTGTAACATCCATTCTAGCAATCTCCTGATTGGTAAGTTTGGTGGAATGAACCGCACAGTCCTCGCAAAAGACCGTCGCCCCCTTGGAACATGTCACCCCAATTTGTAACTATGGCCGACCCGGAAGGACTCGAACCCTCACCTGAAGATTAGAAGTCAACTGTTCTATCCTGTTGAACTACGGATCAGTGTATAATGCTTATAGTTTGTGTGTGTCGTATCCTAGCTTAATCCTATGTATGGTGGTCCTGCCGGGACTCGAACCCAGATATTACGATTATCAGTCGTACGCTCTAACCAGTTGAGCTACAAGACATTGATTATTAAATTGGTACGGGTAGAGGGAGTCGAACCCCCACGTCTTTTAAAACACTAGGACCTAAACCTAGCGCGGCTACCTATTTCGCCATACCCGCATGGTCCCCCACCCCGGACTCGAACCGGGAGAACCGGCAGTTTAAGTGCCGTACGGTTACCAATTACGTCAGTGGGGAATGGTACCGTGTAATTAGTGGTGGAAAGGGGAAGAATCGAACTTCCTACGCGCAGGGCTTCAACCTACCGCTCTACCAGTGAGCTACCGATCCACGTTTTAAGAGATAAAATGTCGCAAGGAATGTGTAGTTTGTTGGAAGTGTCTAAACATATGAATAACCTTTCTTATGTAGTAACGTCATGCAAATGCATAGACTGTTGAAATTAAATGGAGCCGACACGAGGACTCGAACCCCGCACAATGGACTACAAAACCATTGCTTTACCCGATAAGCTATGTCGGCTTGGTCTAGGTGGAAGGATTTGAACCTACGGTCTTCTGGCCCCAAACCAGACGCTTTGGCCAGACTAAGCTACACCCAGATAGAAAAATTGGAGAACCGGGTGGGAATCGAACCCACGTCTAGAGATTAAAAGTCTCCTGCTAAAAACCACTCAGCTACCGGTCCTTTGTAGCGTTGAATGAGGGTTTCCTTAGTAAATTGGATGGTTACTCTTTCCATCATCTTTTCTCCTTATTTTAATATGGCGGAAGGCGGAGGGCACGATCCCCACACACTTTCATGTGACCTAGTTTTCAAGACTAGTCGCCGGACCTCCCCAGCTGCTTCACCCTCCTAATGTTCATAAATGGCAGAGAGCAGAGGACTTGAACCCCATACCTCTCGGTACTCCCGTTTAGCAAACGTTCACGTCTACCTAGACGCGTTACTCTCTATACGTGTGGCAAGAGCGTCAGGATTCGAACCCGAACCACAAGGTTTTGGAGGCCCGTATGCTACCGTTACAACACACCCTTACTGTGCCAAAGTTAAGGTCTGGCACGAACCCGCTGTGTTAACCCAGCTAACAGAATAAATAACAAAGTCTTCTAGTGTCTGCTACACTGAATGCTCTCTTGAAAGGCATTTGACCTATGAATGTCGTTATCGGTACTGCCCCGATTACCGTGGGTTTGCAATCCATTGCTTTACTTTTTGGCCCAACGACAAATTTGGTACCCAATAGAGGATTTGAACCTCTGCTGTCGCTGGGTGTAAACCAGCCGCTCTACCTCTGAGCTAATCGGGTAAATATAAATAGTGGCAGCTTAGGTAGGACTCGAACCTACATGTGTTACCAGTCAGCCACTAAGCTATTAGTCTATACAGTGATGAGAGCAAGAAAGATCACAAAAGCAATTGCCCCACCACCTACAAGTTGGCCAAGCGATTTAGTCTTATACCAAGCTTTCACCTCATCTTTTGCTTCGATGACTTTTTCCTTTGCTGTATCAATGTTGCCTTTCATTGTATATCTCCTGATATCGAATATGGTTGCGCAGAGGGGAGTTGAACCCCTAGTACAGGCCTTATGAGGGCCGCGTGTTACCATTACACCACCGCGCGAAACTTGGTGGGAGAGGGAGGACTCGAACCTCGCCCGGTTAAAGATTTTCCTCGCCCAGTTATCCTTATTCTTGTACTTGTCCACCGTAGTCATTCATAGATCGAGCCATTTGGGCTACAGGGTCAGCCCTAATCTCGCTTACACCCTCTTCATCGTTGTAGTCGCCCGGAATGAAATCATTCTCCTTAGCGATATTAATAAAGACAGAACGAGGAATAAGGCCCATCTGGTACCACTCTGTAACAAGACGCATACCAACTTCACCCTGAGCCTGAGGACTAAAGTCCTTAGACATAGCAAAGTCAATATCTTCTGCTGTTAGTTCAAGATCGTAGCGCCAGTTAATCATAAACGCAATAACAGACCGCATGGTATTAGAAATCTTCATATTAAGAGTACCAAGAGTGGCTGTCTGTGATGAGTTACGAAGCTCTAGTGCAATACCCGACTCTGTTGTCTCTGGGGCAAGCATACGAATACCCAGCTTAGCTAGTTCCTCTAGAGTTTGTTCAATAGAGTCCTTCATATCGCTAAGAGCAGCGGTAGGAGGAGTGAGAACATCCGCTGTAACACCGCTAGGAAGGAATATCATAGTACCTAAACCTTGGCTAGCAATCTTCTGCTGTTCACCCTCTTCAATGTCTCCTATAAAGATAGGTGTGTAGGTAGCTGCGCCATACATCAAGTGGTTACGCCTAGAGATCTTATTGTAAAGTCCAATTTCTCGGTTAACAAAGGTTAATAGGATAGGCTCTTCAATATGAGTTTCACCGTCGAGAGGCCAAGCAGGGATACGTGCAAGACGCTTACCAAACTGTTGTGGTTTAAAGATTTTATAAAGTTCATAACCAGTCTCTTCAATCCCTTCTTTTCCGGGTTTAAGACTGTTGTCAGTAATTTCTCCACCTTGAGCAGTGGCTGTAGAATTATTTTCTTTACGATACTCATCAACAACTAGAAAACCTTCCCTATCAATGTAATGATCTCTTACGGTACTGACTAAGGTAGGATGCCAAGGGTTGTCATTTTTGTATACCGGAGTATAAAAACGAGTAATAAACCGTGTCATAGCCGGTAGGCCTGTAACGGGATGATATCCCTCAATAACGTTGATCACATTCTCTGCTGAAATAAGAGAAGGATAAGGCTTTACATAGTTTGCCTGCTTTGGAGTCATGTTCTCAGTTTCTTCTGGGGATACAGAAGGAACATCAACATAAATCCATGAATATGAAGTTTGCATCTCTTCCCAGACTGCGTCATCAAGAAAGTGAAACAGAGACTGATTATCAGAAGTAAATCTGTGTCTAATCCAGTCAATCATTTCCATCCTTAGAGTCTCTGGAATTTCATCAGGAAGTTCAAGATTAGATTCTTTTCTTAATAGAGCACCAGTCATTGAACGAGCGTACTGAGCAGTAACCCCCGGTAGTTCAGCTTCATCTTTATAGAAATTGTATTGATTTTGATCCATAGTAGGCGAGAAAGGAAGCAAGATGTTCTTCTTATTGCCATCATGATCAATGTCATGAACAATCTCATCGTGGGCCTTTACAGCCTCTTGGCCTCGGACCACAGCTCGGCACTTCGCCCAAGTCGATCTAATAGAATCGTATTGATAGGACGGAGTACCCACACTCGACTTGTTTACAGAGGTCGAGAGAGTAATTTTGACCATGTCCGGCCCTCCTTTCTGCTTAAATTACCTTAAATTAAGGGGTTTTCTTTTCTTTAACACATCGTATTTATGTTTTGTCTGCTGTAGGATCCTCTCTTGAGATCTAAGGCTTGAGGCTCTTTAAAAGTACTTGTTTAAGCTATCAACAAACAACAATGCTTTCGATTCAAGAGAGGTTCTCTTAGGGTCTCTTCTTAGCATCTACTGACTCCGATCTCGTCAGTAAGACCCCTAGTCGGGATTCTTAAGGGTTTTCCCCTCTCTTTAACGTCACCTATTTATGTCTTTATTTACAAAGACTTATCTATCCTAAAACCATGAGTTTTGTCTAAATTTAGCATCTACTGACTCCGATCTCGTCAGTAAGGTCCCTAGTTAGGATTCTTTAGATTTTCTTTTTTCCTCTTCTTTAACGCATCGTATTTATCTTGATGAAAACAAAGGTTTTTCATTAACCTTCTGCTAAGATATTAATCACAACCGGTATCGAACCCTTTGATAACTCTTACCGCTGTAATGATGACATTCGGATGGGTCTGCTCATTATACCTTAGAAGAGATTCAGCTAAATTACCAACTGGCTCTTCTAACGTTTCACAAATAGCCCCATCTGAAGCCTCTGGATTAATTGCTCCTGTCAAGGAGGTACTGCAAGCTGTCGTTAACGTTATTAGGAGCAAGGCGAAGAGACTCATTGATTTTCTTCCTGCGTTCATTTTGGTTCTCCTGAAGTTCAATAGTAATTTCACTCCGCTCTGCAGTTCTAACGTACCTCAAAGCACCAAATACAGTGCCCCCTAGTGCAATAACAACCGCGATAGCAATTAAGATAGTTTTGATTGGCATATCATTCCCACCCTTCTTCATACTTAACTTTGTCACGTCTTGCCACATTTTCTGTGATCTCATGCAATCCAAGTGCCGCGCAAACAGCGGCTAGAGTGGGCGTGAAAGTTGTTTCCAGAAAAGAAGTATCACCGGAAAACATACCCCAACCTAGACAAGCAATAAAAGTTCCACCTGTGAACTCGCGCTTGTAGGTCTTTTTTCGGGGTCCTTGCTTTTCAGTGAATTTCTTTTTAACAAGATCAGGGGCTTTTTCCCCTGTTTCAATCTTATCGGTCATACCCCGGCGCTCCCTTTGGAATCTCGAAGTGTACCCAGTCAATAAAGCTGTGGTCTGTGTGTTGACCATCACCATCCCAGTCAGCGCCCCAACGAATAGGCACACCTAGTTTCTGACCAGCTAGCTTCATAGCAACACCAATTGCTTGATATCCTTCATACTTGCCCGCGTGGTCTACTTTGTAGAATGACTTAACGTTATCAGTATTCCAACTAATGTTACCGTTTTCCCACCAAGCTAGATCAACAGCCATACCAACAAGGTGACGGCTGTTCATTGTCTTTGATTTCCCTTCACTAACTAAACGACGCTGCCTTTCTCTAGACCTCATACCCTCAATTACAGCAAAGTCCTCTGTGGAGTACTCGCTTAGGGCAAGATATACAACGCGAATTAGATCGGGGTGCACCCCCGCGAGACGATCGCGGGAGCGCTTAGACAGAACAAATCCTGTTTTTGTCATAATTTATCTCTTCCTTTAACTTTTTTCTTTTTAGGGGGTTCAGGCCAAGCTGGAGCCTTTGGATTAAGTATGTTGTCAGGCAGATCTCTAAGAGCTTTCCTGTAATCAGTCCAAGCTTTCTTGTCTGATTCCACATCTGGTAACAAGAATTTATCCGAAGCTGCTAGCTTTTTATTACGTTTTAGTCTAAATACGCGCCATTCTTCTTCTTTTCGGCGCTTGCTCTCCTCTTTAATCATGACGTCTTGTTCTTTTTCTACTAGAACTCCGTTAGAAAAGGTTAGATCTTTAGGCTTAACGTTATAAGAGAATTCTGCGATAAGTTGACCTTCTTCTAAAACTCTCTCAAGCCACTCACGATTACGTGATGTACCTAGAATTTCTTCTTTGTTATTATACAAAATATAAATCATTTGAACCTCACAAATATAGAAGAAATACAGTCAAGAAGTCCAATATCACCAGATTCTCCTATCCAGTATACAAATACATTAAAGTTCGATTCTGCAGGATTTCCATCAAGAACTCTAATGTTTTCAAGATCTTTAACAACGCTTACAACAGTAGCGTAGTCGGTTTCTTGTACCATTGGTGATAGAAAACGTTGTTTTATAACATGGGAGCCAGTACCACGGACTTTACCATCACCTTGGTATATATCAACAGTTCCTGTTCCTGTTCCTGTAGTAGTAGCAGAGAATAAATCTCCGGGGTTGTATAGAACACCTGTTGTACCGGCCATGTTATTCCAGGTGTTTTGGGAGGTAGACCCTAATGATTTTATCACGTAAGTGACCCCAGATATAACCGAAGTAACAGGTCTGTCAATAATGTTTGTTGTGCTAATAGTACTCCCAACAGATTTAGTCTGTCCTGTGGTACCATCCAAAGCATTCCAGTTTGCTTGCCCCGCATTACCAAGGTCGAGGATTGTGTAAGAGGAAAGGCTATTCATAAATCCACAGCTAACATCCATTAACACATAAGGACTACCCGCTTCAATTTTATAACCCCAATCATCATTATCTGCGACTAAATTAGAGTAAGTATGCTCGAAGCTAACAGCAATCTGAACATCAGCAGTATAAGAAGGGGGTATATCTAGGGAAGCTCCGCCCGCTAGTAGTAAGGCGTTAACCCCCGATAGGGGTAGGTTTGCCGTATAGAAATTATCTTCTAGCTGGGTGATATTACCACCCTTAACTATAAGTTTACCACTACCGTCCGAGGATAAGCTTCCATCTCCAATACTGATTTTATCAGCAGTTAGAGTATCTCTTACAAGCAGATTACCATCAATGACTTCATCCTGCTTAACCCAAGTAGATCCGGTATAGATCCATACAGATTGACTAGTTGGACTAGCCTGTGCACCTGTATAGAACCAAGCTTGATCACTTGAGATTGGTGGTGTAGGTGTATTGAGATCAGAGTTCCATCTCGTCTGGGCTGTAGAAGCACTAGTAGGAAGAGAGGTAACAGGTATGTTCCATCTCCCCGGACCTCTAGCACCTACGGGACCGTCACTACCGATCACACCACCCGTACTGCTAGAAACGATAACAAACGGAAGAGATGTTAGAGCAATAGACGTACCATCATTAAACTGAAAAGTAACAGTTGCAAGTTCACCGCTAACATTAACACTAGGTGTAATGAACCCAACGTTTACTTCATCTGGTATATCCGCTGATCTGTCTGTAACAGGGGCAGACCAAGTATTACCAGAGCGCGACAGTCGGTAACGGTTTCTTGCTACAGTAAGACCTGCTTTAATAAAGGTTACATCAATATCAAGGAATGTATCACTGTAAGTTCCTGCATTAGGATCGTATATGATCTGGCCCTGTGTGACATACACCGCATTTGATGTGATACCTGAGGTCACAGGTGCTTGGCTAGTAACCTGTATGTTGTCTGAGTAGGCACTAAAATTACCTTGAGTATCAACTGCACGAACCCTGTAGTTATACAGTGTATTCGGTAGCCTGTTAGAGTCAGTAAACTTAGAACCAACCTCTGTACCAACTAGGGTTGTTAGGTTAGCAGACGAAGACCGATAAATCTGGTACTCTTTGAAGTCTAGCAGAGGTGAGTTATCAACGTTTTGTGTAACTCCGTCCCAAGTTAGATCAATTACGGTACCCTCGGCAGTAGCCACTAGGTTTTGTGGAGGTTTAGGGACAGTATCATCAGCACCAGAAGTGAAGGCGATATGTGTAGGCTCAGACTCTATGCCAGAGGTAAGAATAGTTCTCACTATTGCATGGTAATCCTTACCCCCATCGAGGGAGGGTATCCTAACAGAGGTTGATACACTCGTAGCTGTTTGCCATACTACATCAGCTAACTTCTTATACTCAATAAGGTAAGAAGCATCACTGTATACAGTATCCCAAGTTAGATCAACGTAAGAGTTAGATACTGCGCCTTTAAAAAATTCTGCCCCTGTAGAGGCTTGCAAGTTTGTTGGCTTACTAATAGTAAAGTCAAACACAGGTTGAGAAATATAAGGAATATCATCTGGCACATTCCAAGCAAACATGTTAGCTGTTACAAGTGTCGCTCTGACTTTAACAGAAAAATCCACCCTGATTTCAACTTCTTCTGCTTTCCAAATACCATTTGGGGCGTTCGTAAGTTCAGAGTCAATTTTGAAGAAATCACCGGGTTCAATCCTAAGACCTTTTCTGCCTAAAGTGATCTCAAGGTTATTTGAGTCACGAGAGATCCTTACTGTTTGCTCAGCTTCAGCCATAGCGTGGTAAGGTGTCGTAGCATCAGAAGTAATTGTACTCTCATAGATCTTATTGTTGTCTTCAGCTAGGTAAGTGTTATGAACAGCACTTCCTCGCTCGGGCCAAGAAATAGAATCTGAAGCAAAGTTCTCAAACTCGTTATTGAAATCAACCGTTACTCGGTTAAACCTTTGAGCGGCTTGACCAAATTCTTCTTGAATGCTTCCAACACGAAGAATATCATCATCACCAAAGGTGTTGTCTGCATTGATAAGTGCTTCTAGTTCTGCGTCAGTATCAGGATAATTCATAACAAGACGGTATTTACCATCGTTGGTCCAAACCAAATCTGCAAAAGGAATACCGCTTAAGATAGATTCAATATTATCCCTAACACTTTGGCTGGGATCAATTGTTAAGTTACCTTCAAACCTATACACATCTTTTCGAGGAGCAGAGATTTCAACGTATTGGTTGGTCTCAAGTACGAACTGATAGAACTTACCCGTATCAACGGCCTTGTAGATGGTAGACCATGATGGGTGTCCAAAGTAGTCTTGATCGTCAAGAGACTGTGCAGTAGGGAAGCTAGAGAGTGTACCGTACTCACGGAGAGGGCCTAGACCATTAACACCACCACCAAACTGTTGGTCAGACATAGCAACCACACCAGCAATACCTGCTGCTCTACCAAAGGAGTCAATTTCAATTTGGCTATCAAGCAGACCTGCACCGTAGGGTGCGGTCAGATAATCAAACAGAACTTCTACGCGATTGTTAGAGTACTTGTATCCGGATATACCATATGATCCCCCTCCAAGGTCGTCAAATGTGCGAATGTGGTTACCTTTAACAAGGAACTGTAGTCGTGGTATGCCATTGTACTGAGGCTCTTTACGGTTTAGTTTGAATATGTTAGTAGAGTAAGCACAATTAGTGAACCTGTTTGTTGCCGGTTGACCGTTAGCAGTATCAAGAGGTTCTGCTGTACCACCACTGTAGTGTACGTAGAAGTTATGAGCAAACTTCTTTTTCTGATATTTATAAGTAGTTGAGTCAACAAGAATGTCTTCAACACTCTCAATTCTTGTACCTTGGGTGTTACACAGAGCAGTGTTAAACATTAGGTAAGAGTTCTTACCAGCGTTGTGGGTACCACCTTCAAAACTAAAGTCTTCCGGTTGTCTAAAGGCATTACTTGCAGCAGTAACAGCGGGTGTGATTGAGCTAAGCACGTTATGGTTAAGCTCAGTACCACCAATAATCTGTTTTCCGTAAATAATAGGAAGAGGTGCGACCTTGCCCCTTACTGGAATAAAGAAGCCTCGTCTCTTATCAGCCTCCGCCTCAGCCTTTCTTCTTGCCCTGTCTTGTTTTTTCTTTTGTTTCCTAGCTGAAAAAACTTGAAATGTCGCTGAAATGGCAGCTACGGCTAATGAAATCGGATCAAAACCCATTAGATTTTCCCCCAGTTAAGTTCAATTTCAACGTTGTCGTAGACTTTATCAAAAGAAGTATCAGTGTCTGAGTACTGATTCATACCATCCTTTGAAACCATCATAACGTTTACTGCATCAAATGCATCCATGGGGGAACTTCCTTCTAGAGACACAATCATTTCTTCAAAGTCATTAGATATACGAGGACGATCAATTGTTCCGTTGTAGACATTAATAATATCTGCGAAGTCAAGCATTGGTTTTCCATCAGCATCAAGAAAACCTACTTTAACACTAATAGGCTTACCAATAACGTTATTACCTTTGATCTCACTTCTAAGCAATTCGTCGTTGTCAGAAAAAGTTACTGTGTAAGCCGCCCTATCAACAATAGAGTTATTACGGTAAGAGGAAACACTAAGTACCCCCCCATCAGACACATAAACGCCACCATCAAATGTAATATCAGAAGGGAAAGAAGTAAAACGGTAGGTAGAGGTCAGGTCTAGCCTGATTAGATAAAATACTCGGATAGGGTCACGGTCTAGTACCGCTTGTACATTTGGTGAAAACGTTCTCATGACTGCTCCTTAGATTAGATTTCTTCAATCAGATTCACTGTACCAGCATTAGAAAGAATACCATCAGAGAATGTAATGCCTTTGATGTCATTAATATCACGACTATAAGTTAGAAAGCAATTAGACCCATGTTGTATTCCTGTAGATGAAGGCACGGACTGAATAAGGCCGGGGTGAATACGAGTAGAGCCAGAACCGTTCACGGTAGACTCTGTTAAATACACCTTTGAATGGTTTGAAAACTTGATGAATGATCCGGCAGGAATTAGTCCCGATCCGGAGATGTTAATAGTTGTTGTTCCTGCTGAGTAAGTAGCCGAAGCGTTCATAAAACCAGCCGCCCAAACTTCATTTACTGAGGGAAGTTGAGGCATAATCATAGTATCAACTGACCCAATAGCATCCCTAAATACCGATCCCACAAGAGACAGAGAAGAGCTTTCAATTGTGATAAGCTGAAAAGATAACTCCCAACGCTGTGCGTTTTGGCTACTACGCTCTGTTTTAAGAGAGATAGTATCACTAGAGAACATAGGTTCATTTGACCTAAAGGTTATTGGGGCGGAAATCCTGTTTCCATTGTAGAAATAAGCTGTCATTGTTGTTGTCTCCCTATACCGACAATGGTCCTGTCTAAAAGAGGCAATACATCGCTTTGAACAACCATATCTCTTTCATTTATAAAGAATTCCGTATTAGAACCATAAACTAGCGAAGTATTAAGACCTGAGGCTGTTCTACGAGCAATCAAATCACCTTCTCTTACGTCCTCTAAGTTTTCTATTTTTTGTAGGCCCAACTGAACAATAAATCTATCCATAGCTGGTTGCAGGGATCTAGTCTTTGTTCCTTTCATCATCTCTAATACAAAATGTTTGTTACTAAAAAAGGTTTGCCTTGTCCACTTAGGTTGTTGATAGCTATGGTCTACTAACTGTTTATAAACTAGGACTAACGCCCAACAATCGTTGTAACCTATAATGATGTTCCCTGTTTTGTTTAACCGGGCTTTCATTTCTTCGATTGCCTCTAAAACTTCTTTCATACTCTTCTCCTAGTAAGTGAGGGAGGACCCTAAGGTTTCCCCCTCTCTTTAACGTCACCTAATTATGTGATAAAAAACAAACCTTTAGGTACTCCCCTTTTTCTACTTTGAAGCTTAAGACTTGCTCCAAGACTTGTGAGTAAGTCAATTGGGCTTCCTTTAAATAGCCGCTAAATGGACGGCCCCGGACAGTGTGTCCTGATCTTGGTTTGTTGTGTTGTCAGGTGACTACGACGTCGTAATTGACACCATCAGTGAACAGCAATGAAGCAGATCCAAATGTGTATACATCCATCCCGTCACTGGTTTCAGAAAACGTCAATTCTGTCCCGACGCCGCGCTGCGAGTTAGGCGCGAATGTCATAGGTCTATGTGGCCTTTATCGTGTTCGTTCAGCACCTCGACAAACGGCCCAACGCGCGGATCGCCCCGGTCGGCCATCCACTGTATCCGCTGCGTAAATTGCAGATGCCTTGGGCGATCCCAGAAGATGAACGACCCGACGAGAACCTGATAGACGAAGTTCTCGATCAGAAAGATCAGCACCAGAGGCGCGAATATCTTGCGCGCGTGCGGCACGTTCCGATCCAGCCAGTACAGGCCCGCGTATTGCCACATCATTAGAACGGTCGGCAGGCCCATGAGGCGGTCTCGCGTCACGAAGGCCGTCCAAGATCCGTCCCACTTAGGCGGCTCTTGCATCCATAGCGCAAACGGAACCAAGATGATGCGGGTCATATCTCAATGCTCATGGCAAGCTGAAAAACATCATCAAGCTGCTCATCGGTGAAGGGCGGGTTTGACCCTTCGGTAAGGTCCACCATAGCCGGGCTAAGGCGGCGGAGGTTTGTTGCGTTTTCCCATGCAATCTGCGTGCGCCGAGACGACGCGGCAACGATGGTTTCCACCTCGTCAAGCCGCCCGAGCTCGTCAAGTGCAATCTTGATCTGAACTGCGGTAGCCGACCACTGAGCACGCTGTTCCTCGACTGTAGGCTTGGGCATGGAACTTGGTACGTTGATAATCATGCGCCCACTCCATCAGTCAGGTCCGCTTCGTCAACGGTCCATTCGTTGCGCCATTGCCGGTCGGTCGGGATTTCGGCCACGTCCACAATCTTGTAGGGCTTGCCGGTCGGCACGTCCTTGGCTGCGATCTGCTCAATCGTCAGCCCACACTCGCATGGGATAATAATTGCCACGCCGCCTGCGTCGTTTTGGTAGATAATACGTTTTTCCATTTGGTTTCCTTTCAGCGGAAAATTGAAGCCATTACAAGCGAGGTGTCTGTGTACTGGCCTGTTAAAATTCTGATCGCCGAGGTGGTCATATTAATAATAGAACCAGTGTATCCATCGGTTGCCACGCCGACCCCCCTAGTCCCAGCGTCCGTCGCTGAAAAGGTGCCTATTGTCGTGTTAATAGCGTAATTTGCATCAGGCAACGCCGTAGCAAAGTTGATTGTGTAATCCCCTGCCCCGTTATCCGTAATGCTCGACACATTACCACTTGCCCTAATTGCAACCGTACCTGTGCCGTTGAAATTTACCCACGCGCGGCAGGCATACATCGGGGCTGAACCAGTGGCGTGAAGTTCTGCAGCCACCAGCTCCGGGATTGTGTCCAATATCAGGTTGATAAGTTTTTGTTGCACCAGCCCCCGCCGCGCCGCCGCATTAGGGTCATTTGAGAAATTAGGATCCGAGCTGTCTTCCGCCGCACCTAAGTTAGCGCGCGATATCGACCTGCTTTCCAGATCGCTTAAATTGTTGGATCGGTGGGCGTAGCGGTTGTCTGGCTGAACAGATGCCGTCCCAAGTGCCGTTCCCTGCCGGTAAGGTGTCCAACCACTTCCATCCTTTTTGGCGACGATAACCCACGCGCTATTTGCCTCATTGCGCACTTTCATGAGGTCGTTATTCGTGTCAAACCAGAGCATGTGCGCAAATGTCGGGTTCGGCTCGAATAATCCGGCATTGTTCGTCGCAATCACGCTCAGAGCAGAACCCGCGTCTGAAATACTAGAAAGGGGCTGTGTACCTGTATGTGTTGCTCTATCTCTTAGTTGAGCGTCTGTTGCGTTGGCGGTTGCGTTGGAAGCAACGCCTTGGGTCTTGCTGATCCCGGCGTCGATATCTTCGCCGGTATGGATACTGTTATATAGCATTGTTGTGGCTCCTACTCTGCGGCGACAATAAATTCTTTTCCGTCTGATGTGATCAGTTGATCCTCATACGTTGGCGGAGAGGGTATGTACCCGTAAATAATTTCCGGCTCTGCCCGCGCGACGGTCATCTGAACCCCACTCTTGCCGCTGAGCTGTTGAACGGGAGGTTCAGCGTCAAAGTCTCCGGTGTTGAAATCCCCGACACGAATGCGAGTGACCGGAAAGCCCACGCTGAAGCCGTTAGTGGTCGGTCCGGAGGTCCGAACGATTTGCACTCGAAATGTCGCTGTGCTCGGCCCGAGATCGCTCGTGCCTTCAAAGATCACCCGCACCTTACCGGCGACTCGATCTGTATATGAAATGATCTCTTTGCCGAGAATCTGCGCACTTGGGTCATAGATCCTGACCTCCCATTCTGTGAGATCGAAAGGAGCCCCTAAAGCATCTACGGTCTCCTGTGGTCCAAAGAAATTAAGATCGACGGCCACGTCACCGCCAGCGTTGTGTATAAGCGTGGTCATTGGCAATCCCCCTTCATTCTGTCGTCCGTATTAGCCATTATTTTACTCCTTTCATACAGGCCCCCACGGCAGAAGTGCAGGCCTCCAGACCAGCAGTTCAGATCCTTTTCTTGGTTACCATAAGGGTTAGCCATTTATATTCCTCAAATTTTCTAGGTGGGTTAGTCTTTAGTTAATAACCATTAGATAGGCAACCAAAGTGCCAGCACCGCCGCAGGCGTCCAGCCAGTTCAAACTGCCGTAGGTTAGGGCCTCGGCAGGACCAG
>Ga0306899_1000130_pt1 | contig 43923 bp, 78 predicted proteins | sample AntRauMFilla3764_FD_190407 | JGI IMG/M metagenome (GOLD analysis project Ga0306899, IMG submission 190407) | Saline lake microbial communities from Rauer Islands, Antarctica - Metagenome Filla 3 #764 (v2) (version 2) | ecosystem: Environmental > Aquatic > Non-marine Saline and Alkaline > Saline ... | reverse complement strand
GGACCATGGTTGTATAGGGTAATGGTTGTAATGGGCAATAGGACCATGGTTGTATAGGGTAATGGTTGTAATGGGCAATAGGACCATGGTTGTGAGATAAAAATACGGTGTACACTGACTGCGGTTGAGCATGGGGTATAGGGTGTTGTCAAGCATTTTTTTATATGTTTTTTTTCTAATCCCAAACTTGTTTTTTAGTTTGTCAATAGCCACCCGACGAACGGTCGGCCCGACCGTTCGTCAGCTGGGGGTTGACAACCATGGCCCGACCGTTCGTCAGCTGGGGGTTGACAACCATGGCCCGACCGTTCGTCAGCTGGGGGTTGACAACCATGGCCCGACCGTTCGTCAGCTGGGGGTTGACAACCATGGCCCGCCATGCTACGCACTGCTCTGCCGCTACACGAGTGAGCGATGACTGTCAACCCTTGACAACCCTTGACAACCATGGCCCGATCATGCTAGTCATGCAGCGGCCTTGACATCCTCATCATCCTGTGCCTGAGCCTCGCTTGCTTTGAGGATGAAGTCAACCGCTTTCTGAGCGAGCGAAGCAGCATCCTTGATCGCCTTAGCATCGCCACGCATGATGTCCAACCAATGTTTGACATACTTGACATGGTTGTGATCCTCTTCCTGCTCGATGCCGAAGTGAGCACACAGGAAGGTAGCGCCAAGCTCTGCCACTAGTTCTTCGAAGGCGTATGCATCGTCACCGAAGCGTGACGTGTTCAGGTCACGGTCGAGGCGACTGGAGTGTCCTGTCCAATGGACAAGCTCATGCAGCATGGTGCTGTAGTAGCCTGCTGCCGTGCTGAACGCCTCGCGAGCGGGCATCTGGATGCTGTCATGGCCGGGGGAATAGAACGCCCTGTCGGACTCTCCGTGAGCGATGAGAGCGCCCGTTGCTGCGATGGTTTGCTCTGCACCTTCCACATCATCGAAGGCTACAGCGTCAGCCTGCTCGGGCGTCCAGCCTTGCTGCTGCTGTGCGTTGAACACACCGAAGGCCCGGAACATGCGGAAGGTATCAACGTCACCGCTTGCATTGACGACGGGATTGCCAGCGGCATCCTTGCGCTCGATGTTCATGGGAGCGAGCATGTAGGTGCACGCTTTCTGTCCGCCTTGAATCTGTCCGCCCACTTCGCCCCACTGCTTGTAGGTGCCGAATGCGCCGCCGCCTTGAATGATTCCTAGCAGGACGTTGATGCCACTATATGCCTTGCCCGTGAGGACGTTGTAGGGCATGAAGCCGCCGACACACTTCCACGGACGAATCCACTTGCCGCCCACCAAGCCGCCTTCGATGAGGTCGATGATCTGGTCCGTCATGACTTGAGCATGATCCACCTTCGCCTTCCGCTTCGCCATGTTCGCTGCTCCTTTGATCCAGTGAAGCCATTGTGCCCTACCAACCCATTGTTGTCAATGCCGTTTGTCGGTGGAGGCGTGAGGTAGTGGGCGGCTATGCGAGACCATCCCCCCAACCGCCAACCTATGGTAGCACGTATTATACACGCTGTAAATTACCGTTCGTCGGACAAAAGAAAGGGGCCTTTCGGCCCCCGGTGGTGGTAGGGTTGTGGCTTATGCGGCCCCCACACCACTCCAGATGCGGAGAGCTTCCTGTGCGTCGCCGCACACCGTCGCGATACCGGCGAGGGTGTCCATGCTATCACGCATGTCCGCGACCGCCTTCCAGAGCTTCCGTGCGTTGGCGGTGGTTGTCGTGAAGGCCATGGACGATCCCATATCATCGGCGTTGGGGGCGAACGTCACGCCAGCGACTTCCTGACCCGTGTAGGGCTCAACGATGAGAATGGAAGCCCCGCAACGGATAGCGTGGACGCCAGCATAGCCGTTGGTGGGGCGAGCGGGAAGGCGCATATCCGCTGCATGGTTTTCCGTGCGGTTGTTGCGGACGACGCGGGAGAGCACTTTGGCGGATTCGAAATTCGAGAGCATGTTGTCGATATCTGCGAAGGTGGCGTCGGACATGTGGGTGACTCCGTGGTTGGTATGGATCAAATATACCCCCCAACCCATATGCTGTCAACTCTTTTTTCAGCCGCCTACCATCAGCAGCCATTGCGGATCGAAGGGGACTTCCGGGGTTACTTCCGGTCCCTGATAACCGGGCAGTATCTTTCGGAGTCTGGACAGTGGGAATACGTTGTTCCCGTGGTAGGGTCCGCATTCACCACCATGGGATATGCAAGGGTAGCAGTGTCGCCGTGTTGCAGGCTCATGCTTCCTGCTCGCTGTACTTTACACGAGTCAGGACAGTTTGCTTTGTGCCGTTGAATTCATCGTGCTTTTTCACGGTGCCGTCGAGGGTCCACTGCTCACCGGCTTCCGGCTCGATGAACTTGGACGCGAACCATACCAGCGTGCGGCCTTCATCATCGCGAAGGGTGACGATTGAGGTGGTGCCATACATACCTTCGGAATAGCGTACACGCTGCACGGTCGCCTGTACGCCTTTCAGGCGGGCGTTGACTTCCCCTCGATGCTCATTAAGGGTTGCGGTGTTATCGGCCACTAGACGCTCAGTGTGGGCCTTGTAGACGCCAGCCACGGATGCGAGGATGCCAATACGCTTTTCCGTGACCCAACCAGCGTCGAGGGCCTTCACGACGTTCTCGATGTAATCGGATGCGAATGATTGCCCACGGATATGCTCAATGGCGTCGGTGGCGAATTGCTCATCCTCGGCAGTGGGGGAATCCATGGTGCCCCGCATGATGCCCGGAAACAGATGGGTGTGGACGAGTGAGCCCGTGGGGGTATCGTTCCAGCTACCGGCCTTCACATATCCATGCTGGCGAACGTACATGCTGGCGATGGTGACGATATCGGCAGCATTGAGGTATGCAGTGGGGGAGCCCTGAAAGCGTGCCCCGTTGGCTTCCGTGACCATCTTGTGAAAGCTGAACAGGTCCACGAAGGATGATGCCGACTGATGTCCGAGAAAATCCTTGATGCACGACGTGCCGACCACCATGTAATCGATGAAATTTTTCGTGATGAGCATGGCCTTTTTCCGGCCACGGTTGATGTTGCAGTGATCGCATTGACCGGGTTCGGCTTCGCGATGCTCGGGCAGGACCATCATACCGGGCACGGGGGAGGTGTAGCAGGTACGCTCACCGTCCGGGGCGATTGCCCAATCATAGACGGCCACGAGACTCCAGCCTTCCTGTACGGGGGTCTGGTAGCGAATCGTGACCCAGTGATAGAGGTCAACGCCTTCACCGTTGGCGAGGGGGATGAAGTGATCCCGCACTGCCTCGATGGTCGGGGGATAGTCGGCGGCAGTCTTGCCTTTCTCGATTCGGCGGGCGAGCTTCTCTACGGCCTTTTCGAGGTCCGCGAGCCGGTCGCCGGGAATCATGATGCTGCCGTAGAATTCAGTTTCCATTTTCTTGCTCCAGAATGATTGCCTTGAATCCCTGATATTCTTGAATCCACCGGCGATAAAAAAGGTTCCCACGGGTGCATGACAGTGCCGACCGGCGATATTGCCTCATCGTGGTTCTAGCCCACGCCAATGCCACATCGAGTCCGTCACGTTCCACCATAAATTGGAATCTAGCCGCTGGGCCTAGTTCGTGCATCGGGAGTGTCATTTGAATCATCATGGGCTCATTCTAACAGGATCAGAAAATAGAATGCAAGGGAAATTAGGCCGAAGCCTGAACTTCCCCGCGAGCCACCAGCAGCAGCTGGCGTGCATACTTCACCATCTTCTTACGGGCGAACTCAATCTGACGGGGCGACAACGTGCCACGCTTCATATACTGCTCGGCCAGCGACGACAGGAACTCAGAGTCCACACCATTGAAGCCCAGACCATTGTCCTCGGCAGTGACGCCCATAGCCTGCTCGGCCTCAGTCTGGAAACCGTAGATCACCACAAGGCCCCGCAGCAGCCATGCATCGGACGACTTGAGACCCTGACGGATCACTTCGAGGCTCGCTTTCTTCGTCATGCTCTTGAGGTCTGCCATGGGTGCCGCTCCGTGGTTGGTATGGGTGTAATATACGGGTTGGGGTGATGGTTGTCAATGCCGTTCGTCGCTGTATATTGGACCGACGAACGGTACTTCCCAAGCTGTATATTATCTGCTACCATAGGCTGGCGGTTGGGGGAATGAGAGAGTAAAAAAAGCCCCGACCGGAGCCGGGGCAAAAGGGGGCCATTGCGGTCCCCCAACGGAGTCTGTTACGATGCTTCGAGTTGAGCCTGAACCGCCTGAAGGAAATTATACATGCGATTGGCTTCCGCGTTGCTGATTTCGCCGTCGCAGTGCAGGTTCTCGGGGGACAGATCATTCTCGACCGACTGGAACAGGTCCTGTCGGTCCTCGAAGGAAAGCGGGAGGTGATCGCGGGCTTGTGGCGCATCTCGTTGACGATGTTCTTGAGAGCTATGTACTTGTTGAGTTAGCGCATTGGGCCGTTCTCCGTTGTCGGCATGGGTGCTATTATACACACCCATGCCGGGATTGCAAGGACTATTGTTGAGTTGGTGTGGGATTTATTTTATAGGTTCAACCGCTGGAGTCAATCAAAATTTCTGTGAAGATTGCAAAACCGGCTCCGAATGCTCCCGCCGATGCAAGGGCGAGGATGAAGAACAGGACGGATGCAACCATATCCATCATGCTAGGCTGGCGGAGCATACCGCTTTCTCTGGCGTCGAATGCTGCGGGCATGAAGATACGGATTCCGACAATGCCAGCGAGCATGAGTGTGAGGGAGAGTATGAACATGGTTCTAGAAGCTCCTGTGCTGCCCTGTACGGGACGGTATAGGAAAGGGGGACCGATGGTCCCCCCGTGGTGGTTACTGTCCCCTGTCAGGCCGTCAGGCCCTCGGGAAGAATGGTACGCTTGTCCACCTTGAGGCTGGTGAAATTGTCCGACTTCAAGGACAGGGAGCGGAACGAGACGCCGGGACGGTCGATGGCCCGCCTGATGGCATTTTTCATGAGCGTCAGCGGGCGGCTGTTGACCACCTTGCGCTGGCCTTCCACGACATAGGTGGTATTGAGGAAGTGTGCCTCGACCAAGATGCTCGCGATGGTCGGGTATCCGTTCATCAGGACCGGATGAGTTTCGCCGTCACGCTTCTCGGTTTCGAGGTGGATGCGGATGCCGTCGCTGATGCGGATGAAGCAACGGTCGGATGCCTGACGGCGAGCATCGGAACGGTCGCCCGACTGAGTTTTCTCGATGCTGGCGAGTTCAGCGTTCAGGGCTTCCGCGAACAGGGCACGCTGCTCGATACCGGTCAGGCTGGACAGCTTGGGTTCCGCAGCAATGGCGTCCTTCACGTCAGCCAGCGAAACGGTTGCGAGTGCAGCGGCCTTACGCTCCATCATCTTCGCATAGCTGATGCGGCTGATGAACTGGACGTTCATGGTCGGCGTGGTGATCCAGTCCTTGCTGGAAGGCTGATAGCCTTCGACGGCGGCGACGCCACCCTTGCGAGTTTCGAGAAGGGTAGCGACTGCCTCGACCTGCTCCGCGTTGGCCCACACGTTCTGATCGTCGATTTTGATGAGGGTGCGGTTGTTCATGTTTTGCTTCTCCGTTGGTGTGGGTGCCATTCTACATGAGTTCACGATACTGGCAAGCGTTTTCTTCACCTAAATTGTTACAGAGTGTTACAGAGCAGCGATACAAATTATTTGAAAAAAAGCGTGACTCCTTGTAAATTAGCTGCTACCATAGGTTGGCGGTTGGGGAGATGGGCAGGCAAAAAAAGCCCCGACCGGAGCCGGGGCAAAGCAGGGGACCATTGCGGTCCCCCGGTGGAGTGTGTTAGACGTGGTTGGCGATATAGACGATGGCTCAAATGATTGCCTGCTCCAGCGACTCGTTGGAAACATGAAGGCGCGTGAGGGGTTCCGTTCCCCAGCTGCTACCCGTGAGCGAGCGGAGCCCTTCGCCTTTCAGCACTTCGGAACCGAATGCTTCGAAGGGGCCGACCTGAAAGCTGTAACCAGCGTATTCGAACCGACCAGCGTCGTCATACTGCACCGTCACAGATTCGCCGGTCCAGTTGTTTTTGTTCGTGGTGACTTCGTTCATGTTTTGCTTCCCCGTCGTTGGTATGGGTTCATTATACAGACACCATACCAATACACAGGAACTTTCTGAAATTAATTTGAGTGCCGTCGAGCCTCCCGGCTATCAAGGACCGTACCCATGCCCACGATGAAGGCGAGGAAGGCGACAACGATCATGTAGTCTTGGAAGTATTCCGGGCGGAGCCAAGTCACAATGGCGACGGTTGTGAGCACTGCGAGGATCATGCGGATCATGGTGCGTTCCTTCCGTTGACAGTGTTATGCTACATGGACAGCAAAGGGGGCACAAGGCCCCCCGTGGAAGGCTTAAGCCTTCCGGTTGTTGGCTGCGAGCCAGACACCACCGGCCATGCGGGTGAGAGTCCAGATACCGACCGGCAGTGCCATGCCGAAGGTAATCGCCAGACCCTGATGGAAGTAGCCTTCCGCGTTGGCATAGAATGCCATGCTGTTCAGGAGCATGGATGCGAGGACCGTGCCAATGACATACCGCTTCCCGTAAATGATGGTTTCGCGCAGCTTGCGGCCCATGGTGATCGTGACCAGTTCGGCGGAGATCATGCCCGTATCGATTGCCACGGCTGCCGCGAAGCCAATCCAGAGAGACTGCCCGAAGATGCCCGAGATGCCCATTGCAAGGTGTTCCAGCGAGATTGCCATGAGTGCCAGATTCACCAGTGCAATGCTGGGCACAATGAACCGGTTTGCCATGCGCTTCTGGAAAGCGGTGAGCTTGAGGTCCGTTGCTTTTGCTTTGCGGGTTGCTGCTGCCATGTTTGCTGCTCCGTCGTTGGTATGGGTGAATTATGGGGGATGGGGTGGTGACTGTCAACAAGTTTCTCGATTATTTTCGAGAGACGAACGGTAGTAGACTCCTTGTAAATTAGCTGCTACCATAGGCTGGCGGTTGGGGGAATGAGGCCGTAAAATGGGAGCCATTGCGGCTCCCGTCGTGCTACACTCGCGGGGTCTACCGGAGAGTCTGTGCCATGCTTTTCACCTGAGATAGAACAGTGTTCAGATAGTTTGCGGCTTCCTCCACCTGCTCGTTGGGCCGTGCTCCATCCCACGACAGATTCTCAGGGGACAAGTCATCCTCGATGGTTTCGATGAGTTCCTGACACTGCTCCTGAGTGAGCGTCTCCAGCTTGATCGGAGCGGCGTTGGGGTGATGAGTGACTACCCGGTGCCCATTGTGCCACCAGATATACCGTTCGAGTTCATCTGTTGCCATTGCCATCATCTCCTGTGAATGTGTGTTTATTATCAGGGATATCAGCTAGTCTGTCAACCGTTGTCGGGTACAACCTTGTGGGTGTATGCTGCCGCTTTCTGGTCAATGCCACGGAAGCTAGCGAGCCAGCGAGGGATGACAACATACGTCATGTTGTGCTTGTTATTGATGATGATTTGATCAATCGGTAGCCAGCAACAGTTTACTCTGCCACTATGGGAAAGCATCGCCAGACCAGAAACCAATACGTTAACGTCATAGCCTTCCGTGGTCACGTCCGTGAAGGTCAACCGGTCATGCTCAGTTATGGGGATCGAACATAGGTCTAGAACCTCTCAGAATGGCTCGTGGCTGGCTTTAATGGTTTGGGGAGGGCCTTACCCCTCAGAAAGAGGGGTTGCGTTCTTCGTGGATACCGAGGACCAACCAGAAGCATCCGTCGGTCCACCCGTGCTGTTTGAACACGCGACCGTCGTTGTCGGTCATGGCCTTGCGAGGACGGCGGAAAGTGTTGCCCGTGCTTGTGACGATTTTCTCGCCGCTTTTGCTGATCGAAGCGATGGTGCCGACGTGATAGGAGTCACCATTGAACGACATGGAGACCTCATCGCCAATCTGCGGGAACTGCTGGGTGGCATACTGAGCCATGCGGTTCGGGGCGAAGGTAACAACCTCATTTTCTGCGAGGGCTGCTTCTGCTTCTGCGAAGGTGTAGAAAAGATTCATGTTTTGCTTCTCCGTCGTTGGTATGGGTGTAATATACTCCCATACCAACAACCAGTCAATTCATGAGCGACGAACGGTCATCCCACCGCCGGACCATCTGCAGGGTGGTTGTCAATACCTTTCATCTAGTTCTGCCCGGTGCTCGATGTACTCCAATACTATGGCTGGCACCCCATTGTAAATATGCCCTTGCTTCGTTAGCATACGTTCAATTTCAGGCGGATCGGTTCTGTAATTGGCGAGGCAGTCCCCTAACATGTACCCGATACGCTCAGCCAGAAACGCAACCCTTTCCTCTAGTCTGTACAATGTGGTGCTATTCATTTTCGAGGCGGGGATATCTTCCGTCACCATCCCCTGCGAATAGTCAGGATCAGGTCCACACCCAAAATTCACAACCTTCCGTTGATTCGGCGTTGCCAAAATCCAGTGTGCTACTTCATGGAAGGCAAACCCGATCCCGTAGGCTTTTGCAGTATGCCCATCATATTGTGCTGTCGGGCGGTAAAATACATCCGGGCCTATTCGCTCCATACTGAACCCAAGGTATTCAGCCATTTGAATGGCATCCTTCCAGATTTCCGATTCGGCTCGCATTGTGGTTTCTCCGTAGTGGTATGGGTGCAATATACTCCATGGCTCACATCGTGTCAATACCTGTTAGCACTCCATTCCAGTGAACGCTGGCGACGCTTTTCGTCCACTGTGTTATGGTATTGCGTTTTGCAGCGGTGTTTCCCATCCTTGTTGCAGAACGCTTGCTTCGGGTGTTTCTTCGTGAATTGCGTGTCACACATCGGACAGATACAGACTGAACCATTGGGTGCTGCCTGATTTTGTCCCTTGTGCACCACCCGAAGCATCCGGTATGCTTCCCTTCCGCCTTCCGTGGCCAATTCATGATGCTCGCCTGCTACGTCAGCATCATATGCACCATCCCCTTTAGCGTAACTCATGATGGTGTCCCTCAGAGGATTTTGTTGAGTGCGGACAGGACTCGCTTGCTGCCGCCACTTGCGTTCATCACGAACGTACCACCATCCATGATGCCAATGGCACCCATGCCACCACCATCGGTTCCCCACACACTGCCGGAGCGGGTACGCGGGAGTGCGGACAGGACGCTGTAATATTCGCCGTCTGCCTGCACGAATTCCTCGCGATTGGCGACATACTTGCGAATGGTCAGAAGGTCGCCACGAACGTCCACGGTCCAGCCGAAACGGTCGGCGGCTTCCTTGATCTTGAGTGCGTCGTCTGCTGCTGCCATGTTTGCTTCTCCGTCGTTGGTATGGGTGTAATATACAGGACAGTGAGTGTGAATTGCAAGCGTTTTTTAGAAAAAGGGGAGGGCATTGCCCCCCCTCATTCCGTGGATCAGCTGGGCGTCAGACCCAAGTCTAGAAGTTTGCGGTAATGTTCGCGGGCAGCATCGGCCCGATACGCGCCAGCCGTCACAATCTCCCGGCCCAAGTCATCGCGGAACTGCGCGACCAGCACCCAAACCTGCTTGTCTCCCTTGTTCGCTGCGAATACAACCCGCGTCCCATTTTCGCCCATGAGAGTGTGCTGCTGCTTGCCAGCGGGTGCCGTATCGGAGAACATCTCAGCACTTTCGATGTAGTGCGTGATCCCGGAGAGTGCGCTTTTGATGGTGGACATGAATTTCGCTCCGTCGTTGGTATGGGTGTAATATACTCCACTACCCATAAGCTGTCAATACCGTTCGTCGGGCGTGAGTGGTTGTAGCTGGAGGCGGCTTTGTGGAGTCATTCCCCCAACCGCCAGCCTATTTTACACCATAAAAAGCAAGGTGGGAAGTACCGTTCGTCGGCCCTTCCACCCTGTCATACTGTGCTATGCTTCAGCCTGCTCCAGCCACCGGATAGCAGTCTCCCGGTCGGCGGCTCCCATTTCCAGCATGGCACTGATGCTGGACTCGTAAGCGGCATCCTCGGCCAGCCGATCACGCTCCCCTTGCTTGCAGAGGTCCTCGACTTCTGCCAGAATTTCCTCGGTGTTGAGAGCGTTGTAGTCGAAGGCACGCGGACGGAAACCGTAAACATCCTTGTAGCAATTCCAATGGGTAGCGATTGCCATATGCCGCTCGTACTGCTCGACAGAGTACACGCCCATTTCGGCCCAATGCTCGGCATCGACCACGGGCATCATGGCCCAGCGGTTCTCAGAGTCCTCAGCCACCCATGCCATGGTTTTGGCGTTCGCAGCTTCGATGTAATCGACAAGGGCAATCTGGTCTGCGGTGAGGTTCGTCATGGGGCGACTCCGTTGTTGGTATGGGTGTAATATACGGGTTGGGGAGGGTGTTGTCAATACCGCTCGTCGGTCGGAACGAAAGCTGTGCTAGTGCCCTCAGATTGCGAGGGCTTGCCCCAGATGGCGGAAGTAGTCGAGCACGTCCCCATTGATGAAATCAATTTTGACGATGACTGCCTTGATGGCAACCTGCTCCGTGGCGTTGGTTCCCTTGATGCCTTCGACCACGACACCATAGGGCATGACGTTGACGCCGCTCGGGCCTTCGACTTCGAAGGTCTGTTCCAGATCGAGACCTTTCTCGCTGATGAACGTGTCGAGCCAGTTGATGAAGGTCATGGGTCACTCCGTCTGAGGTATGGGTCTAATATACACCCCAACCCGGAAGGTGTCAACGACCGTTCGTCGGGGATGACAAACGGTCGTTGTGTGCTAGACTCAGGTCAGGACGACCCACTGGTCAGGCTCGATGGAATGGAAGTAGCTAGCTCTGGCACCGAAATACTGGTGACCCTGTTCCTGCCAGAAGCCGCGACGGAAGCCCATGATGTTGCAGAGGGCATTGAGGCGGCTGCGGGTGGTCGGCGTCGGCCAGCCTGCGAGGGTGGCATAGATGCGGCCATTCTCCCGCTTGGCGATCACGTTGCCGTGCAGGCTGAGGGTGTCGCCCGTGGACGTGGTGTTGCCCATGGTCTTGGACTCACCCAGAACGAACGCGGTGCAGACTTCTTCTTCTTCGACCTTGCGCATGTGACGTGCTCCGTTGAAGTGATGAGGCAAATATACTCCCCATCCCGGATACTGTCAAGTGTTTATTTCCACATCATTGGGGATTGCTATTGAATAGTTTTTGGTGATATTCTCCACGGCTGCCTCTACCTCATAGTTGTCCATGTCTGATGCGCCGGTCACGCACCAGTGGACGCCAAAGGCAAAGGTGGCATCACATGCCAGAAGCTGACCATAGTAGAACATCTTCCATTGTTGCAGATTCGCGTACACTTGTGCGTGGCTGTCCTTCTGTCCCTGATCGCCCCCCCATGGTCGGGTGTCCACAGGTGGGGCACAGACGAGCTTCGGGACCATAAGTGTTCGCCCACGAATCGGCTTCTTGGACCATCAGCTTAGCCATATGCTCAATCATGTGACGAATTTCGCTGCGGGCAATCCCCATGGTCTGTTCCTCAATTGGTTGGATTAATGCTAACGCAAGCGTTAGTGTACCAGTCGCATGGTGCTCCGGTCAAGGCTTTACAGTGGGACTTTGTATAGACTTGAACGAACTTCACTGTTAAGTGTATTATAGGGGGTTGATCAACCCACGTCAACACCATTGTATGGAAGCGATCAGTTGTTTCCCGCGCTTGTGATCGGAAGCATTACCATCGGAACGCCACTCGAAGTCCTTGGCAATTTCACTTGCAGCGATGAGGATGGCCACTACAATCTCATCGTAAGGCTTCTCGGCAGTCTTGCAGAACTCCCGCTGTTCATCGGCAACGATCATGAACGTCTCGTGTCCGTCCTCGCCCACACCATTCAGACGAATCGTGTCATTCGAGAGGCGCGGGGGGCTGGTATGATCACGCCCATACTGGACAGGAACGTCACTTTCTTTGATGATAGCTTTCGCGATGGGTAGGAGTTGGTTGAATTCGGTGGGGGTGATGTTGCCATTCCAGTAGTGAGTGTAACCCATGGTTGTTCTCCAAAAGTGTTTGATCATCATAACAAAAAAGGGGTTAGCCGTCCACCCCCAAGGTCCTATTCTTTATCCACTTTTTATTTAATCAATCTACATTAAATTAATCTAGGTTATGGGTTACATAGCCGCCTACCTCCATGTCAGATTGTTTAAAAACTAAGGCCAGTTTAGAGACATGGCCGGGTCTATCGCCGGGTGCTACGAGAAGTGTGCCTTTTCGGCGCTTTGCACTAGGGGTTCAACCTTACCTCACCCCCAAAGGGTTAATGCGTGTATTCTGTACTAGTTGACGGTAGTTGTCAACCCTTACGGACGACCGGTAGCCTCCGCGATACGACCCAGCAGCAGCGAACTGCTGATCGAGGACAGAGGGCAATAGTACCATCAGTGTTGTATTTGGGGGCGAACACCCCGGATCGCAGCCCCAGAAAAGAGCCATAGTATACCACACCATTCATGCAGTATTCTTGAAAATGATCCACGAGATCATCGGAGAAGCTCTTGAGACGTTCTTCTTGTTGTTCTTCGTGTGATGTTTTTATCTTTTCGTTGTCTACAACCACCCAAATCAGCAACGAGACTAGAACGATTCCCAAGCTTATCCAGATTATCGCTGAATTATTTTTATACATACTCTCACCACTCCGTGCGGTTGGCGTGCTTGGGCTTGCGCTTGTAATCCCGCTTGGATTTGTGACCACCAGCACCACCCACACCGTTGAGGTTGTGGAGCAGTGCCATGTTGCGAGCCTTGGAAGTTTTCATTGTCTCAGTCCTGTATGAGTCGGTATGCTGTCTATTATACAGGACTATTTAGGGCTGTCAACCCCTCTATTCGCCTATTCCAAGCTGTTGTCGCATCACCACATTGTCGAAATCGGGGTTAGCCTTGAGGCCAGTAGACGTGGATTCACCATAGCAATCACCCGTAGCCGTATTGACGAACCCGGCAGAGACTGCCACGATTTCAGTGCCGAACACCCCCCATCGTTTGTTGCTACACGCAACAGCCATCTCCTTGTGAGTCATGAGTTCAGAGAAGATCACGGGATAGCCGATACCGTGACCGTCGTCATCACGAAACATGATGTACTTGGCTTTCATCGTGAAAATGCCTTCCAGAACAACGCTGCGACAGATGCTACGAGACCTATGAGCGCAATTGTGAACACTGTCCAGATTTTCGGCAGAAGGGTGGACGGATCACTAAACACCTCGAACGCCATGAATGTAGTGACCCACACGATTACACCAGACCAGAACGAAATCCCCACTATGTACCAGTTACCCAAGTTGCAATCATAGCTACAAAATTCATATACTTCTCCCGTAAGTGATGTGCCTCTATTGTAGCAGACGCATTGCTTTTGTCAACCTTCTGGTGCTCTATCATATTCGGGCCAGTAAGCCCTTTCATTGGTTTCGATATAGATTACTTCGCCGCCATCTAGTACCATGGCAACGTCAGGGTGCTTGTTGGAATCTTCCTCGAAAAATCCTTCACACCACATAATGGCTCCGGTCTTATCCTCAAAAATGTTTACGTCTACTACTGCATCGTCAGAAATCGTCATTGCTTTGAACATGTCTATCCTCTCATTTAAGTGTTGGGTCTCTATTGTTCAGATTGTGATTACCAGCTTTGGATTGAACCCATCATTAAGATTGGGGACCGCACCATTGTAGCCACGCGGGTTGTTGACGACCCGAGTTCCCCCAATGATGTAATCGGAGTTGGCGTGAACGTGACCGTGCAGCCACAGTGCGATATCGTTGTACATGATATCAGACAATTCAGTAGCATAGCAATCGTTTAGTTTGTTTTCCCTGAATTTTTCAGGAATACTCATCCACGACGGCGCATGATGCGTGACCACCACAGTCGGACCATCGAACGGGGTTGCCGTGCGAGTCCTGATGTAGTCTACTGCAAGGGCATGTTCTGCAATAAAGTCGGCTGCCGAGAAGTTACGCGTGTTCTCACCATCACGCATCCAGATGTGTTTGAAATCATTCATGCCATAGGCCGAATCAGTCGCACGCAGGGCAACCATAGGATCACCACCACGCATACTCGTCCAGAGAGTGCTGCCGATGAAACGCACACCATCAATGATGACGGTCTTGTTGTCAAGGAAGTGGAAGTTGTCCACAGTGGCATCCACATTTGCCCACCACTCTCGAACGTCCTCCATGACACCATGGTAGAACTCATGGTTCCCGGCGACCATCACGACAGCCTTGTGACGCTTGGCGAGGGCTTTCACCCAATTCGTATGGCGGGACCAGTAGCGACCGGCAAGGTTGTCCCGGTCCATTTCAGCAGTGATGTCACCAGCCAACACCAACACCATTTCAGACTCACCATCGAGGAAGGGCAGGGCAAAATCGGTCCAACCACCCTCGGCGTCGAATTCTAGGTGTATGTCATTGAGGCAACGGATGTTCATGGTTATATGCTCTTGAATGTGATGATGTGTACAATATACAAAATCACGGGCACTGTCAACATATTAGAAAGGGGGCCTTTTATCGACTTGCCCCCGAGGTCCTTATTAAATTCCATTAGATTCAATAGTTTGATTTTCCTCTACATTTTTCTTCTTTCTCCCACCCCGTCTGCCATAATATCTTGCAGAATAACAAGTTAAAATTTTCATAATATCCTCTGCTAATTCTTCTTCATACTTCTGTTCTTTCGCCTCAACAATCTCAACGGTTATTTCTAAGTTTTTAAAAATAGCATCAAGATATTCATACCCAAATCTTGCAAGTCTATCTTTGTACTCAATTAAAATACGTTCCACTTTACCCTCAAAGCACAACTTAATCAGTTTATGTATGCCTTTTCTTTTCTCGTTTATCCCACTTGCCATTTCATCAATCAGGATAAATTTGTAACCTTTGTTTTCAGCGTGTTTTCTAAGTCTGTCTTTTTGTCTCTCAAGGTTTTCCTTCTGCTTTGCCGTTGAACATCTCGCATATATGACCGTTAGCTTTTCCTGTTTCTCTTTCTCAACTCCCATATAAGCGTCTAAGTCATCTTGCCTAAAACGCCTATGGCTGCCAGAAGTTTTGAAAGAGTTTATCTTGCCCCTATTTGCAAGTGTTTTAAGCGTATTGATTGATACACCTAAATATTCGCTTGCTTTGGTTATCTTATAGATTTTCATTAAGCAAGCCCTTAAAAATGTGTGCTATTACATCAACAGTCCACCCGTTACCAATACATTTATATCTCTGTGTTTTGTTTAATGGCAAAGTGTATGTAGGAGGCAGCGTCTGGAATCGTTCACATTCTTCGGGAGTAGCTGATCTCGTAATGCCTTCACCACGCCGTATCTTGTCTAAAGTATTGGATTCTAAAGCAATGAGAGCCTGTTTCAAATCAACAACAATTCTGTATTTTGTCGCTGGCGATTGTGCAGCAAGAGAAGGGTATTTCTCAAAAAACTTTATTTCGTCTGATATATATCCATGCCCCAAACGATATAAATAATCATTAAAACAGTCTGCATCTTTGTTTACTATTTTTGGTATTGAAATATTCGTCCAATATAACCTCTCTCTGTTTTGACATGAAAACAAAGAACTGTTTATCTTAGATACACTGACTCCTATATATTCACTAATCTTTTCTGCATACTCTTTTTTCATTTTTACATTTTCAAGCAAGAAGTGTTTTGGGTTAATTTCGTTTTTTAATCTGATAAACTCAAAAAATAATCTGCTTCTTGGGTCATCAAAATTTAATTGTTTACCAGCAAAACTAAACCCTTGGCAGGGGCTTCCGCCAATCAATAAATCAATCGTTGGCAAGTCCACCCCTTTTACCTTTGTTACATCACCTATATGTTTTGTGTTTGGGTAATTGCGTTTAGTTACTTGAATTGCATATTTATCAACCTCAGACGCAAAGTAATTATCCACATCTATTCCAGCCCTCTCTAATGCTATCTGACCACAAGATATCCCATCAAATAGACTTAGTACATTTATTCCCATCTTTCGACTCCTTAATTAACTTTTTGTTTGCATTCACAATCTTCTGCATGTCCTCAACAGATATTTCTTTTTCCAAAGTCTCAAAGAAATAAACTTTTTCATCCTCTGTCTCGAAGTACTCTTTAGTCACTTTTATTATTTTCATCTTTTACTCCTATAATATACTATGTTTTTGGTTAAAAAGCAAGTGGTTTTAACCGATTTCTTTTGGTTTTGTTGGATTTTCATAAGCAGTTACAACCTCCCGGGTGCGGCCCAGGAGGCTGGTCGATTCCCGCCGCATCGCAGCATCTCCTCAGGCGTAACTGGATGCATGAACAGTATCCGATTGCTTGCCGATTGACGTGAGACATCTGCCATTGACGGTGTGGGAGGCCCGGCCGATCATCCAGCAGCTATTTCGGAAATCCGAGTTGAACGGACGTTCTTCTATCCAGTTGATACGGCGTACTGGTATCCAGATATCAAAGCGTCCGTACAATATCTGTTAGCACTCCCTATACTCAAAACATCTCAGCAACAGTTTCTCCAATAGCGGTTCCAAGCAAGGGAGGCACTGCGTTGCCTATTTGCTTTGTAATTTGTGTCCTGGTTCCAAAAAATTGGAAAGTATCGTCAAAAGATTGAAGCCGAGCTCCTTCTCTTGGTGTGAGTGCTCTATCTAGCACAGGATGGATGCAACGGTTTGATGCAGGATGAACAAAGTTAACGGTGATGGTTACTGCCGGATGGTCCGCATCAAGTCGGCTATAACAGCTACTAAATCCGCTAGTTATGAGATGCTTAGGAATACAGTTTATATTCTTTCCTGAATGCTTAATAATCTCAAGCATCTTATTGGAGTGAGCGGTGGCTATATGTAGCTCTAAAATTTCTGAACTTTCCCTTCTATCCTTTTGGTATTGATTCTGTGGCGGCATGGAGTATTCACTGGCAATTTCACCTGATGAAATAGGAGGAAGGTCACTTATTGCATCCATAGCAGACAATGCATCTGGTAGGATTTGCTCCTCAAATAAATCAGGTTCTCGCGGTGCAAGGATTCTAACCTTGTCCCGATAGCCAATTGTCGAGCCTTTGTAAAAATGAGTAGGAGTTGGAAATAATATCTTCCCTCCCTTTTGAACCCCAATCATGACGAACCTTTCGCGCTTTTGAGGTACACCGAAATGTGCTGCATTAAGTAGTTTCCAATCGGTTTCATACCCGATTTTTTTAAAGCAATCTTGCATTTTTTCTAGCGTTGTTCCGCCTTTGTGTGTGGCAAGCCCAACAACATTCTCTAGAATGAAAACTTTCGGCCTGAAATAATTAACGAAAGAAGCGTATTCCTCAAAAAGCGAGTTCCTGGGATCATCTTCTTTAGACGACCTAAAAGGCCTGATGGATGAAAAGCCTTGGCAGGGAGGCCCTCCAACGAGAACATCTAACTGATCCCTTTTAACTCCCGTTATTTCCTCTACTTCGTGCCGTCTTAATTGCCGTATATCTTTACATATGCCGATTCCGGCTCGGTGGTTCAGCTTAAATGTTTCGACAGAGGCTGGAAGCACGTCAATACCGAGTTTAACATCAAAATTTGCTTGCTTGGAGTTTTCCATGCCCTTGGAAAATCCCCCGGTACCGCAAAAAAGATCAAATACTTTCATAAGGTTATCTCGTTTCTCAGCTCCGGTGGAGACTATAGTCTCCTAGTCATGATTAGTCAAGTCCAATAAACTTGTTGATTTTCGGCAAGAGATGAAGTATGGCGAAGGATACAGCAGTTACGGCAGCGTTCGTGGAGTTGGCGAAGAAAATTCGGGAGCAAAAAGGTCTTACCATCGAACAGCTAGCCGATATGGCCGGAGTTCATAGGACCACAATAGGTTTATTAGAACGCCATGAGCGCACCCCAACGCTACAAGTAGCAAGTCAGATTGCAAAAGCCTTGAACCTCCTTTAATATATTATATTCTCCTATATAAATTTTAAATCACAGCGGCCCGGCTCTGATTCTATTAGTCATTATCTATTCCTTTCACAATTTATTTTATGGTTTACATTTAAATAACATTTAAATAAAGAGTGTATCGCTTAAGGCCCGGCTCTGATTCTAATCATCGGAGTTATCCAAGTTAGCGGTGAGGCTGCTTAGGGTGAGCCCCGTAACCCGAGAGCGCTTACTATACCAACGGGAGTTCAGTGGGTCAAGTGTTTTAACGCGTGACGCCGATCATTTCCTGACCGCTGACTTCGTTGAGCCACACCCCGTAATACTTACCGGATGATTTTTCTTCATGCCACTCGACACGCTCTATATTGTCCTTCATGAAAGTCTGAGTGAACTCACTCGACAGGGCTGACGATCCAGTCTGCCCTCGGACATTGAAGATGGTCCGCTCGGCGTCAAGGAGCTGACCTTGAAGTTTCTGTTCTGCGTCCGGGTCAACATACATTGCAACCCTGCTACCATTGAGGCCGACCACCACACAGAGCGTTACAGCATGCTGGTATTCGTACATGGTCGGCCAGTTACCAAGCTCTTCGGGATAATCCATGATTGTCTCCAGTTGATGCGGGTAATTTACACCTACATGATAAGTTTGTCAAGAAGTTTACGACGCTCAACAAAAATTGCATCGCTGATTTCCTTGCCCTTCAGCGAAGCCTGTTGATCTTCACTGAGGTTATCGAAGCCAACCAGTCCCGCTTGAACGACAGCAGACACCACATCATTCGCTATGTGTGCCGCGTCTTCAGAATACGTCATCCACATCATGTATTCCCATTGAATGCACAACCGGTCTATGTTATGACTGCTGTCCAGCCTGAAGCGTTTCATGACACCCACCAGAGCATCGAGCAATTCTTCACGACCATCGGTGCGGAACGCTTTGGACATAGCTACAGCGAACACGCATTGGTTACGCAGGATGCTCGGCATTTTGGCAGCAACGGCAAAATCGTGTACAACATCTTCGTTCCAGTCTTGGAAGATTGCCATCCACCGCACCACTTTCGAAGCATCACGGGAGCCAAGTGATCGAAGATTGCAGATAGAGTCCAATAGCACCGAAGCAACATCAGCACCGAACAGTGGCTCCAGAGCGCCAGCCTCATCGAGCACTTCAATGAAGCGATGGGGATGCGGCTCCATTATGGCATGCTGGCATTCCTTCCATACACGCTCTTTCACAAGCGAATCAAGGTCACCGTCTGCTACCATGTCCATCATGAAAGCCATCGTCTCCGGGGCAACACTGAAGTTGAAGCGAGCCGCGAATCGTGCAGCACGCAGGACACGCAACGGGTCTTCACGGAATGCAGGCGAAACGTGACGGATGATACCATCAGCGATATCAGCACGACCATTGAAGGGGTCGATGATCTTATCGTCCCAGCTTCGAGCGATGGCGTTCATCGTGAAGTCACGACGCACCAGATCCTCTTTCAGCGTCACATCTGGAGAGTGGTCCGTCTCGAAGCCTTTGTGACCAGAGCCAACCTTACGCTCCGTGCGGGCGAGCGCAAACTCATCACCATTTTTATCGAGGAACACGGGGAAGTCTGCACCAACATGCTGAAACCCAGCACGCAGCATTTGCTCGGGCGTAGCATTGACTACGACGAAATCGAAATCGTGCGGCTCCCGACCCATGAGTTCGTCACGAACAGCGCCGCCGACCAGAAAGATTTTTGAGTTGTCAAGAAAGCGGCGCACAGTATGTCTCCAGTTGATTCCAGTATATTACTCGAAGTCGGTAGGTTCATAGGGTCGGCTCAGGTGATCCCGTTGGATAGCTTTGACCACCTTTGCACCGAAGTCCCTGTCGTCTTCGATTTCGTGCAGGTGGTCATTCAGAACCAAAATTGCACTGTTGAACCCATCAGATTTCTCCAAGGTAAATGATTGAGTCGGCCCGACAATCTTCAATGGTATTGAAGAGCCCTTCGGACATTGCTTCCCCATCGTTTACGTCATGCCACTCCCAACCCTGAAAAGTTGGCCCGTTGTCAACATAGAAGAACCGAATGTCGGGAGTGTTATGTTCGATACCATTTATCATATTTCCCCCTGCTTACGCAGTCTGCGGCATTTGTAGATGTATTGTACCGTAGTGGTCTCGGGTACGTCCAGTTCCTCGGCAATCTTTTTTGCAAGCTCATCGACACGATTGGACTTGTCGAAGGTCTCAGGATTGTCCAACATGTACTCTTGAACCTTGTTGAACGTGCCCCCGCTTCGACCACGCTTGGCTCCACCCTCACCGTCCTCATCGGAGACCAGACCAGCGTACTTCACAGCTTCGGCCTTTGCGTACTCGACTGCCTCCATGTAGTCTTTCAGGGTGAAGGGGAGCATACTCGTCCACTCACGACCCTTGATATGCTTGTGATTGACCGGAGCATCTTCGTCGATGCCTTCGGTAATGGATTCCTTGCGGTGCTTGAATTCGATCAGCACCAGCTTGCAGGTTGCCAGACGGGCAACGATGTGATCGGTGGGGGTCTCGAACGGACCCTCGACCATATCACGCAGTAGGCGGCGGACGGGACCAGCCTTCATCCCCATGATTTCCTGCACGACACCCGACCCAGAGAAGGGCGTGATGCGGGAATTCTTGATATGCTGCTCGAAGATGTCGGGCATTTGATTCTCCAGTTGATGCCGATATTATACAGCTATGCTTTACGGTATGCAAGCATATATTTGCGACTGCTTCGTACTATTTCACGATGAGTCGTGGCATATTCATAGTGAGAAGCCATTTCTCGCTGCTCTCGCGTTATGTCAAGGTCTTTTTTAGGGGATGTTCGGCCATTCCCCCAACCGCCAGCCTAGTATAAGCTATAAATTATAAGGAATCAATCTTTTTTACAGATATTTTTCGACCACCATTCCCCTGCCTTTCCACCGGGGAGTGTGTGACGATATCGACGATGAGCCCGTGAGAGCGCCTCTCGGTATGCTGCGGGTTGTTTGTCGGTCATAATCATGAGACTTCTTCCCCGAAAATTTGCTCGTGTGAATAGTTCAGGAGTGCTAGAGTGCAGTCTAGATCAGCGAAGCCGCACCCACGCAACAGCCAGTAGGAGTACAACGGCCCACACCACGGTTTAGCCTTCATCTGCAGGCACCGGGACGGCGATCATCACGCTACATCCTGATAGGTTTCCACTGGCGGAAGGCTGTCAACCCATTCGTCCATCTCGTCCATGTACTGGAAAGTGTCAAAGCCACAATCCATACAGAAACCACTGAGGGTATCGATGGAACCTTCACAGTCTACACACTTGATCATGACAGTCTCCCTTGAAGTGATGAGCCCATTTTACGCTAGTCGGGGCACCTTGTCAAGTAGAAACCGGACCCCGAATTTACATCACGCGGCCTTTCGTGCTATCAGATTGGCGTCACGAACGAAGCCGCTAGTATCATACCGGGCCTTCCCCTTTGCCGTCAGTGCCACAATGGCACCACCATTCGGGTCGAAGAAACGCACGTCAGACGTATCGCCATCCACCACCGGAAAGCCCATCCACTGTGAAGGCTTCGCATCTTTTTTGCGAAGGTTCATAACCACGGCAACATTGTATCCTTCACGAATCGCCATGAACGCATCGGTATCGTTATCCTCTGCAAGACTGAAAGTCAAGTGATAGTTGGGGAGAGCAATGGCAGACTTGCGCCCGCGAATTTTTGTGTAATCATAGAATTGCAGGTCAGGGAAGGCGACCATGAGATTGCGATGATTCACACCATCCACAGTCACGCGGTACTTTTCCCATGCAATGTCAGACGTGCCATTGAGACGCACTGCGGGAACCATGCCTTTGCGGGCAGCTTTGCGAATCAGACGCTGAATGTCAGCGACAAGGGTATCCATGAAGCTGTCGCGATCCTCATGGAGCCACAACGTCCGATTGATACGTCCAGCAACAACGGGTGCCATGACCCCACGCCCTGCCGTATACAGGCATGCTGCCTTGCATCCGGCTGATGCTTTCGGGCACACTTCATAGCCTGATACGTCAGCCGGAGCGAGATACAGCACTCCCGTGAGTATACCGAGCTTTTCACCTTTGACAGTCTTGGCGTCAGTGGAGATGGTCAGGAGATTCTTGCGCTGGACGTGTGCCATGTTCGTGCTCCGTTTCGTTTCGATGGGGTCCATTATACGGAATAATTTGTTTATTGCAAGGTATTGACAGAAAAAAGTTTGGGTGTATGGTTCGCTGACATTGAGGAGGTTTCCCATGGATTTTTTCGACATTCTAATGAGTTTCGGCCTTTTGGCTGTCGCGATTCTTGCAATCGTGGTATTCTTGGTTGCGGCGCTCGTATCCGTGTTCACCGGTACAGGTATCGTTCGAGTGCTGAGCAATATGTTCGTCGCGCTGTTCGAACAGTATTGGCAGTATGTGCTGGTCTTGGGTATCTTGGGTATCTTGGGTGGACTTTCTTACATCTGGGTGGTATGATACGCAACAGGCAATATCACCCCCAATCAGGAGCATGGCATGGTACATTGGAAATATCACGGTAACGGTTGAGTTCGAGGTGGATGACGAACACGCTGCCGAAAACCATCTGAACAATATTGGCAATGATATCGTGGATAGTTACAGGGACTACGGTACCACCGAGTCGAGCATTCACGACTACTCGGAATTTGAAAATGAGTAAAAAGCTAACGCAAACGTTAGCCTTTGGAGATACAGTATGTGTGTAGAACTTGGCTATGACGTGTTTGAGACCGACGATGGGCTTCAGCTTCAGAAAGAAGATGAGAAGTCTCCGTATGAAAATGACATCGAAGCAGCCATTGCGTGTCTGAACGACGCATGGTATGGTGATGTTCGATCCCGCAACATGATTGCTGCGGTGCTGACGCAGGATTCCAAGTACCTTGAGGGTTGACAAATGAAGTATGGGGCTATAACTTGGAAAGGCGTGTGGAAGCACCGCGCTCGTAGGGCACTCAAGCGGCTGGCTCGAAAGCAAGAGCGTCAAGCGGCAAAGAAGGAGTTGATGTAATGTCGGAGTCAACAGAGTGTAATTGTGGCCATGCCAAGCTCATGTACTACTGCCTCATGTGTCCGGTGTGTGAGATGGCACAACGGAGGATGGTTACTACCATCAATTTCATCGAGGCGATGTATAAGACCGAAGCTTTGAATGGGCTTGTGCACCGCCAAGACAACATCTCAGATGAATTCTGGAAGCAAATCATTTATTGGGATTTGATTAAGGGTAATGACACCACGTTCCAACATGATTTCGTGGATAGGTTGATCGAAGACGACACGGTTTGGAAGTATCCGGGGGCGAAAAAATTCACGGAATTGTTCGTCAACGCCCTTGACTTGCAGCACAAAGAAAGGATCATATGGATAGTTTCGTGGTAAGAGTTGACACAAGAAGGTAGGTGATGTACAGTATCATACATAGCCTAGTGGAATTTCAAGAGTAGCGAGGTCTCGTTTAGGGTAGCTCCCAGTTCCACTAGACTATTTTATTTGAGGTTTGGTAAGTGCCCTGTAGTAACGGGGGTGCCAGTCAAAGGTCGTTGATGGGGGCACTTTGACACAAGTTCATTGAACCGGTAGTTTATATTCTCCTAGACCAACGGGAGACGAAGGGGCCAAGCTAGCTCCGGGCTGTTTAAAACACACCTTGACTGTAGCGGTGAAGGTTTGATTAAGGATACGTCGGTGATCCTTAGCACATGGGGATGCGCCAGTTGGCCCCATGAAGTGAAGAGGTTAGAAGCCTTTCCGGTTCGCCAATTTAAGTGTTGACATGAGTCGATTAACCGTCTACACTGTGCAGCATGAGTTAGGGAGTTGCGTCCCTTAATGATGTGAGTACTCTCACGAAAGAGAGGGAGGCAGCCGGATCGACGGTAGCGAAGCATCAGACTCTATCCGAGGTGGCCTCCATAAGAGTGGGGGAGATTCAAAGGCCGAGGTCGGGAGGCGCTTTGGAACGATAAGAGTGGGTGAGTCACTCGCCCGAAACAAGGAAAGCCTGATTATGCTTCGGCCTTAAATGGTTCAAGACAAAGGGATTGCCAGTGACAATATAATTAAAGGGCAGTAAAGGTTGGCAGTTTTCTACGATAAACTGCCTTTGGTGAGGTGCTAGAAAGGACCGGCCCCGTCACCGCGATAACAGGTCCACCAAAATGTGTTTAAAGTAATTAATGTGGGATAGCAGTAGACCCACCCCCTGAAACTAGGGTTAATAAATACTGTCGATAACTTTGCCCCGTGAAGCGTCGCCTTTTGGGTTGGATGGCTAAACCCAAATGAGTTACCGGACTCTAAAACCGGATAGAGGTGTCTGGTTGCCTCGAAAATATGAGCCAGATAGGCGGAGGTGTGAAGGCGACCGTACATCAAAGCTGAATCTAATTTTAGCGGAGCCCTTTGTAGTTGGGTGGTTAAACTACCATAATTAGTAGCCGGGAGCGTCACGTCCCCACCTGAGCGGCTAAAACCGCAACGTGACCGAATTGAGTGTTGACTAAGCTATGGAACCAACTGATAAGCAAATCAAAGAACATATGGAGTCAACTGGTTTAAATTTTTATAATGCCAGAGAAGAACTCCGTGAAATGGAATATAAAGACGAACACCCCGACAAACCAAGCGATATGAGTTGGGGCGATTATTGGAAAACATATTAACAAGGTTATCGAGAGTGTACGAAAAGCAGCATAGTAGAATAGCTATTCTCTATGCTCTGGCAACCCGGCGGCACTTGAAAGCCGTGCTCTTAGCGGAGCTTGTAGGTTCGATCCCTACCACTCTCGACCAATTTCCCTTGACAACCATTCAATAATCCCTTATAATTTATAAATTATAAGCAGGAGACACCCCCCCAATGAACGAACTTCAAACAACTTTGTACTCGAACCTCATGGCGTTGTGTGATGGGGATGAGGCGTTCTTCTATTCGGATCAAGTGTTGACCCCGAAGACCCGTCCGGGTCATTTTCGCATCTTCAACTATCGTCTGGCATCCTATACCCAGTGGCTCCATCCCGGTGCTCTGGAGTGCCGTGGCGTGATGTTCCTCATGGACTCGGAATTCAAGAATCCGATGTCTCTGATGTCGTGGCCGTTCGAGAAGTTCTTCAACCTCAACGAGAACCCAATGACCATGGGCCTCGATATGAATGATGTTCGCTCGATTCAAGCAAAGATGGACGGTTCGCTCATCAGCACGTTCTACTTCGATGGTCATGTTCGAGTCAAGTCGAAGGGATCACTACATTCGGATCAGGCAGTAGCTGCACAAAGATTGCTTGAATCACCGAAGTGGGATGCACTGTACAACGCATTGGAACAACATGTAATGTTTATGGATCACACTGTCATCATGGAGTACACTGCTCCTGATAACCGTATCGTGGTTCCGACAGAAGAGCCGACTCTTACTGTGCTTGCGGTTCGAGACAACCGTACTGGTAAATACGTGGGTGATCTTCACGGGTATATGGTAGAGTACATGACTGACGAAATTATCAACGATGTTGGTGAGGATATTCCGGCGTTCATCGAGGACATTCCGAAAATGACCGGCATCGAGGGGTTTGTGCTGACCATGGCATCAGGCCAGCGTGTGAAGATCAAGACTGATTGGTACGCGGCACTACATCACTTGAAGGACTCAATCAACTCTCAGCGTCGGCTGTTCGAGTGTGCAGTGAACGATGCAACTGATGACCTCAAGGCTCAGTTCTGGGATGATTTGCAAGCTGTCGCAATGATCAACCACATGGAAGCCAAGGTGGCATCCATATACAATCACATGGTGGATCAGGTAGAACGGTTCTACCAGCGGAACAAGCACATGGAGCGTAAGGACTTCGCTATCAAGGGGCAGGCTGAACTTGACAAACTGTGCTTCGGGCTGGTGATGGCTAAGTATTCCGGTAAGGAAGTGGACTACAAGGCTACGCTCATCAAGCACCGTAAAAACTTCGGGATCAAGGATGATCCTGAAATGGGAGCAGAACAATGATGAAACGTAAAGGCCACCGCAGTGATCGGGAGAAACTGCTTGATCAAGTGTTTAACCATCTGAAAGGTATTGGGGTGTGGCGTGGCGACGAGTTTCATAGTTTTTGTAAGTGGGCAAAGGGTAAACCCAGTGATGAACTCAAACGCGAAATGGAGTATTGACACTCCCACACCATAGCGATACAATGATCATCCACTCACCAATGGCTGCATCGGGTGATCCTGCAACGGATATCCCACACCCACCGCTTGATGCCAGCAGTTCTATCTCCGAGAACGAAGAAAAGGGTTGCAACAACCCTTTTCTTTGTGTATAATTCCTTATAATTTATGGGAGGTTGAATATGAACAAGGGGCTGCACGTACTTATCGATGATATGCGGACGTTGGATGTGGATATCATTTCCCGTAATGGTCAGGTTGCTATGCGCCTCATGGAAGAAGGTGAAGTCAGCCACCTCTACATGGACAATGACCTCGGTGAGAACGTTTCCATGGAAGGTATTGACATCCTCAAGTGGGCGAGGGATAATAAAGTCATGCCCCCCAACGTAACGATTGTGTCGGCAAATATCGTGTGTCGAAAGCGAATGGAAGACCTTTTGCGCTTCGACATGGAATACATTCAGGATGGCAATTGGTGGAGAAAGCATTGAGTTCTGTTATGTATGAATCGAAATCAAAAATAAACCTGAACTATATGCTCTTGCTTCTGATCATGGCGAATAGTTTTCTTGGGTGGACATGGGCGTTGAGCATCGTAGAATGGGGTGTCAATATAATGGGCACGATTTCTATTACGCTCATGGTGTTTATGCTGTTCTACCTAAAACGTGCTGTTCGTGACGTTATCATCAATGGCAAGTTATCGGAATTGCGAGTGAATTTGAGGCTGGCGGATTTTCGAGCGAAAGAACCGACGGCACGCATCCAGAAAGTGGTTTACCTTTTGATCACACTGCTGGCAATTCACACCTTTTACATCAACGAATTGTTTTACACGATGGTCGTAATTGTGCTATTATATACCGTCACTCACGTTGTGAGTGCGTACTACAAAAATCTTGTGATGACCGCAAAGGAGATTTAATCACATGAGCATGAGCATCATGAAGTGGAATCAACAGCTTCTTAGCACGACGGAAGCACTGATGAGGGCACGTCAGGATGGTGACGCTGACCTCACTGAAGAACTGGAAGCTGAACTGGCTGAAATTGAGGAAGCACTCGAAGCCATCGAAGCCGACAACGCTGACGATCACCGTTTCGGTCGAATGTGAAAAAAGTCGAGGGAAAGGGTTGACCTCTCCCTCGACTGATGTATAATAGACTCCATCAACACGACGGAGACAGTACATGATCATTCGTAAGCGCGGTGCTGTCACGACTTCCTTCCCCCGGAAGCAGGAGTTCATCAGTAAGGTTCGTGATTGTCAGGCACTTGCTCGTTATAAGTTCTTTGACTTCAACCTCTTCGATGAAGACCTTCCCATCGTGTTTGTTGCGAAGGGCGCTAATGCTGGAAGCGCCCGGTGGAGACGTGTTCGTGAAGGTATGACCACCAAGATGGTCTACAACCTCGAATTCAGTATCGAAGCAATCGGCATCGAGTGGGATGACATGACGGGTGATACCATCCCGCACGAAATGGCTCACATCGTGGACTTCGTGATCAACGAGAAGAGCAACAACCACAATCGTGTGTGGCAGAACATTGCTCGGCGGCTCGGATGCTCAGGTAAGCGAACCCATGATTACCAGATCACGAAGGCACGCCAACACAAGAAGTACGTCTACGTGGCTACGTGTGGCAAGAAGCATCTAGTGGGTGGTAAGGTCCACAACAAAATTCAACGCGGTTCGGTATATACAGACCGCACAACTGGTGGTAAACTGACTGCCGATACATTCACCGGGATTTGTGCCTACAACAGCTGATGGAGGTTTGATATGATTGAATATACAGTTAAGGTTGATGTTAATGGTGATCGTGGGTGGTATTTGAATGGAAAGGTTCATAGGGAAGATGGTCCGGCTATTGAGCGGGCTGATGGTTCTCGTTGGTGGTATTTGAATGGAAAGGTTCACAGGGAAGATGGTCCTGCTGTTGAGCGGGCTAATGGTTCTCGTGCGTGGTGGGTTAATGGAAAACGCCATAGGGAAGATGGTCCTGCTGTTGAGTTTGCTGATGGTTCTCGTTTTTGGTATTTGAATGGAAAGTTTCATAGGGAAGATGGTCCGGCTATTGAGTGGACTAATGGTGATCGTTCGTGGTATTTGAATGGAGAGCTTCACAGGGAAGATGGTCCTGCTGTTGAGTTGGCTAATGGTGGTTGTGTGTGGTATTTGAATGGGAAACGCCAAGGGAAGATGGACCGGCTATTGAGTGGGCTAGTGGCACTCGTAAATGGTATTTGAATGGGACGCAACTTACGGAAGCTGAGTTCAATGCTAGACAACACCCTACCTGTAATGGTAAGGTAGTAGAAATTGATGGCAAGAAATATAAACTGAGGAAGTGAACATGTCCAACACACATCGCAAATCGTCGCCCGATCACCGTTACGTTCGTATGTGGGGATATCACCACACAGAATGTTGATATCATTGTCAATGCCGCCAATGAGACCCTTCTGGGTGGTGGCGGTGTTGACGGGGCAATCCATGCCGCAGCCGGTCCCGGACTTCGCGAAGCCTGTGAAGAGCTTGGGGGATGCCGCACTGGCGCAGCAAAGGGCACGCTGGCATTCGGGATTACTCAGGCAAAAATTATCTATCATACGGTTGGCCCTCGTTATTCTGATCATCCGCCCATGGTGTCCGAAGAGTATCTGGATGCTTGCTATGACGTATGTCTGGACCTTGCTGTCAAGAGCAAGTACCGCTCGGTTGCATTTCCGTCGATCAGCACTGGTATCTACGGATACCCGCTCGAACTGGCAGCCAAGGTGGTCGCGAAGAAGTTCGCATGGTATACCCGTCATGCCTTGGAAACCACGAACTTGCGCGAGATTCGTATGGTGTGCTATGATCTGTGTGATCTACAGGCATATACCAATGCCTTCGCCGCCGAAATCGAAGCCACCGGGCGGCATTGATCAACGCTCCACCTTAACCGATGAGGAAGTGAACATGGAACCCGAAATCGAACGTATCATCCGTGAGTTTGGACTGGACAACAATTCGTTCACCCGTGATGCTCTCGAAGAGATGTATATGGTTGGCGCTCGTGACTCAATCGGTAACTTGGATATTCAACTCGACGCCCTTGAGTTTTTCGGTGAAGACGAGTAAGATTCGATAATTCACAATATACGCGGAGTCGTTAACATGTTCTTTGAAGTCACCATTCTATCTGCAATTGCATTTATGGGTTTCGTCTTGTCCTCCACGCTCCTTACCCGTCAAAAGTCGGCGGTGCAATTTCTTGTGTGGGGTAGTATGGTCCCTCATCACTTTTATTTGTGCGATTGTGGCCTATACAACATCTAGACTTACTAGCGTGCATTCGTAGGGCCTGTAGCTTAATGGTTAGAGCAACGCACTCATAATGCGCAGGTTCTCGGTTCAAGTCCGAGCAGGCCCACCAACAGGAGAATGTGAAATGCAAGACAAAACCCTCGACAAAAACCCTCGATACCATTATCGGTGAGTTTGGATTGGATGCCACGGAAACCACTCGTAAAGCTCTTGTAGAGATGTTTTGGACCGGCGCTCTTCAAGCGGCTATGGCACCCATTGTCGAAGAACAAGCCTTCGATTACTTCAGGGAGAAATCGTGATGTGGAACAAGATTGACAACTATGACTATTCGGTGGTTCCCGAGGGTAAGGTGAAACTCAGGGTTGCACCCGCTGTTGATCCTGATGCTTCCCTTCTCAAACTGGATGCGGAATGCACCCACTACACGTTCTTTGGAAAGACACAGGCTCGGTTCGAGCTTGACAATGGCGGCGCTGGTCTGTATTATCTCGATCTTGCAGACTACGTTATTATGTTCTGGAGCAATGATTGATGATGATTTCTGAAAACGCATACCAATGTGTGCTACTCGGTGAAGAACTGGGTGATATCATGAATAAGGGCAATGATCTTGCTACGTGGGTCCCACTTGAGTACCTTCTCAAGCGTTATCATGGGGAATATGCGTCAGAGTTTCATGGCGATGTAACCGCTACCATGAGTCTTGCAATCAGGCTCATTGCGTATATGATGGGGCACGAGGATGAGGAAATTGATACCCTTCTCGACATTGACCAAAAACACTTCAGGTGCCCGTGCGGTATGACTCATGAGCCCGGTGATGAAGATAAGCAGGTGTACTGGGATTACTTTACTCAAGCCGCTGTTCGTGAGAATATAGCCATCATCAAGGCGAACCACGAGGCTGCAAAAGCCCTTCGATAACTGGAGCATAATCAGCCATAAAGTGTAGGGTAAATATACTCACCACAGTTGGAGAGTATAATGGACCGTGATGCGGCTATTAGGAAGATCATAAAGCTGATTGACCTTTTTCATGGGTCGGATGCCACTGAAGAAAGAGAGACCGCAAAGAGACAGGCGCTATGGTTGTCTGAGAAGTATGATGTAACCCGACATGAAATCTGGCGGACCCGTGGTGGTCCAGCATACGGGCAGAAGGCACCAGCACCTATATACAATAGGCCAGAGTCTCGGTCCCACCGGTCACAGTCATGGACAAGACCACAGTCGAGGCCACAGCCTAAACCACAACCACAGCCTAAACCACAACCACAGCCTAAACCACAACCACAACGCCCCAACGCGGCGATGGATAACGAATTTAAAGATAGACATGAAGCTCCGGCTGAGATAGTATATCGTAGCTTCATAGGGAAGCCAGAGCCAAAGAAGCCAGAACCAACACCAAAGGAATATTGTCCAACGGAATTTTATTAACCAATGCCGGGGTGGCGGAACTGGTAGACGCGCTGGATTCAAAATCCAGTTCCCTTGTGGAGTGAGGGTTCAAGTCCCTCCCCCGGTACCAATAAATTTAGAGTAAAACATAATGAATAAGTTGACTTCGTACATTCTCATCAACGGTACATCCTTCGGTATCCTCATCTGGGCCGGGATCAGTGGAAGTTCATTTGCACATGGACTGTGGACGGCAACCAGCATGATAACCCTTATCATGAGCGTTATTTGTGGCCTTGTTACTCTCGGTCCATGGGCTGATACCCTCCTGCCCGCCATGGCGAAACAAGACACTTTTGAGATTCCGACTCGAAGCGTTCCACTAAAGGTAGATATTATGCTAGACTTGGTTACCTTCTTGGTCTGTTTCGCCTTTGAGTTCTATTTCACGGCAGGAATCTGGTTGTTCCTTACGTTCTTCGGCAACGCGTTTGTAAGTAAGATGTTTGACCCCAACAGTTTCATTCAACCGGAGAATAAAGACTCCTTTTAAGCTAACGCAAACATTAGTATGCTAAGCTATTGGTCGTAGGTTCGAATCCTACCGAGCGCGCCAAATCAATCTTCGTGGAGAACCACATGACAACCTACCTCCAAGACCCAGAACGTCTCGATACAAACGTCACCATCAAAATGCCCGAGAAGATTGTTGTCGAATATGTACACCCCAAGGGTTGGGCCATCCTCCTTGATGGCAACCTCGTGGGCACGATTACGGAGGGTGGCACGGACTACGTTAGTGATCACCCCATGGCAGAAGCCTCCCATTGCAAGTATTTTGCTGACGCGGGCGACGCTACCGATTGGTTGATCAAACGTGACCTTCTCAAGACCAAGGCGTATGCCGAACTCCACAAGAAAGTCAAGAAGGCAAAGAAGAAAGAAGCGAAAGAAACGTGAAAAACCTATTCGATAGCATCTGGCTTACAGTGTTGATGGCTGTTGGTACGTACATCATTGTCATCATTGGTGCCATCATATTCCAGACGTTGCCGCCAGCTACAACCACACTGGAACTTCCTCCCATGGAAGATTCACCCAATCGTAATTGGGGTGTTGTATGGGATGAAGAAGACCTGTATTGTCTGGCCCTCAACATCTATTTCGAAGCACGTGGTGAACCGGTGGCAGGCAAGTATGCAGTCGGTGATGTGGTCATGTATCGTACACAGAATGCCAACTACCCGAACACCATATGTGGAGTGATCAAGGATGGAGTTCATTATGCGTGGAACCCATCGATCCCTATACCCAATCGATGTGCGTTTAGTTGGTACTGCAATCAACAAAGCGATGATCCTGTTGATGGTGACGCGTTTGAAGAAGCATTGTTTATTTCTTACGATATTTTGACTAACCCAATGTATCAGAGCGCTGTTAAACCGGCATTGTTTTATCATGCTGGTTATGTTGAGCCTTATTGGGCAGCATCACAAACATTTGTCAAGCAAATCGGGCACCATTTGTTTTATTTTTAATCCATATAAGGGGTTGACATTTAAGCGCTCCTTGTTATATAGTAAGTATTCATGTCGCCATCCAAGCATCATGAAAGCTCAAGTGGACAACACGTGTTGTCTTGTTTTTAACCCAGCAATAAGGCAGACCAAATGCGTCTTACCTACGTAAACCACGGCACCAAATTCTCCTTCCGAACTGACAAGATGACCAAACATCCTGATGGCAATCGTGGAGCCACCATGCTCCAAGTGCATGCGGAACTCGTTCTCCAGCAGAGTAATGAATGCATCTATATCCTCGGTGAGGATGGTCGCCAACTCGATATCCAGACCGTGAAGTACTGCGCGAAGACGGGGGCTTTCCCTATCCATTGATCAACCACCGGGGTGGCCATAAACCACCTTCGGTTAGATCAAAAAAACATCTTGACATTATACACTGTATAATGTAGTATTTAATAGCGCAATTCCGCGCACACTAGGAGATTTACAAGATGGCTAAGAAAGAATCACCCAAGCATGAGAATGTGAACGTCCCGGAACTCTTCTATCAGCACTTCATGAAGGGCCACGTAGGTCTGCCGGGTTCCGCCCTCGAACTGATCCACACCGTTGTTCCGGTCAAGAAGGGTCGCGGCTTTACTCGAATTCTGCCGAAGATCACTCAAGCCCAGTACGATGAACTGTACTCATACGGTATCCACGCCCGTAGCTCGATGTCTGGTGCTGATCGCAAAACCGTGCTCCGTGCGGCAATCTGCGCCAAGGCCATGTGTGAGCGTATGGAACTGGCAGGGGTGACCGACCCGAAGCCGTTCGTTCCGACGCGTGCCTCGAAGAAGCGTGCAGCTGATGAAACGGCACCGCCCATCACGAGCACGGATGATGGCACGGCTGCAGCTCTTACCGCCATCGCAGAAGACGCCACGAAGACCGAAGAGGACACCAGTCTCAACAGTATCGTGCCGACCGAACCGGCTACGCTCGATACCGTCGATGACCTCGAAGAAGTCACCGGTGAGGAACTGGACAACTTCGGCAAGGATATCAGCTACGGCTGATACCTCTGAAGCTTGACAGCACGACGAGAGGGTGGCTATAATGGCCACCCTTTTTGTGTATATGGAGTTTAAAAATGGATTGCGCGATGGAGTTGAAAGCAGCAATGGAGGTCTTGTTGAGTGAGACTGCACAAGATATCAGTGACCCAGACGTTGCACTCGCCAGAGAATGTGTGCGTGCGTGCCTTGATGATTGTATTGATGAAGTCAACCTCAACAATGTCTACTTGACTCACGAAAATATGAAGAGACTGCAATGATATGTCCCCACGGAAACCCAGCAGACGATTGCTTCAAGTGTGATTACCCCGAGGAAGATCGGGAGCTTAAGCGGCTGCGTGCACGTGAGAGAGTGCTGGTGGATCATATTGCAGAGATATACGCACACACCTTATCCCCGGATGGCAACAACCCGGAACAACCAATGTCAATCAAAGAGATATGCGAGAACTGTATCGAATCTCTCAAAGGAGTAGACCAATGATGCGAGTAGAAACTGCAATACCAATGATGCTGGAACTGGCAGAACAGAATGCCCTGCAAGGGTACGAAGCATCTGGAGAAGATGACTACGTGACTATCGAGGATCAGCAGGAAGCGCTGGAGGTTGTCCAGAACTACATCGATACCGACTACGGCTTGACCATGCCGCAGTACACTCGTGACGAGACTTGCGATGCACTCGAACTGATCTATGAACTCGGACAGGACAACATCCTCGATGAACTCCTGACCGACAGTGATGAGGTTCTGGAAGCTCAGCGTGCAATGCAACTGGAAGCGGCGGTTGTTATGCACGATCACATCGTAAATCACGCTGTGGGGCTTAACTGATGCCTCTTGCTGCTGGTCTTCTGGCCTACGCCATTACCAGTAATGTGGCCTTGGCTATTTTGTGGTTCTTGATAGTGTGGTTAATCTGTGATTAATACAAAGGCGAGGCATGAAAAAGGGGGCTTTCGCCCCCTTTTCATTACTTCAGTGTTGACCCTACCCATACCTCCCGTAGAGCACTCAATTCCACGAACTGATCCGGTTCAACTTCAACCTCCGTACCGCTCAGGAACTGAAAGCAATCCATCTTGTAAGGGTTGTAGGTGACACGCTCCCCATCCACCAGAGTCAGGTTCGACACACGCTCCAGACACCCCGGAGTGAAGCTCTTGATACCGAACACAGGGTGACGGATATCGATAGCCGACACGAAATGCAGACGACCCACAACGCCAGCATGCACGTTCTTGCGTTGTTCATTGATCACACGCTGACGCCCAGCTGCCGACACCTTGAACTGTGCATCCTTCAGCACGACGTGACTTGCGTGGATAGCCACCAGTCCATTTATACGAATGGACCAGCAGTGCTTGTGAAGATTACGATACACGAACCCTACAGGCTCCTGTAGGTTATCCCATGCCCCATGCAGTATTTTCATAGCCTTCCTCCGTTGGTGATGAATGCATTATACACAACCACTCTAACTACACAATGATTAATTTACAATGGTTAACTCACCTCCATCCCCAACCACCATCCTATTATAATTTATAAATTATAAACAGTCAAGGGGGGGGTTGCCCTCCCCCGATGAACGGTCAGCTGGTAATGAAGTAGTCTCGGAAGGTCGGCCAAAACTCCAAACCCAGAGCCTTGACTTCAGGTTTGAGGTCTACCCCGGCGTCAATGATCCAGTAGGCTTCATCAAGGTCAAGGTCTGCTGACGAACCACAGTCTCCGGCTTGCATACACCACAGACCAATGGTTACACCAGTACGCTCTTTGAAGGCGTCAGTGACGACATCGAGAGCTTCCACAGCCTCTTCATAGACCATCTGTTTGTATTCGATTTCGCTCATTTCATAAAGCTGTGGGATGGGCTCACTGTCATCGTCTTCGGTTTCGATTTCCATGGCGTCCAGAGCCTGCTCATCATCACCTTGATGTACGGCATTTGCCCACATACCAAGATTGATGCTGTAGCGATCCACCAGTTTGTTGAAGTGTGCAAATTCTTCGGGGACGTGTTTTTCAAGCAGTTCTTTGGGCAACACATTGACGAAGCCCGGATAGGTTCCAATACCCATAACAGTTTTCCAAGAGGTTGTTTGATGTACCCGTCGGCACATGCATACTCTAGGAGAACTGCGATGGAAAGTCAAGCAGGGCGGGGGAGGACAGTACCCTGCGAGGAAGGTGGGTAGTACCCAGTCTCCCCCGACCCCTCTTTACCCTGCTTAGCTCACCAACCCCTTGGAGAGGTACTACGTGTCAATCCAGTCGGTGGTACCGTCATAAGTCGTGTCCGGCTCGCTCGAAGCTTTCAGTTCGCGAACGACTTCACCGTCGTGGTCAATGATCAGAATCGTTCTCCACCCACCGTAGCGCTTGTACAACCTATTGGCCACCACTTCAGCCTGCGGAAAGTTTTCAAATAATAGCCCATCCACGTGGAACATGTTCATTACTCCGTGTTGATGTACGTATAGTATAGTACTGCACGGAACTGCTGGTGTCAACTGCCCACCAGCGCCCGTGCGGCTTCCATTTCAGCCTCATACAACTTCACTGCGAGGCTACCATACTTGCTGCCCCTGAATGCTTCCGTGAACAGGGTGCTGAATGTAGCATCCTCGGTCACATACATGGACAGCTTCCGTACATTTTCGGTCCTGAGACCAGTCCGAAGGTTGGCAATCCGGTCTGCCATCTTGACCGTCAGTGCATCGATTCGAACAACATCCCTTGATGCAAAACTAATGCCCCTCATCCTGAACATGAACTCGGCCTTCCTATCCGCTCTCGTCGGAAGATCAGCATCAGTGATGAGAGCAACCGTGTCGCCAACCGTGATGCCGAATCTGGTCCTAACATCCGTAATGGTGGCATCAGTGTCTTCTACCACATCATGCAACCATCCAACGGTGATCAGGTGCGATTCCGATTCGACATTAAACTCCATAAGGAGAATGTTGACGACTTCGGCCAGATGCACCACATAGGGTGCCCCACCATACTTCATATCTTCGTGTACAAACATTGCGAAGGTACTAGCATGCATCGTCTTTCTCCTTGTCGCTGTAGTCCCAACCGCACATGCGGCAGGAGTAATGAATGAGTGATCCTAACACTCCAATTGGTGCATTGCAAGCAGCACACTGGGGGCAATCCAGACCGTCGTCCATCTCTTCATCCATCATCTCATCCATGGCCTTCCACGTTTCTTCTTCTTCCTCTTCACCATCATAGTATTTGGAATACTCCCAACCACATGAGCGGCAGTAGTAGTGAATGGTACATCCTAGCGTACCCAAGGGGGCGTTGCAAGTACCACACATCGGGCAGTCCAGAGCATCATCTGCCATCATGGTTGTCTCCGTTTAAGAGTGAAGAGTATACCGGTAATGTAAAAAATCCACAACAGGGTTGTGATTATATTCTGCCTCGAACCATTCATTGATTTCATGACTCGTAGTAGGAGCAGTCTCGTCACAGAACCCATAAGCATCACGAAACATGTTACTCACAATCCCCGGAAACGCAGTGTCAAAATCTAGACCCAACCAACCAGTTTCACCATCCTCGTGTTTGACGAAAAAATAATTGAGTTCCGACTCGTAGTTGATGTTTTCAATCTCATCTTTGGTGAACATAATGGTTATCTCCGCTTCTAAAGTGTAGAGCATACACGAACCTCAGAAAAAGAAAAGGGGACCGAAGTCCCCTTTCTCAGTGCCACTTGGAGGCACTTAGGTATTGAAGCGCACCGGCCAGACTTCGCGGCTGGAAGCGTTCACATTCGGCCACGAACGACCGTCACGGATGCGGGCGATGGTCTCCCGATGCACACCATAGGCCGCACCGATTGCCGTCAGACTCAGGTCGCCGCGATGAATCAGCAGTGCCCGAATATTCGCCACCTGAACTTCGTTCAGCGTCCCCGAGGTCGAGGCGGGCGTCGGGACAGGTGCGGGAGTGTCCTCATCGAAGTCCTCATCGAAGTCCTCATCGAAGTCCTCATCGAGCATATCGAGCACATCATCGATGGAACTTTCATCATTCAAGTCCTCCACGGTCATGCGAGAGTCGAGTTCCGAATCGACGCCATCATCGCCTTCGTATTCGTTCGTGTAGTAGGACGTGATACGAGTTGCGCTCCAATCCTCGATTTCAGATGCGACCGTGTAACTTGCCGCTCGACCCTTGCTGTTGTTGTAGTCGGACGGAATGGCAACCACATCAGCGGGGTTGATCTTGACCACGACGACCTTCCGACCACCGAAACCGTAGCTCGGCAGATATTCGTAGGAGCAGAAATGCAGGCCAGCCGAACAGGTGCGGTCCTTGTCCTCATCCACCATGTTGCGAGGGCACGAGATAGTCGTGATACCATCCACCACCTGAACCGTGACTTCCTCGCGGGCACCAGCGACGACCGGCTCACCGTACTTCACCAGTTCTTCGGCCGTCATCATAGCAGCGGGCTTGTTGAACACGCTCCCGCTGTAACCGTCCATGTAATCACTGCTTACGAACCGATACGCAAGGAAGTGACCATCAGACGTGACGGGCAGATCACAGGCTTCGATGAAACCCCACAGTTCATCCACAGCACGCTTCGACGGGTTGTTGTACAGGTTGTCGAGGAACTGAACGTAACCGTCCACAGCAGCCGAACCACGCGCCACCATTTCCAGAATACGATTGACCAGCCGACCCACGACTTCACGACCGTCGAGGAAGATGCTGTTGTCACGAATCTCGACACGACCGAGGGTACGGCTCTTGACGTGACCACGAACGTCCGACAGTTCACGGACCAGTGCTTCATCACCAGCGTCGATTGCATCACGAATCGCATAGTGCGAAGGATGATCCGTCGCAAACGAACAGGGCTTGCCGTCGATGAAAACGGTCAGACCGCGATCCGTCATAGTGAAGGGAATATTCATATTGTGCTTCTCCAAGTGAATGAGTGAGTATTATAACCTAGTGGATAGGGGGGTCAAGCCCCCGTTTCCACTTTTTCTACCAGCTTGATGTACTCTGCTGCCGAATCGAATAGATCATCACGACCTTCCGAATAGTACGGTATCGTGATGTGGCGCAGCATCGGGTAGCGGTCGAAGAATGCAGCAGACCGTACCTTGCCAGCTTCGTAACCAGCAGTGTGATTACCCGTAGTAGAACCCTTACCTTGAACCAAATCCCAAAAGCCTCCAGCACGAGCCTTCAAAACTTCCATACGATCACGAACCACTTGAAGGTTGCCGACAACTTTCAGACCTTCAACGCGGTGCATGATACCATTAATCAGCTTGTTATTGCAACCATCTAGAAAACCTTCGTATTTGTTGTATGCTTCAACATGGCGAGTAGCAGCAGCCATCTTGTCCTCAATCTGAGCCAGTGCAGTCTCGACCGTGATGTGCTGCTGACCAATCTTACCATCAAGGAACTTCTTGGCAGTCTGGTTGTTGACAGCATATACGGGCATATCAATCAAATTCATCTTGATTGCTGCCATGAACATACGCAGATCGGCACCCGAAGCGTCCAACTGGTGACGATCCATCGGAATCACGACACCATCATCAAGATCGTCCAGCTTGTCATACTCAGCGTCCCATGCCACCGAACGATTGCTTGAATGCTCCGCGTTCTGGGGATCATACCTGTATGCACGCGGACGTGCATCATGCTTACGTCCCTTCGCCGCAGGAGCAGGAAGCGCCGACAGACGCTTGACTCGCGATACGTCGATGCAGAACGCATCCGCAATCTTGGAAATCATCGCCGCGTCGATTTCGACTTCACTGGAAACAGCCTCGACTACAAGCGTCTTGGGATAGCCGTTTTCCTCGCAGAACTTTTTAATCCGTGCAACGGGCTTGCTATTCGTGTCACGGACAAAGACGTTTATATCACCATCAGGCGTCAACCGCGCACCATAATAACCATAATAACCATCGTCCAAATAGTTGATGTTTCGACGCTTCACACGCACACCACGTTCATGACTCTCGCGCTTCATGTAAGTGTGCTTCTCCATCAGAACACCAATCACATCAATGTCGCTCAAACGCTCAACACAGAACACCATGTCTTTTGTGCGATCATCAACCTTGAAAGCAGTGAAAATCTTGTCGAATTTCTGATTGTTCTTGATTGCCCGCTGCACCACCCGAATCTGTGCATTGAACAACACAGCACGTTCCCATTGACTGTCCGTGGCGAGGATTTCCTTCATAGCATCACGGCAGAGCGATTGAGAAACAAGCAAAAGACGTGCGATGATGTTCTTGATCGTATCACCTTCGTAGGAAATACCTTCACGCGATGCCGTCACTTCAATCTCACCAATGGGGAAATCGATAGTGGCACCATGCTTCCGCAGTGCGTCAGCAAAACTCATGACATTCGACGGAATATCCACGCCGAGAGAAGCCAGATTCAGCGGATAACCAACACCACCCTGAGTCACCCAGATACCGTTAACAGGCGAAGAAGTCTCTTTGTAGATCGTGACGTACTCGTTCGACATCTTGACACCCTGACTTATATCCATAATCGCCAGACCATCAAGATTGTTGACCAGCTTGGGAAGAACAGGCAGGAATCGAAGCTGGTCCCGGATAGCACGATGAAACGACCGATTGTCCGCGTCATTGACAGCAAGCGTAACCTCGACGCCGGGATGCTCGTCAGTATCCGACTCAGATTGCAGACTGATGTGCGGCAGACCATCATTGCCAATCACAGCAACGTAAATACGCTTCACACCATCGAAGATCGAGGAAATGGTGAACTGGTCAGTGTAAGCGAAAGGAGTCTTGGCACCGAGACCAAAAGCACCAATCTCGTCATTCGACTGGTCTTTCGTGCTAAGACCATAAATGGCATAGACCTTCCGTACCGAGTCGTCCGACAAACCAACACCATAATCCTTGACAGAGAACCACGGCTCCAGAGCATTCGGAACGTGAACCTCGACAGGAATATCAGGAGTACCCGCAGCACGATGAGCGTCCACCGCATTGCAGACAATCTCACGAACAATAGAACCGGGCTTGTCCTGATACAACGAACCAGAAAGAGTCTTGAACATCTTGGAATTGTAAGCAATACCAAAATTGGAACGCTCACCAACTACACCACCCTGCTGAACATTGTTATGAAACTCTTTGACCTGCATGTTGAAACTCCCTAAGTGCCCAAGTGAGATTGAATATTACCGAACTGCTAATTACCTGTCAAGACTTTTCTACAGACTTCTCGTCAGACTTCTCATCCCACACAATCGGCGTGCAGAAATTACCCTTGATGCCCATAGCCCGGTCCTTGATCATACCACCCACAACATTCGCCCCTTATTACCACTAAGGTATTCATGAGTGTAACCCACAGCACACATCACCGCAGCGATAGGCACACCCACCAATAGAACACAAGCCATTACCGCTCCAAGGCCAGTAGGAATAACCATAACGGAAAAAGCGAACAAAATCACTTGGGTTGAATCCATATCCTGAAAAATAAGCCGCAGACCGTTACTAAACCAGTGAATCGCACCCGGACCAATACCATACCAGCTTTCAAGACCAAGAGTGAACAACGAAACGAACATAGCCATGAAAGTAAGTGGCGCAAAAAGAACGCTTACCGTCATCCATACATAATTCAAACCATTCCACAACCCCACCAGAACATACCACAGTCCGTCTTGGGTACAGGTGCCCACAACCACCAATCTAACTCGGCAGTCAACGTGTTGTCGAACCACTGATAACCAATTGAATCCTTCGAAAGATGACGCATTCTATCTACTCCTGTTGTATGAACGATGCAAGTATATTACTCAACCAAATCTAAAATGTCAACGCATTTTCATCCGCCAACCCGACACTGAATACAAGTCCCCGAAGGTACCTCATCCTCATCCAATATACAACCACAAAATGCACAACCCTCATCTTCAAGCAAAGAATCACTCACATACCATGAGGACACAATGTCATCAACAAACTCTCGCATACCATCCATAATATCCATAATATCCATCACATACCCCCAGCATCCTGCACTTCACGCAAAGCCTGAACAACAGCTTCAACACACATGATATCCACCCTCAAAAGCAACAAGCCAAAGAAAAGAAGCATCATAAAGAAACCAATGACGATGTGCGGAATACCATTATGGTCAGGATCACGTATCATCATCCCCAATTGCATACCAATGATCGCACCATTGACACCAATCATCAACATGTAAAACACCAACCTAAAAACATCCATCAGGCAACCCCACCACCAACTACAAACACACTGACCACAGAACTCACGTCCAGAACCAAAGAACCAGAATCACCAGCATCACTATACCCGCTGGCATACCCATCACAGAACATAGTACAATCCAGAGTATGGAGATACATACTCCTACCACTGTTACCTCCCCATGCCACACACAACACATCATACTGCTCCCGCGTCAGCATCACACGATGAACATGACCACCCTCCATATGAATGTGAACCATCTTCTTATCACTCATCTCAACAACCCCCATGAAATAATACCCATCATCACACACAATGGGCCAACCGTCAACAATTATGGGCCATCGTTGTAACAACAATACCACTCGTCACCTATACATTGATTCCTTATAATTTATGCTTTATACTAGGATGGCGGTTGGGGGGATAGGTAAACAACTCTGGGCCACGACCCCGACAGGGGGAGTGTGCCCATTCCCCCAACCACCCACCTATGGTAGCACACTAATTTACAAAATACAACCATTGACAAACATGGGCCAAATATGGGACACTGTAAGATTTCCTACTCGTCACAAAAAAATTTGACAACCATAACCAATTGTGGTAATACAAAAATAATCCTTGACATTACCTAATATACAATGATAATGGGCCACAGCCAAAGGGGAGTTTGTTTATTTGTCAAGTAATATCCAAGACAATTTACAACTAAATAGAGGTAACGTTTATAACCATGCTAGCCATGGTTGTCCGTGGGCCATCGGTCAGATCATCGACCGCTCGTCAGCTAGTGATTGCTATTGCAAAATACAACCGCTCGTCAGCTAGTGATTGCTATTTTCAATTCGACCGCTCGTCAGCTAGTGATTGCTATTGCAAAATACAACCGTTCGTCAGGCTAACTTGACAACCATCGCAGATTGTGGTATAATCGGGAGGCTATTAACATGCTGTTAACAATTAAAGACGATAGGCCACAGCTATGACAACCATGGTTGTGATAGTCAAAATCATATTGACGATGGGGCTCTGATCGTGTAGACTGTGGTTGTGGAAAATCTTTTCACGCTTTGAACGCGGCCCTTACCAGACAATCAAAGCCATTGATCTCCCACAACAATAATCTCAACCCCCACAACGCCCCACAATCTACCACAGTAAAACGGCTTATAATTTAACAACCACGGTATTTACAGCCTGATTGACGTTATAATTTATAAATTATAAGAACTAATAGTAGTTTACTGACCACCCAATTCGAAGTCCATTTGATGTTTGATTAATGCTAACGCAAGCGTTAGCGGCTGTATAGAGGTCCTACACGGTGTGTTCTCTACGTGTTTCTCTACGTGTTCTCTACGAGTTTAAATGTAGTGACGAGTGGGTGTTGCGGTCTCTGGATAGGTATGTTATTGTGTATTACTGTTAAATGCTAACGCAAGCGTGAGGATAGTTATGATAGGTACTGCGAAGAAGGTGTCTACGATAGTAGGTATGACTAAGAGTCTGACTGCTTCTTGGGTGGCTATAGAAAGTAAGAATACGAAGAAGCTAATGACTACCAATATCAACTTGAATAGTGACGTAATTACGTTGCGTGATTGGCAGTCAGAAGCCTTCCATAAGTACGTTGCCACTACCCGTAAGAACTTCTACATTAATGCTCCTACTGGTAGCGGAAAGAGCAAGGCTGTAATGGCGATTATTGCTAAGGCTCTAGATGTTGACACTACTTGCAAGATCATCATTGCTGTTCCTCAGAAAGCAATTGGTGGGGGCTTTGCTACTGCCAACGGACCCAAGATTTTTGCTGATCTTGGTGTTGATTATGTTCTTGATGAGAACTACTGTGACGATGGTAAGTCAGTAGACGAGAGCAAGGTTAAGGCTGTCATTGCTTTTTTGAAGCGTAACTCCACAACCAAGGCTCGTCGTTTGCTTCTTTGCACTCATGCTACTCTTGCTAGGGTGTATGCTACTCTTGAGGTTAGTGGTAATCTTTCGTTGTTGGTTAGGTCTACGCTCTGGTTTGACGAGGCTCATCACATCATGGGTTACGACAATACTATTTCCAATAAGCTGGGTGGATTGGTTCAGTATTCTTTGAACAACAAT
>Ga0306899_1000127_pt1 | contig 44355 bp, 42 predicted proteins | sample AntRauMFilla3764_FD_190407 | JGI IMG/M metagenome (GOLD analysis project Ga0306899, IMG submission 190407) | Saline lake microbial communities from Rauer Islands, Antarctica - Metagenome Filla 3 #764 (v2) (version 2) | ecosystem: Environmental > Aquatic > Non-marine Saline and Alkaline > Saline ... | reverse complement strand
CAAGGTATCTGCCGCAGCACTACGAACCATCGCCAAAAACGGTGCGTACGTCACCCTCAAGAAAGCGAAACTGATCTAAGTAGATCTATAGAACAATAAAAGACTGGCTGATCCTAAGATCAGCCAGTCTTTTATTGTTACTACTCACGCCACACCCGCTGCCCATCAGAATAAAACGTCACCGTGCCGTCAGTGCCGGTGTGTGAGGTTTGAATTTCTCTTGCAAACACCCGTTGCATGACTGATTGATCAGGGTGGCCATAGCTATTGTCGAGACTGGCAGATACAACAGCATACTGGGGCTGTACTGTGTCGAGGAATAGTTCAGAAGTAGAAGTTTTAGAACCGTGGTGACCGAGCTTGAGAACGTCTGCGCGCAATTCTGCTCCATAAGCACCAACCAAATAATTCTCTACCCCAGCCGGAGCATCGCCGGTGAGCATAAACGCTGTCTCGCCATACACTACTCGCACCACTACCGACGCTGCGTTGCTGTCCCAGTTATTTGTCTCGCTCGCAGGTGAAAGAATCTCGATTGTGGTTGAGGCGCCAATCTGTATCACCTGTCCAGCTTGGGCGTATTCCTCGATTGCGTGTTCTGCTACCACAGCGGTAGAAAACGCAATCGCAGCTGGTGAATCACTCTGTGCTTGTGTTTGTACAATCATGTCCACCTTATGGCGTTGCAACACATCAACCAAACCACCAACGTGATCAGTGTCAGGATGTGTGGCAATCACAACGTCGATCGATCGATCACCCCAAGATTGTTCTGCTGCTAATTGTTGCAACACCGCACTACTCTTTCCACCATCTATCAAAACCTCATACCCATCAGGTGTCTGCAAAAGCACCGCATCCCCCTGTCCAACATCCAGAAAATGAACAGCAAAATATGGTGACGATTGCTCGACAGGCAATACAAACAACAATCCACCAAATAGCATCAGAATACCCAATACAGCCATTTTTAATCGTTCTGGCAGATCCATATCAACATGGTACAATGTTTTCATTACAATAATTATGTTCTTCCCTATGAAATACGAACCAGTATCATTTGATATTCCTGAGCTCGATGGCATTTCACAAGACACCATTGACAATCACCTCGGCCTGTACCAGGGCTATGTCAAACACGTCAACCTGATCCGAGATAAGATAGATGCCTACAGCGCTGACACAGATAATAACGGCTTCGCGATTAGCGAGATGCAACGCCGTCTAGGGTTTGAGTTTGGTGGTATGAAAAATCATGAGTATTACTTTGCTCAGTTTGAAGGTGGCTCAAGCGCACTACCAGACGGTACTCTAAAAGAAAAGATTGAATTCCAGTGGGGTTCATTCGATGCGTGGCTTGAGCGATTTAAGCAAATCGCTATGACTCGTGGTGTTGGTTGGGCGATGCTTTACCACGACCCACAAACTGACCAACTCGTACAAACCTGGGTAGATGAGCAACACTTGGGACAGTTGGCTGACGTAGACCTCGTACTGGCTCTTGATATGTGGGAACACTCATACATGCGTGACTACAAATCAAAAGATAAAGCAGAGTACGTCGAAGCTTTCTTCAAAAATCTCAACTGGGAAGTGGTCGCAAAACGACTAGCTTAGAGCCAGTTAACGGAAAAATATCGGGCTACTAACCGACTTGGAATCACCAGATTCCAAGTCGGTTTTTATTTTAGCCTCCTCGACCACTTCCCAAGTGGCTACGTCTCTTTGTTGGGGTACTACTTGAGTTGTATCAGTCTTACGATAGCGTCGCCACAACCAGTAGCCAATCCCAAGCAAGATATACATGACAGCTACGACCCAGACCGAAATCTCGGGGATAGTCACCACCGCAAACGGAAAAGCGGCAAACCATTCAGCTATAAGAATTATATAGTGCAGTGGCAAGTAGGCGACAAATCCAACTAATGTTCCCAGTGTAGTGGCGAGAGTTCCAACCAAGCCAGCTATAAATGTCAGGAGCATCGCTACCGGCACCATCGGGAGTACCAACATGTTTACCACCACTGACACCAGTGACACCTCACCAATGTGATACATCAACAACGGCAAGACAAAAATCTGTGTCACTACGGTTGCCAGTAATAAATCTTTTAATTTTAGTTGGGTGGTTTTAGTGGCGAGCGTTGATTCAAACTGTGGGAGCACCAACACCAGACCCAAAGTGGCCATAAACGATAACTGAAAACCGATGTCGTATAACAAAATATAGGGGTTGATCAACACCATAACGAGCGCAGCAAACAACAACGCTCGCAGCACATCGTGGGTCCGACCAAGCAACTTCCCAATAAGCAGAATTGCAGCCATGATACTCGCGCGCACCACCGTGGCCGACAACCCGACCAAAAGTGCAAACAAAGTAATTCCAATCAACCCAAATACAATTCGTCCCCGCAGTGGCAACACCCAGGAAGATAACCACCAAAAGAATCCGACTACCAGCATGACGTTGTATCCCGAGAGCACCACAATGTGAATAATCCCAGTCTGTCGAAAGGCAATCTCCAGCTCATCTCCAAGGGCCTGCTTCACCCCCAACAAAAGTCCCACTCCTAAATCGACTTGCGGACTACCAATCGCATCTTCTAGAGTGACGACAAAAAACTGCTTTGCTTGATATAGATAGGCCAGCAAAACGTTACCTTGATCGGAATCAATCACTGCGATATCGGCAAAAGAAATGATGTACTGCACCTTGCGCACTTCGAGGTATTTTGGATAGTCAAAGGTTCGTCCGATATCAGTGGTAAACGGTTCTGGCTGAGATAAACTACCAGTTATCTGCACTACATCTCCATAATCAATAACAATAAAGCGGTCGGCGCGTACTAACACTCGGTCGGTTTCCGTCTGCACAAATAGCTGGGTAAAATTAGCACGTTCGTCTGGCTCGGTGACGACAGTTCCAGTCAGCGTTACCCGCTGACCAACCTCTGCTGCCAATGGCGAATCGACAAATTGCGCTTCAAACTGCTGAGTGCGCACTATCCCAATGACAAGTAACAGACAACACAAACTGATCACCAAAAACCACAGATCACCTTTTACCCGCCACAACAACCCAGAAAAGAACGTTCCGACTAGCAGTATAGCTATGGATGCAAAGTCGAGGGTAAATAAGCTTTCGATTGTTACCCCAATTAAAAATGCAGACCAAAGGAGAAGTAACTGCAAACCGTTCATATATTAAATTGTAGCAAAATAAAAACCACCACATCTCAGTGATGGGTGGCGATGACGCCGAGACCACTTCCTCGGCGCCATTGTCATTCAGCAGCGGTAGTTGAACTATCGAGATGACTTTCGATCTCTTGCTTGAGTCGAAGCTTCTGTTTCTTCAGCTTTGAAATCTGCAGCTGACAAGGGGCTGGGCCGCGCTCAAGCTTTTTAACCTGATCGGCCAAAGCCTGGTGTTTTTTTCTCAGTTCTTTCAAATGTGCTGACAAACTCAATGGTAATCTCCCTCGTTTATGTTTGTGCCGATTCTTACGACAAAAGATACCTTACGCCAGCACCCTACCGTCCGTCAAGCGCTGCATCCACCAATCGAACGGCTTCGGTATTGTGTTCTCGTTTTACGTAGGATACTGACAGGTTTGGGTAATGCTCCACGCGCAGATTGTGAATATGAATAAAATGCGAGACTGATCGAGTGTCAGTAATCATATCTTCACTATTTAATTGTTTTTTCACTACCTCGTTATCGAGCTTGAGTTCAAAACTCATGTCTTTGGTTGCAGTACCATAGTGCTTTTGCACCACTTCGAGCGCCTCGACCACTGCTTGGTAGGCAGCGAAATTATCAGTTGCATTACCGATTGTCGTACTATGTTTAAGCACCACCTGATCAGCAGCATCAGCCACATACACACCGATTCCGGCCGGTCCAGGATTCCCTCTTGATCCACCAGCGGTAAAAATAGTTATTGTTTCCATACATGTAGGGTAACACAAATTCGTGTTGAGTGAGTTTGTGGCACAAAAGCCAACCTTCTTTTGCTAGTATGCCCCAGTAAAAACCACGCACCGGACAGCATTTCCACAGACATTGCGGAAGAATAAATCTTTATTTATTCATAGCATAGGACTTGATCTGTGTCTGCGGAAACACAATCCGGTGCGTGGTCGGTATACTCCCTACAACACATCTACAATCATCATTCGAATCTGCGCTCGACCCATAAAGAATGATTGTTCTACGTGCGCGAGCAAAGTCATCTCTTCGCCCTCTTTTGGGATCGAGCTATACGAGTCTTTATTTGCAAAAAACGAGATAGCTTCAACGGTGCCGGTTTCGGTTCCAAAGATAAGCTTGAGATGCTCCTTGGTTTTTCCAAATTGCTCGACCTGGATTGGCGTCACCTTTGTAAAGGCAAACAGTGGTTTACGATTAGCAGCACCAAACGGTGCGAGTACTTTCAGATCATTTATTAAAAGTTGGTTCACATCTTCAAGCTGTAATTCAGTATCAATCACAACTTCCTCTTTTACCAACGCCGCCTCACCGAGATCCGCGTGCGCTTGATTGAGCGCATCACTAAACGTATGAATACCTTCATCAGTGACCGCAAATCCTCCCGCCACATGGTGCCCACCGTACTCGAGAAATGACTCCGGTACCGCTCGCATTAATGTCACCACACTGGTTGTACCACCAGAGCGAGCGGAGCCTTTAATCACCCCATTTCCATCACGCCCCCAGATAAAGGCGGGGCGACCATGTTCTTCAGCCAGTTTGTTAGCGGCCAACCCAACGAGCGAAGGACGCCACTGCGGGTTACCAAGTACTATCACCGCTGGGATCTCTTCTAGTTGTTCCATACGTTTATGGAGCTCTTTAGTCATCAAGGCAACCGCCGTTTTACGAGACTGATTGAGCTGTTCGAGGTGGGTGACACGCTCGTTGGCGTCTTGAAGCGTGGTCGCGCTAAGTAGGTGAAAAGCATCTTCGGGGGTGTCCATGCGCGAGGCGGCATTCACCCGGGGACCAATCGCAAAGCCGATGTCTTCTTCGGTCAGAGTTGTCTGATTGGCTTTGGCTTTTTTTAGTAACTGCTGCAAGCCGGGACGGCGTGATTTGCGCAGTACTTGCAGCCCAAACTGGGCGAATACACGGTTTTCTCCCCGTAAGGGAACCATATCAGCCACGGTCGCTACCCCCACCATATCAAGCCACCATTTTTCAAAACCGGGTACTAGTCCGTATGACCGACGGGCGACCAAGGCTTGTGCCAGTTTAAACATCACGGCTGCTCCACACAGATCTTTAAATGGATAATCACCGAGTTTTGGGTTGACGATCGCTAAGGCTTTGGGCAAGACCGCGCCCGGTTCGTGGTGATCGGTGATGATGACGTCAATCCCAAGTTCGTTCGCTCGTTCTACCGCCGCCACATCGGTTGATCCACAATCGATGGTAATAATTAATTTTACCTTTTTTTTGTGTAGCTTTTCAACTGCGGACACACTCAGGCCAAAACCTTCATAATGTCGGTGTGGAATATAGATGGTGAGAGTATCGTGCTTGGCAGCTGTAAAAAAATCGTGCGCGACAACAGCACCCGGGATACCATCGCAATCATAGTCAGCAAAGATAGCTATGTGTTGGTTCTGATCAATCGCTTGTTCAATGCGAATACAAGCTGGTTCGATGTCGTGCAGTAGCATCGGGTCGTGCAAATGCTGTTCGTAGTCAGGCGCCATAAAGGCCGCTACTTCGTCGAGTGACACATCACGATTATTCAGCAACTCAGCCTGCAGCGCAGAAACTCCGGGAATATCAACTAAGGGATTTGGCGTGTCGGATGGCCAACGATAGAGAGGCATAGTAACGGTATGGTACCATTTTTACTATATGTCTGATAAAACTATTTTTTCAAAGATAATTACTGGCGAAATTCCCGCGACCAAAGTATACGAAGATGATATCGTGCTAGCGTTTTTGGATATCAACCCCAGCAATCAAGGGCATACATTAGTAATCCCTAAGGAACCAAGCACTGACGTTACTGAAACAGACCCAGACATTTTATTGCACATTATGACTATTGGGCAAAAGATTGCCAAGGCGCAACGAAAAGCACTTGGCGCGACTGGCAATAATTTAATCTTTAACTGTGGGGCCGACGGTGGACAAGAGGTATTTCATACCCACCTACACGTGGTTCCACGGTTTTCTGACGACCAAGTATTTCAACCCCCCAAGCACACTAGCTATGAAGCCGGTGAAGCTGACATTGTAGCCGACCAATTAAAAAAAGCCCTCTAGGGCTTTTTTTAAATACTAGCTACTTAGCACTTCGAGTACCGGCAAGGTGCCAGTTTCCAAATACTGGAGCATGGAACCGCCGCCGATTGAAACGTGGGTGAATTGATCGTTGATGCCGAGCTTTTCAATGGCCGCTACCGTGTCGCCGCCGCCGACCACTGATTGTGCGTCTGCTGCTGCAATTAGTTTGGCGACTGCTTCGGTCGCCTCAACATATCCGCCTTCATAATTACCAAACGGACCATTCCAAAGGATGGTCGCAGCCTGATTGATATACTCACGGAGCATCGCTACCGTCTTTGGTCCTGCATCAAGAATCGCTTCATCTGGCTGGACTTGGTCTAACTCACACGTTCGCTTGCCGGCTGCCCCACCATCGACTACCAAGTCGACCGGTAGTAGTAACTTTGGGTTATCTAGGAACGCCGCCCCTGCTAGTGACGCATCTGACAAGAGCGAAGTGCCTACCTCATACCCCTTGGCCTTCAGCACATCATTTGCTAATGCTCCACCGATAAAGACATGATTATAGAGATCAAGGTACTTTTCAACTAGTGGCATCTTGGTATCAAATTTGGCGCCACCAATAATAAACAAGGATGGTGAGGTCGGTTTCATCACCTCTGCTAATTTCTTGATTTCTTGCAACAACGTCAACCCAGCATAACTTGGCAGCAAGCGGGCTACTCCCGTCACTGAGGTTTGTTCGCGGTGCGCCACAGCAAAGGCATCGTTGACGTATAGTTCCCCCAACGCAGCAATTTCTTTGGCAAACTCTATATCATTGCTTTTCTCGCGCTCATCTTGACGAGTATTTTCGAGCATGAGGATGTCTCCGTTAGCCATCAGTTCCCGTCGCTCCATACATTCAGTGCTGCCGATTGTTCCACCCCACTGGGCTGGAAGATGTTTTTCTAGGGCAGTAAATACTGGCTTGAGGGTTTCGTCTGGTTTACGCCCGATGTGTCCAATGAGAATTACTTTTGCTCCTGCTTCGTGTAGGTATCGCAAGGTTGGCAGGGCTTTGATTAGTCGGTACTCATTTGTAACTACACCGTCTTCCACCGGCAGGTTGAGAGACGATCGTAAGATTACATACTTTCCTTTAAGTTCATCGGCTTGAGTGATTGGTCGCACTCCAGTAGAAATGGGGTTCATATATTTCGTATTGATTATTCTGATGTTCGTACTTCTATAACGTCATTTCCAAAAAGGCTGAAGGTTAGATCACCGTCTGCGTGATGGCAATAAAATCTTCTGCCTTGAGACTGGCGCCACCGACCAAGAATCCTCCCATTGATCCAGTAGCGTGTAGCTCGGCTGCGTTGTGAGGCTTCACACTACCACCATAGAGTAGTCGGACTGCCCGGGCCGTGGTTCGGTCATGGAGTTTGGTTAGAATTTTTTCAATAAACAGTTGCATTTCTTTGACGTCTTCGGCCGTTGCCGTTTCGCCGGTGCCGATGGCCCAGATTGGTTCGTAGGCAATGACGACTTTCTTCATTTGGGCTGGAGTAAGCGCGCTAGCAAAACTCACGATCTGTTGCTCGACTTCTTTGAAAAAGTTGCCGTTGCGATCCCGCTTTTTTTCACCAATACAAATAATTGGAATGAGCTTGGCGGTAAGTACTACCTGTGTCTTTGCCAAGACATCCCGGTCTGTTTCACCAGCAGCTCGTCTTTCTGAATGCCCGACGATCACCATTACGACCCCGCTATCCTTCAATTGCGAAACTGATTGCTCACCCGTATGGGCACCAACAGTGTACGGTGAGACATTTTGCGCAGCAAGCATGATTGGACTCTTGGCAATTTTCTTAGCGACTACCGAAATGTGTAAGTTGGTTGGAGCGATAGCTACGTACGGTGTCTCACTTTTTTTATATAGTTTACTAGTAGCTGCTGCCAACTGTTCTGCTTCAGAGATTTTCATCGGATTACACTTCCAATTACCCACAATCAACGGAATAGTTTTTTTCATATGAAAAATTGTAGCATGGCGCACTATTTCAAAAAGGAGTATCACCATTTTTTGGTGATACTCCAGCGATTAATACTATTGAATTGGCAGCACCGAGTGAACACTGACTTACTGAGTCCATCCTTACAGGATCAGTACACCTTGTTGCTGACTTGCTCCCAAGGTCGCAATCCAGCTAGCAAGGTCTTGCGACAGTCTCCCAGACTGTCACACCTTTGCCTGGTTCCGCTACGCTCCATATCGGCCATCGTGACTCGCGTCACGAACGGATGATTTCTGGCTCAAGGTAAATATATAAATGCATTTCCAGGCACAGGGTGGCTTTGGTCACGCTGGGTCCCACCTTGGCCTGCTTCGGCATTCGCCTCATATCGGCCATCGTGACTCGCGTCACGAACGGATGATTTCTGGCTCAAGGTAAATATATAAATGCATTTCCAGGCACAGGGTGGCTTTGGTCACGCTGGGTCCCACCTTGGCCTGCTTCGGCATTCGCCTCATATCGGCCATCGTGACTCGCGTCACGAACGGATGATTTCTGGCTCAAGCCAGAAATCATCCCTCTTGGCGCCAGTCTTGGAGTTCGTAGACGTCGTTGGTGGTTGGCGTTAGCGGCGGAGGGTTATCTATTTGATCACGGTCGAAGGATGTATAACGATTATAAAAACCAGATGTTTGCGTTCCGGTTCCATCAGACCAAGCCGTACCACCACGTAGATTGGAAATCACGGAACCAGAACGGGTCAAACTATTTCGAAACACGTAGGGATCAAGAATATTTGGTAAGCCATAACTAACAAAATAAGGACTCCACCACGGACCCGCCCAGTAACCACAAGATGCACAATATCGATTTATGCCAAACCGGCCATACTGTGCAATGTAAATGCCATTAGCTGTCATGTCATTTGGTACGTCTATCCCGATATCAACATCGTCTTCGGCAATTGCCAGCAATCCGGCGTCTGTCCCCGTGACGTACGTCACGTTACCATCGATAACGAGATTGGTCTGTGCATTGCTGGTATTAAGCCCGGCAGCCACCGCCACTTTTTGGTTGACGGCACCTTCAATCCATAATTTGTCCTCAAAAAACAGTACTGGGCAATCGGAGTTAATTGGCTCATTGTTGGCAATGAGTGTCTGATCATCAATATAGTTGTACTCACCCGTGTGCCAATTAGGTGAGTCGTGAGAAGAATATGACCAGTAGTCAGTCCAGGTCTGCACACTGTACACATCGACCGTACCATTACTATTGAACACTACTTTATATCCATCATCTGGCGATGGTCCGTAGTAGATGCCATCGGTTTGTGCGCTGGTACGCATCTGTGCAAGATCAATAGTAAGCCCAATAAAATCAATTTGGTCGATCGGATAGACAAAGAGTGACGGAGTGGCGTTACTCGGATCCGGTGGCGCGGATGTGAACACCCCGCCCTCACTGCCGTAGCTTGGAATACCACTACCAACAAACGAGTTATGTGCCCCGTCCATCTGCACCCAGTTATTACCGTGCACCGGACCGGTGATCACTCGGTTATCACCAAAGCGCACGCCTTCATTATTGATAAACGAATACTCGGCCACGGTTGGCTGCTTGTAGGTGGCACTGATGATCGCTTTGGCATCGGGGTTTGCATCGGTGCGCCCTGTTGAGGTCACGTTTATCGAAGATATTTGCCCACAATAAGAATTCCCGCTCACCGACAACTCGTACTCACCTATTCGACCGAGTTCTGGATCTTCGTATTCGTACACGCCACCGCCACTGACATCACCAGGATTATGCGCGAGATACCATTTATAGTAATTCAAGCCAGCCTCGGCAATGTCCCCCGCTTGCTGCTGCTGGAACCGAAATTCAATTACTTGTGATTGTGCAATCACCGAACTGATAAAGGAGCTGATGATAATCAAGAAAATAGATCCAAACACTAATACCAGCACCAGTAGCTGGCCTGATTGCGTATTTGTAAATGGTAGTGGTTTTTGCATATCTGTTTATAGATTATCCTTCAGATTACGAGGTGCCAAGCTCGACCTGAGCATAAACTCTCCTGGGTTTCGGTCTGGATCTATGTTCACAATCACCTGCATCTGCATATATCGTACATCAATAACTGGCGAGGTGGATGTTAGTTGGGTACCATTATTGTCAAAGTAGAAAAAGGTAGAAGTAGCTTGCTCGATATTTTGTACGTACTCTGACAAAATTTCTTCACTGTCCGGTGTAGTCAGATCATACGTTGCTGGTGAACCAGTTGGATTATAGGTGAATTTTCGTAGTGTCGTCGCGGCTAGTATGTATTCAACATACTCGACACTATCGTCTTGGTCGGTGTCACTGTAGTAGCCGAGTCTATGTTCACCAATAACTGCCACCGGCCAAGTTCCGTCTTCACCAGTGATCATCTCTTTTGCATCTCGATTCCACTGTGTCACACCTCGCCGCGCGTTATCCACCTCGTTTGCCTGTTCCAGGGCATAGGCATTGTTCTGATACAAGGACGTAATACTATTGTTTATCGCCAGCAACAAGACAGTATAAATACCTATTGCAATAAGCATCTCGACCAACGTCATACCTTTTTGTGTAGTAGTACACATCATGGTGCAAGATTTATATCTACCACTGTGTTCCCAGAAATACTAAATGGCGTAACTACTTCAGAAGCGTATCCCGGCACCGTAACGGTTAGATCATAGTCCGTTTCTGCAGCGACACCGCCAGTAAAGAACGTCTGCCCACACGTATTGGTTACCTGGGTCACATCATACCCAGCTCGATTAAGTCGGACTTCAGCGCCTGGCACCGCGCGACCAAGCGAATCCTGCACGATCACCCGCAGGTTTTGTGCAGCAGACGGCACGTATAGCAACTCAATATCGCTATCAAACCCCGCTCGGTGCAGAAATGGGTGGGCGGGACAGGCTGCCGCGAGATCAAAGGCGCTCGACGTGGTGGCGGTATACCGATCAAACTCCATCCCCGGCAGCTGGATTTCGCCGGCCGCATCAGTGGTAACTGTAGAGGTAGACTTATAGATCGCTCCACCGCCGGCATCGGTACCCAGCAACTTATCTCCCCGAACGAATAGGGTCTGTCCGGCTCGTGCCGTCGCGCTCTCGCGCCAGAACACTGCGATTTCCGTAATTTCTGGGGTCACTGTTGGATCAGATGTGGTGAGCGTCACACCAACCGTCGTGGTCGGATAAGCACCAACATCGAGTCCACTAATATCAATTAAAGCATCGGTAAAACCGATGGCATTGCCTGACAGTTCTGAATCGGGGATCGGAGAGTACCCGCTCGCAGCGGTACCGGTATACAACCGAACGACATAATCCGTCCCAGGATCAAGATCAGCTGCCACCTTGAGCGTCTCCCAAGACTCAAGCGTGGTCGGTGCAATGGTAGTTAGATAGGTCTCCCCGGTCGATTCATACACACCAGCCGCGTCAGCTAAGACCAGGTCACCACCGGACACCGCCGTATCGGTACTAGTTGCAATACCGCTGCTATCAGCAAACGGAAATACTGCCGATCCTTCCGAAATAGCGCTGAGGGTCGTGAGATTGATATCACTGACTTCGTCGATAATGAACGTCTTGGTGGCCACCCCAGCTTCACTAACCGGAAAGGCCAACGAAGTTGGATTAGGAACGTTCGCATCTGGAATATAGGTCGAGGAAGTGGAATACGTAGCACCACCAATTGGTCCGCCGACGATCACCTCGTAGTTACTATCAACCGGCACCCCAGAGAGCAGCACTTCGCCTGACCCATTACTAATGCGGGATTCATACAATGGTGCTGTGCTACTGGCATTACTGATTTGGACCCTCGCTCCCGGTAAAGGCATAGAATCCTGATCCAACACCACCACTCGAATTGAACCTCCGCCCACATCACTCTCGATCGATCGCGGCATAATATTAGTTACCAGTGCCACGCTATTTGTTTCACCTCTGATGTCCCAGGAATATTCCAGTTTTATTTGTTTGTAATCTTGGGTAATTCCATTACCATCGGCGCCACCAACCCCGTCACCTAGACCATCAACGTAATCGATCACAATTCGTTCGGTAAAATCAATGCCATTAAGTGTCAGCGTCTGGTTATTTGCAACTGGTCCGTTGATAACTCCGGTTAGTGTACCGACCTCGTCATACGGAAGCGAGCGAAAAAATTCTATCCGCTCGGTCGCTAGCGATAGGGCACTTAACTTTGCTCGACTTTGGGCGATCAATTCGAGCGTATATTGAAACGAAGAAAACAGTGCCCCAAACACGATCACCGACAGGGCAGCCACGAAAATAAGTTCTATAAATGAGAACCCTGCCTGTGATGATCGAGCGCGTGTAAACATACTGTTAGATAGCGTCACCGATAGAATAAATCGGAGCAATCAAAGCCAAGGCGAAGAATCCGACTCCGGCACCGATGACCACCATCAAGAGTGGTTCGATAATAGTCGAAAGATCTTTTGTTTTGCGTTCAACTTCGTTTTCATAAAACTCAGCCAGCTCCCCAAGCATCCCTGCAATTTGACCAGTCTCTTCACCAACGAGAATCATTTCTCCAACCAGAATTGGATACAGGTCGTCTCGTTCAATGAATACTTCAGACAAAGCGGTTCCCTTCTCTACGCGAACCGCCGCCTCTTTTAGAATCTCTTTGTAGTAGACGTTTTGTAACACCTGGCCGGTAATTTCAATCGACTGCAAGACATCTACTCCAGAGTCGAGCAGTGACGAGAGGGTGCGGGCAGTGCGGGCAGCATTAGTCTCTTTGGCCAAATTTCCAATCACTGGTAATTTTGGGATAATCCATGAGGTTGCAATCTTGCCCCACTTTGTACGCAAGGAATAAATAAACCCGACAATGGCTGCCACCATACCGCCAAGTGCAATAAACGTGTAATTAACTAGAAAGTCACTGGTGGCGATCAGGAACACGGTGGTAGCTGGCAACTCGGTATCCATGCTCTTAAATACACCAGTAATCTGCGGCAACACAAAGATCATCATCAAGATTCCAATCACCACCATAACAATCATAACAATCGATGGATAGATCATCGCGCCTTTAATTTTTTTCTTAAGGGTATTGGTGCGATCCATCTGAATGGCGAGGGTTTGTAGTGTACTGGCGAGATTTCCTCCTTCTTCCCCGGCGTGCACCATGGCGACATACAAATCATTAAACACTTTTGGGAACTCTTTGAGAGATTCCCCAAAGGCGTCACCTTTGTTAATGCGCACGAGCATTTTACGTACAACCTGTTTCAACTTAGGGTTTTTTGTTTGTCGTTCTATTACCGACAGCGCTCGAGAGGTGGTCAATCCGGCGGTAATCATTGATCCGAGGTTTCGCGTCACCATCACCAGTTCGTCGCCCTTCACGCGACTCATCTTTGCGTTAATTGCGTCTAAATTGAAAAACTGACCAGGTGAAAATGCCGTCACTGCTTTAACCGACTCTATCGTATGCCCGTCAGTCCGGGCAACTGCGTAGACACCAAAACGATCTGCCGCTTCAACAGTTTGCTCTACTTTGTCGCCTGCGCTGTTGGTTCCAATGTATGTAAACTTTGGCATAGGTTAATTATTCGTTAATAACGCGCAACACTTCTTCAATACTGGTCAGACCCTGAGCGGCCTTGAAGATCCCGTCTTCAAGCATGGTAAGCATCCCTTCCTTACGAGCTTGCACCTCGACTTCATCGCCGGTCTTGCCGGCCATGACCATTTCTTTGAGGGTCGGAGAGATCTCGAGTACTTCGTGAATACCCATTCGTCCTTTGTAGCCGTCTTCGGTTTCACCGTTTTCTTTGGGTTTATAAAAGGGAATCGTGTTCCAGGTGGCTTTGGGATCAACTATCCCTTCTTCTTTGAGGTTTTCTAACACAAAATCGAGATCGACCTTTGTAGCCAACTCATCTTGCTCAGCCTTACTCAAAGTATGTTGTATATGATCGTCACACAATTTACGTACCAGTCGCTGACCAATTGCGACCCGCAGGGTTGAGACGAGCAAAAACGTCTCGGCGCCCATATCAACCAGGCGAGCAATCGTTCCTGAAGCCGAGTTCGTGTGAATCGTAGCCAACACGAGGTGACCAGTCAAAGACGCGTTGATAGCAAGCGACGCCGTCTCTTCGTCGCGAATCTCACCTACCATAATGACGTCTGGATCCTGACGCATCAGGGAGCGCAATCCAGCAGCAAAGGTGAAGCCAATTTCAGGCTTGACTTGCGACTGGTTCAGCCGCGGCATTTGGTACTCGATTGGGTCCTCGATGGTCGAAATATTTACTTCTGGGGTATTTAAAATGTCGAGTATGGTATAGAGCGACGTTGATTTTCCTGACCCGGTCGGTCCAGTAACTAGAATGATTCCCGTGGTTGCCCTAGTCGCTCGGTGCACCCGTTCAAGCGTACTACCGTGAAAGCCAATTCCCTCTAACGAAAATCCACTACGGTTTTCTCGTAATAGACGCATCACTACTTTTTCACCGTAGAATACGGGTAGCATCGATACACGGAAGGCCACTTTTTGCCCGTCCATTTCCATTTTGAATCGTCCGTCTTGTGGCAGGCGCTTTTGGTCGAGCTTGAGGTTGGACAACACCTTGATTCTGGCAACAATACTGCCCGCAGCAACCTTGGGCAGCTTCATCGCGTCATGCAAAATACCATCGGTTCGGTAGCGCACCAACACCTCTTCTTCCATTGGCTCAATATGAATATCAGACGCTCCTTGAATGATAGCGTGTCGCAACAAAGTATCTACGATCCTGACCACCGGAAGGTCTTCGGCGGCTTTTTTGAGGTCTGCCTCGCTCACTTCTTCACCATTTTCGTCGGCCAGAACCTTGAGTTCAGACGCATCCTTCATGATAAGGTCACCAAACTCATCTTTGAGAGTTTTCTGGTACTGGCGCAAGGCCGACCGCATTGACTCGGTGTCGGTCAGACGAGGCTGAATCTTAAGGCCGACCTTCTTTTTTACAAAATCAATTGCCGGCAGGTCGGCCGTGTTGAGCATTGCAACCTCAAGGGTATCCTCACTTTTCTTGTACGCAATAATATTGTGAGTCCGGGCAACTGGCTCGGGGATCATGGTCAGCACCTCAAAATCTATCTTCAGTTCTTTCAGCGAAACAAAAGGAATGCCCAGTACGTAGGCTTCTACTCGACGTAAATCATCTTCACTCATCACTCCTTGGGCAATCATCGCTTCGGCCAGGGTGCGGTTCTCTTCTTTTGCCACAGCTTCAGCCTCGGCTATCGCCGATTTGGTAATCAATCCTGCATTGAGGATAAACCGTTTGAGCTGATCGTCTTTAATGCGCATAGTTGAATGAACAAAGGAACGGAGTGACTATTGTGAATGTAGTGTTCAATTCTGTTTTTAGGTCCTGACAGAATTGCTAGAACAGCCAACACTAATACCCCCGACTTGTTGTTCATATTGTAGCACCAGGGTGGCGGCAAAACCGCCACCCATGCACAACGAAAAAGGCGGCAATTGCATAAATGCAATTGCCGCCCTAAAGAGCTTATTCTGCCTGTGCCTCCATCAACGCTAGGGTGATTGAATCTGCCGGGCGAGCCTGTGGCCGAGGCGATTCTGTCGGAGGATTGCCACCCAAGGTATCGGGGCGTGCGTTGGGCCTAACTGGTGCATCTGCAAAGTAGATGTGACCAGTTCCTTTTGCAACCGGGATCAGACCTTCAAAGTAGTCATGCCCCTCAGCCGCTGCAGGCGTCGCCCACGAGTGACCATTATGTGATGGAACGAACGTCCCGTCATAATGGGCTACCAGAACGCGAGCTGCTTCAGTCAAAGCCAGCTGTCCCCGCTTGGTGCTAAGGTTCTCGGGGATATGATCCCCGAGTGCATTAATTGCCAAAGCTTTACCACTTGACAGCGGTTGCAGCAACACACCCAGTACCGTGTCAGGAAATCGTTCGTCGTTCACACGATTCAAGATTGCCGACGGCATAGCTGGAGCGCTTGCCTCCCAGACCCACTCATCAGGCTGACCTTTAGCCTCACCTTCGTAGGTCTCGGCGAGCTTCACTGCTTCATACTCAAACTGAGAAACAGTGCGGCTTTCAAGCGAGATGAGATCCAGCAATTGCTCAATCTGTGCTTGTGTCTTATGTTCGCCGATCAAGAATCCTGAGTAACCCACCAAAGCAAACGTTGCTGCAGCCACTACGGGGTGCTTGATTTTTTTGATAAAGTTCATTGTGCTCTGCCTCTTTGTTGAGCGTGATTGTTAGCGTTATTGCTTCAACCATCTGAATTTTATTATACATTATTTAGGATAAAAGTCAATATCTGCCCTTTGACAATTGGTCTGATATTGCTACACTTTACTTAACTGTTATGACTGCTCGGCCCTGCGCCGGGCAGTCTTTGATAGGAGAGAAAATGACAACTTAATACCTGCGGAGCCGAATCAACCTACAAATTCCTACCCCGACACAACGTTGCTTGGTATGTGGATTGTCTGGTGTAGATATATTCTAGATTCCGCTGCGCGTAATAAAAAATACAATGTTTGACCTAAAAGTAATTAACTCCGTACTCGGAGAAATGGAAGAAGAACGGGGAATCTCACGACAAAAAATGTTGGCCGCCATTGAAGAATCGCTGGCGACCGCATATCGAAAAGAATTTGGTAAGCGAGGACAAATTATTACCTGTGACTTTGATATTGATAGCGGTACAACCACTTTCAGCCAAATCAAAATTGTCGTCGATGACAGTATGCTCAAGCCCGAGCTTGAAAAAGACGAGGATGGAAACGTGATCGAACCAGACACACCGGTAGAAGAAGACGGCGAGGACGACAAAGTTCGCTTTGACGAAGAGAAGCACATCATGATCGACACTGCCAAGATGATCAAAAGTGGTGTTGAGCTGGGTGAAGAATTGGTATTTCCACTGGAACCAAAAGATGATTTTGGTCGCATCGCGGCCCAAACTGCAAAGCAAGTAATCATGCAAAAGATCCGTGAAGCAGAAAAGGAAACTGCTCTGGCTGAATTTGGCCAAAAACAAGGAGATATTGTGGTTGGACACGTACTGCGGTTTGAACGAGGAAATCTTTATGTCGAGATTGGCCGAGCGACAGCTATCATGCCGTACGACGAACAAATTCCAGGAGAACGGTTCAAGTCAGGTGATCGCATCCGCGCTATTTTGCTTGCGGTAGAAGAAACACCACGCGGTATTTTCCTTAAACTATCACGTGCGCACGCTGACTTCCTAGTAGAACTATTTGTAGTCGAAGCACCAGAAGTACAATCAGGTGCAGTCGAAATTAAATCAGTGGCCCGAGAAGCAGGCGCTCGAACCAAAATTGCCGTTCACGCGGTAGATACCCATATCGACCCAGTGGGATCAATGGTTGGTCAACGCGGAGTTCGAGTATCAACTGTCATGAGCGAACTTGGTGGCGAAAAAATTGATATTATCGAATGGTCACCAGAACCGATCGAGTTTATCGAAGACGCACTCTCTCCAGCCCAAGTACTCGAGGTACGAGTACAACAAGAACCAAATGAAGAAACCGGGGAACGCGGTCACGCGGTAGTAGAGGTCGCGGGCGACCAACAGTCTCTCGCAATTGGTCGCGGTGGACAAAATGTCCGCCTCGCGGCGAAGTTAACCGGCTGGAAAATCGATATCGTATCTGCCAATACCGGTGAGGACCTCGCCGAAGCAGACCCATCAGGTGACGCAACCCTAGAGGCACCGACCGGGACTGTGGCCGGTAACGATGCAGATGTGATGGCTAGCGATGATGCGACCACCACCAAACCAGACATCGAAGAAGTTCTCAAAGATGAAGAAGAGACGCAAGACCGAGATGCCTATGGTCCGTTTGAAGAAAACGACGTCGACACACCAGAAGAAGCCGAGGAACAATTGGCTGAAGCTGAAGCTGGTGAAAGCACCCTCGGTGAAGCCAAGGTAGAAGTAGCCGACCTGACCGAAGGTAACCTAACTGACGGACTCGAATCACAAGCTGATGTCGAGGAAACTAGCGAACCCGCAGAACCAGAAGCAACCGAAGCAGAAGAGGACGAAAAGAAAGCAGACACAAAATAGATACATTAAAAAGACCGCCGGTGCCCAGTAGTTGGGTGCCGGCGGTTTTTGTGATCTCGTGGTATAAAACACAAATACCTTATTCAGACTTAAGGTGTTCATTAAGAGACGCCAGAAACGCCTCTACTTCGTTAAGGGATTTTCGACCAAAGTTTGGTTCGTGAAGGAGCTCAGCTTTTGAATAATTGCAGAGCTCGGCAACATTTTGGATACCCGTATTTCTCAAACAATTGGCTGTAGGATCACTGAGCCCGAGCGACTGCACGTTAAGCTCTCGCAGGGCGGCTATTTTTTCCTGCCTATCTGTGATCAAAGCAATCTGCGAAAGCTGCTGCAGTTGTTCTGCTGTCAACAATTGCCGAGTACGATCAATCAGATCGTTGGTAAAGCCGTTGTCGTGTAGATGCTGCGCTACTGGTTGCAAGGTGCTGTTTTTCATCAGTAGTCTCGCGGCTCTGCGGCGGAGTTCACCGACGTACGATCTTGTCACCGGTGGATCAAACTCGCTGCCGATAACTTGCAAATTTGTTTTATGCCAATCACAAATGCCACAGAATCGTACGACCGCACTATACATCCGATCGCCACTAGCCTTCACTTGCAGCAAATCAGCCACTGCGGCATCTATAGCGTCAATGTGTTCGTGCGAAAGCACCGATGCTATCTGCGTTTTGCAAGACTTAGGAAAGTCATACATTCTGACCAACAGGTCGGCGTAATGTCCGTGTTCCATGCAGCTGTTCCTCTGCTATATTTTAAGGGTTTCTGTCTGCTTGGTAAAATACAATATATTTATGTCTGTGTCAAAATTTCTTCACCTTTTCTAGATTGTGCGCTACCATAGCTACACCTTACTCACACCTAAGTTTCCTTTTTATGATCAAAGTTTTTGGACACCTTTCACCTGATACCGACGCTACCGGCTCTGCCATAGTGTGGGCGTGGTACCTGACCGAAATGACCGGCAAGCAAGCCACCCCGTACGTGCTTGGCGAACTAAATAAAGAAACCGAATTCATGCTGTCGCGCTTTGCGGTCGACACCCCGGCTCTGCTTGAATCCATCAGTCCGGAAGATGAGGTAGTAATCGTTGATACTAATAATCCGCAGGAGCTATTTGAAAACATCAATGAAGCCAACATTCTCGAAATCATCGACCACCACAAATTAACCGGTGGAATCGAAACAAACGGGCCAGCTACCGTGACCATGCGGCCTCTCGCGTCAACCGCCAGTGTGCTCTACGACTTAATGGGAGACACGGAATTACCAGAGCACATCGCCGGGATTCTACTATCATGTATTTTGTCGGACACGCTCGATTTCCGCAGCCCGACGACCACGCCACACGATAAGGACATTGCCGAAAAGCTAGCCGACCAACTTGGCATCACGATTGCTGATTACGCCGCTGAAATGTTTGCCGCCAAAAGTGATATATCAGACTTTACCGACAGCGGATTACTCAATCTTGATAGCAAAAAGTATGGTATTGGAGATATGAATTTCCGCGTATCGGTGATTGAGACCACCAATCCAGCTGTAGTACTCGAACGCAAAGCCGGAATTGTAACTGCTATTAATGAAATGATCGAACAGGAAGCGGATGTGGACGAAGTACTATTCTTTGTAGTTGATATCCTCAACGAAGCAGCTACCGTATTCACCTACAATGATCGCGTAAAAACCATCATTGAAAAATCATTTGCGGTCACTGTCGAATCAGATACCGAAGTGCTACCAGGCATTGTGTCACGTAAAAAACAGATTTTGCCAAACCTCAAGGTATAGTAAGTAACGTGTCGTACAGCAGAAACTTTATGTACGTTTTATACATCCTGGGCACATCCAGGGATTAGCGGTGGACTGAGGTCTTCGATTAGACGTACATTCACAATATGCCTGCCGATATTTATTTATTCATGTGCACAGCTCTACTGGGGCTCACGCCTGTACAGGGCTATAATTGTATACACAAAAATATAAACAATGACTATGAAATCAATTACCTATCCTTCAATAACTGCACTCGTCTTTTGTCTTCTGATGGCAAGTGTGGCAGTTGCCCAAGAAGAAGCTGTTTCCGTAGAAGCTGAAGCGGACAGTTCGGTGCAAACTGACCTAGGAACCACCAGCGCTGAGGCGCGTGCAGAAGCGGCAGCCAACCGAGCGCAAGAGCGAGAGGCGAGAGAAACCAGGCGAGCGGATGCAGTATCGCAGCGGGAAGACGCCCAGGCTGACCGTACCGAAGCACGCGCGGAACGTCGATCCGAGCTCAATGCACGTTCAAAGGAACGTATCACCAATCTAGCTGCAAATATAAGTAACCGGATGGACGCTGCAGCAGCCAGAATGCAAAACATCATCACCCGCCTAGAGTCTAGAATCGACAAACTAAGCGAGTCTGGTCTAGACACGACAGAGGCATCTGCCGCTCTGGCGTCTGCCCAAACGTCGGTTGATGCGGCTGTGAGTGCTTTGGCTCAAATTGATGTCACCGTACAAGCCGCAGTTACCGCCGAAAACCCACGAGCAGCCTGGGTAGAAGTCCGGGCAGCCTTCACATCCATTCGCGCACAACTACGAACAGCCCACAACGAAATTAAAGCTTCAGTACAGGAACTCAAAGCTGCTGCGCAAGCAACTGACGGTCAAAACGGGTCAGCGGCAGCCGTCCAAAATAATGTAGAAGTCAGCTCTGAGGAAGCTACCGCCTCTATTACTAGCGAAGCTACTGCCGAATAATTTAATTATATGGAACCAGAGAAACACGAAGCCCAAGCACCCGATCTGTCTCACGAGGAAATGAAGATGCCAGAAAACATGGGTACACACCCAGTGCAAAAAAAGCAGTCTGCCACACCGGTAAATGGCATCATCATTGCTGTATTAGCAGTTCTGCTAATCTGTATCCTTGGTGGTATGTACTACTGGTTTAGTCAGTTAACCAACCAAGTAGCACCAACAGCACCCGTTGTCGAACGTCCTACAGCCGAAGAAAACAACGAGCCAGAAAGCACGACTGCGGAAGCGGCCGTAGAAACCCAAGCGGCGCTGAGCACCTCAGACGAAATCACTGCCATTGAAGCAGACATCGAAGCGACTGATCTGGAGTCACTCGATGCAGAGCTTAATGCTATCGATGCGGAGCTTAATGCTGCTCTAGACGAGTAACTAAAAACGACACATGAGCAAGCTTGGGAAGTAGCGCCACCGGCGCTGCTTTTATTTACAGTTGCAATTCTCTCTCAATTTCGTACACTACGCAGCACTATGTCAGATACCACAAATCACACACACAATATTAACTGGAAAGACGCCTTTACCCTCGAAGAACTACCAGATTCACAGGTAAAAATTACTGGTGAACTGCCGTACGCCGAGCTAGCGAGCGAGCGTAACGCTGCGATCGTGGCGCTTGGGAAAGATGTCCAGCTCGACGGCTTCCGTAAAGGGCATATCCCGACCCCAGTGCTTGAAAAGCACATTGGCGAAATGAACATCCTGAGTGAAATGGCCGAACGTGCCATCGCGCATTCATATCCACTCATCTTGGCGGCATTTGAAATCGACGCCATCGGCCATCCCCAGATCGAAGTAACCAAAATTGCACCCGATAATCCCCTGGCATTTACCGCCACAGTCGCTGTGGTGCCGACTTTCACCCTCCCGGACTACGAAGCAATCGCCAAAGAAGTAAACCTCGCCAAACCAACCGATGAAGTAACCGACGGCGAACTCGAAGAAAAAATCAAAGAAATTCAAAAATCAAAGCGATCATACGAACGCATGCAAGAGCTGACCAAGAAAGCTGAAGAGGAAAAAGCTGAAGGCAAGGAGGATGAAGCAAAACAAACCATGGAAGAGGTAGAAAAGAAAGTCGAAGAAGATACCGAAGCGCCGCTACCAGAGCTGACCGACGAATACGTCAAAACCCTGGGTCAACCAGGACAGTTTGAAAACGTCGAAGGATTCAAAACTGGGCTCCGCACCCACATCGAAGCCGAAAAGAAACAAGAAGTAGCAGCCAAGCACCGAGCAGACATCACCGACGCGATCATCGCTAAAACTGAGATGACTCTCCCGCAGATCCTAATTGATTCTGAGATCAACCAAATGTTTGCGCAAATGGAAGATGACCTCAAGCGATCAGACCTCAAGATGGATGATTACTTGAGTCACATCAAGAAGACTAAAGATGAATTAGCAGCTGAATGGAAGCCAGCAGCAGAGACCCGAGCAAAACTACAGCTAATCCTCAACGAAATCGCTAAAGACAAAGAAATCAAACCAGACGCTGACGAAGTCAACGCCCAGACCGAGCAGCTCCTAGAACGATTCAAAGACGCTGATCAACACCGAGTACGACTATATGTAACATCGATGTTACTCAACGAAGCAACCATGAAACACCTCGAGCAAATCTAACCCACCATTGACTAAACAAAGGAAAAGCGGCGCCAAGGCGCCGCTTTTCCTTTGACAAACAATTGATATATATACGATCAATACACGGCAACTTTATAGAAAGGGGACTGCCATGTTTAAGCCAATCTGTTGGCCATACGTCAAACCGGACGGTAACGGCATCAAACCCGATGGCGACGGGGCGAAGACGAAGGAAACGCTCATCTAGACCACACAGCCAGCGAGCACAAGCCCGCTGGCTGTTTTTTTACACATCAAGTTGTCTGTGTTGTATTCAAAAAAAGGAGTCAGGCTATGGCAACACTTTTTGAGATCTTTCACGGCCCAGATATCTGGCGCCTGCAATTTTCGGACTTTTCATCGCTGCTTTGGTGCAGTGCATCATAAGCGAGACATTAGGACCGAGAATGTCTAGGCGAGCGGTTTGCCGGTCATGCGCTCCTGCTCTTATAGTTTGGGGTTTATATGGATTTTGTTTTCTCTGGTCGTTAATCAAACAAATCATATACTGGCTCAATGCAGCAGCGATATAAATCTAGCTGCTGTTTTCTTTTTCACATATCTGCTACCATACGTCGATACGCTATAAGCGTACTGGAATAACTGAAATTTGAAACTATTTATGAAAAAAGAAACCCTACCAATCGAAAACTACCTCGTCCCGATGGTGATCGAGAAGACTGCTGGCGGTGAACGATCATTTGATATTTACTCACGGCTACTGAAGGAACGAATCGTGTTTGTCTCGGGCGAAATTCGTGACGAAATGGCCAACTTGATCGTAGCGCAGCTACTGTTCCTCGAAAGCGAAGACCCCAAGAAAGATGTCTTTCTGTATGTAAACTCTCCGGGCGGCAGCGTGACAGCTGGTTTATCAATCATCGATACCATGCACCACATCAAACCAGACGTAGCGACGGTCTGTATGGGGATGGCGGCCTCGATGGGATCATTGATCCTCTCGCAAGGCGCCAAAGACAAGCGGTACATCCTACCCAACGCCGAAGTGATGATCCACCAGCCATCAGGCGGCGCCTACGGCCAAGCATCTGATATCGAGATCACCTCACGGCACATCATCAAAACTCGAGAGCGCCTAAATAAAATGATGGCTAAAGCGACAGGACAAAAACTCGAGAAAGTTGCCAAAGATATGGATCGAGATTTCTTCATGGATGCCGAAGAAGCCAAAAAATACGGCATCGTAGATAAAGTTTACAAATAAACTTTATCTACGATGAGGCGGAGTGATGTGAGGAGCGGCTTTAACCCGCCGCGACGAGAAGCGAGCCCGGCCAGGAAGTTCTGATGAGCGTAGTGAATTAGAAACTTGACGGTTGTTGATAAAGTGTATAAGTAAAGTAATCACGCAGAAACAAAAAACCAGCGCCTATAGGCGCTGGTTTTTGATTCACCAACCACTTCAAATTAGAGAACCTCCGGCCCCACTCTTTGAAGACATTGCGGAAAAATGAATTTTTATTCATTTTGAGCATAGAGCTTGACTCGCGTCTGAAAAGAGTGGGGCGGGAGGTTTGACGATACTCATTTTACAAACCCAAGCAAATCCAGTACAGTTTATTTATACCGCCACGACTGATTATCTATATAGAACCTGAAGACTATGCCACCAATGTTATTTGCTGTTGCGCTCGGTGGCGCGTTGGTACTGGGACTCGCTGCTGGATACATATTTCGATACTTCCACGCGTTGTCACAGAAAAATTCGATTGAGCTAGAAATTAAGGAACGCGAACTACAAGCTGAAGAAAAAGCTCGGACCATTGTTGAAAAAGCTGAAGAGAAAGCCGATCGAATTGACAAAGACGCAAAAACTGACCGCAAAGAAAAAGAAGCCAAACTAGAACAAAAAGAAACACGCCTGAGTAAACGCGAGGAACTTTTAGATGAACGCCAAATCGACGTTGATTCTCAAAAAGAAGCCCTGGAAGCCAAAGTGAGTGAGATAAAGGCCATTAAAGCTCGCCTTGATTCCCACGTCGAGGATGCAGATAAAAAACTCGAGGTCGTAGCTAGATTAACAAAAGACGAAGCTACCGAGCAATTGGTCGCTAAAGTGACTACAGAACGCGCTGAAGACCTACGAGGTCGACTAGAAAAGCTCGATCGTGCCGGAGAAGAAGTCTATGAAGCCAAGGCCACTAATCTGCTATTAGCTGCCATGCATCGGGTAGGAAACACCATTTCACCTAATCTCATGACAGCCCATGTCGAGCTGCAAAGCGACGAACAAAAGGGCAAGATCATCGGAAAAGAAGGACGTAACGTCCGGGCTTTTGAGCGAGCCACCGGCGTTGATGTGCTCGTCGATGAGTCGCCTGGCTATATTGTACTATCGAGCTTCGACCCAATCCGACGTGAAATAGCTCGGGTTGCCCTGCAAGAGCTACTTAAAGACGGACGCATCCAACCAACTAAAATTGAAGAGGTCGTAGCAGAAGCCAAAGCCCAAGTCGCCAAAACAGTCAGAGCGATGGGAGAAAAAGCCGCCTATGATGCCAACGTTCCCAATCTGCACCCCGAACTGATCACTATATTAGGTCGGCTACACTTCCGCACTAGTTACGGCCAGAACGTGCTGTACCACTCGGTTGAAATGGCCAATATGGCTGGTATCATCGCCGCCGAAATTGGCGTCAATGAAAGCGTCGCCCGAGCTGGTGCACTTTTACATGATATTGGTAAGTGTGTCAGCCATGAAGTATCAGGAACTCATGTTGAGATTGGGATCAGGATACTGCAAAAATATGATGTGTCAGAAGAAGTCATTCTTGCCATGCGTGCCCATCACGAAGAGTATCCGTACGAAACCCCTGAAAGTATCATTGTACAGATTGCAGACGCCATCAGCGGTAGTCGTCCAGGTGCCCGTCGTGACTCACTAGAAAACTACGTCAAACGACTGGCTGAACTCGAGAGCATAGCCACCAACCTAGTTGGGGTGGAACGAGCGTTCGCGATCGCTGCTGGCCGCGAGATCCGCGTATTAGTAAACCCGACAACGCTAAACGAATACGAGACTAACACCCTGGCGCGCACCATCGCTACCACCATCGAATCACAGCTTCGCTACCCCGGAGAGATAAAAGTCCACGTCATCCGCGAGACACGGGTTGTGAGTTATGCCCGGTAGAATACTGCCTCAGCAAAACCGACACCTGGCAGGTGTCGGTTTTATTTATTCGCTTTTCTTGGTTGCTACTAAAAACGAAGTGTAATTAAACTTTAAATCCTGAATAGACTCTTCGAGGATATCGAGGTTGTATAGCCGCGCACAGCGTCTAGGTGCGATCACTGCTGTAGTAGCCGGCAGAACGCCGCTAGCGAGGTCTGCGGCCGCTTTGGCGGTGTCTGCGTAGACTTCCACCGCTGCTTCTGGCCACGTACGACGTAGGTACATGCGGCATTGCTTGATCGCTTGATCGTGCGAGGTTACAGACGTGATTGAAGCCTGGTCTACTCCTGGTTGCACCAATAACATATGATGCACGTCCATTTCAAACATACGCTCGATTGTAAAGCGGTGAGCCGCCATTGCGTGCACTGCCTCAACCACAATTCCACCGTTACTATTTTCAATTGGAAAAATTCCTCGATCGATCTCACCCGCTTCCACTGCCGTCAACATAGCCTCAGCGCTTACCAGTGGGTAGATAGTAATTTCAGATCCAGCCAAAAAATCTCGCTGGTATTGCTCTGCTGCCTGCTCGGAAAAACTTCCGACTGCTCCCATAATGCCAATTTTCATGTTGGCTATCGTAGCAATTACAATCAGGTCCAGCAATCGTAAAATTATTACACCACAGTTTTAGCGTATGAAAACAATTGCAAGTACGGTATTTGTTGCTATATAATGCTGACATAGCCAATTACACATGGCGACTGCGAGAAATCACACTCGCCTTAGAACTTAATTTCCAATCCTATGAACAAAGCAGATGTCATCAGCAAAGTACACGAAGTCCTCGACACAACTAAAGCTGACGCAGAGCGCGCAGTAGACTGTGTTTTTGAAACTATTGAAGCAGCCATGAAAGATGGTGACCAGGTATCAGTTGCCGGCTTTGGTATCTTTGAAGCCAAAATGCGAAACGCCCGTGAAGCTCGAAACCCACGAACCGGTGAATCTGTTCAGGTACCAGCTATGCGAGTACCAAAGTTCCGAGCTGCCAAAGCACTCAAGGACTCAGTAAAATAAGGAAAAGAGCGTAGCGACTATTCTGAATTTTGTTCCGAATTCGACTTATCAAGGGATAACTTCCTTGAACCAGGATAGTATTCAAAAGCAGCGGCCTATAGCAGGCACGCTGCTTTTGTTCATCACCTACTCTTCCAGTTTCGAACCTATCCACCTAGCCACTATACGTCTGTATACAAGATGATATAATATTTAGGTAGTGGAGGTAAAACACTATATATGTGGAGATACATATAGAGACTTACAACTACTATTTCCCATCACATTGTTAAAGGAGCTCCAGCCGGGCTCCTTTAACGTTTCAGTACGTACGCGACTGAATAAACAAAACCGCCACTGGCGGTTTTGTTTATTATAGACAGCGTCAAGCGCTTAAGCGTTACTCAACGGTACAGAACTCTTATCAATCTCTCTCACCCGCTACTAACAATAACGACCCGAATACGTATGTATTTGAGCCGGCTGGTTGGTGCGGGTGAGAGGAATCGAAGCTTACAGCTTCAGTACACCTTTTGGACAGATTGTTTCGTTTCACTCACAATCTGACTCAAAAGCTTTTCGATTCCTCACGAAATATGCTCCCAGCATATTTCTTCACTCCGCACAGCGACAACAGAAAAGCCATCCCTTGCGGGACGGCTTTTCGTGTTGGCTGTGCGGGTGAGAGGAATCGAAGCTTACAGCTTCAGTACACCTTTTGGACAGATTGTTTCGTTTCACTCACAATCTGACTCAAAAGCTTTTCGATTCCTCACGAAATATGCTCCCAGCATATTTCTTCACTCCGCACAGCGACAACAGAAAAGCCATCCCTTGCGGGACGGCTTTTCGTGTTGGCTGTGCGGGTGAGAGGAATCGAACCCCCGACTACTGCTTGGAAGGCAGTCGTTTTACCACTAAACTACACCCGCAAACGAGGAGGCGTGGGCAAGCTAGCTTGTCCATGAGCTCTGAGTGCAGCGGGTGCAAGCTTTGCTTACAAGCCACGCGACTCGGACTCACCTCGAAGTTGAGTGCAACAATCCTATCACATATAACTCAAAACTCAATTACCAACAATTTGCTATAATGGGTCTATATGGACCATTCATCACAAACCAAACGACTTGAAAAAGAAATGCAGAAAATGTCTGAGGTGAGCTCACATTTCAGACAAGGCGCCAAGGGGCTGCGGGATTCTACCTTTACTCGATTTCCGATTATCTTTAGTCTTTTGACTACCTTTGGATTGGTAGCAACGCTATATGGCTTTGAAAAGGTAATCGATAAAATTGATTTTCTGAGCAACAATCCAGAAATTTTATTATTTATTGGGCTACTCATTTTGGCCGGCACTGGATCGTTGTATAAAAAATTAAGCTAGTACTCCAATACGTTCGGTCGGCCAGAACATGGGGGATGCTATACTTTTGCTATGTCATTTCTTACTGATGCTTTAGTTGCAGTCCTGACTGTATATATTTCTTTTACCAACACGCTGGCTATACAGATCACCAATCTGTTTGCTGGGGAGACCAAAAATCTAGAAACGCCGGTAGCGCTTGAAGATCCCACGAGCTACGAGAATCAGTCACTATTTGCCACACTTCCAAGCAGACTACGGTCTATTCCTGACCTACTCCAAAATAACGCCGCGTATCAGCAAGCTGCGGTCACGGCTGCTACAGATAAAAGTGAACCCACCACCACTAATCCGCTCGCTGCGATTGTAAATATTTTTTGCACCTTCCGCACGGATGAGTTTCTGCGGACTACTACCGGAACGGGTTTTTTTATCGATGCTGACGGGGTCATTATGACCAATGCCCACGTAGCACAATTTTTGTTACTAGCTGAGGCGGAGGCATCAAACAACGCTGAGTGTATCGTTCGCAACGGTAATCCAGCCAGTCCAAAGTACACTGCCTCTTTGCTGTATATTCCACCAGCCTGGGTGCAAGAGAACGCTAGTATCCTCAACGACGAAGTACCGATGGGAACCGGTGAGCGAGATTACGCACTGTTGTATGTCAACGCAAGTCTAGACGACAGTTTACTGCCATCTAGCTTTCCAGCCCTGCCGTTTAACAGCGATCTGATGTCGACCAGGTCAAAAAATTCTAATGTTGTGGCAGCCGCCTATCCCGCAGGGGCACTGTTAGCCGGCGGATCGGAGGTAGACCTCATTCCCCGCTCGGCCATAACTTCAATTTCTGAATTGTATACCTTTGGTTCCAACCGAGCTGACGTATTTTCTATTCGTGGTAGTGTCGTCGGCGCCGAAGGAGCGTCAGGTGGCCCGGTGTTAGATACCAACGGTGACGTGATTGGTATGATCTCGACCCGGGGTGACGACAGTATCGACGGTACTGGCAGTCTCCGGGCTATTACACTTTCCCATATCCATCGAACGATTTTAGAGGAAACCGGCTTTGGTTTAGAAGAAAGTTTGGGAGGGAATTTAGCGCTCCGGTCTGAATTATTTGAAGAAACATTGACCCCATTTTTGGTGAGAATACTAGAGAACGCTCAATAACAAAGACATAATAAAAGCTGCCACACGCTATACGTGTGGCAGTTTTTATATAACTTCTATTCCCTACTAGCTCACTACCTTGGTATAGATCGTCTGCGTTGGGTAGGCAAACTCGATACCAACTTCGGCAAACCGTTCCATCAGGGTAAAGTTGAATTTCTGTTGTGCATTCAAGAAATCTGGATACTCGGCAGATTCGACGTAATATACCAACTCAAAAATTAACGCTGAGTCGGCAAACGTTACGAAGTGTACTCGATCAAGCCTAGCGGCAGTAATATCTTGAAATATACGCTCGACTATACCGTTAACCTGACGAACCTTATCCTGAGGAGTTTCGTACGTAATTCCAAATTGCGAAGAAATCCGTCGTTCAGTCATCTTTCTGAAGTTTTGTACACGTGCTGTGGTCAGCTCTGCGTTACTTATCACCAATTCTTCCCCTTGTAGCGTGCGAATACGAGTCGACTTGATGCCGATTTTCTCCACGTTACCAGAATCAGCACCAAGGACGACAAAATCACCAATCCGAAACGGTTTATCGAAGTAAATTGAAAACGAAGCAAACAAGTCAGATAAAATACCTTGCAGCGCAAAAGCAATCGCAATACCTCCGATCCCCAGACCAGCAATGAGTGACGTCACCTCGATCCCTAAATTAGATAGTACAAATAGTGCACCAAACACCCACAAGATGATTGAAGAGATTAGTGTCAACATATCCGCGGCGGTAGCTGCCCCCGGATCAACCTGCCCATCGCCATCCTCGTCTTTTTCGATAAAGTTGGTGACCGTATAGCGCACAAAGCACTTGATGACCTGGATCCCCTGCCAGACAAAGGCGGTATAGAGAATGCCGTTAACAATCAAACCTAGTGTTTCGGGAAGCGTATAAAGCTGTAGAGACGCATAAAGCGCGATAAATATATACACCCACGGGCGAATACTTTGAATCGCTTCGACGACGGTATCATCGAACTGTCGATTGGTCTTTTTCGCTAGTGATTCTAGCCGCGCTAGTACCACCAATCGAATAAACCAAAAAATCAGTGATAAACCAAAAAATAAACCGGCTGCCACAATCAGTTTTTGGACATCTACTACGCCAAGTAATGGCAATGTGATAGTCACTTCGGGGACATACTGCGCAATTGCGGAAGTGGCAGTTTCAAACATAAACAGAATAATTAAGTAATAACATAGCCATAGACTAACAAATGTGTCGCATCTGCTCAATATTCACAGCCAAGCATTGCTGCTTTACTCTAGCAGTGTACTATGTTCGTTCCACTTACCGAAATAAGAACCTCTCTCCTATCTCATCGGAGTCCAAAGTGCCCAAAAATATGAGCGAAAATTGTGCAGAAGGAAGAGATGAATCGAGATTCATTGTTGACTGATAAACAATTTGCAGCCATATTTTTGGGCACGACGACCCGAAACAGGTATTAGAGATATAGTATTGTGGTGAGATTGGAGATAGTTTCTCAGGTAAGTGGAACTTGTTCTTTTGTTCAAATAGCTATTGAAACCGGAGGAGGAATGCCGTTTGCATGGGTGCAAACGGCTCTTCTCAGTGGTGGCTCAAAATAGAAAAAGCGCATGTCGTTGCATGCGCTCGCTTTTTGTTCTCAGCTTTTCTGCACCTGCTTGTGATGCCTTTTCGCCTCAAACAGAGCCTCGTCAATAGTAAGTGGGTGGCCACCACGCTTCCAGAGTATCATCGTAATGAAATGGTGTTGAGCGGAATCGTGCAGATCAAACACTTGTGCACACACTTCGTCATCCAGGAAATCGTCTCGCGCTAAACGGTACGCTGCATAGTTAGCTGCCCGGTCAGTAGCGTCCGCTTCAAGCCATGCATGGTGCGTGGCACTACGGTTTCCTGGCGGCTTTGTAGCTACCATTTCTGGATCATTAAAGGTACCGTCCATCTTCTTCCCCTGTGGTTGTGGCGATGAGACATAGTCTCATCGCCGTTACATCTAAATTCACCGGATCAGTCATCCAAACTGAAACATGGATTGATCCCACCGTAGGTGACACAACGTTCATAAGCGCCACTTTGTCCTCGTTGGCCATGCCCAGCGACGGCTAGCTTGGCTGCTACTTGTCCAACTGATACGTCACTTGGCATGGTCAGATAGCTGCCTGGAACGGGGTGCTTGTCGAAGCCTTGATTAAGGTTATTGTCCGCCATCATTATCCTCGTTGTCTAGGTTCTTGTCTATCACTCCTCCCTGTCCGGGTAGTGATCCGCTCGCTTAGGTGTGAAGCGGTGAGAATATTTTAATCCTTAAAATATTCTCACCGCCCAACCCCTTGACCCGAAAACAAAACTGACCCGCACTTGGCGGGTCAGTTGATTTTGGAGTATGTACGTTTCTATTACACCAAAACTGACCCGCCATAAGCGAGGATCACGAGCACTAGCAGGTTTGCTTCAAAAGCAATTCTGTTAGTGTTGATGATTGTTTGGTGTGCGTGTTGCATATATTTACTATACTCGACTACGGTAATTCGTCAACTCCAGATTGGGTATTTTGGGTTGTGGTGGCGGTTGCATCTGACGACGTAGCAGTGCTGGTGCTGGTTGCCTCGGGTATGACACTCTCAGTCGAACTAGCATTTGGTTCTGCCTCAGTATCGGTATCAGTACTTTCAGACGTACCATCATCGGTTGATGTGGCGGTCGAAGTAGCCTGTACCGCTTCTGTTGGTACCTCTACTACCGGACTCTCTGATCCTCCTTGTGCTACCAACTGCAATGCGTCTTTAGCCAACTCGAGTGATTCGTTACTTTCGACTACAAATACTTTATAATCATCGATTGTCGTCAGTAGGTCTAATGAGGCTTGTAGTTGTTTTTGTACCGCTGTTAGCTTGTCTGCAATAGCTTGGTTCTCAATTGTCTCAATGGCAGTTGTAATCTGAGCAATAACAGCAGTGAGCTCTGCGGTTCGTTTTGACCGGTCACTGCTCATTTCTTCGCTGGTTGGAACCATTGGCACCACTTCTTCAATGGTGACTTTTTCTCGAACATCCAGCTCGGTCATAAATACAATTAACTTCTGGGTGCGCACAACGACATCGGTTAGTGCGATTCGGGCTTCGAGTTCTGTTGGTTCCTCGGCTGCCAAACCAATAGCAACAGCGATCGCTCGGTCAATATCTTCGATTCGACGCGACACGTCAGCCAGATCTTTGTCTGTCACTGTTCCCGCTAGCGAATCACGCAGGTCGCGTACCCGAGTGGTATTTTGTTCTACTCGCGCCATTAGCTTGCTATAAGCTGGTACTGCCGCTATTTCTGCTTGAGGTGCCTTAGCTAGTGATTCGCCAATCGCATTGGAGATCAATTTTCCTGTTCGTTCAGTTCCAGTGGCTGTCGCTGGTACTGCTGCTTCGTCACCAAATGCTTGTGCTTGCACGGACAGGCTAGAATCAAATGCAATGGTAGCAATGGTAGCATCGTCAACATCTGAAGCACGCAGTACTTCAATCTCACGTTTTGCATTATCACTATGCTCTTTCACTGCCGCAGCAACTCCAGCTTCCACCTCCTCGGTTAGTAGACCTTCGTCTGCCAGTAATCGTGCTTCAGCAATACGGCGGTTGAGCAGTGTGGTTTCCCATTCGACTTTCTCATAACTACCCCAGGTCAGGTTGCCTCGGACTTCTTCATTAAATTGTACCTTGACCGCATAGAGCGTATCACCAGGCACACTGCGTTCGGCCATAAAGGGAATGAAAACCAACACAAAGACAGCCGCTACGGATCCAAATTTAAATAGCATCTGGTACGGAATAGCGTAGTGAGCAAACGTATCGGTAAAAATAGTTGATCGGGTGGCTTTTTTAGTCTTAGAAACTTCGGCCGCCTTCATCGCGGCTGGTAATGGATGGTACTCCATGTACGAAACAATGCGTGCGCGCAAATCAGCCTGTTCACTCTTTTTGAGTTTCACAGTTTGTGATTTTTTATGCAGTTGTTCGCTAAAGCGTTTCATATTATATAGTTTTTTTGTCGGCTGCCTTTTTTCGCGCGGCTGCCTTGCGCTTTTCGTCTGCAAATTCATCTTGAGCTTCGATCTTCTGCCGCAAGAGCTTCAATCCCCGGTGAATCCTGACCGAAATGACATTTTCTTTTTCTTCTGTCAATTCGCTCATTTCTTTGGGACCTAACCCATCGACAAACCGCATGATGAGGACTTCCTTGTATACATCAGGGATATCGTCCATCAGATCAAAGGCTTTGCGGCCGTCGATCGTCGCGGCCAAGGCCTCGACCGAGCTTTCCGATAGTTCGTCAAACGAACCTTCGTCAACTCCTTCGATATCGAGCAAGGCATCCAGGGATGATTCTTTCTTCTTCCGGTAGGTATCAATAATTAGATTATTGAGTACTTTATATAGAAATGGCCGGAATTGTTCGATTTCGTATCCTTTGCGCACATACGACCACACTTTCGTGAACGTGTCGTGAACCAAATCAATCGCCTTTTCGCGATCACTGATCCGCATACACGCGTGCCGAAAGAGCGCATCGTTGTATTGCTCATATGCCTCAAGGAACCGTGCTTCGTGGCCACTTTGGTTATCAGTTGATTGCTCGCCTGCCATGTTGTGACCATTATACTCGAAGACGCACCAACTAGCGATTTCTTTCAGAGAAAAAGCACCCGATCACTCGGATGCTTGGATAATTCCATATTCAGTAAGATTTATGTCTGAAAATCTTTGGACCCACTTTTGTAAATCTTTGTCGTGCATGTACACACCAACTTGGAGAATAAGCTGTTCTGATTTACCGGTGACTACGTTTTTCTCCTCATCGGTCACAATAAGTCCAGCCACAATCACTCGAACAAACTTACTCCAATGAGCATCCGCCAATTCAAGGGCACCGAGCTGTGACAGTTCATCATTCTCAGTCAATGACAGTACTCCACAAGTAACATTGAAACGGGCGCTTGCGCCAATCTCTTGACACTCATGCCAGGCATAGACGGAATAACCTGAAGGCGAACATACGCTCTTTCAATATGACCAGCGACCAGGTCTTGTGTGACACAGGTGTTGTAGGCTAGCTTCAGTGCACTTGTACACTTCATCCTAAGCCTTTGCACATCAACTAATGCTGTGAGGGTAACCGGTAGTTTTACGGCCATGGTAGTCTCCTTCGGTTAAGATATTTTCATCTAGTGTCACTACTACCTTAACTAACCAATTTGGCAACATAAGTTTACGCTAAACTACGAATCCTCTCCACCAACTCCGGTAATTCCTCCACCAAAAAGTGGTTTTTGTCCTCAAAAGTCACCAATTCAGCCTCAGGCAAGGCTGCTTTGTATTTAAGCGCGTGTTCGTACGGCACCACAAAATCATCTTTTGAGTGCATAATGGTGATGTTTTGTGTTTTTTCTTGGATTTTCGGCACGTTTGCTGCAATTGGGTAGAAATCTCCACCATCTTCTTTAGAGCCTTCACACACAAAATAATCAAATGGCGCTGCTAACAATATGAGCGATTTAATTGTAAAAGGTACTTCATTCTCTGACAGGTACTTTGCAATAAACATCCCCCCTTGTGACCAGCAAACCAACATGATGTCTTCTGTTAGGCATTCGAAGTGTTTCTCAAACCAAATTTTCCATTCGTCGTACTGTGAATTATTACTATTTGGGAAACTGGGCATGAATACTTGATAACCCTGCCCTAGTTCGCTCCTAAGGGTGTGGGGCCATTTTTTTACTGACTCTTCGTCAGACGCACTGCGTAGTGGCTGGCTTTTCAAATCTTCAATATAATCAGCATAATTACTGTACGACTTTCCTCCATGAATATAAAATACTTGTTGTTTTTCCATAATCTAGTAGTTACGTTCTGTGTTTGGCCGATAATCGAAGTGGAAATACTCTCGTCTGGTCCCCAATCGAAACCCGTGACCTTGCATAATTCCAATTACCCACTCCTGTAGTGCTTGATACTCTTTGTCCGCTTCATCGGTACTATTTGCATAGTAATCAACAAACAATGCGTCAGTACCATGGTCGCCATTGCGCATATATACTTCTTGATCTGTCACTGGATCCCATAAAGCAATATCGACTGATAAACCAAGTGCGTGCGGCATATCAGCCATGTTGATCAAACGATCGGTTTCGGTTTGGCCAAACTTTTCCACCCGTCGTTTATACATAATTTCGTACAGTGCCTTTGAACGATAGCCCTCTTTCAAATACATAACGTATCCTCGCTCTTGAAACTCTTTATTTATTGCCACCAGCGGCAAAATGATATCTTTATGCACCTGCACGCGGTCACTCGTCAGACCTGCATCGAGCACATCTTGCTTGGAAAGACCCTTACCTTCATATTTATGCCAATAGAAATTGGTTCCCAGCAGGCCATAATCATCAATGTATACAAGCTGTTCTTCCATACTGTCACTGTATCATAACCACTGATTTCTTTTAAAAATAGCCAAAGCCAGACCAACCAGCACCACAATAGCGCCCAAGACCGCCCCAAACGCCCATGGCTCATCCATACCGGGCAACGGAACGTTCATACCATACAGTGACGACACAATCGTCGGTATCGTCAGTAGGATGGTCAAAACTGTGAGGGTTTTAATTCGATTGTTCAAGGTATTAGTTAAAATAGCCTCGGCAGCGCTGCGGACGTTTTGGATCGTGTTTAAGACCGACCGGGCGGAGTCTACCAACTGCGTATTATCGATCATTAAGTCTTCCATCATATCTACATCATCGCGATACAGTTGAATTACCTGGGCTTTGGTGATTTGCTGTAGGGCGGTATTGGTCGGCAAAACCGCTGCAATCATGTCGTTCAGTTTATGCTCGACGGTTACAAAGCGTTCGATCTCTTTGTTCCCAATCTTGCGCAGCTTGGCCCGGTCTTTATGAACCGATCGCCGCAACCGCACTAACTCACGCTCAAAAGAATCAACAATTTCATGCATCATTTGGATAAACAACTTGGTCTTTTGGGTGGTGTGCACGATCTTTGTCCCATCGAGTAGTGGTTTGAACTGCAGAATATCACGCTGCACAATAGTCAACACAAACGATTCCCCCAGTACCACCAAGAGCGGTGCCGTATCGGTATCCTCTTCCTTTTCCGCAAAGGGATAGCGGGTAAAGAAGAACGTGGCCCCTGATGATCGTTCAAACCGCGGTACCTCATAAAAGTCGAGCGCATCCTCGACCAATGCCTCATCGAGGGTCAACTCAGCAAAGAGGTCGAGTAATTCGGCTTCGGTGGGCGCAACAGCGTGGATCCACACACCAGAGCGCGTTTCGGGCACCTCTTTGAGCTCGGAGTCTTTCAGAGTACGGAAGTATCGGGTGATCATAGTTCTATTGGCTAAACGGATTTTCCATACCAAACGTAATTTCGGGCGTATGGTTGTTGATTTGATCGGTAGAAATACCGTATTTTTCACTATACAGCGTATCTACCGCACAGAATTTCGCCTGACTCCAATCAAACCCTAACTTCTCTGCGACCGATTGAACCACGGCTTCAGACACACCCTCAATCTCAACAAACGGCTCTAAAAATGGCCAGTTATCAATGGTCACCTCTACCCCATCAAGCATCCAAAGTTCTCGTTTGGTTTCTTGGTAGGCTTTCCTATCGCAGCCTAGCTGTGTCAGTAGTGATTCGGCTTGCTTAAAGCTATCTACCGTGACACACGACTCTTTTTGACTCTCAATCCCCTCACCCTCGATTGATTTCACACTCATGGTGATTTTGTCACCCTCGTCACGCACTCGTGCCCAGCCTTTGTGTGTGACTACACTATCAGGCAGATTAAAAGCTGATCGCTTTTGCATATACTCAGCCCGTGCCAGTTCTGCCCCGGCACTAGTAAGCACTGCCCGAAATGAGTCTGGTTCAATGTTAGTAAATACCGCCTCGTATTCGATTTCCATCCGACTAGTATAGCAAAAGCTCACATCAGTTGCGAAAAATATACATAATGTATATAATATACATTATGAAAACCTACACCGCTACAGAATTGCGTAAAAAGTTCCACGAAGCCTACAATCATGTGCGTTTTGGCGGTGAGGCTATATCGATTACCCATCATGGTGACGACTCGGTCATCATGATCCGCAAGGCTGATTTGTATCCAGAACCAACCGCGTCCGAACTACATCGGATGGCAGCTATTAGTGGAGCATTTGATGATGTGGCAAAAGATCCTGTGAAATATGAGTGAATCAGTCTATCCAACTGGCACTATTGTACTTGTTAAATTTCCATTTGCTGAAGCAACTAGCCACAAGGTACGACCGGCAATTGTAGTTAATACAGACCTCCCCCAATCATTACTGGTACTCTACATTACTTCAAATACTGACATCCACTCACCGTATGATGTTCGATTAGAGCCAAGCGTAACTAATAATCTACAAAAGACGTCAACCGCTCGAACTAATCGCCTAACAGTCACTGCGGTTGAAGATGTAGTCAGGCGCTTAGGCCAGCTCGATGAAGTTGATCATACCCAGATCAAAAACGCACTACTAAAAGTGGCACAGGATTTCTAGCTACCCCAAAAACGCCAACGATACCACCGACAAAGTAATCGCCAACGCCTTTTGCCAGTTCCAGTGTTCGTTATAGAAAATAATCGCCAAGACGATTGGGATGAGGATGTACATGGAATGGATGGTATGAACGATCGCCAATGACCCACCCAGCGTGTAGGCATACAAAATTAGTATTACCGAACTACTCACAACAATGCTTCTAATAGTTGCCCAGATTACAATTTTTTTCTTTTGTTGAACGGTTTTTACATGAAGCAGGCCTGCTGACCAGCCACGTTTGATCACCATCGCAAGGAATGATCCACACACAATCCCTACTGAAGCCACCAATGTGAGAGTAATGGCATTTGGTGATAGGTCGGTAGCCCATTTGTGCGACGCCGCCACTGCTGCTGACAGTGACCCCGTTACTCCAACTAATAGTAGCCCGTATAGGAGATTATTCTGGCGTCCATTTTCTGATTTGGTAATCAACAGCAGCGGTACGGTCAAACCAAGTCCCAGTCCAAACCACTCATATCCAGAAAAAGATTCTGAGAAAAGCACGACCCCGAGGATAATAGCGATTAACGGTGACAGCAGCTTAAATAAAGGGAAATAAATCGTAGTGTCGATAAACCTTAACGCATAAACCTTCCACACTCCGATAAAAGCGGCGACGATACTCGCCATAAATATAATAAATACGGCCAACGTATTTTCGACATAAAATGAATCAAACAGGAGCACCAACGGGACTAGAAAAATAATTGAGGTGACACCTCCCACTAAACTAAATATTTCAGAGTCTAGGTTGTTTTTTGCGACTAATTCAAATATAAAATTGGAAGCACCAGCCAGGAGCATCCCAACTATTGCAGCGATAAACCAGAGTTCCATATGCTAGTTGGTTTGGTTAAAATAAATTTCTAATGTGCGCCTGTATTCAGGGAACAATGTCAGAGCAAGAGCCTCTTTGGGGGTAAACCAGCCAATTTTACAAATCTCTGCTTCAGCTAGGGTGAATGCTGCCTCCTCATCAGAAATAGTCACTAGGTAGGCTATCATCAGGGCATTTTTCTGATCACTGTGCTGGAAAAATTGTTCGAGGTGTACTACTTGTCCAATTTGGAAATCAGCTCCTAGTTCTTCTTTTAGTTCTCGCGCTAATCCTTCTGCTGGCAGCTCACCTTCGTTCATCCGGCCACCAGGTAACTCCCAGATTTCATTCGCTTCGCGCGGGTCACGAATCAGCAACACCTTCCCTTCCTTCATAATAACGGCTTTCTGGGCTACCTTTCCGTTAAAATGTTTTTCACTAGACTCATCCATAACACGAGTATACAGGATTCGCGTATTTTGAGTAGGAATGTGTAATTACTTCTCCAGCAGATTACCTCACCGGTAATTCCCAGACACGCTCTGGAATCCATTTGTTATTCTCTTTCTTAAGGATCGCTATATTATCGAATTGTATATATCTCGAGATACAAAAATAAATACTTAATGTATTTTATTGTTAACCAATATTTCGCTGTCGCCATAATCGTCGTCCTGTTACAAAAAGGACAAATAAAACGAGGGTTATAATCTACCTAACTTTTACAAATAATTGTTTATAAAACCATTGCGGAGAAAAGGATCTGTGAGCATTATTGCCACTAAACCAGCAAAGATAAGTAGTGGTAAAATAAAAAAACGATACCTTTTTTTCTCTCCTAATGTGTGTGTGGAAGAGATAAAGACGAGTGTTAAAATGATACTCGCCCCTAACTGATTTGAGTCTGGTGTTGTGATTCCTGTATTGAAGAGCTCCTGAGACTCATATCCATATATGGCGAGCAGAAGAATTGGGGTGAGTAAACCTATAGATCCGTAGAAAAAATAATTGGCTGGTAAAAATAGAAATAATAATCCAGCACAGATAACAATTAAACCCACCGTATTTTCCACGCCTATGGCGTACAGCAACACTAAGCCAAACAAGATTAAATATAACGATCCATAGTGACTATAGATATGGTTACGTAACCAGTGCGATAGTTTCATACTTTTAGTATACCTTACAGCTTATCTCTATTACGACGATGACGTTTAAGGATATTGTTTACTCTGAAACTAAGGCGAGCAGGCTTTGCAAGACAGTCTCGACAACTTTGGTTTGTTCGACATTCATTTTATTATCTGTCATTAGTATTTGAATGTCTGCCACCATAGTTACAATTAACTGTTGCTGTTCGGAAGATAAGGCATCAGAAATCGAGACCCCTAGCACTTGTGGTGTCGCTACTCGACCAACCACGCGCGTGGCCGATGCACTACTACTACGATTTTCTATCGATGTATCTTGTTCTATCTCAATACTGGTAAGCAAGGATCCGTCAGTGATGCTTCGCACCTGGTCAGTATCTAGATCACCATCTAGATCAACCTGTAATTGACCAAACGAGTCACTCTGGTACACCAATTCAATATTAGTGTTACTAGTGACAATCGGAATTGAGGCAGCATACAACAACACCTGCTGATCATCAGTCACCTCATCAACAGTCAGTGTGACGGACCCTTCGTCATAAGCCTGCATTGTCACGGTATGATCGATGTCTGTTGGTACCGATACGTACGTTGCGCCACCAATAGCGAACCAGCGGGAACCGGGGATTTCCTCAACTACTGTAGTCGCATCTAGTTGTCCTGTCCGCCGACCTTGATCATCTGTCACCAGTAGGTACACAGGCGAATTACCACCATAGGTGAATAGTTGTTGATCTGGATAGGTAAAACCGGTTTGATTTATAAATTAATTAGTCTCTACGTCAGTATTAGACAATAAATCAACGACGAGACCTTGAATGATATCCGACTCCGTTAGGTTTTTATGGATAAATAGTTTGTCCAACTGTACATCGATGGATTCAAGATCGACATAATACCGATCTTGTCCCACTACAGACCCGCCCTCGCCTGAGACAGTCATTACCGTCTGATCACCTCGAAACGACTGGATTGCTTTGGGACGATAAAAATTGATGGGGGTGCAAGTACTACCAGCACAAAAACGTTCACTGATGGTGACATACTCAAACCCACTTATGGTTGATAAGCCTGTCCCAGTAATTGACGTCACAGCAATGTCTCCTGGAGACTGCCAAGTGTCTAGCTGGTGCCGAGTACTTCTTGCGTTATCTAGTAACGCTTGATTGGCAACAATAGCTCGGTCAGTATTACTGAAAGGTACATTATCACGACCATTAGCAGTACTGGTAAGAAAATCATCAAGTTCAGACTCCGATTGCAAGGCGTTGCCGTAGCTGGATCGCCAAGGTTCGGTGCTAATACCGGTGTCAAACAGCACAATCACGTCTCCAGCCGCTGCATAGTAGGCTTGACCAGGTAGTAATCCATACGCGCCTGGCATGTTCCGCGCAGCCTCTCGCACCGCTTTGTCGGTAATAATTGGAGGTTGGATATTATCGAAACGATCCCAGCTTAAACCCTGATCAGTCCCATGTAACAGACTCCCAATTGCTTTTGGGGTACCTAACTGGGGTGTCCCAATCATAATCAGCGACTCAACCAACTCGGACTTACCTTGTCGCTCCAGCTCATCAATCAATGCTTTGCCTAATAAGCCACCATTTGAATGAGCTACGATTGCGACTTTATCTGAAGCTGAATTAGCCGCCAAGCGTTCTACCTCTTCGACTAGAAACCGACGTTCATCTTTGTATTGCACACCGTCGGAGACAATATCAAACACATCATAACGCCAATCGTAAGCAAAGGCGCTATATTCACTGATCTGTTGCAAATTCACTAACTCGTCAAGAAACTTTAGAAATCCACCGTACACTGCCGTCTCAGCTGAAGGATTGTCCACCGGAGCATAATCAATCACATCACGCACATAAATATTTTCAATCGACTCACCGGTAGGAGTCATGGCTAGTCGTAGTACATCAGCATCATCAAATAAGAAGTCTGGCTCCCAGAGTAACTTCTCACTACCGTCTGATTCAGTTGTATACAACCGACTGGCCTGAATCCCGGGGAGGAATAGGACGCTGGAGGCGCCGGTTGGGGCTGCGGTTTCTACTACTTCTACCGTTACCTCACAATCCGACGGTGCGCCATCGCCCCATACGACTAGCTGGTAGATGGTGGTGCCCACTTCATCTGGAGTGGCGGTGATAGAACCGTCGGTATCATCTATGATACCGACTGAGGGTAGCAATCCGCCTGTCGCGTCTTGGGTGGTGTAGGAAATGGTAAATGGTTCGTCTAGCGATACTTCACTCGGAGCAGTTAATTCGCATGTTGGCGATGCTTCGATTGATACTGCCGCGACAGGCTGAGTCTGGGCGGCAAAGTCGGGTAAATATCCATCAAGGTTCTGTGAAGGAAGTATGTAGGGCTCGTCACAGGTACCGTCAGTATTATCATCAACACACCCTTCATCGTCGCTATCATAGCTACTCCAATAGTTACCAGTAGTACCATTACCATTACTAAGCGTCATGATTCCGTATGCCAAATCAGAAATAGTGTGTGCGACTGATACATCAACAAAATCATTATTCCAGAAGGTAATATGTGCAACACCTTGCGCTAGCACAGTCGGCACCAAGTACGACCGCAGAACTAAAAATGTTTGCCTGACACTATCCAAAAATGATTGCTGGATTGGTCCCCCTGGATCACCTGGTCCACCAAAATCATACTGAGTACGGTCATCGATACCAATCAACGCTGCGATAATTTCATTGTTCCACACCGTTACACTATCGATCTCAGTACTTTCATTAATAACAAAACCATTCCGTTGACCAGATGAATCTGTAAAATCAATTGTATTCCCTACAATTTCAATCTCATTCGCGCGAACAATATTGACACCGGCCTCTTGATTGGCAATCAATGTTGAATTACTAAGTACTACATCCGTAGTATCTTGGATATCAACACCGATTTCATTCTCGACAAAACTACTAGTCTCAATCACTACTCGGTCCGCTGCGAACATATTTATTCCTGATCTTCCACCTTTTGCCGTAATGCGATTAATTGTGGTGTCTTTTGATTCACTAAGAGCGATCCCAAACCCATTACCATTCCCTCCGTCTAAAAACAAATCTTCTATTACAACGTCCTCCGCCTGTAATACCCTGGTACCGAAGAAAGCGTTCTGCGACACGACTTGAGTTATCTGAGCCCCATCACCATCTGCAGTAACATTCACTGCGTACCGAGCATCAGTCACAATATTCAAATTTTTGACAGTAACGCCTGCTGCCTGCACACCTATGGCGGCATCCTGAAATCCTCCAGATTCCAAAGTATAACCAGCACCATCAAGCGTTAGACCAGCAACGGCGATATATATAGGGCTAGTGACGTCTTGCGTCAGAGTACAGATACCATTTTCATAGGTACCCACCTGAACACAATTCGTTTCATTCAAAAACAAAGGCTGCTGCGCAAGCACCGGTGAGGAATAAAAAAACGCCAAGATGGCGACACAAGACAACACGAGTCTACGAGCTAGTTTAGCGCGAGAAAGTAATTTCATAATCTGATTGTAGCAATTCTTACTATTTGCCCCAGTTGATAACTTTTTGAACAACCTGTGGATAAAGAAAAACTGAAGTTGCACCGACTGACGTACTCACCCGCTCGCATTTTTTTGTGAACGATGGTATATTTTGCGGACTTTGGCTGTAGCACTGCAGCCAAATCGAGTAAGTAGCGATGGACTGTAAGCACAGCTTGCACCCCATCGTTGCTCGGTCATATTTGCGAGTATAGAACGGAGGATAATTGTTGAAGCATTGTATTGCACTCAACGAAATATCCTCCCAGGATATTTCGGGGTGTAGCATAATGGTAGTGTACGCCGTTTGGGACGGCGTGGCCCGGGTTCGATTCCCGGCTCCCCGACTAAAAGTGAATCAGTCAGACCTTGTGTCTGGCTGATTTGCTTTTGTGGCCGGGATCGAAAAGGTTAGTCAGCTATTATGAGGCTTGCGAACAAAATAGCGACAACCTGCACTGATCCTGTAAGGATCGATTCCCGGCTCCCCGACAATTAATTGACAAAACCTCCTGATTTCAGGAGGTTTTGTTTTGGTCAGGTCTCTCAGCGTGTACATTACTTGACATTTATACTTTTCAATGTATATTTTTATTGTACCCTGATGGTACAAATGTTCACTTAC
>Ga0306899_1000126_pt1 | contig 44435 bp, 43 predicted proteins | sample AntRauMFilla3764_FD_190407 | JGI IMG/M metagenome (GOLD analysis project Ga0306899, IMG submission 190407) | Saline lake microbial communities from Rauer Islands, Antarctica - Metagenome Filla 3 #764 (v2) (version 2) | ecosystem: Environmental > Aquatic > Non-marine Saline and Alkaline > Saline ... | reverse complement strand
GGACTACTGTCTGGTCCTCGACGCGTGTCGCTACGACGTGTTCGAGGACGTGTACGACGAGTACCTCGACGGCGACCTCGAGAAGCGCTGGAGCGTCGGCTCGTCGACGCCGGAGTGGGCCTATCGGACGTTCACCGGCGACCACGACATCGCCTACTTCTCCGGGAACCCCTTCATCAACGACCTCGGCGTCCCGCTGAACGAGCTGAAGTGGGGCGCGAGCTGCGACTACGAGTGGACCGCCTCCGACCACATCAGCGACATCCACGACGTCTGGAAGACGGGCTGGGACGACGACCTCGGCACGGTCCCGCCGGAGGGGATCGCGGAGGCGTTCCGGAATAACGCCGAGGCGGTCGAGCGCGCCGACCGCACCGTTCTCCACTACATGCAGCCGCACGCCCCCTACCTCTCACGGGGCAAGGGCCAGAAGCTCAAGCAGATCCAGAAGGGGATCAAACGGCAGGAAGAGGAGGAAGCCGGAGCCGACGACGCCGACGACGACGGCGGCCTCCTCTCGTCGCTCAGCGACACGGTCCGGCCGAAGATCGAGAGCCGGCTGGACGACAGCGAGTTCGCGCAGAAGGCGGGGCTGTGGCTGGAGCTCGACCCGGCCGATCTGGTGAAGGACGGCACGCGCGTCACGGCGCTCCGCCTCTACGAGGAGAACCTGCGGATCGCCCTCGAATCCGTCGCGGAGCTCGTCGAGGAGCTCGACGGGACGGTCGTCGTGACCGCCGACCACGGCGAGGCGTTCGGCGAGGAGGGCGTGTGGGAACACCACATCGAGACGCACATCCCCCCGCTGATGGAGGTCCCGTGGCTGGAAGTCGAGTGAGCGCGACTCCGGCGCCCGCCCCGGCTGCGGCCGCCACCGACACGTCCGCGTCCGCCCCCGCGACCCCGCGATGAAGGTCAGCCACTACTTCGAGTTCGAGGACCACGTCACCGGCGGCATCAAGGAGTCGGTGGTCCACCAGCGGAAGATGCTCGACCGGGAGGGAATCGCGTACACCACCGAGCCGACCCTCGACGCCGACGTGCTCCACTGCAACCTGATGGGCCCCCGCTCGGTGTGGTACGCGAAGCGGGCGAGCGACCGCGGCGTGCCGGTGGTCGCGCACACCCACGTCACCGCCGAGGACTTCGGCGACAGCTTCCGGTTCACCAACGCGCTGGCGAAGCCGCTCAGGCCCTACCTGCGCCGCGCGTACGGGCTCGCCGACGCGCTCGTCTGCCCCTCCGAGTACAACCGCGGCGTGATCGAGGGGTACACCGACCGGCCCACGACCGTGATCTCGAACGGCGTCGACCGCGAGAAGCTGGCGGGATTCGAGTCGCTGGAAGCGGAGTACCGCGAGCGGTACGACCTGGAGGCGCCCACCGTCTTCCTCGTCGGCCACGTGATCAAGCGGAAGGGGTTGGAGACGTTCGTGGCGGTGGCCCGCGCGCTCCCCGACGTCGACTTCGCGTGGTTCGGCCCGCTCGACCTGTCGCTGAAGGGCCGCGAGACGACCCGGCTCATCGAGGAGGCGCCTGACAACTGTACCTTTACCGGCTTCGTCGACGATATCCGGGGGGCGTTCGCCGCGGGCGACGTGTTCCTGTTCCCGACTCACGAGGAGAACGAGGGGATCGCGCTACTCGAGGCGATGACCGCCGGGAAGGCCGTCGTCGTTCGCGACATCGAGACGTTCTCGTGGCTCGACGACGGCGAGGACTGCCTCAAGGTCGACCCCGCCGACGACGAAGAGACCGAAGCGTTCGCGGACGCGATACGACGACTGACCGACCCCGCGCTCCGCGAGCGGCTCGGGTCGAACGCGGCCGACCGGAGCGCGGCGTTCTCGCTCGACGCCGTCGCGGATCGGTACCGTTCGCTGTACAAGCGGCTGATTTAGCCCCCGTCGACCGCTCTAAGGCCCTCTCGGCGGATCTGGTGGCAATCTTGTTCAAACCGCAGTTGGTATGTCCCTGAGACTTCTCCGTGCAGGTAACATGACACGCGTGAGCGTTATCGGCTGCGGGAACATGGGAGGTGCCCTGTTGCGCGGCCTCGCGAGGACCGGCTCGTATCACCTGACGGCGATCGACCTCGACCCGGACGCGCTCGCCGCCGTCGAGGACGCCGCCGACGAGACCACCGACGACGTCGCCGCGGCGAGGGACGCCGACATCGTCGTCCTCGCCGTGAAGCCGGACGTCGCCGAGCACGTGCTCGCGGACCTCGACCTGCGGGCCGACCAGCAGCTCGTGACGCTGGCCGCGGGGCTCCCCCGCGAGTTCGTCGCCGAACGGACCCCGGCGACGGTCGTCCGGATCATGCCCAACCTCGCGGCCGAGACGGGCAATATGGCCGCGGCGGCGACGAACGACGGGCTCACCGACGAGGTCCGCGCCATGCTCGACGACGCCGGCGAGTTCGTCGAGGTCGACGAGTCGCTGATGCACATCTCGACCGCCGTCAACGGCAGCGGACCCGCCTTCGCCTTCTACCTCATCGACGCGATGAAACAGGCCGGGATCGACGGCGGGCTCGACCCCGAGCAGGCCGAGACGCTCGCCGCGCAGACGTTCAAGGGCGCGGCGGAGACCGTTCTCCGCGACGACCGGAGCGTGGACGAGCTCATCGACGCGGTCTGCTCGCCGAACGGGACGACGATAGAGGGGATGAAGGTCCTCTGGGACAGCGACGCCGATCAGGCGGTGATCGACGCCGTCGCAGCGGCCGAGAAGCGCTCGCGGGAGCTGGCCGAGGCGTTCGATGACGACTGACGGGGTCGCGGTCGGGGCCCTCGATCCCGACACCGTCGACCGGGCGCGCACCGCGGCCGCCGAGGCCGACCGCGTGGTGGTGAAGGCGGGGACCAACTCCCTCACCGACGAGGACTCCCGGCTCGACCGGGTGAAGCTCGACAAGCTCGTCGCCGACGTGATGGACCTCCGCCGGCGCGGCAAGGAGGTCGTCGTCGTCTCGTCGGGCGCCGTCGGCGCCGGCATCGGGCGGCTCGGCAACGGCGGCGGCACCGACGCTGTCGACGTGGACGCCGAGACGGACGTCATCGAGGAGAGTCAGGCGCTCTCGACGGTCGGACAGAGCCTCCTGATGCGCCACTACACGCAGAGCTTCGACCGCTACGACCAGCCGGTCGCGCAGATCCTCGTGACCGGCGCCGACCTCGACGCGCCCGACCGGTTCGACAACTTCACCAACACCGTCGAGACCCTGCTGGACTGGGGCGTCGTTCCCGTCATCAACGAGAACGACGCGGTGGCGACCGACGAGCTGCGGATCGGCGACAACGACATGCTGTCGGCGTCGGCCGCGATCGCGCTCGACGTCGACCTGCTGGTCACGCTCACCGACGTCGACGGGGTGTACACCGGGAACCCGAAGCGCGACCCGGACGCGACCGTCATCGAGGCCGTCGGGACGAACTACGACGCCGTCCGGGACATCATCGGGGACAGCACCACCTCCGACTTCGGCGGGATCCAGACGAAGGTCGAGGGCGCCCGCGACGTGGCCGAGAGCGGTACCCCCGCCGTGATCGCCGGCTCCGCCACCCGAGACGTGCTAGAGCGGATCGCAGCCGGTAAACCGACGGGCACGCTATTCGTGCCGACATCGGGTGAGACCAATGAGTGAGACCACCGAGATCGACCGCGACACGGACGAACTGGTCGAGGGGTCGCGGCGGGCCGCCCTGCGGCTCGCCAACGCCGACGAGGCGACCCGGAACGAGGCGCTCCGATCGGTCGCCGACGCGCTCCGCGCGAACCGGTCGGCGATCCTCGAGGCGAACGCGCGGGACGTCGAGGCGGCCGAGGAGATGCTGGAGCGGGGCGAGTACACGCAGGCGCTCGTCGACCGACTGAAGCTCGACGCCGCGAAGCTCGACGACATCGCCGCGATGGTCGAGTCGGTCGCCGAGCAGGACGACCCCCTCGGCCGGACGCTCGCCGCCCGCGAGCTCGACGAGGGGCTGGAGCTGTACCGCGTGTCGGTCCCCATCGGCGTGGTCGCGACCGTCTTCGAGTCGCGGCCGGACGCGCTCGTCCAGATCGCGGCGCTCGCGCTGAAGTCCGGCAACGCCGTCATCCTCAAGGGCGGCAGCGAGGCGAGCGAGTCGAACCGCGTCCTCCACCGGGTGATCCGCGAGGCGACCGCGGAGCTCCCCGAGGGCTGGGCGGGGCTCGTCGAGGCGCACGAGGAGGTCGACCGGCTCCTCGAACTCGACGACAAGGTCGACCTGGTGATGCCACGGGGCTCCTCCGAGTTCGTCTCGTACATCCAGGACAACACGCAGATCCCCGTGCTCGGCCACACGGAGGGTATCTGTCACGTCTACGTCGACGACGACGCCGACCTCGAGATGGCCGCCGACGTAGCGTTCGACGCGAAGGTCCAGTACCCCGCGGTGTGTAACGCGGTCGAGACGCTGCTCGTGAACGAGTCCGTCGCGCCCGAGTTCCTCCCGGGCCTCGTCGAGCGCTACGAGGCCGCGGGCGTCGAACTGCGCGGGGACGAGGCCACCCGCGAGATCGTCGACGTCGGCGCGGCGACCGACGACGACTGGGACACGGAGTACGGCGACCTCGAGCTGTCGATCAAGCTCGTCGACGACGTGTACGAGGCGGTCGAGCACGTCAACGCGCACGGCTCGAAACACACCGAGTCCATCGTCACGGAGGACCGGTCGGCGGCCGACGCGTTCATGACCGGCATCGACGCCGCGAGCGTCTTCCACAACGCCTCGACGCGCTTCGCCGACGGCTACCGCTACGGGCTCGGCGCGGAGGTCGGCATCTCGACGGGCAAGGTCCACGCGCGCGGCCCGGTCGGCCTGGAGGGGCTCACCACCTACAAGTACTACCTCGAGGGCGACGGGCACCTCGTCGCGAGCTACTCCGGCGAGGACGCGCTCCCGTTCACGCACCGCGAGCTCGACGCCGAGTGGGAGTTCGGCGGCCGGTAGCGGCTCTTTCTCCGTCGTCGTTCGCGGCCTCGCGTCCCCCGTCCGTCGGGGCCGCAGGTCGGATCGTCTCCGTCGCGACTACCGCCGAAGTCGTGCACGGAAACTGGGCCAGTCGTCGGCTCTCGGGCGGTCAGCACTCGAGGTCGTCCAATCGACCCGACTCGCCCAGGTCGAGGAGGGAGCGGTTGAGTAGTTCTCGGAGAACGAACTCCTCGTAGTGTTGAGTTTCGCAGTACTCGCAGGGCCTCATCTCGCGGGCGACCGCCTCGATATCGTCCCCGTGTTCCGCGTACAACGTCTCGACGAGCGACTCCAACTCCTCGTTCGCGGTCGCCTGCACACCCTCAAGGGCCTCGTCGGCTTCCTCCGGAAGGTCGTAGGAGAAGACGCGCGTGTTCGACTTGTAGTACTTCCGCGTGCCGCCGCCGGCCTCCTCGAGCCGGGCGATCTCAACCATCTCGGCGTCCTTCAGGACGTTCACGTGGTGGCGAACCGTCGTTTCGGCCTTCTCCTCGCCGCGCCGCTGTAGTTCCTCGTGAATCCCCTCGATCGTCATCTCCTCCTCGGCGAGCATGTCCAGTATCTTCGCTCGCACGTCGTTCTCGAGGGCCTTCGCCTTCTCAGGGTCTGTCGTGACGACCTCTCGGATTGGTACATCGGATTCAAGCAGGGCCATTTCTTGCCATCGGATAAGGGAACAACGATAGTAAGAGTAACGTCACGCAGATAACTACGGTATGAACTACTCGATACCGCTATAATACTCGTCATAACGGTTATGCGCCTCGCCCGGCAACGACGAACCGAGATGGCAACGACACAGAAACAATTCCGTGTCGGCGGGATGTCCTGCTCGTTCTGCGCGGAGAGCATCGAGAAGGCGTACCGCCGCACCGACGGCGTCGTCGACGCGGACGTGAGTCTCGCCCACGAGGAGGTGCTCGTCCACTACGACGCCGACCGCATCGGCGAGGTCGAGGTGAAGGACACGCTTCGCGACCTCGGATACGCGATCCGCGACCCGGACAAGGAGAAACGGTACGAGGAGCAGCAGGCCGAACTCGCCGACGGCAAGCGTCGCCTCCTCCTCGCGGGGAGCGCCTCCGTCGCGGTCGCCGCGCTCATGGGCTGGATGATCGTCGTGATGGGTGGCTTCGAGTCGGCGTCACTGGCGATGGACGTGTTCGCGCTCGCGTTGGCCCTCGGAACGATGTTCGGCCCCGGCCGTTACATCACGGAGAAGGCCTACCAGAGCCTCCGCCGGGGCATCCTCAACCAACACGTCCTGCTGGAGGCGGGCGCGTTCGCCGGATTGCTCGGCGGCTTCCTCGGCCTGTCCGTCTTTCCGGGGTTCCCGACCGTCCACTTCTTCGCCGTCTCCGTCTTCATCACCACCTACCACATCCTCTCGGAGTACACCAGTCTCATCGTCCGGACGCGGGCGTCGCAGGCCGTCCAGAACCTCCTCGACCTCCGACCTGACACGGTACGCCGCGTCACCGACCGCGAGGCGGGGAGCGCCTCGAACCGATCGAGCGGAGAACGGAGTGATCCGCGAGATGACCGCGACGTCGAAGAAGTACCGGTGGAAGACCTCTCCGTCGGCGACCGCGTCCGCATCAAACCCGGCGAAAACGTCCCCGTCGACGGCGAGGTCGTCGACGGCACGTCGACGGTCGACGAGTCGGTCGCCACCGGCGAGTCCATTCCCGAGGAGAAAACGACGGGCGACGCGGTGATCGGCGGCAGCGTCGCCGAGACCGGCACGCTCCTCGTCGAGGTGACCGCGACGGGAGAGGACGCGTTCCTCAATCAGGTCGCTCGGGAGGTCGAGGAGGCGCGAGCGATGAAACCCGGCATTATCCAGCTCGCCGACCGCGTCCTCAGGTACTTCGTCCCCACCGTTCTGACGATCGCCGCACTGGCCTTCCTGTTCTGGCTGATCGCGCCGTTCGCGTGGGGCGCCGGGCCGGCCGTCCAACGCGGTGCATTCGCGGCGCTGGCCGTCCTCGTCCTCGGGTATCCGTGTGCGCTCGGGATGGCGACACCACTGGCCCTGATACGGGGCGGGGGGAAGGCAGCGAACCACGGCATCTTGATGCGATCCGGGGACGCCTTCCAGATCTTCCCCGACGTCGACCACATCGTCCTCGACAAGACCGGCACCATCACCGTCGGCGAGCCCGCCGTCAGCGAGGTCGTTTGGCTCGACGGCGAGGAAGACGATGTGCTGGCGATGGCGGCGAGCGCGGAGGCGTTCTCGGAACACCCGCTCGCCGACGCCATTCTCGACCGTGCCGACGAACGGGGCGTGGACTACGCCGACCCAGAGTCGTTCGACTCCGTCACCGGCAAGGGCGTCCGGGTGACCGTGGACGGCGACGACGTACTGGTCGGTAAACCGGACTGGCTCGCCGACGAGGGCATCGACCTCTCGCAGGCGGGCGACGAGGTCGAGCGCCTCCAGCAGCGCGGCCTCACGGTCTCGGGCGTCGTCCGTGACGACGACCTCGTGGGCCTGATCGGCATCGGCGACGAAATCAAGGCCGACGCCGCTGCGACCGTTCAGCGAATGCGCGAAGCCGGGATCACGCCAGCAGTGATCACCGGCGACAACGAGCGAACGGCCCGGGCGGTCACCGAGGAGGTCGGGATCGACCGCGTGATGGCCGACGTGTTGCCCGACGAGAAGCGCGAGGAGATCGGTCGCCTGCAGGACGAGGGCCATCGCGTGGCGATGGTCGGGGACGGCATCAACGACGCGCCGGCGCTCACGCAGGCGGACATCGGCATCGCCATCGGTGCGGGAACGGACATCGCTATCGAATCCGCCGACATCGTGCTGATGGGCGACCGGCTCGGCGGCGTGATGGACGCCCACGAGATCGGTCGGGAGAGCTACCGGAAGACGCGACAGAACCTCGCCGCGGCGTTCGCGTTCAACGGCACCGGCGTCGCGGCGGCGACAACCGGGCTCGTCCACCCCGTGTTCGCGATGATCGCGATGGTGTTGTCGGTGACGGCCGTCCTCGCCAACAGCTTCGCCGGACAGGTCCTCTCGGGGGAAGGCGTCAACACGGAGTTCGCCGTCGGAGATGACGGAGAACCGGGAATCGCCGAGACGCCGGCCGACTAGGCTGTGACCTCGTAGCCGGCCTGTTCGATCGCGGCGTGGACGTCGTCGTCGGTGACCGAGTCGTCGGCGACGACCTCGACGGTGTCGGCTTCGTGGTCGGCCTCGACGCGGTTCACGCCGGCGAGGGTCTCGAGGGCGTTCGTGACGTTCCGTTCGCACCCGTCGCACGACATTCCCGTAACGGAGACGGTTTTGCGTTCCATGTGTCTCGCTAGTGGCGGCCGACCGAAGGCTATTGCTATAGATGTCACAGCGGTATGATAATCCCGGCTCCGAGAGTGACGGCAACTGGCCGCGAGAATCCAGCAGGCCCCTCCCTTCGACGGGTCAGAGTCTCATGCACGGGTTTCGCCACGAGCGACACAACCTGATTAGGATGACTTAATACACAAATCAGACAACATGGAATTATCTATGGTTGTTGAATCACCGAGTCAGAGCCGGGTGTGATCGGCGCGCTACCAACAGACAAGTTGTGTTGTGAATATTCCTATCCAATCACACAGAAATATACAACTTGGATCGAGAGCAGTCGCTACACAACAACGCGTCCTGACAAAGAGTGTTCTTCGCTACCCCCCGGGGTCAAAGAGGCAGAGACCGACCAGCTCAACGATCTCTCCAGCCAAGATCGGCGGGTCTTCTCCTAAGTTCACATCCACCTCATCTCGTAGGTGGTAGTTCGCCATCCGCCAAACATTGTACAGCGCCACACCAATGACAAAATAGAGAAACCGATTACGGAAGTCAGCTGTCGCTGAGGTCGGTAGAAAGTGCTTCTTGATGGTCTTGTATTCATTTTCGATCATCCAGCGGTCGCGGTACTGCTGTGCAAGCCCTTGCGCCCGGTCAGGTGACACGTGCGCGTTGATCGTGAATATCGCATAATCACCCTCAATGTACTCCTCACTGTCTTTTGCTGTGTCTTTCGGCACGTAGATATACGAGATATCGTGCGTTTCACCATCGTATGTGAGTGTCCCCTGTTCGACGCTCACATCAGCTACTTCGTGCTCAATGGTCTTTTGTATCGCAACCTTATCGCTATTTGCTTGCTTGCGCTTCCCGATAATGTAGTACCCGTTGTGTTGATCGATCCGATGCCTGACTTCCAGGCTATCGAATTCACGATCGGCAAGCACCTTATTCATATCAACGTGCTGCTTCGCCTGTTTAAGCAGGGCATCAACAAGCTCGCCGCGTGTACGCGTTTCAACGCTGTCGGGCTCCCACCGTCGTTTGTCGCGGACCGGCTCGACTGCGATGACAATCGGTGTGTCGTTTGCGATGATGGTGAGCGTCGCGAACTTGAATGCACGTTGGTGAGATTCCTTGGTGCCACTCACCATCTCTGGGTAGCCCTCTTTCGGATAGACCTCACGCGTTGCGCCGCTGTCGTACTCAATTGTGACGGGCTCTTCCCACCATTCGACGTCCCTCTCGTCACGAAACGGTGATGACCAGTACGGCCAGGTGGTGATGTCGAAGGCGACGTTAACTGGTTCTCGGATACCTGGGTTGTCGCCTTCTTCAAGAGCGTTGAGAATGTTCTCGACCCCGATGTGGAAGGCGGGGAGGACTGTATCGCGAATCGCTTTCCAGTCTTGGCGTTTGTCACCCATGAAGTCCCACAGCTTCGTCTGTTCTTCAGGAGTGGCGAGTTTCTTCAAGGTACGATTGTGCGTTGTACCATGCGGAACTTTTGAACGGTTGCTGAGTCGGGCGAATCGACGTGCTTTCGTTGTGGTTCCCGCCTTAGCAAGGTTGAGGTAGCTCTGTCGCTCGAAGTACGCTTCGAGGGGATAGGTGATGTTGTCGGCGCGAGGATCGATGAAGCCGTCCAAGCCAAGGTCCACCGCGCGTTGTACTGACTCACGGATTTGCTCTTCGCCAACGTCCTCCTCGATGTCGTCCGGTGGGAGCGCGGGCTCGTACGGTTTAATAACGTCGTGTTCTGCACAGATCGTTTTGATTCGCTCGGCAGTTTCCACAATTCTGGCTCGCTCCTCACCAGTGAAGCGATTTCGCCAGTTGTGGCTGATGATCTGCTGGACCGGAGGGGACGAGAGCCTGAATCGCTGATAAATGAAGGCTACACCCTGGAGTCGGCGGGCTAGCTCTGATTGGTTGATATCGCGCGCATGCTGGTACAAGAACATCTTAATAACCCCATCCAGGTCGTACTTGGACCGGTACTCTTCCTCGTACCCGCTGAAGGAGCTAGTAGGTACGTCGAGAGCTGCAATGACTCGTGTGATATGGTCGTGAATATGGCAGAGGTCTTCTGTCTGTTCGGCCACGGTATCGGTCAGTTCCTCGGTTGTGTCTTGTGTCATCGATGACTCGTTTTCTGGATCAAGATGTAGTTTACACTTACAGTTCCGCGTGTAGTTTCCGGTAATTCCAGTTTCAGAGTCGTTCTTGAGGGTGATATTGGTGGGGAGAGCGGTGAATGAGAAGGTACTTCTGAGTGTAAATTACGTCTGAGTGTAACCTATAATTGGCACGATGTGCAAGTTGTGGTAACTAATCCATGGAAGAGATGGTGGCTAGCTTCTTGGATGAGAAGGGAACAATCGATATTCTAAGTGTAATTCCCACTCAGGGGATATCTCGCAATGAGATCGAGCCAAAAGTTCGAATCGCGAATAAGACCGTTGGCTCTCGACTTCAGCGCGGAGTGGATTTGGGGATTTGGGTGCGGAAACCAAGCCACCGAAAGGAGGGTGGACGGTTCGACTATTTCCTTACTGAGAGGGGTCAGAATATACAGATTCTCCTAGTGTTTCATCAGTTACCACAGATTGTATCCGAACTCAAAGCAAAAGAGAAGGAGTTCAAACGTCAGAAAGATCAAATGAAAAGTATGATTAAGAAACATGGGGTAGAAGAAGTGGTTGAGATGTACGATGAGGAACTTTCCACGTAGCGAATGTAGGAGTTCACCTTGTCTACAATTTCTTTGTTGAGATGTCTTTGCTAGGAACGTAGTGACGGATGAGTTCCCCAAGCTCCCACGTTCGGTGGATGTCAGCGAGGTTGTGCAGAAGGACATCGAGATGCCTCTCGTTGTGGTAGGCATCGACCGCGCTTGCTGATGTTTTGAATGGGTCATACCACCGCTCAGCGTACCACGGGTGGTCATCCGGTACGTACTCGGAAAGAGTGTCTAAGCTGTGTTGAGAGGGTGCGAGGAGTTCGTGGCTGCCTGTGAGTGTATTAGCGTCCGCAGACGCGCCATGAGTCGTGACGGTGGTGTTGATGCGTTTGGCCAGCGGGTCGTAGAGATCAGCAAACTGGATGCCATCAAACACCCATTCGAGATCGCATTTGATACAGCGGGTGCGTACGAACGGAAGGTCAAACCCGCCTTTCCACGACTCAGCATTATACGCTATCAGGCGATCGTAGTCCTTCGAAAACCGGTCGAACATCAGCTCCCGTATTCCAACCAAGATATCTCGTCCACCTTCACACACGTACACTGTGACATCCAATCCATCTGATCGGTCACTCAGTTGCTGTTCGAGGTGACTCTTGTCGGCCTGGGAGTCTGTGTAGACGTTGAGGAATAACACTGCGTGACCGTCGGGGAACCAGAACCCCGCGACACTCAACACATCGTCTGCACCGAACCCTGTTGTTTCGATATCCCATGCAACATGATTCCGACCATTGTTTCGGTCGATCATAGAGAACGAATGTCTTGGTGATAATGAATCAATACGGGCGCACCTTCCGGAAACCGCTATACAGGCTGGTACCGCCTTCCTCGGTGTTCACCGATCGATTCGATGAGGTTGTAGTGAGTGAGTTTCTGCAAGTAGTTCCGCACCATGCGTTTCGTCTTCGGGTTCTCAACCTCAGCGGAGTACTGGTCGTACAGGTCACCCATCGAGATCGAGTCTGTGTCGGTGATAATGTTGTAGAGGACACGCTGGTCGCGGGTGAGGCGGCTGATGTTCTTCTGTTTGATTTCCGCTTTCGCTTCCGGAACCGCCGCCTCAAGATGCTCATCCAGAATCGTCTCGGATTCTCTATCTGCTCGCTGAGCAGCCTGTCGCAGCGTTCCGATTGCCACGCGTGCATCACCGACCGCCGCGTCTGCAATCCACTGCAACTGTTCGGTCGTGACTGCATCCGGATGCAGCCCCCAGCGCGCTCGGTCCTCCAAAATCGCGGTGAGTGCATCAATTGAGTACGCGTCGAATTCGATGCGTGTTGCAGTACGAAGTCGGCTGTCTAGGCGGTCGTCGAACCTTGTGTACATCACGTCAGGGTCGTTCGCGATGAGAATCATCGAGAGCTTCCGCGTGCGTACGAGTTCGTAGAGGACGTCGGTGGTGTCGAGCTGGTCGGCCTCGTCGAGAATGATGATGTATGGTGGGCCGTCGTAGTCGTGGAGGCGGTCGAGGAGAACTTCTTGTGGTGTTGATTGGCGATGGATGTCGAGGGTTTTGTCGAGCCCGTCGAGGATGCGGTACAGGACGGAGAAGTGCGAGTGGTCTTCCCAGCAGTTCACGTACTGTGTGTTCAGTTCGAGTGTGGACTGGTGGAGTTTGTCGAGCGTGTACTGTGCGATGCACGTCTTCCCGGTGCCAGAGGGGCCGTGAAGGACTGCTGAGTCGGATGGGTTCCCTTCGACGGCTGGACGGAGAACACTCGATAGGAGGTTAATTTCGGCGTCTCGTTGCACTACGTCATTCGGGAGGAACTCCGGGTCGAGAACGCGCGCGTCGGTGATCATGTGTGTGAGATTTGTAATGAGCGTAATAAGCGGATGGACCAGGTTTCCGGAATTTCCGCAATGTAGAACACATGTGTCGAAACCGCGTGTCGGTGATATGGATGACAGAGCTACATATACCTACTATCTATATGTCTGATTTCCCGGGAACTCTCTAGATGAAAAGCTTATACTATTAGTGAGTCATCATTATGTATGGACTCGCGGTTAGAATCGGTTCTTCTAGGGAAGTCGGTGAAACTATCGCTTCGGTATCTCGGGTACTCGGTCATTCTCATGGCCTTGTTCTTCGGCCAGCTCTATCTTGCTGGGAATTTCGAGCTGGGAAATTCATCTAGTTTACTTATGGGTCCGCTTGGAGTCACGGTATCAGCGATTATTCTGGTAGGGATACATACATATCGAAACGACGGAATACTCGTGAGTATCGCCGTCGCCGTGATCATCATGGGCGGCTATACACTGTACGGTGTCCTCTCGCTTAGTCACCCCCAACCTGACTATGGACTGTTAACCGGCGTGGGGACAGCAATTCTGTATGGTGCACCAATAGGTATTATAACATCCACTATTGCGTATGTGTTACGACGGTCTGCCCCGGGCCTATCACCTGTAGCATCTAACGAAAAATAGAACTATACTCAGTTCTGTTGAACTCCTCACCCTGTGACATATTCTAACCCGGCTGCGGTCGATACAAACAGATGTTTTAGTCTTCCAAAGAATCTTTGCGGTCCGAGATTTTCTTTAGGTATGTATCGGAGGAGGGCGGTCGCTGTTGTTGGTAGCGGTTTAACCTTCGCTCTCGCAGGATGTGTCCAGTCTGAAGAGAGTTCTGAAGAAAACCCCGGTGGTGACATTGGGGAAAGCCCTGCAGTGAGTTTGCAGATGATTTCGGTAACAGATACAGAGATCGCTCGAAGACTCACCTATTCACTGGATGTCGCACACCGGTCGTCAGAACGTGAACTGGCGACGGCGGTCATCGAAAATGGTTCGAAAACGGTCCGAAATACGAATGAACCATTCCCACCTGAAACACCATTTGTCTACGATAATAAACTGTATGAACTCACATCTGAGGTCATTGACTCCCAGCCTGCGGTAATCTTTCGGGTCACTCTTGAAAAGGTGGATGACACGGATGCTGAGACAATCGCGTATGATGACCTACCGCCCGTTGACAAACAGGCCCTCAAAGAGTACGGGTGGGACGATCCCGATGTGTTCGAAGTTGGAGGAGCTCCGTTTGTCTACATGGAAGACGAGGTTTCAGAGTCCGTGTTAGTCCCAGGCCCTGATCAGCCGGTGATTGTTTGGGATTCCGGGATTCAGGCCCAGATCACCATTGAAAGTCGCTCTGAAGAAACGGTGAGAGAGTTCACGTATAGTGCTCGTGTGGTTCATGAATCTGCAGAGGGGTACGGGGAGGAGATTCGACAAGAACACGTATTCCAACTTTCGAGCCTCTCGGAAGCACAGGAGCGCATCGTGTCCAAGGCGATCTCGGATGAACACGGGTATAAGGTGTTACAAGATGAATCAATTCCGGATAGCTTTGACGAGCTGGTCGAGTACTTTTCTGGTGAGGAAACCCTCACTCTAGAGGATAGTACCTCGGATTCTACTGTGTCTGGTGTGTATATTGCCGAATACGAAGAGACGAATTACTGGACAGAGTTATTCCGACCAGAAGACAGAAACGAAACTTCGAACTCGTGAACTAGCTGCTATTTGTAAAATGATAGACTCTATCGAAATCATCAGCGGTAGATACATTCTGACCCCGGCTGCGGTCAGTACAGGTGGTGCAATTACCAACGACGCCCAGCTCAAATGAATTACCGGAACAAGGACAAATAGTCAAAAAGCCTATTATCACTACTATGTGGTTTCAGGTATGTCCTTGAAGCGGCGAGTCATTCTCTTGGGCGGTGCGGCAACGGTCGGATTCGGGGCTCTTGGTTACTATGGGATAACGAGGTGCGACGAGGTCGCCTGTTTTTCTTTTGAGTTTCAGGGTGCTGACCATGTGGCTAATAGATTAGATGTTCAGCATACGGGTGGCCAGGAGACCCTACAAGCGGGTGATGTGTACTTCCGCGAGGTTGTTGTTGATTGGGAGTCCCGAGAGACAGACACCATCGCATGGTCTGAGTTAGATGATGAGATGGAGCCAAGCGACACGATTGATGGCGATAAAATACGGCTCCAACTCTTGTGGGAAACGAACGTTGTGGAGATCCTGTGGCGGCAGGAGGGTAAGGAGACACTCATCGGAGCATGGGTTGACGAAGACGACGATGCTAGATAGGCACTCTTCAGCGACCAGCTGTTTCAGACGAGAATATGTCTGAAGAATAGGGTTTCAACAGAGCCTAATCGAAGTAGGATTCGTTGCTGTTCCAACCGCATAATTAGCAGTTCGCCTTCCTCGGCCCATACCGTACCGTAGGGACATTCCAAGCAAAACAATTCGGAGTTGGAACAACACAACTTCCGGAACTTCCGATACAGCAGTAGTGATCGGATCAAATCTTCTTAATCTGTGGTAGTGCACGAGCGTCATAGAGAGACCGCCAACTTGAATCCCAATTTGTAGTTTCGTAAACGCGTAATGTCTGGAGCGACGACGGACCGCATTACATATAGCGAAATGAAGTGTATGTGATCGCGCTGCGACGCGATGTGTCGCTATTCAACGGTCAGAATGTTGCGCCACTCCGGAACGATTACCCCGCGCGCCCGCACAGCGTGGAGCATGGCCGACTCCGACTGGGGCGACTGGCTGCCGCGCGCGGTCGCGGACGCCGACCCCGACACGGTGGCGCTGTGGTACCTGGGCTGTAACGGGTTCGCGATCAAGGGGAGCGAGGGCACCGTCCTCTGGATCGACCCCTACGTGGGCACGGGCGACCCGCCTCGCACGATCCGGATGATCCCGGTTCCCTTCGATCCGGACGACGTCGACGTCGCGGACGCGGTGCTCGCGACCCACGAGCACACCGACCACGTCCACGGTCCCTCGCAGGCGCCGATCCTCGCGAACACCGACGCCGACCTGATCGCGCCCGACGACTCGCTCGCGGTCGCGCGAGAGGAGGAACGCTGGACCGATCGGTGGGACGTCGACGAGGAGGCGTTCACGGAGGTGACCGAGGGCGACGAACTGAAGATCGGCGAGTTCACCGTCCACGTCAGGGAAACGCACGACCTGGACGCCACGCACCCGGTCGGCTACGTGATCGAACACGACGCCGGCACCGTGTTCCACGCCGGAGACAGCAAACCCTCGGAGTCGTTCCCGGGGCTCGCCGACGAGTTCGACGTCGACCTCGGGATCCTCGCGTTCGGCTCGGTGGGGGCGGTGCCCGACAAGGAGACGGGCGAACCCGTCCGCACCAAGTGGTACAGCGACGAGAACGAGATCGCGAAGGCCGCTAACGACCTCGAACTCGACCGGCTCGTCCCGACGCACTGGGACATGTGGAAGGGGCTGACCGCGGATCCGACCGCGCTCCACGACCACGTGCGGAGCTTCGAGCACCCGAACCGCCTGGAGATCGTCGAGATCGGCGACCGGATCGAGCTGTAGCGACGATTCGCGCCAGCGGCGAGAACCCCGATTGAGACGGCCACGGCCGCGCGGTTCGGCGTCCCGGGCGTTATCAACGCCGAAACCCGGCCCGTGGACTTTAAGCCCCTGCTCCGGAAGGGTCTCGGTATGAGCGAACGGACGGCAGAAGCGGCGACGACCGTCGACGAGGACGGTATTCGCGTCGAGAAGTCCTTCACCGACGACGCGTTCCCAGTGCCCGCGGTGGCCTACGATCTCTCCTCGACCCGCGAGGACCCCGTGCGCGTGCGCATCGTAGACCGCATTCCGGAGTCCTTCCCGATGGACCGCATCGGGTTCCACCCCGAGTACGAGAGCGAGAACTGGACCGCCTACAAGGACCACCGCGTCGAGTTCGAGCGCGTGATCGACCCGGGCGACGCGATAGAGACGGTGTTCGGCATCCGCGACGACGACCCGGATCTCGACGGGTTCCTCGGCACGCCGGTGATCGAACACGTCCCCGTCGGCGAGGAGATCGGGGACGTGCTGGGGACCAGCGACACCGACGCCGTCAGAGAGGTCCTCTCCGGTGACCGCGCCACGCTTCCCGGCATGGAGGACCCGACCGCCGACGCGGACGAGCGAGGAACGGCCGAGGACGAGGTGGAGACCGACGCCGAGGCGGAGGATTCCGACGCGACACCCGAATCGAGAGACGGCCCCGAGCCGCGACCCGTCTCTGCGAGCGGCACCCCGGCGGTCACGGCTCGGAACGACGAGCTCGAGGAGACGCCCGAACCGGAGCCGTCGCCCGAGGACGACGAGGCGACCGAACCAGACGAAGAGACCCCTGAGAGTAGCGAATCCGTCGCCCTGGCAGCCCCTGACGGGTCGTCCGAGAGCGGCCTCGCCGCCGCCTTGGCGGCCGAGATCCGCGCCGGCGAGGTCGCGGACGAGGACCTCGAGACCATCGGCGCGGAGCTCGACGTCGGCGTTCCCCGGAGCGTCGACGTCCGCATCTCTCGCCTCCAGTCGAGCGTCGCCGACATCGAAGCGTACGCCGACGCGCTCGCGGAGTTCATCGACGGCGAGGGAACGGCGCGGGAGATACTCGACGAGCTCGATCGGAAGGTAGCGGCCGTCGAGACCGAGATGGACGCGCTCGACGACAGGGTCGACGCGGCCGACGCGGACCGCGACGAGCTCCGCGAGACCGTCTCGCGGGTCGACGACTCCGTCGGCGCGGTCTCGGGGGAGGTCGACGACGTGACCGAACGCGTCGACGGGGTAGAGAACGCGGTCGACGACGTGGAAGCCACGGTCGACGACGTCACGGGCGACGTGTCTCGGATCGACGAGGAGACGGACACGCTCTCCGAACGGGCGACCGCGCTCGACGAGGCGCTCGACGACGTGGGCGACGACATCGAGACGCTGTACGAGGAAGTCGACGACGCCGCCGCTGCCGCCGAGTCGACGGCGGGCCGCGTCGACGACGTCGAGTCCCGGATGGGGCGCTTCGACGAGGAGTTCGACGACCTGTGGGACGACCTCGCGGAGGTCGACACTCGGTTGACGTCCATCGAAGACCGGCTCGGGGAGGACCTCGACGACGTTCAGGCGGAGATCGACGACATCAACGACCACCTCGAAGAGCTCGAGGCGTTCCGCAAGCGGCTGAACGAGGCGTTCGGACCGTAATTACGCCGGTTCGGAGCGTCATCCGGGGTATTCCTTCTCGTCGCGTTCGGCGGTCTCTTCCGACGGAAAGCGCAACCCGTTTTAGCCGCGGTGCCCCACCTCGGACAATGAGCGAACCGGTACCGGTCGCCGTCCCGCGGAAGGGCCGCCCCTTAGAGGCGGTCCTCGAACGGATCGCGGCCGTCGGCCGCGACGACCGGCTGGACGGCCTCGCGGACAGCGTGAGCAACACGCTCCGCTTCGAGAAGGCGATCACCAAGGACCGCGTCGACGCCGACGAGGGTCCCTACCAGCGACTGGCCGAGTACTCCGATCCGACCGTCCCGGCCGAACCGGAGTTCACGCTGTTGCGCGACGACCGCGACGGGAAGCCGCGCCGCATCGTCTTCGACGCCGCCACCGTCGACCTCGGGGACGTCAGGCTGAAACTCGTCGGCCGCGAGGAGCCGTTTCGCGCCCTCCGGACCCACGAGTTCGCGCTCGGATTCGACTCGGCGGACCTGGTCTTAGAGGAGGTGGTCGGGATCCGGGCGGCGGGCCTCGGCGAGATCGCCGACATCAACGAGCGGATCGACCCCGTCGACACCGACGTCCGCGTCGTCAACGGCCTCGGAGACACCGTCTACCACACGCTGATGGGTCGTCCGGAGCGGCTTCAACCCGGGACCGATCTCGATCGCGAGTTCCTCGTCGACTACGAGGGGGCGCTGTGTATCTCGCCGCGATACGAGCGGTTGGTGACCGCGGTGCTGGGGACGGACGCGCTCGACGGCGTGGAGTTCGTCTACCCGGAGCCAGACGAGGAGGAGGAGGCGGGCATCGCGCGGGCGGGCCTCGGCGTCTACCTCACCGTCACCGGATCGACCGCCCGCGATCACGGACTCGTCGTCGGGGAGCACCTCTTCCCCAGCGAGACCGTCTTAATGCGGAATTCGGCGGAGCTCAACCCGACGGTCGAACGCGCCATCGCCGCCCTCGCCGTCGACGACGCGGCGTCCGAGATCCGAGTCTGATTGCGGCAGTTTCTATAGCGACATGCGATACATACGTCGCGAACCACACGTACTGACGGGGTAGATCGAACTCCTCTCAGAGGGAACGCACGGTAGCTCGACGTCCTGTCACAGCGAACCTCGGACACTCCCAATATGGGCTCTCTCGAGAAGTTCCCCACGGCGAGTGACGCCGAAGACGCTCAGCGGGACCCGACGCGAAGCAGAGAGACGGGCGAACGGATGCTTCGGTGCAGCCGGTGACACCGACGCACCACGCTACTGAGATATCGGATGTGTCGACTGTTCGACGAGCTCGGACCTAAATCAATCAGACGACATTTCGGAGCAGAATTTTGACCGTTGGTAGCCGACGGTTTGTACCGCGCCGCTCTAATTTTATCTAGTAATCTGGGACCCCTAACAGAATTTGCAGTACTAGAAATACGGATATAAGACATATAGCGGCGAAGATCGAGTACTAGAACCCAGTATAAGTGACTTTATCCGGAATTGTGGGATAGTTTGAAGGTGCCGGCCGAAGTACGCTCGTTCGAACGATGAGCGACGACCGCCGCTCGGTGAAGACGTACGTTCCCGCGGAACAGAAGGATCGGTGGCAGGACCACGCCGACGAACTCGGGATGTCACAGAGCGAGTTCGTCAGAACGATGGTACAGGCCGGTCGCCGGGGGTTCTCGACGGGTAGCTCCGAGAACCCCGCCGAACCCGATCCTCAGGGGTCTGACCCCAGGGGTGAGAGCCTCGAAACGAGGGTGGAATCCGCGCTCACCGACGGGCCGCTCTCGTGGGAGGAGCTCGTCGAGTCCGTGGTCGGCGACTTCGAGGATCGACTGGAGGACGCGCTCGACGCGCTGCAGGATCGCAACCGCGTTCGGTACAACGGGCGGAAAGGCGGGTACACCCTCACCGATGAGTAGCGCGAGAGCACCGGAGGAGATCGAAGACCCGGTCGGCTACTTCATCGAGGATCTCACGTATCACGGCAAGACGGAGCGCACCCGTGACTCCTACGAACGCGTCCTCAGACGGTTCGAAGCGTTTCTCGACGGGGACGCGACCCCCGCGTCGGCGACGCACCGCGACTGCATGTCGTTCGTGCACTCGCTTCGCGGGGACGTCGCCGATAGCACGGTGGCGACGTACGCCGCCTACCTGCATCGATTCTACGGGTACATGACCGAGCTGGGTGCCTTCGAGGGGAATCCCATGACGCTCGTGATGGAAGAGATGGACGAGACCGTCGACAAGGACCCGGCTCGACGCGACATTTCCGTCCCGGCCATGCGCGAGTTCGTGGCGGGGATCCGTCATCCGCTCCACCGTGCGCTCGTCGTGACGCTGCTCAAGACCGGCATGCGGGTCGGAGAGTGCTGTAACCTGGATCTCCGCGATCTCGCCGTCGACGACCCCGAGCTTCGGGAGGCGTACGACCTCGGAACGCGACCAGTCCTCGCGGATCGGCCGAATTCGCTGTATGTGACGCCTGACGCGACTGTCGGAGAAACGCTGAACGGGGAGGCCAGAACGGCGTCGAACAAGCGCAAGCGCGGAACGGTGATTCCCGTGGACGACGAGCTGGCCGGGACCCTGAAAGACTGGCTAGCGATCCGCCCGGACAGTCCGTCACCGGCCGATCCGCTGTTCGTCGGCACGGCGGAAGGGTGGGGGGAGCGGCTCGATCCGCAGGCGGTGCGACACGTCGTCGAACGATACGCTCGAGAGTCGGGCTGGTATCGGACCGGCGGCGGCGCCGCAGAGAACGTCACGCCCCACTACTTCCGGCACTTCTTCACGACGCACCTCCGCGACCGGACCGGTGACCGCGGCGTGGTCAAGTACCTGCGCGGTGACGTCGCCGACGACGTGATCGACACGTACACCCACAACTGGGGCGACCAGGTCCGAGAGACGTACGAGGCGAACGTGTACCGGCTGCTGCGGTAGTCTCGAGTATCGGGCCCGAATTCAGTCGTTTACTATCCGACACGAGATCGTCTCATCCTGAACGAATAAACTGTATCTCGCTATATGGAATCTGCCGCCGAGCGTTCGCGCTCGACTCGAGCGCGGACTCGCGAAACCCGCCGGTAGGGTCGGTATCGTCCGCTGTCGCGGCGTCCGATCGACAGTTCGGGGGGTCGGACCGCGACGCGATCGACGCCCGGCCGCTCCTCGACGGCACGCCGACCGGGACATGACCTGAACGTGTTCGGGGTGGGTCCCAAGTTGGGTGAGGCCCTCGGACCAGACGAGCCCATGTTTGAGGACCTCGACGTGGACCGACGCCCGTTGGTGTTGATCTGGGAGGTGACGCAGGCGTGCGGGCTCGCCTGCCGCCACTGTCGGGCGGACGCGAAGCCGGCGCGTCACCCCGACGAGCTAACGACCGCCGAGGGAAAGCGCCTCCTCGACGACGCCGCGGACTTCGGAGACGGCCAACTGGTCGTCCTGTCCGGTGGCGACCCGCTCGCCCGTGAGGACCTCCTCGAGCTGGTGTCGTACGGCGACGACCGCGGCCACCGCATGACGATCACGCCGAGCGGGACGGCGTCGTTGACCCCCGACCGCGTCGAGGCGCTCGACGACGCGGGAATTCAACGGATGGCGCTCAGCCTCGACGGAGCGACCAGGGAGCGCCACGACCGGTTCCGCGGCGAGGAGAGCTTCGACGACACGCTGACCGCGGCTCAAGCGGCCCGTGAAGTCGGACTCCCCCTCCAGGTCAACACCACCGTCTGCGCGGAGACGGTCGACGACCTCCCGGCGATCCGCGACCGCGTGCGAGAGCTCGGCGCGGTGCTCTGGAGCGTCTTCTTCCTCGTGCCCGTCGGCCGCGGTCGGATCCTCGACCCGATCTCACCGGAACGCGCCGAGGCGGTGATGGAGTGGCTTCACGGCGTCGCCGACGAGGAGTGGTTCGGCGTCAAGACCACCGAGGCTCCGTTCTACCGCCGGGTCGGACTCCAGCGCGACGGCGACGGCGCGGCCCGCCGGCGCGGCGGGATAACGGCCGGACGGGGCTTCGCCTTCGTCAGCCACACCGGCGAGACGTACCCCTCCGGGTTCCTCCCGAAGTCCGCGGGCAACGTCCGGAATCGGTCCGTCGTCGACATCTACCGCGACTCGGAGCTGTTCGAGTCGCTTCGGGACCCCGACGGCTTCGCGGGGAAGTGCGGCGCCTGCGAGTTCCGACAGGTCTGCGGCGGGAGCCGCTCTCGGGCGTTCGCGGCGACGGGGGACCCGACGGGGAGCGATCCCCTCTGTCCGTACGTACCGGAAGGGTACGACGGCGAACTGCCGGCGACGCTGACCGGCGGGGTATCTGGCACGCGGGACGCGGCGGACTGAAGGGCACTGCGCGCCGGGCGGCCGGCGTCAGCGACGCGGGTCACAGCGGAAGGATACCGTCGTCGTCGGCTCCGTCATCGCTGGTGTTGCCGTCGTCGTCGGTCCCCTCGTCGCTGGTGTTACCGTCGTCGGTAACGTTCTCGTCGCCCGCGGTGTCTCCGTCGTCGGTGTCGGCGTTCCCGTCAGTCCCGTTTCCGTCGGTGGTGCCTCCGTCGGAGACCGTCGAGTTCCGCACGTCGTCGCCCTCGTCGAAGATGTCGGTCTCGATCGTCTCCTCGTAGGTCAGTTCGTCGAGGGGCACGGTGACCGTCTCACCGGTCGGAAGCTCGATGACGGCGTAGAATTCGATTGTGAGGTGGCTCACCTGGTGACCGCGGACCTCCTCGTCGAGATGCGTGACCCACCACTCGTCGAGCCGACGGTTCTGCAGCGCCGTCGTGAACTCGATCGTCTCGGAGCTCTGAGAGGGGATCACGTACCCTTCCTCGGTCTGCCCCGACGCCATCTCGACCCCGTTCATCGTGACGTCGTAGCCGATCTCCGTGACCGCGTACGGTTCGAGGTTCGGGTTGTAGACGGTGAACGCCATGTCGATGGGCGTCTCCGCCTCGCTGACGCTCCCCCACTCGCCCCGCGTCTCGTTGACGTAGAGGATCGGGTCGTCGGTCAGCGCGCTGTCGGCGTTCACCGGCCGCGTCTCCTCGGAGTTGAACGCGCTCAGCAGGTCTGTCGTGATCTCTCGGCTCCGACTGAACGAGACGGTCCGGCCGAGCAGGCCCGAGGTGACGCTCGCGTCGATGTCGACCGTCGTCCGCTCGCCGTTGCGGACGTGACTGACCCACCACGGCGGGATCGCGTCGTTCCGCAGGTCCGTTTCGAGGGGGACCGTGGAGTTGCCGGTGTCGACGGCCACCCCTTCGCGGCCGCCCTGAGCCATCTCGATGTCGTTCATCGAGACGGTGTAGTTCACCGTGACGCCGTCGACACCGACGCCGACCGGATTCGGATTCGAAACGACCAGATCCGTCTCGACCGCCGTCGTCTCGTTAGTCACCTCGTCGAAGGTGTTGTCGACGGCCGCGACGCTCGGTACGCCGAGTATCCCGGCGGCGAACGCGCCGCCGACGGCGCCCGCGACGACCACGAGCGCGACGAGAACGGTCCTGCGCTTCGAACTCGTGAACGTCCCGAGCGCGGCTCCGAGACTCATACACCGAGCAATCCGATCGGACCGTAAAATCGTGCCGCTTCGCGAGGTCGGTGCCGTATCCGTGTGTGACCTATTTATAGCACGTCACCGATCCGCACGGGTTCGCCGTCCAAGTCGGGCTCCTCGGCGACGATCTGTAACACCTCGTGATCGGTGACGTCGCGGAATCCCTTCCCGGTCGCCTCCTCGATCAGGTCTTTCTCCAGCGTGAACTCGGTCCCCTCGTAGACGACGTCGACGCCGTCGTCGGTGAACGTCAGGTCAGTGCTCATGGCTCTCGAGAGGCGGCGATCGGATAAAAGGGGCGTGACACGACCGCGCCCGGCAGTCGGGAACCGTCGCTGCAGCGGAGGGGCCTACTCGTCGTCGCCGTCGTCTTTCATCTCCGAGAGGCGCCCGACGAGGTCGTCGGTGGAGGCGCCGCCCTCGATGGTGACCTCGCCGTCGTGGTCGTGCTCGTGGACGTTCACGGCGCCGTGGTCGTCCGTGTCGACGTCCTGATTCTGCTGCTCGCTCTCGTCGTACGATCCGAATCCCATACCCGAATCTCCCGTGCCGGACTCAAAAGGGTAGTGACCTGCGGGCCGTACGAGTGAAAGACCCACGCGCGGTACGAGAGGTCACACGCGCGGAACGGCGAGGTCGCACCCGTGGAACGGTGAGGTCGCACACGCGGCGTCCGCGGTCGGCCCCTGCCGACCGGGGCGGTCGAATCCGAGGCCTCCCGGTCGCGGCGCCCGCCGTCAGACCACCGTCAGACGCCCCACACGGTTTATAAGCGCGGAGGGAGTTTTCCCGGTGTGTCGCTGCGAGGAGACGGTCCGATAGAGGAGCTCGCGGTCCCGTCCGGGACGACCGTCGAGGAGCACGACCTCGTCGTCGACGGCGACGTGCTCGTCGGCGGCCAGTCGACGGTGGAGTTCGGGCTCCGCGGGCGCAACGTCGCCATCGGCGAACGCGTGCGCGTCGGGAACGACATCGAGGCCGAGGGCGACTGCCGGCTCGACACGTGGTGTACCGTCGACGGCAACGTCCTCGTCGGCGAGGACGCGTACCTCGGCGAGCGGGTGACCGTCACGGGACGCCTGATGGTCTCCGGCGACCTCGACATCGGCGACGACGTGTCGATCGAGGAGGGGTTCGAGGCGAACGGCTGGATCGTCATCCGGAACCCCGTTCCCACCATCGTCTTCTACTTCATCGTCCTCTCGCAGCTCCTGCGGGTCGGCGAGACCGACGCGGCCGACGAGCTCGCGGAGGCGCTCGCCGACGGCGACGACGTGCGCGACCCCCTCCTGATCCCGCGCGGCGCCGAGATATCCGACGACGCGTGGCGCGTCTCGACGCCCGCGACCGTCGGCGACGACTGCCGGATCCACGGTAACCTCCGGGCGGAATCCGTCCACGTCGGCGAGCGAAACGAGGTGTTCGGCTCCCTCCGCGCCCGCGAGGGCGTGACCGTCGGCGCCGGCACGGTCATCCACGGCGACGTGACCACCCGCGGCGGGACGGTCACCATCGAGGCCGGCGCTCGGGTGCTCGGCGACGTCTCCGCCGGCGACCTCGTCGTTCACGACGGCGCCGAGATCGACGGCTCCCTCCGCGCCCGCGGCGAGATGAAACTGGTTCAGGAAGCTGACCCCGAGACCGGCGACGAGGCGGACGCGGAGGAATCGACCGACGACGAGGCGCCACCCCGACGCGACGACGCGGACGAGGGAGACGAAGTCGGCGAGGCCAACGAAGGCGGTGAACGTCCGGAGACCGACCCAGAGGACGAGACGGACGACGGCGGCGCACGTGATGGCGAAACAGCGGACGACGCCGAAGTTGAGGAAGACACGGGTGGAGATGAGGAAGACACGGGCGGCGTAGAGGACGTTGAAGACGAGAACGAAGGAGACGCCGCCGAAGACGAGAACGGGGACGGCGACGAGGACGCCCGGACCGACGAGCGAACCGACGATGAGGACGCCGGGCGGGAGCCGACCGATGACGGGTCGGAGAGCGGCGAGGAGTCGGTAGGAGAACTGCCGGTGAAAGACGCCGAGACGGTCGCCGGTGACGGGTCGGGCGACGGCGACGGAAGCGGTCCGAGCCCCGACGAGAATACGGACGAATCGGGGGACGAGACGGAGGAGTCGTCCGTCGATCCCGACGTGGAAGCGACGTAGCCGGTGCCCGTCGGTCGGTTTCGAGCGCGTTTATATATCAGCGGCCGCGCCGACGAACACGTCCTCATGGAGGCGTTCGGAGACGACGTCCGCGAGCGTCCGGAGGTTCTCGGTGTCCTCACGGTTGTACGAGATCAGGGTATCGAGCGCGTCCGCGTCGCCGCGCTCGTACTCGCGCCACAGGCGGACGGCGTCCCGGCCTGACAGGTCCGGGCGGTCGCGGTCGATACCGATCCGCTTCTCGATCGGCTTCAGGCCTCCCGAGAGCCCCATCCGCTTGCAGGGGTACATGAGGTCGAGGTGGGGCGTGTCGACCTCGATCCCGAAGGAGGTCTCCAGGAACGGCACGTCGAACCGCGCGCCGTTGAACGTCGCGAGCAGGCTGGCGTCGGCGAACTGCTCGCGGAGCCGGTCGGCGGTGAGGTCGTCGCCGGCGACGAGCGTCGTCGTCTCGCCGTCCCGGTGGAAGCTCACGGTCGTGACGCGGTCGCGGTGCTCGTCCAGCCCGGTCGTCTCGATGTCGAAGAAACAGGTCTCCTCCCGGAAGTTCTCGTAGAGCCGCCAGCGCTCCCCGCTGGGGAACGCGCGGTCGAAGTAGGCCGCGTCGCCGTCGTCGAGGTGGGTCAGCGCCTCGGCGATGAACGACTCGATCCGGTCGGCGGTGGTCGGGCCGACGCCCGCGACGTCGGCGGCGGGGTCGAACGCCTCCCACGTGGTGACCCCCTCGCGCCACAGCCGGCGCTCCGTCGTCTCGCCGACGCCCTCGACCGGGATGAAGCTGTTCTCGATGCGCATACCGGACCGCGGCGGCGAGCGGGCAAAAACCCGACGGGATCCGGCGGCCGCGGAGGCGGGCGGCGCCGACGCTCCCCCCGAGCCGTATTTAAGTGTCGGCGGCCCCAACCGCCGGCATCAATGTGCGGCCGCTATACGCTCTTCACTCCCGCCGCCGACCTCGAAGCCCGGTTCGGTGCGGACTTCGGCGGGGTCGAGCCCAGTTACAACTGCGCGCCCGGACAGGACCTCCCGGTGATCACCGACGAGGCGCCCGACCGCGCGACTCGGATGGAGTGGGGGCTCACCCCCTCGTGGGCCGACGAGTCGTTCGGGCTCATCAACGCCCGCGCCGAGACGGTCCGGGAGAAGCGGAGCTTCGCCGACGCCTTCGAGCGCCGGCGGTGTCTCGTCCCCGCGGACGGCTTCTACGAGTGGGTCGACGGCGGCGGCCCCGACGGCGACGGCCCCGACAGGAGGGCCGGCTCCGGGAAGACGCCCTATCGGGTCGCGTTCGAAGACGACCGGCCGTTCGCGATGGCGGGGCTCTACGAGCGGTGGGAGCCGCCCGAACCGGAGACGACTCAGACGGGACTCGGCGCGTTCGGCGGCGGGTCCGGGGACGAGGCCGAGGCCGACGACGAAGGCCGCCCGGTGGAGACGTTCACCGTCGTCACGACCGAGCCGAACGAGCTCGTCGCCGACCTCCATCACCGGATGGCCGTGATCCTGGACCCGGGCGAGGAGGGGACGTGGCTCCGCGGCGACCCCGACGAGGCCGCCGCGCTGCTGGACCCGTATCCGGCCGACGAGCTGACGGCGTACCCGGTGTCGATGCGGGTGAACTCTCCCGGCGTCGACGCGCCGGAGCTGATCGAACGGCTCGAGTGAGACGTCCGGCGTCTACCGACGACGGGGTGCCGAACGCGGGGATGATCCCCGCGAAACGCCTCAGACCGGCCGATCACCCCGCTAACGCGATGTCCAAGTACAGCATGACGATGACGCCCGTCATGAGTCCGAGCGTCGCCACGCGTTCGTAGCCGCTCCTGTGGGTCTCGGGGATGATCTCGTCCGAGATGACGAACAACATCGCCCCCGCGGCGAACCCCATCGCGTACGGCAACAGGGGCTCGACCGTCGCGACGGCGACGGCCCCCAGCACCGCGAGCGGGATCTCGACGACCCCGGCCCGAATCCCGGCGACCGCGGCGTACAGCCGACGGTCGAGGCCGGCGTTTATCGCTGCCACGGAGACGGCTAACCCCTCGGGAATATTCTGGAGCCCGATCGCGAGCATCAGCGACAGCGCGCTCCCGAGCTGTGCCGGGTCGCCCCCGGCCGCACCGAACCCGACGCCGACGGCCAGCCCTTCGGGCATGTTGTGCAGCGTGATGGCCAGGATGAACAGGACGACACCGGCCACCCGCTCGTCGGTGACCGGAAGCGTCTCCTTCGGTCTCGCCGCGTCAGGTCGACGGGACCCGGTCAGCAGGTAGTGCGCGTGGGGAACCAGCGCGTCCGCCCGATCGAGAAACAGCGCGCCGAGCGCCACGCCGACGAGCGTCGGGATCGGGTTTCCGCCGGAGTACTCCTCGATACCGGGGATGATGAGGCTGGTGAACGCCGCCGCGAGCATCACGCCCGCCGCGAATCCGAGCATCCCGTTGAGGGCTCGCTCGGACGGGTCTCGCCAGACGAGGACGAGCGACGCGCCGAGGAGATTCAGCAGGGAGATGACGACGCCGCCGACGAGCGCCTGTATCACTGGGGACGTCCCGGCGACTCGGACGAACGCCTCTGTGATCCCGAACGCCATCGTTTCCCATTGACCTATCTCGGGTTTATAGATATGCCCCGAGGCCCCGGCGATACTCAGCGGGCCACGAGGTCGACGACCGTCTCGTCGTCGACGACGACGTTGTACGCGCGTTCGTCGTCGTTCCAGAGCACGAGCCCGTTCTCGACGAAGACGACCGCGCCGTAGTCCGCCGAGCGGAGGTCCTCGTTGAGGACGGTCTCGCGCGTGCAGACGAGGTAGTGGTCGACCGTCTGCGAGCCGTCGCCGACGCGATAGAGTGCGTTGTCGCCGTCGCTGAGGTCGTGACTCAGCTTCACGGCGAGGTAGTTCACGCGGTCGGTGACGTGGTCCTCGGAGTTCGCCATCCGCGCGCAGCGGCCGTCGCTCGCCCGGACGTCAACCCGTCGTCGCCCGTCAGTCCGGAGGATCGCGTACGCGAACTGGACGTCGACGTTCACGAACTCCCCCGGCTCGTCGGTCGTCCCGCGTTCGGTCGCCTCGTCGAGCCGTCGCTGGAACGCGGGGACGTCGAGGTCGGGGGCGACGTCGAACGACCAGCCGCCGTCCGAGGGCGTCGCGTCCGGCCAGAGGCGGAGCGTGGGCGAGTACGTCTCGACGCCCGTCTGGGGGGTCGCGACCGCCCGCTCGACCTCCCGGAGCCCCATCGCCGTGTTGCGGTCGGCGGGCGCGAAGGCGACGACGCTCCCGTCGTCGGCGAGGCGGTCGAGCGCGGCCTCGACGACCGCGACCGGGTCCGCCAGCTCCGAGAGGACGTTGCCGAAGACGACGAGGTCGAACGGGCCGTCCGGCGCGTCCGAGCCGGCGGCGTCCGCCCCCGCCGATTCGCCGTCGACCCCGAGGAACGACTCCGCCGTCGTCTCGTGAATCGTCGGCCGGAAGTTGCGGCCGGTCTCGTCGAGCAGCCGGTCGAGCACGTCGGCCGCGGCGCTCGGCTCGACGGCGTGGTAGTCGACGACGGCGTCGTCGGGGAGGTAGTCGTGGAGGCCGAGCGCCGGCCCGCCGACGCCCGCGCCCACGTCGAGGACCCGGAGCGTCCGGTCGAGCAGGCCGTTCTCGACGAGGTCGTCGAGGACGTACCCGATCGTCGCGTAGTACGCCGGGAGGTGGTAGATCGCGTACCCCAGCGCCGCCACGCGGTCGTACTCCACGTCGTTCTCGTAGAGGTAGTCGGTCTTCAGCCGCCGAACGGTCTCGCGCAGGCGCTCGCCCGAGTCGCCGCGGTGCCAGTTTGCCCCGAACTCCGCGACGAGGAGGTCCTCCACGGCGAACGAGTAGGCGTCGGGGAACGCGGTCGGCGCCCAGTCGGGATCGGGGATCGGCCCCTCCGGAACCGGCTCGAAGCACCCGTCCTCGCGCTCGCGGAGCCGGAGGTCGAACGACTCCTCGCGGAGCGTCTCGCGGACGACCGCCGGGTGGGGCGTCCCCTCGATGTACTCCGCTATCTCCTCGGGGTCGATCGGCCTGACGTTGCGCAGGTAGTTGGCGTTGTTCCGGACCGCGTCTCTGTCTATCATGAAATCACTGTGGTCGTCGTCGGTCGGCTCACTCGTGTCGCTCCCGGCCCTCGCGGTCGCCGCGGGCCGCCTCGTACAGGTCCGCGAACGCCTCCGAGTCGGCGTCGGCGATCTCCCGGGCCGCGTCGGCCACGTCGTCGGCGCCGTCGAAGGCGCGCTGGATCTCGGCGTACACCGCCGGCGCGCCTTCGGTGACGGTGTCGGCGACCTCCGACAGCGCGGCCGAGACGGGCGTGTGGAACTCCTCGCGCACGTCGTCGCCGGCGAGCCGCCACGCGAGGACCGCGGCGTGTGCGCCGGCCTGCACCGTCTCCATCGCCCGGTCGTGCTCGGCCGACGTGGTCTCGAACACCTCGTTGCCGCCGGCTTCGATCGCGGCCGCGACCCCCTCGACGACCGGCCCGCTCTCGTCCAGTACACAGGCGACGTTGCCGGGGACGCGCGGCGGCGCGAACAGGGGGTGAAAGCTCGCGCGCTCGAGGTCCGGCGCGTGCTCGCGCATCGCCGCGACCGCGTCCGTCATCTCGCCGGAGACGTCGAGGATCGCCCGCTCGGCGCGGGGCGCGTACGCCTCGACGGCCGCGGGAACCGCCGACATGGGGACCGCGAGACACACCGCGTCGTGGGTCGTGTCGCCCTCCGCCGGGACCGCCGTCGCGTCCCGAGAGCCGGCGGCGTCGCGGGCGATCGCCGGCTCGCGATCGGCGAACGCGACCGTCGCGGTCACCGGTGACTCGTCGGCCGACACCGTGTCGGCGATCCACCGGCCGATCTCGCCCGCGCCCACGACGAGTAGGTCCATCGGTTGTCCGGACGGAGGGCGCGCGAGGCTTAAAAAGGCTCGACTCGGGCGGCCTACTCCGAGGTCGACCGCTCGGTGCCGCCGCGGAGCCCGAGGAAGCCCTCGCCCGGCGCGATCGCCCGCACGGCCGGGAACAGCGCCAGCGCGATCGCGAGCTCCAGTCCGCCGACCGCGAGGAACGCCGGGGCGTAGCCGAACGCCCCGGTCGCGCTCCCGCCGACGAGGAAGCCGGCGAGGAAGCCGAGCGAGCCGAACACGTTGAACAGCCCCATCGCCGCGCCCCGGGCCTCGGGCTCCACGAGGTCGGTGACCAGCGCCATCGTCGCCGGCGCCATCAGCGCCCCGCAGACGCCGACGAGCGCCATCAGGCCGGCCGCGACGGGATACGTCGGGGCGACGCCGACGCCGATCGTGACGACCCCGTACGCGAGCGAGCCGACCACGACCGGGAGGAACCGTCCCACCCGGTCCGAGAGCGACCCGAACGGCGACTGGAGCAGCGCGAACGGGACGAAGAAGAGCGCGAGCGTCGCTCCGGCCGCGGCGGCCGAGAGCCCGAAAGTCTCGGGATCCTGGAAGTAGTACACGCCGACGAGCGCGAAGAAGCCGGCCGTGAGCCGGTCGACGAACCCGAACGCCAGCGGGACGACGAGCCCTCGCGTCGTCCGCGCCCGTTCGAGCACGTCGCGGAAGCCGGCCTCGCTCCCGTCGGTGCCCGCGGCTCCCACCGCCGCGTCGTTCACGGTCGCCGCGAGCAGGCCCGCGCCCGCGAGCACCGCCGCGCCGGCGTACACCGGGTAAAAGGGGTCGAGGTCGGCGAGCGCGCCGCCGACCACGGAGCCGAGCGCCGCGCCGAGCCCGATCGCCGTCCCGGCGGCGCCCATGTTGCGGCCGTTGCCGCCGCCGAGGTCCATCAGCGACGTGATCGCGAGCGAGAACGCCCCGATCGTGAGCGCGCCGCCGACGACGCGGATCCCGAGCGCCGCCCGGAAGCCGAGGCCGAGTTCCGGGACGGCCGCGAGCGCGACGTAGGAGGCCGCCCCGCCGAGCGCCCCGACGACGATCAGCGGAACCCGCCTGCCGAGCGCGTCGCTGGCGGCGCCCCAGACGACCGCGAAGGAGACGAACGCGCCGAACTCCGCGACGAGGAACCACATCCCGGCGTCGATACCGGCGGGCGCGCCGAGCGCGACCACGAGGGTCGGCACTCCGGGGTACAGAAGCACCTGCGAGATCAGCACCGCGAGCACGACGGCGCCGAGCAGCCGTCGCTCCCCGCGGTCCTCGTCGCTCATTGGGGTATAAAACGGGTCGAACGGCCAAAAGACCGACGCTCGGAGAACTCGTCCGTCGGACGCGGCCGAAGCGGCGCTACAGCGCCTCGTCGATCGCCGCCGCGATCGTCTCCGCCTCGTAGGTGTCGACCGGCTCGCCGTCCACGAAGATCGTCGGCGTCCCGGAGACGCCCATCGACTCGCCCTCGCTCCGATCGCTCATCGACGCCTCCTCGTAGGCCGCGAACTGGGCGTCGGCGATGGCGGCACAGGGGTCCGCGCCGGCCGCCTCGGCGGCGGCGCCGATCGCTTCGCCGCTGTAGCTGCCCTGCGACTCGTAAGCGGCCGTGGCGAACTCGAAGAACGCCTCCGTGCCCTGTCGCGCGCCGACGCCGCGGGCCGCGCTGGCGACGGGGACCGCCCACGTCTCGTTGACGGGGATCGGGAAGTCCCAGTGCTCGTACCGCACCGTGCCGGGGTCGATGTACTCCTCGCGGATCGTCGGGAAGTGCTCCAGTTTGTACGTCGCGCAGTGACCGCAGGTGAAGTCCTCGAACGCCCGCACGACGACCTCGGACTCCGCGTCGCCGAGGACGGGCCGGTAGTCGAGGTCCGGGTCCGAGGGCTCCGACAGGTCGCAGTCGTACTCGCCCGTCTCGAGCGTGTTGTTACCGTCGGTATCGCCGTTGCCGCCGCCGCCGAGACATCCCGCCGCGCCGACGACGCCGACCGACGCCGCGCCCGCGAGCAGGGACCGCCGCGTGCGTTCCATACGCTCGCTGGGGTCGGGGCGCACTTAACCGCTCCGCGACGGGTCGCGGGGTCGCGCCGTACCGCCGTTGTGAAGGGCGTGACGCGCCGGCGGTCGCCACCGACATCTCCGTCCGAACGTTTTTGCCGCCTCCTCGCGACCCTGCTGTATGAGCGACTGGGACCTCGACCTGCGCGACGCCGAAGAGCAGATGGACGAGGCGTTCGCGGCCGCCGGCGACGTCGTCCTCGGCGTCCTCGACGGCACGACCGACCCGGAGGAGTGGGTCCGGAGCATCGATTACGGCAACACGCTGGTGTTGTCGATCGACGGCGACCTCAACGAGCTCGCCGCCGGCTTCGCCCGCGAGGTGAAGGACATGGGCGGCGAACTGATGCACTTCCGCGGGTTCCTCGTGGTCACCCCGCCGGGCGTGAGTATCGACACCGACCGGCTGACCGAGTAGCCCGACCGGCTGACCGAGTCGCAACGCGGGTTCCGCCCCCATCGGGCGTGGACGCGGCCGCAGCTCGCGTTTTTCGCGGTTGACACGAGCAAAAGAAGTATCACATCGGAGTGAGACGAGGGTGGTATGAAAGCCGTCGTACTCGCGGGAGGCTACGCGACCCGACTCTGGCCGATCACCGAGCACCGACCGAAGATGTTCCTGCCGGTCGGCGAGAACACCGTCATCGACGAGATCTTCGAGGACTTCGAGGCGGACGACCGCGTCGACGAGGTGTTCGTCTCCACGAACGAGCGCTTCGCGGACACGTTCGACGAGTACCTCACCGACAGCCCGTTCGAGAAGCCGACCCTCTCCGTCGAGGAGACCGTCGAGGAGGACGAGAAGTTCGGCGTCGTCGGGGCGCTCGAACAGCTCGTCGACCGCGAGGGGGTCGACGACGACCTCATCGTCGTCGCCGGCGACAACATGATCAGCTTCGATCTGGCCGAGTTCGCCGACTTCTTCGAGGCGAAGGGGACGCCGACGCTGGCCGCCTACGACGTCGAGGACCGCGAGCGCGCCAAGTCCTACGGGCTGGTCGAGCTCGACGGCGACCAGGTCGTGAACTTCCAGGAGAAGCCCGACGACCCGAAGAGCACGCTCGTCTCCATCGCGTGTTACGCGTTCCCGGCCGAGACGCTCCCCGACCTCTCGACGTACCTTTCGGACGGAAACAACCCCGACGAGCCGGGCTGGTTCCTCCAGTGGCTCCAGGGGCGCGGCCCGGTTCACGCGTTCACCTTCGACGGCGCGTGGTTCGACATCGGCACCGCCGACAGCTACCTGGACGCGGTCGAGTACGCGCTGGAGGGGGGCACGCTCGTGGCCGACGACGCGACCGTCGAGGGCTCCGATCTCGGGGACGTCGTCCACGTCATGTCCGGCGCGCGGGTCACGGACTCGACGCTCGACCGCGCGGTCGTCTTCCCGAACGCGACGATCACCGACTCGGAGATCCGCAACTCCGTGATCGACGAGGGCGTCACGCTGGAGGGGGTCGACCTCTCCGGCGCGCTGATCGGTTCGTACACCTCGATCACCGAGGGCGACGACTTCTAACGGACGACGGGATCGCGTTTCGAGCTACTCTCCCGACGGGGCGGCGGCCTGGCGGTGCGTGTGATGATAACAGTCGAGAGCGGGGTCGCCGCCGTCGCTCGCGGGATCGAAGCACACTCGCTGGTACCGCTCGTTGTCGAGGAGGTTGACGACGAACCCGTCGTCGTGGCGTGACACCGACTCGTAGGGGTCGCCGCAGGCTGGACAGGTCGCCGGTGGGTCCTCCGGAATGTGCATTGTCGTCGCGCGGTCCGTGCGTCGCGAGTACGGGGTCGACGAGTAAAACGGATCCGGCGCTCAGATCGGTCGCTCCGTCGCCCTACGAGCCGTTGCCGCCGTCGCCACCGCCGCCTTCGACGCCGAGCGCGTCGAACAGCTTCCGGCGGACGGCCTCCTCGGTGAGGTGCAACAGGGTGTCGCGGTTCTCGCCGCTCGCCTCGATGCCGGTGAAGATGCCGAGGGGAATCTCGAGGGACCCCTGCGTGGAGTGACCGGCGGCGTCGCCCATCTCCGAGAACGCCTCGTCGAGGACGTTGCCGATGTTCAGGCGGATGTCCTTCGAGCGGGCGGCGAGGTAGATCGTGTCGTCGGCGATCCCCAGCACCGCCGTCGTCGTGATCCCCTCCAAGTTGAGCAGGTGTTGGGCCGCCTGCGCGAGCGCCTCGCGGTCCCGGATAAAGCCGGCCGTCGAGAACAGGTGGCTCCCCTGCACCTCGCGGTTCTGGATCGCCTCCGCGAGCACGTCCAGCGTCTCGGGGCTCATCGACGGCGACTCCACCTGTTCGAGCGTGTCGTGGTTCGCGAACGGGTGGAGGTACGCGGCCGCGGTCAAGTCCGCGGGCGTGGTGTCCCGCTTGAAGTCGAGCGTCTCGGCGCGGATCCCGTATAAGAGGGCGGTCGCGACCGCCTCCGTCGGCGACTGGTCGAACTCCTGGAGGTACTTCGTGAGGATCGTCGACGTCGAAGAGACGTTCGTCCGCACGTCCACGAACCGCGCGTCGAACGGGACGTCGGCCTCCAGGTGATCGATGTACACGTCGATATCGACCTCAAAGTCGACGCCGTCCTCGGCCGACTTCGCGAGGTCGACCGCGGCGACCGTCTCGTACTCGGAGAGGTCGGGCGCGTCCGACCGCGCCACGAGGTCGATCCCCAGGAGGTTGACGAACGCCCGGTTCTCTTGATGACCGACGTCGCCGGTGTAGAGGATGTCCGCCTCGACGCCGAACGCGTCGGCGATCGCCTGAAGCGCCGTCGCAGACGCGATCGAGTCGGGCTCCGGGTTGTCGTGGGTCAGGATCGCCATCCGTCCGCCGCCCTGTTCGAGTATCTCCGCGAGCTGGCGGGCCATGTACTCCAGCTCCCCGGTTTCGAGCGACTGGAGGGCGCTGTCGGCGATCACCGTCGAGGGGTTGATCACCACGTCGGCGCCCCGTTCGCGGAGCTCGTCCTCGCTGACGGGGTCGGACGCGCGAACGACGACGTAGTGGTCTCCGCCGACGTCGCGTACCGCCGAGACGGCCGCCTTGTTCGCCTCCACGTCGCTGGAGAGGATCAACACGATGTCGCGGTCCGTGATCTCGTCGACGACGTCGGGATCGGAGATGTCCTGGACGCGGGCGTTGAGGTCCTGATCGCGGAGCGCCTCGACGCGGCTCTCGTCGCGGTCGAGGATCAGCACGTCCTTGCCGCGACCCGTCAGCTCCTCAGCGACCGCGTGTCCGACGCTGCCACAGCCGAGGATCGCGTATCGCGTGCGCGCCGATCCGGATGCCCCACTACTCATTGCACGTGATTTCCCCGGGACGACACTTAACGAGTGCGCTCTCCGCGTGAGACGAGCGGGAAGGCCACCCGTGACGAGACGGGCGTGAGCGGACTCCCGACGCCGTCGAATGAAAAGGCCTTTTACCTCGACAGAGGTAGAATTCGGTGAGGGCCGGTAGCTCAGTTAGGGAGAGCGACGGACTCTTAATCCGTCGGTCGCGTGTTCAAATCGCGCCCGGCCCGTGTACTGAACTGCAGAGCGACGGCTCCGTGATGGTGCGCTTCATCGGAATGCAACTCCATCCGACCTCGAGGGTCGCCCTCGCTCTCGTCGTGTGAAATAATCCGTGTATGCGGAAGCGAGCCGAGGGGGCGAACCCGAGGAAATCGGGTTACCCAGTCGTCCTCGGAAGTGTCCGGCTACACGTCGTCGCTCTCGTTTTCGCCGTCCGTCTCGTCCTCTCCGTCAGTGCCGTCCTCGGTGTCTTCTCCGTCTTCAGCGTCTTCTCCGTCCTCAGCGTTCTCTCCGTCTTCAGCATCTTCGCCGTCTTCAGCGTTCTCGCCGTCCGTGCCGTCTTCGGCGTCTGTGCCGTCCTCAGCGTCCTCACCGTCTTCAGCATCTTCGCCGTCCTCTCCGTCCTCAGCGTCCTCACCGTCTTCAGCATCTTCGCCGTCCTCAGCGTCTTCGCCGTCCTCAGCGTCCTCACCGTCCTCTCCGTCCTCAGCATCTTCACCGTCCTCAGCATCTTCACCGTCCTCTCCGTCCTCAGCGTCCTCTCCGTCCTCAGCATCTTCGCCGTCCTCTCCGTCCTCAGCATCTTCACCGTCCTCTCCGTCCTCAGCATCTTCACCGTCCTCTCCGTCCTCAGCATCTTCACCGTCCTCTCCGTCTTCAGCGTCCTCTCCGTCGTCCCCGTCGCTCGGAGGTCCTTCGCCCGGCGTTTCGACGGTGATGATCGCGTCCTGTCCGAAGTCGTTCGTGAAGACGCTGTGGATGTACGTTCCCGGGGGACCCGTAGCGTCGACCTCGAACTGGACGGTCGCCGAACTCTCACCCTCGATCGCGACGTTGCGAGCCTCCACGAGGTCGCCGTCGAACCGGAACTGGACCGGCTGTTCGCTGGCGAACGCGTTGGGGTTCGAGACGGTGGCGTCCACGGTGACGGTGTCGCCCACCATCACGGAGTCGGGGGCGCTGAGGCCCGTGACCTCGAACGAGCTGATCTCGTCGGCGATCTGGACCTGCGCCGCCTGCCCGTCCTCGCGCGTGTACACGCCGTGGATGTGCGACCCCGAAGCGACCTCTGACGTGTTGACCGAGGCGTTGAACGTCGTCGATTCGCCGGCGTCGAGACTGACCTCCTCGCGGGCAGTCACGTTACCGTCGAACCGGTACTCCACGGTCTGTGTGTCCGCCTGTTCGTTGGGGTTCTCGATGGTCGCGGTGACGTCCAGCGCGTCGCCCCGCTCGACGGACTGAGGGGCGCTCAGATCGGCCACGACGAACGATTCACCGTCGGACTGTGCGGCTTCGACGGTGACGTTCGCCGAATCGGTGACCGCCGTCTCGTTATCGAGGTACGGCCCGTCCTCCGCGCCGTCGGTGGCGACGAAGTCGTAGCTCTCGTTGGCGTTCGTGTCGTGATGCGGCATCGCGACCAGCGTCTGGTCCTCGGTGAGCTCCGTTTGGTTGAAGTCTGCTCCCGGAACGCCGTCGTACAGCGTGACCGTGACGTTCTCGTGTTCCCCGGGTTCGAGGTACTCCGAGACGCCGATCACGCTTCCGGTGACCTCCCCCTCGAGCAGGCTGTCGTTGTGGATCACCACGAATCCACCGTCTGATACGTTCACGGAGTCGACGGTTACCGACGTGCCGTCCGTCGCCTGGTCGGAGAACGCCACCGTGGCGTTGCCGTCCATCGGTGCATCCATCTGCGGTTGCAGCTCTTGGGCTCCGACCATCCCCACGACGGAGCTCATCATCACCGCAGCCAGTAGGACTGCGATAAGTTGCTTCGTTGAAGTTTGCATGCGTATCACTCCTCAGGTGCTCCGGCAAAAAGTGTTTACTAACTTTCATATTTCGGTGACTATGCGGATCTCCTGTGTGTTAACTGTTATCTGGTAACTCGTATGAACACTCTTCCTCACGGTCAGGAGAAGAGGCGCGTCAGTCGAGACCGCCGCCCGCGAACGGACATTGCGTGTCCCGACGTGATCTTTTATGTCCGACGTCGACGACCACCCACGCATGGGGACGCTCGACGAGACGACGGCAGTTGTGACGGGCGCGAGCTCCGGGATCGGTGCGGCGACGGCACGCGAACTGGCGGAGCGCGGGGCGGACCTCGTGCTGGTCGCCCGCCGCCGCGAAGCCCTGGAGGCGCTCGCCGAGGAACTGGAGACGGCTCACGACGCCCGAACGGTCGTCGCCGACGGAGACGTCGGCGAGCGGGCGACGAGCGAGGCGGCGGTGGCGGCCGCCGTCGACCGCTTCGGCGGACTCGACGCGGTCGTCGTGAACGCCGGCGTGGGCCGCGGCAGCGACGTCGAGACCATGACCGACGAGGAGTACTTCACCATGCAGGCGACGAACGTCGACGGCGCGTTCTTCCTCACGCGGGAGGCGCTCCCGTATTTAAAAGAGAGCGACGGAACGCTCGCCGTGGTCGGGAGCTTCGCGGGCCAGTACCCGCGCTCGTTCAATCCGGTGTACGCCGCGACGAAGTGGTGGGTGCGCGGCTTCGCGCACAGCGTCGCGGCGCAGGTCGGCGACGACGGCGTGGCCGTCTCCGTCGTGAACCCCTCCGAGGTGCGCACGGAGTTCGGGAGCGAGGACGGCGAGCCGTTCGAAGAGCGGTTCGAGCCCGGGACGGTGACCGAACCCGAGGAGGTGGCCGAGGCCATCGCGTTCGCGCTCACGCGGGAGGGGTCGTCGGCACAGGAGATCGACCTCTTCCGCCGAGACAAGTTCGGCGACGCCCTGTCGTAGCGGGACCGACGGCCCGCAGCGACCTCATCCCTCGGGGGACTCGATCGACGCGCCGCACTCCGGACAGACGTCGTCGCTCCGCGCGACCGCGAGGTCGCACTCGGGACAGAACCGACGGTCGCAGGCGGGATCGCCCATACCACGCCGACTCTCGGGGCGACGCATAAGTCCGGCGGCGCTCCTCGTCGACCCCTTCGAACCGAAACCGCTTTTGAACCCCTCCGCAGGGATCGGGTGTGAGCAACGCCGACAGGCGGTCGCAGTTCTGGGCGCTCTACGTCACCCGGTTCGCCGAGGGGTTCGGCTTCATCACGCTGATAACCCTGCTCGGGCCGTACATCAACGCGCTCGACCCGCAGGGGACGACGGTGCTCGGGCTCACGATCTCCGCCGGCTTCGTCATCGGGATGTACACGACCGGGTTCACGCTGGCGCAGACGGTCGCCGTCGTCCCGCTCGCGTGGGCGGGCGACCGCTTCGACAAGCGGACCGTCCTGCTGGGGGTGCTCGCGGCCGGCGCGGTCGTCTACGCGCTGTTCCCGCTCGTCGACTCCTCGGGATCGTTCATCCTCATCCGCGCGCTTCAGGGTGTCGTCGTCACCGGCGCGGGGCTCATGACGCTCTCGCTGGTCGGACAGATCGCCGACGTGGGTACCCGCGCGGACAAGATCGGCAAGGCGAACGCCGCCTCCTTCGCGGCCTCCATCCTCGGTTCGCTGTCGGCCGGGGGGATCTACGACGCGGTCGGCTTCGGGCCGGTGTTCTCCGTCATCGCGGCCCTGATGGTGATCGCCTGGGCGATCACGTGGCGCGTGCTGGACGCCGACGAGACGCGCGTCGAGGGGTTTCCCTTCTCGGACCTCGCGGTCAATCGGAAGCTGGTCACGATCTCCACGTTCCGCGTCCAGTACGCCTTCGCCGTCACCATGGTCCGAACGTGGATCCCGATCTACGCCGGCACGTCGCTGGCCGCCGGCGGGCTCGGCGTCGCCGGGATCGCGATCGCGGTCACCGTCACCGCCGAGAAGGCGACGAACATGGTCGGCCAGCTGTTCACCGGCCGGCTCTCCGACGGGTACGGTCGCTCCCTGTTCGTGTTCGCCGGCGGCGGCGCCTACGGGCTGATCGCGGTGCTGATCCCCTTCGCTCAGGCTCTCGGTGCGGCCGTAGGCGCCGACGTGACCGTGCCGCTCCTCGGCGACCTGCCGCCCGCGTACCTCCCGCTGGTGGCGCTGTCCGGCCTCCTCGGCGTCGCGGACTCCTTCCGCGAACCGGCGAGCATGGCGCTGTTCGCCGACGAGGGGACCGACGACGGCGGCGTCGCCTCCAGCTTCGGGATCCGCGAACTCGTCTGGCGCCCCGGCTCCGTGGCCGGCCCGCTCATCGCCGGCTGGCTGATGGTCGAGGTGAGCATGGCCGCCGTCTTCTACGTCGGCGGCGGGTTCGCTATCACCGGCGTGCTCGCCTTCCTCGCCGTCCTCGCCCACGATCACGGGCGCACGGCGCTGACGACGTGGTAGGGCGCGCTCACGGGGAGTCGATGCCGAACGGACGCGGGAGGCGGCCGACTACCCGTCGTCGCGCTTCCGGAGCGCGGCGCGGTAGTGGTGCTCGGTGCCCGCGTCACCGCGAACCACCTCCGCGACCGCCCAGTCCGTCCCGACGGCGGCCTCGCGAAGCCGATCGGGACTGAACAGCCGGAACCGGAGGATCGGGTCGGTTTCGCCGTCGTACTCGAAGAAGGTGACGCGGTGCGCGAGCCCCGGTGTCGGGTCGTCCCGGTAGCCGACGAGGTCGGCCGTCGCCGGGTGGGTCGGGTCGTAACAGTCGAGGACCGCGGTCGCGTCCGGCGCCGTCACGTGCGCGAGGTCCCCGAGAAACGCGGTGAGCCCCCGCATCGATCCCGCCAGTCCGAGCTGGGTTCCGTTCGCGAGCGCCGACCCGAACCGGTCGCGCGGGAACCGCTCGCGCAGCGCGAACATGTCGCCCGCGCGGGCGTCGTCGACGCCGCGGTCCCGCATCGTCTCGACGAGTGCGGGACTCGATTCGAGCGCGACCGTCTCGAACCGCTCCTGGAAGTACAGCGCGTGTCGCCCGGCGCCCGCGCCGAGGTCGACGAGCGGGCCCCGAAGCCGTGACGCCAGCCACTCGTGGGCCGCGTCCTCGTCCGGGTCGAACCCGGAGAAGTAGAACGCCTCGATCGGGTGTTCGACCGTCTCGCCGCCGTCCCGGTGCAGAAGCGGTTCGTCGCGCTCGCCGCGAGCGTGATCGCGGATCGCGCGGCCGAAGGCGTCCGTCATGCGTCGAAGATCCCGGGTCGCCGGGAAAAATCGCTCGTGGGTTCGTCACACAGACGCACGGGCTCACCGGATGCGGACGACCGGCCGCTCCGGTCGACCGGCGCCTCCCCCCGTCGGCCCGTCGTGAGTCGGCGGGTGAATCGCCCGGTGAGTCAGTCGTCGCTTTCGGCCGCCGTGCCGCCGGTCGCGTCGTCGACCCGTTTCGCCTCGCTGTCCACGCTGATCCCCTCCCAGTCGTCGTCGGTGTGGAACCCCTCGCGCTCCTTCGCGCCGGGGGCGACGCGGATGAACTCCGCTTTCTCGCGGGCGCGCTCGACCGTGTGCCCGCCGCAGTACGACAGCCCGGAACGGATCCCCTGACAGAACTCCTCGGCGACGGCCGCGACCGGACCCTTGTACGGCGTGAGCGCCTCGACGCCCTCGTCGGCGACCACGTCCGCGCCCTTGTCGTCGCGGTCCTCGGCGGCGGCGGTCGTCGCCATTCCCCGCGAGCGCTTGTACCGCGTCCCGTCGACCTCCACGACCGCGCCGGGCGCCTCCGCCGTCCCGGCGAACAGGCTCCCGAGCATCACGGTGTCGGCGCCCGCCATCAACGCCTTCACCGCGTCGCCGGAGGTGCGGATCCCGCCGTCCGCACAGACCGTCACGTCGAGGTCCTCGGCCGCCGTCGCGCAGTCGTCGACCGCCGTGAGCTGCGGCACCCCGGCGCCGGCGACCTTCCGCGTGGTGCAGTGCGAGCCGGGGCCGATGCCGACCTTCACGCAGTCGGCGCCGGCGGCCGCGAGGTCCTCGACGCCCGCGGGCGTCGCGACGTTGCCGGCGATCAGGTCGGTCTCCGGGAACTCCTCGGCGATCTCCTCGACCGCCGTGACCGTCCGGTCGAGGTGCCCGTGCGCCACGTCGACGACGACCGCGTCGACGCCGGCCGCGACCAGCGCGGCGCTCCGGGCCACGTAGTCCTCGTTGATCCCCACGGCGGCGGCGACCCGCTCGCCGGCGGCGGCCACGCGCTCGACCTGTGCCGCCTGCTCGTCGACGGTGAGGAACCGGTGGAGCACGCCGAGTCCGCCGGCGCGCGAGAGCTCGATCGCCAGCTCCGCCTCCGTGACGGTGTCCATCGCCGCCGAGACCAGCGGCGTCGCCAACTCGACGCTCGGCGTGAGCCGCGTCGAGAGGTCCACGTCGCTTCGGCTGTCGACCGGCGACCGCTGCGGAACGAGCAGTACGTCCCCGTAGCTCAGTCCGGTTCGTAGATCGTTCATGCCCTTACCGAGGGGAGAGACACGCACTGATAAACCCCTCGCCGAGGAGGAAACCCGAACCGCGGCCGCGACCGCTCAGAAGCCCTGCTCGGCCAGCGCGTCTTCCAGTGCCGCCAGCACGTACTCCACGTTCTTCGGGCGCGCAGAGTGACCCATACAGCCGATCCGCCAGACGTCGCCTTCGAGGTCGCCGAGCCCCGATGCGATCTCGACGTCGTACTCGTCGAGGAGGCGCTCGATGACGGCGCCGTCGTCGACGCCGTCGGGCACGCGCACGGCGTTCAGACTCGGGAGCCAGTACTCCTCGGCGGCGTTCATTTCGAGGCCCAGGTCCCGGAGCCCCGCCTTCAGGTCGCCGGCGACGGCGCGGTGCCGGGCCCAGCGCTCCTCTATCCCCTCCTCGGCGACCAGTCGGAGGGCCTCGCGGAGCGCGTACACGTTCGTGATCGGCGCGGTGTGGTGATAGGCGCGCTCGTCGCCCCAGTACCCCTCCAGCAGCGAGAGGTCGAGGTACCACGAGCGGGTCGGCTCCTCGCGCGAGAGCACCTTGTCCATCGCGCGGTCGTTCAGCGTGAGCGGACTCGCGCCGGGCGGACAGGAGAGGCACTTCTGGGGACCGGAGTAGGCGGCGTCGATGCCCCACTCGTCGACGCGCAGCTCGACGCCCCCGAGCGAGGTGACGCAGTCGGCGATCACGTACGCGTCGTGGGCGTGGGCGATGTCGGTCAGCTCCGGGACGTCGGGCTGGCGGACGCCGGTCGACGTCTCGGCGTGGACGAAGCCGAACACGTCCGGCTGGTGCTCGTCGAAGGCCCGCTCCACGTCGACCGGGTCGAGGGGTTCGCCCCACGGGGCGTCGACCTCGACGACGTCGCCGCCCGCGCGCTCGGCCATCGACCGCATCCGACCGCCGAAGTAGCCGTTCGTCGGCACCAGCATCGTGTCGCCCGGCTCGACGAGGTTACCGATCGCGGCCTCCATGGAGGCGGAGCCGGTCCCGGAGACCGGGATCGTCCACTGGTTGTCGGTCCGGAACGTGTACCGGAGCAGCTCTTGGACCTCGTCCATGATCTCGACGAAGGAGGGGTCGAGGTGACCGACCAGCGGGGTGCTCATCGCTCTGAGCACCCGCGGGTGGACGTCGCTCGGCCCGGGGCCCATCAGCGTGCGATCCGGCGGCGTCAACTCCCCAACGTCGGGGGCGTCGTCGACGGCGCTGCGGGTCAGTGGCGTGTTGCTCATACTAGAAGCCCCGCGGGTCGGAGGCAAAAGCGCGGCGGAACGCGGCCGGCCGGCGCGACGGCGAGGCGCGGCGGGGGCCGTCGCCGTTCGGGACGCGACCGCGGCGTTACTCGGCGTCGACGAAGTCCGGCGTCGTCCGCTTCTCGTCGCGTTCGTCGACGAGGTGGTCGACGAAGGCGTCGAGCTCGACGTCGCCGCGCTGGTTCTCGAAGCGGTCCCGGACCGACACCGTGCCCGCCTCCTCCTCGTCGTCGCCGACGATGACCATGTACGGGAGCCGGTCGTCGTGCCCGGCGCGGATCTTGCGGCCGACGGTCCAGTCGCGGTCCTCGACCTCGACGCGGAAGCCGGCGTCCTCGAGCGCGTTTTTCACGCGGTGCGCGTAGCCGAGCGTCTCGTCGGAGACGGGGAGGATGCGGACCTGCTCGGGCGCGAGCCACAGCGGGAAGTCGCCGTCGAAGTGCTCGATGAGCACCATGAAGAAGCGCTCGTAGCTCC